>Ga0210366_10000012_pt1 | contig 17969 bp, 17 predicted proteins | sample S641metaT_FD_190380 | JGI IMG/M metagenome (GOLD analysis project Ga0210366, IMG submission 190380) | Metatranscriptome of estuarine sediment microbial communities from the Columbia River estuary, Washington, United States - S.641... | ecosystem: Environmental > Aquatic > Marine > Intertidal... | reverse complement strand
GCCATTGCACGGCATCGTGCAGGTGGTCAAGAAGGCCCTCGAGCAGACCCCGCCGGAACTCGGCGCGGACGTCGCCGATCGCGGTATCGTGCTGACCGGCGGCGGCGCGCTGCTCAAGGACATCGACAAGCTGCTCATGGAAGAGACAGGCCTGCCCGTCATCGTCGCCGAGGACCCGCTGACCTGTGTGGCCCGCGGCGGGGGCCGCATCCTCGAGCTGTCGCCCGAGCACCCGGGGATGTTCGGCCTGCAGTGACGGCGCGGCACACTGCGCGTTGCGGCGCGGGCGGCCCGGCTGTCGTGTACATTTGATGTCCTGATCGCTGGCACCGGCCTGTTGCCACGGAGCGCCCGTTGTCGTCCATGCAGGACCAGGATTTACGACCGCTGTTGTTGGAGGGACCCTCCCTCGGTTTCCGGCTGGTCATTCTCGCCGCCGCATCGATCGCCCTGATGGTCGCCGACCAGCGGCAGCAGTACCTCCCAGTCGTGCGAGGCTGGCTGTCGGTCGCCGTGTACCCCGTGCACTGGGCGGTCGACGCGCCCTTCTCTGCCTGGCACGCCGTGAGCGATGCCCTGACGGTGCGCGCCGGCCTGCAGGCCGAGAACACGCGCCTCAAGTCGCAAAACCTCGTGTTGGACCTGAGGCTGCAGAGATTCGAAGCACTGGAGCGGGAGAATCAGCGACTGCGCGAGGCCCGCGAGGGTTCGTCGCGGGTCGCGCAGCGCTCGTTGGTGGCCGGCATCCTCCGGGTGGACCTCGACCCCTACCGGCAGCGCGTGCTGGTCGACAAGGGCACCCGCGACGGGGTGTTCAAGGGCCAGGCCGTGCTCGACGCCCAGGGTGTGTTCGGGCAGGTGACCCGCGTGGGCCCGGTTTCGGCGGAGGTCATCATGCTCTCGGATCCGGAGCACGCCATCCCTGTGCAGATGAACCGCACCGGCGTTCGCACGATCGCGGTCGGAACCGGCCGGCCTGACGCGCTGTCGCTCCCTTACCTGCCGCGTAGCGCGGATGTGGAAGCCGGTGATCTCGTGGTCAGTTCTGGCCTCGGCGGCGTGTTCCCGCCCGGCTATCCCGTGGCGACCGTCGGCAAGATCGTGCGCGACCCCGCGCAAGCGCTGCTGGGGGTCCAGGCGCTCCCGCTCGCGCGACTGGACCGGGATCCTGAGGTCTTGCTGGTGTGGTTCGACAACGTCGTCGCCGAGCCGGCGGAACCGGCCATCGCCCCGGCGGACACGGCACCGGCCGGGGGTCACTGACATGGCACGCAGGCAGGGTTACAACTGGCGCGGGATCCTGCCGCTGCTCGTTGTCTCTCTCGCCGCAACGGTGGTGCCGCTGCCCGGTTGGCTCGCGCCACTGCGGCCGGACTTCATGGCGCTGGCGGTACTCTGGCTGTGCCTGGTGTCGTTACGCACGACCGGCCTGTTCGTGGCCTGGTCTGCCGGCCTTGCGGTGGATGCGCTCAACGGCTTGCTGCTGGGGCAGCACGCGCTGGCGCTGGTCATCGTCGCCTACATCGCCCTCAAGTTGCGGCTCCGGATCCGCGCCTTTCCCATACTGCAACAGACCGGCGTCGTACTCGGGCTACTGTGGCTCAACGAATTCGTCCTGTTCTGGGTGGACGGGGTCGTTGGCCATCCGGTGACCGACTGGGCGCGTTGGGCGAGCGTCCTGACCGGCACGGCCTGCTGGCCGTTGCTCACTGGCCTGTACGCGCGCGTCGCGTTGCGCTGAGCGGGTGCCGATGCGCCAGGTCCGGGTCAAGGATGTTTACCGCGAGCAGCAGACCTTTGGGCTGCGCACCATCATCGCAGCAGCAGTTGTCGTGCTGGCGCTCGGACTGGTGGCGGGCCGCCTGTTCTGGCTACAGATCGTGCGCTTCGACTATTACGCCGGTCTGTCGCAGGGCAATCGGGTCCGCATCGAGCCGCTGCCCCCCGACCGCGGGTTGATCTTCGACCGCGAGGGCCGGCTGCTGGCCGAGAATACGCCCGCCCACCAGTTGACCATCACCCGCGAGGAAGTCCACGACCTCGATGCAACCCTGGCCCGGATGGTGGATCTTGCATTGCTCGAACAAAGCGATGTCGAGCGGGTCAGGCAGGTGCTCCGCACGCGCCGCGCCTTCGAGGCGGTCCCGGTTCGGCTGCGGCTGACTGACGAGGAGATCGGGCGCTACGCCGTACATCGCCACGAACTTCCCGGCGTGGACCTCGCTCCGCGCGTCGCGCGCTTCTATCCCTACGGCCCGGTCGGCGTGCACGTGCTCGGCTACGTGGGGGCCATCAGCGAGGAAGATCTGCAGCGGATTAACCCCTCCGACTACTTCGGCACGGCGACCATCGGCAAGACAGGCGTGGAGCGATTCTACGAGGATGAATTACACGGAGTGGGCGGCTTCCGCGAGGTACTCGTCAATGCCGAGGGCCGTAGCATGGCGACGTCGGGCGCCGTTGCGGACCCGTTGCGCGCCGAGCTTCCGGCGCCGGGTGCGGATCTGGAACTCGCGCTGGACATCGAACTGCAGCGGGTAGCCGAGGAGGCCATGGTGGGGCGCCGCGGTGCGGTAGTGGCCCTTGACCCCTCGACCGGAGACGTACTCGCGCTGGTGAGCCTGCCGGCTTTCGACCCGAACAAGTTCGCGCGGGGCATCTCGACCGTCGACTACCGTGCACTGACCGGCGACCCGGACCAACCGCTCTACAACCGGGCGCTACGCGGCACCTATCCGCCCGGCTCGACCATCAAGCCGCTGATGGCGCTGGCCGGCCTCGAGAGCGGGCTGATTGCGCCCGGCGACACGAAATTCTGCTCTGGCTCGTTCCACCTGCCCAATTCCTCGCATCGCTACCGCGACTGGAAGAAGGAAGGCCACGGCACCGTCGACATGCGTCAGGCGGTGATGGTTTCATGCGACGTCTATTTCTATAACCTTGCGGTATCGCTCGGCATTCAACGCATTCACGACTTCATGTCGAAGATAGGTTTCGGCCAGCCGACCGGCATCGACGTCTACGGAGAGCGCGCCGGCGTAATGCCGTCGCCGGCCTGGAAGAAGACAGCATTCACAAGCCGGGCCATGCAGGTCTGGTTCCCGGGCGAGACCGTCATCACGGGCATCGGCCAGGGTTACTGGACCGCCACGCCGCTGCAGCTCGCGCATGCGACCGCGGTCCTGGCGGCGCGCGGCAGGCACTTCAAGCCACGGTTCGTGCGTGCGGTCCGTGATCCCGTGACTGGCGCACGAACCGCCCGCGAGCCCCAGCCGTTGCCCAGCGTAGCGCTGGGCAATTCCGCGAACTGGGAGGTGATCGTGGATGCGATGGTCGCGGTGACCACGGGCGCGCACGGTACCGCGGTTCATGCCGCCCGCGGCGCGCAATACTCGATCGCGGGCAAGACCGGTACCGCACAGGTGTACAGCGTAGGCCAGACAGGCAAGTACGACGAGAAGACGGTGGCCGAACGATTGCGCGACCACGCACTGTTCGTCGCATTCGCCCCGGCCGACAAGCCGCGCGTCGTGGTCGCGGTGCTGGTCGAGAATGGTGGCCACGGCAGCTCGGTGGCCGCTCCTGTCGCGCGCGCGATTTTCGACGCCTACCTGTCCGGGGCACCGCCATGAGCGGTCCGACCTTCGGCATTTCGAGCCCCGGACCGGGCACCGGCCATCGTGGGCGCCTGCTCAAGACCCTGCACCTCGACGGGCCTCTCCTGGCGCTGATTGCGGTAATCGCCGTCTTCGGCGTGTTCGTGCTGTACAGCGCGGCGGGTGGAAGCACCGCAATGTGGACCAGGCAGTTGCTGCGGCTCGCCGTCGCGGTCGTCGTGATGCTCGTGCTGGCGCAGGTCCCGGCGCGCTTCCTGAGGATGCTGACGCCACCCGCATATCTCGCCGGCATCCTGATGCTGGTAGCGGTGACCTTGATCGGCGACGTCGGCAAAGGCGCACAGCGCTGGCTCGATCTGGGGCTGATCCGCTTCCAGCCGTCCGAGATCATGAAGCTGGCGGTACCGATGATGTGCGCCTGGTACCTGCATGACCGGGCGTTGCCGGCCTCGCCGCGACACACTCTGGTGGTCGTGCTCATCGTGCTGGTACCCACGCTGACGATCGCCGCACAGCCGGACCTCGGTACCGCGCTGCTGGTGGCCGTGGCCGGCCTCCTCGTGCTGTTTCTTTCCGGACTGCGCTGGCGTTTCATTTTCTCCCTGCTGGGCCTGGCGGCGGCGGCGGCACCGATCGCCTGGTATTTCATGCACGATTACCAGCGGCGCCGGGTGCTGACCCTGCTCAACCCGCAGAGCGACCCACTCGGGGCCGGTTACCACATCATCCAGTCGCAGATCGCGATCGGCTCCGGCGGCGTGTTCGGCAAAGGCTGGATGGAGGGCAGCCAGGCGCAGCTCGAGTTCCTGCCAGAGCGCTCGACCGACTTCATCTTTTCCGTCATCGGCGAGGAACTCGGCCTGTTGGGTCAACTGCTGTTGCTGGCGTTGTATCTGGCACTGATCGGCCGTTGCCTGTTCCTGGCCAGCCGTTGCCCCAGCACTTTCGGTCGCCTCGTCGCCGGCAGCATCACGCTGACTTTCTTCGTCTACGTATTCGTCAACGCCGGCATGGTGACGGGCTTGTTGCCGGTGGTCGGCGTGCCGCTACCGCTGATCAGTTATGGCGGGACCTCGATGGTGACCCTGCTGGCGGGCTTCGGTATCCTCATGAGCCTGCATGGTCACCGCCAGCTCGTTCGCTCATGAAGCCAGTTCGTACTCTCGCCACACTGCTGATTGCGACGCTGGCCCCGCTGCCGGGCGCACAGGCCGGGCTTGCCCTCGACCTGTCGCGGGAGGACGTGCGCGGTTTCGTCACCGACATGGAGCAGCGTCACGGCATGCAGCGCGCGTGGCTCGACGGACTGCTGATCGACGCGGCTTACGAGCCGCGCATTGTCGAGCTGATGAGCCGGCCGGCGGAGCGGGTCCGCCCGTGGCACGAATACCGCGCCCACTTTCTCACCGAGCAACGGATCGCCGAGGGCGGACGGTTCTGGGAGACGCACCGCGAGCGTTTGGCCGTCGCTCAGCGCGACACCGGGGTGGACCCGGCAATCATCGTCGCCATCATCGGCGTCGAGACATTTTACGGGCGCATCACGGGCGGTTTCAGGGTGCTGGACGCGCTCACGACCCTGGCCTTTGACTATCCGCCTCGCAGCAGTTACTTCCGCGGCGAGCTGGAGGAGTTCTTGCTGCTCGCCCGCGAGGAGCGCGTGGAGGTCAGCAAGGTGAAGGGGTCGTACGCCGGCGCCATGGGCGCTCCGCAATTCATGCCCCGCAGCTACCGGGCCTACGCCGTGGACGGCGACGCGGACGGCCGGCGCGACCTCTGGAACAGTTGGGATGACGTCATCGCAAGCGTCGCCAATTACCTCGCCATGCATGGCTGGCGTGCCGGCGAGCCCGTCACGGCCACGGCCGAACTATGGTACCCCGATGCAGAGGGCCTGGTCGCGGGCAGCATTCAGGCAAACGAGACGGTAAAGTCGCTGCGCGACAACGGCCTGTTATTCGAATCACCGCTGACCGACGATGCGCCCGCGGTATTCATCGGCGTGGCTGGCTTCGACGGGCCGGAGCTGCGGGCCGGTTTCCATAATTTCACGGTCATCACCCGTTACAACCGCAGCGTCCTGTACGCCCTTGCGGTCGAGGACCTGGGCGCTGCGATCGCTGCCCGGCTGCCCCCGGCAGGCGGCGCATGAGGCCATGGCGTGCCGTCATCCTGTGCGCCGCGGCGCTGCTCGCGGCTTGCAGTGGCGCACCGCTGCGCGAGTCCCCACGTCAACCCCTGGATCCGGATGCGGTCCCGGACGCGGTACCGCGTGCCGAACCGCGGTCGGCGCGCGGGAATCCACCCTTCTACGAAGTGTTCGGCGAGCGCTACACGGTGCTGGCCAGTGCCGACGGTTACCTCGAGCGCGGCGTCGCCTCATGGTACGGCCCGGACTTCGATGGCGGCACGACCTCGTCCGGCGAGCGCTACGACATGCACGCGATGACCGCAGCGCATCGCACGCTGCCGCTGCCATCCTATGTCCGGGTAACCAACCTCTCAAACGGACGCAGCGTCGTGCTGCGCGTCAACGATCGCGGTCCCTTCAAGAACAACCGGATCATCGACGTGTCCCGCACGGCCGCAGCCAAGCTCGACATGCTGCGCGACGGCACCGCCCTGGTCGAGGTGCAAAGTGTCGGCCCGACATCACAGCCGCAAGCGCCGGCAGTGGCGCACGGCAGGCGGTTCTATGCACAGGCAGGTGCCTTCCAGGAACCCGACAACGCGCGCCAGCTGGCCGGGCGGATTGCCGCGGAAGGGTTCACGGACGTGACGGTAGTCGCCGCCAGGTCCGGCGGGCGTACGGTACACCGCGTCCGGATCGGACCGCTGGCGACCGTCGCTTTGTACGATGTCGTCGTGGCGCGGCTGCGGGCTGCCGGCTTCGGTCCGGTCATTCTCGCCTTCGACTGACGTGGCTGGCCCTATCTGCGAGCGGCCCGTGCCGCTAGAATTGCAGCGCCACAACGAATCGGCGGTCCCACCCGCCAGCACGCCCATCATACGAACTGGAGAGCCGATGCCCTTGTACGCGCGCCTGCCCGCCGTCTTTGCCCTCTTCACCTGTCTCGCCCCGGCGGCGCTGGCAGCTCCGGCGCCCATTCCGCCGCCGCCGTCGCTCGAGGCCCGGGCGTGGATCCTATTGGATCAGCAGAGCGGGCGCGTCATCACGAGCCGCGACGCCGACCGGCCGATGGAGCCGGCCAGCCTCACCAAGCTGATGACAGCGTATGCCGTGTTCATGGCCTTGCGCGACGGTACGCTACAGCTCGACACGCTGGTTCCGATCAGCGAGCGCGCCTGGCGCGCCGAGGGCTCGAGGACCTTCGTCAACGTCGGCGACCGCGTCCAGGTCGAAACGCTGCTGCAGGGCATGATCGTGCAGTCCGGCAACGATGCCAGCATAGCGCTGGCCGAGGCCGTCGCCGGCAGCGAGCAGACCTTCGCTGCGCTGATGAACCAGTACGCTGCCCGCCTGGGCATGAAGAACTCACACTTCGAGAATTCCACCGGCCTGCCCGGCAAGCAGCATCTGGCGTCGGCCCGCGACATCGCGCTGCTGGCCCGGGCGGTGATCTCCGACTTTCCGGACTATTACCGCTGGTACTCGCAGCGCGAATTCACCTGGAACGGCATCACGCAACCTAACCGCAACGGCCTGTTGCAGCGCGATCCATCGGTGGACGGTATGAAGACCGGGCACACCGAGGCGGCCGGCTATTGCCTGGTCAGCTCGGCGCACCGCGACGGCATGCGCATGATCGCGATCGTGCTGGGAACGAAGAGCGTCAAGTCGCGCGAGGACGCTAGCCTCGCACTACTTAACTATGGATTCGGTTTTTTCGAGACGATTCGTGTTCACCCGCGCGGGGCTGAGATCGCGAGACCACGCGTACTGCTGGCGGACGGCGGCGAGGCAGCGGTCGGCCTGCGGGACGAGTTCTACGTGACGGTGCCGCGCGGCCGCAGCGGCGACATCGAGGTCACATTCACTTTGGAACCGGGTCTGCGTGCGCCGCTCGAAGCGACGCAACGGGTCGGTACGCTGCGCGCCACCCTTGCCGGCCAGCTGGTGGGCGTGCAACCACTGTATCCGCTGGCCGACGTGCCTGAAGGCGGTGTTGTGCGCAGGATGTGGGACACCTTGACCGGGTGGATCAGCTGATGGCGGCCTGTGACATCGCCTGGCTGAACGGGTACTTCCTGCCGCTGGCCGAGGCGCGCATCTCACCGCTCGACCGTGCGTGCCTGTTCGGCGACGCCGTCTATGAGGTGCTGCCGGTCTACTCGGGCCGTGTCTATCGCCTCGAGCAGCACCTGGACCGCCTTGACCGGAGCCTCGGCGAAATCAGGATGACGCCGCCGCTGACCCGCACAGTCTGGCATTCCGTCTGCGGGGGGCTGGTGCAGCGCAACGGCGGCGGCGACCTGCTCATCTACCTGCAGGTGTCGCGGGGCACCGAACCGGACCGCGCACACGTGCCCTGCGCAGAGCCTGCGCCCACCGTATTCGCGTTTGCGAGCCACTTACCGTCGGCCGCCGCAGACGCCGCTACAAGGGCCACGCCGTGCGTGACGGCCGATGACAACAGCTGGGGCCGCTGCGACATCAAGTCCACGTCGCTGCTCGCCAACGTGCTGCTCAGGTGGGCCGCGCAGGATGCCGGCGCTGCGGAAGCTGTGTTGCTGCGCGATGGCCTGCTGACCGAAGGCGCGGCCAGTAGCGTGCACGTGGTGCGCGACGGACGTCTGGTGACGCCGCCGCCCTCCGCGTCCATCCTGCCAGGAACGACGCGCGACGTGCTGCGGGAGCTGGGTCCGCGTTGCGGCATCGAGTGCATTTTCGATGACATCAGCGAACGGGAGTTGCGCGGCGCACCCGAGGCCATGCTTGCCTCGGCGGGCGCCGGTCCGCGCGCGATCGTGTCATTGGACGGCCGCCCGGTCGGCAACGGGCTGCCGGGTCCAGTCTTCCGGCGGCTCTACGCGGCGTGGCTGGACTCACGGTTTGAGTTCTCGACGGAGTGTCGCGAATGAGCGACGCTGAACTGCTCGAGTTTCCCTGCGAGTTTCCGATCAAGGTGATGGGGCGCGACAACGAAGCCTTCAGGTCGCTGACACGCGCCATCGTCGAGGGCCACGCGGGAGCGCTGGCTGACGCCAGCATCGCGCAGCGCTTGAGCTCCGGCGGCAAGTTCGTGGCGCTGACCTACACCATCGAGGCACAGAGCCGCGTGCAGCTCGACGCGATCTACCAGGATCTGACCGACAGCGGCGTCGTGCTGGTGGCGCTATAGGCAGTAACTCGTGAGCCGTGAATCGCGAGTAGTACGACAGCAGCCGATTAAGGCCTTCCCTCTTACGGCTCACGGCTCACGGCTCGCGGCTCACTCCACCGCCCGTCCCACCCGAGCCCCAGCTCTTGAGACAGTAACGGCGCCAGCGCTTCGGCTGCGCCCTGGACGTCGATCTCCACGCCCAGGTCGCGCAGCTGGGTCATTTCGAGTCCCGGCAATCCGCAGGGGTCGATGCGACGGAACGGTTCGAGGTCCATGTCGACGTTGAGCGCCAGGCCGTGGAAACTGCAGCCGCGGCGCACCCGCAAGCCGAGGCTCGCGAGCTTGCGGGTCCCGACGTAGACGCCAGGCGCCTCGCGCCGGCCGGCCGCATCGATGCCATGGGTCGCCGTCAGCGCAATCACGGCGCGCTCGAGGCCTGCCACGAGATCGCGAATGCCCAGCCGCAGGCGCCGCAAGTCCAGCAGCGGATAGGCCACCAGCTGTCCCGGGCCGTGGTACGTCACCTGCCCGCCGCGATCGATCTTGACCACCGGGATGTCGCCGGTCGCTAGCAGGTGCTCGTCGCGACCGGCCATGCCCAGCGTGAATACGGGCGGGTGCTCCAGAAACCAGACCTCGTCCGCGGTATCCGGCTCGCGAGCCTCAGTGAACGCCTGCATCGCGCGCCATGTGGCTTCGTACTCGGCCCAGCCAAGCCAGCATACTCTCGGGGTCGGAAGAGGCCCTGTCCGCTCGGGAACAGGAGGGAATCGGGCCGCTCCTGCAGTCAGCGGCTCGCTCAACTCGTCACCACCTCGGCCTTGAGGTGACTTTCCGCGCTCAGGGAATTCGTGATCAGGCAGACTTTTTCCGCTTTCTCCAGCAAGGTCCGGGCCCTCCCGGCGTCCGTGCCAGCCGCTACCGCCAGTCGTGCGCGAGTCGTAAACCCCGTGAAACGCGTGACGCCGTCCACCCGCTCGAGCACGGCCTCGACGCTGACCGACAAGCCGTTCCAGTCGAATTTCGAGGCGCGCGAAACGGCACGAAAGCTCAGCACGAAACAGTCCGCAACAGCCGCCGTCAGCAGCGTCTCAGGTGACCAGTAACCTCCGGGTCCGTCAAATTCCGGTGGCGGCATTGACGGCAGGTCGGCAAGGCCCGTCGAACCAAGCGTCACTTCCCCCGCTGCCTGCGCCGCGGCGCTCACCGTGTACGTATGAGGATAAGGATGCACGCGTCATCTCCTGTCGGCGGCCCGGCCTCAGGCGGCGCCTGAGTCCCCCAGGCCGCAGTTGTTCTTCTCGAGCGCGCGTTCGGCCCGGTAGCTCGAGCGTACCAATGGCCCGGCGATGCACTCGAGGAAGCCCAGCCCGAGCGCCTGGCGCCGGTAGGAAGCGAATTCTTGTGGCGTCACGTACCGCTGGACGGGCAGGTGGTTGGCGGTCGGCCGCAGGTACTGACCGAGCGTCAGGACATCGCAGCCGATGCCGCGCAGGTCGGCCATGGCCCCGGCAATCTCCGCATCGGTCTCGCCCAGGCCCAGCATCAGGCTGGTCTTGGTGAGCACCCCCGGCCGGCGCCGCTTGGCGTGGGCCAGCACGGCGAGTGTCTGCTCGTAACCGGCCCGCGGGTCGCGCACCGGGTGCGTCAGCCGCCGAACCGTCTCGATATTCTGCGCGAACACCTCGATGCCCGAGTCCACCACCGTCTCGACCTGCGCTTCCATGCCCTGAAAATCCGGCGTAAGTGCCTCAACGGCAGTCTCCGGATGGCTCGCCTTGATCGCCCGGACGCAGTCGGCGAAATGGCCCGCGCCGCCATCCAGCAGGTCGTCGCGATTGACCGAGGTCAGCACCACGTAGCGAAGTCCCATCAGGCCGACCGTGTGTGCTGCCGCCGCCGGCTCGTTCGCGTCGAGCCAGCCCCGCGGGTTGCCCGTGTCCACGGCACAGAAACGGAAGGCACGCGTGCAAACCGTGCCGAGCAGCATCAGCGTGGCGGTCCCGGCATTCCAGAACTCGCCGATGTTCGGGCACTTGGCCTCTTCACACACGGTGCCAAGACCGTGTTCGCGGACAATCCTGCGCACCGCGTCGAAGCGGGCGCCCGCCGGCATCCTGGCGCGCAGCCAACGCGGCTTGCGTACCGCGCCCGCCGCGTCGGCAGCTGTCGGCGCCTTGATGCCGTCCCTGATCGCCGTAAAGCCCTGCCGCGTCACGTACTTCGTTCCGCTGCGCGCAGCGACTCCGCCAACGACGGGAATACCCTTGAACATGCTCATGCGGTGTGATGGATCGCCTGGGTCAGCTTGTCAGTTTAGCGCGGATCGCGCGTGACCGCCGGCAGGGCCGGGTGTACCAGCCTGCCGCGCGCAAGCATCTCGTCCAGCTCTGCGAGCCGCGCCGGTGTGCCTATGTCGAACCAGCGGCCTTCATAAAGCTCACCGGTGAGATGGCCGGTCACGGCAGCGCGGTCCAGCAGCGGCCTGAGCGGGAAGCGTCCCGGCCGGCAGCCATCGAACAGCGACGGGCTGAACAGACCGATGCCCGAATAGGTTCGGCGTCGCCCGCCTTCGACCACGCGCCCGGAATCATCGAGGGCGAAGTCGCCGTGCGGATTGTGATCCGGGTTGGGCACCAGGATCAGGTGGGCCTTCGACGCAGCCGGCAGGGCGCGCAGGCTGATCGGATAATCGGTCCAGACGTCGCCGTTGACCACGAGAAACGGCGCCGGCCCGAGCCACGACAGGGCGCGCTGGATGCCGCCGCCCACCTCAAGCGCGACCGGTCCCTCGTCGCTGAAATGCAGCGCGAGCCCCCAGCGGCTGCCGTCGCCCAAATGTTCACGCAGCTTGCCTGACTGCCACGACAGGTTGACGACCGCTTCGCTGACGCCGGTGGCCGCCAGCGCCTGCAGGTGGTAGTCGATGAGCGCATGGCCGCCCACGCGCAGCAGCGGCTTGGCCGTGTCGTCGGTCAGCGGTCGCATGCGCTCGCCACGGCCGGCAGCCAGCACGATGGCTTTCACCCGGCACACTCCGCGCGCGCCTGCGCGCCGGCGAATGCCGGCAGCACCCGCGCTTCCAGGAAGCGCCGAAAGTCCTCCAGATTCCTGTGGCAGGCCGAGGCTTCCAGCACGTAATCGAGCACCCGCGGCAGGTCCGCGAGATAACCGCGCTTGCCATCGCGGTACCACAAGCGCGCGAAGATCCCGAGGACCTTGATGTGACGCTGCAGCCCCATCAGGTCGAACGCGAGCACGAATTCGCCGCGATCGGCGCCCGGTTCGAGGCCAGCCCGCCCGGCCAGTTCGCGATACCGGTCAAGCCAGGCCAGCAGGCGTTCGCGCGGCCAGGTGACGTAGCAATCCTTGAGCAGCGATACAAGGTCGTAACTGATCGCACCGCGCACCGCGTCCTGGAAATCGAGGATGCCGGGATTGGCTTCCAGGCAGACCATCAGGTTGCGCGAATGGTAGTCCCGATGCACCAGCACGCTGGACTGCGCGAGCGCGCTCTTCGACAGGAATTCGAACGATGCATCGAGCATGCCCCGCTCCCCGCCCGAGAGCTGCAGACCCAGGTGCCGCCCCACAAACCACACGGGGAACAGTTCCATTTCATCGTGCAGGCGCTGGCGGTCGTATTCCGGCAGTTGCCGCGTTGCCGCCGGAGCGCGGGACTGCATTCGCACCAGTGCGTTGATGGCGTCGCGGTACAGGGGCTCCGGGTCGTCGCCCGCGCACAGCGCATCCAGGTACTGCTGGTCGCCAAGGTCAGTGAGTAGCAGAAAACCCTGCCCGGGGTTCCTGGCCACGATGCGTGGCACGTTGACGCCGGTAGCGGCCAACAGCTCTGCCACCTGCAGGTAGGGCCTGAGGTCCTCCCGCTCCGGCGGGGCGTCCATCGCGATGAGCGTCCCGGCTTCGTGCCAGACACGGAAATAGCGACGGAAACTGGCGTCCGCCGAGGCTGGCGCGACGCGACACGGCACCGCGCCGAGCGCCACCGGCAACCAGTCATCGAGCAGGGCTCTGCGTTCGTCTTTGGGGGTCGAGGAGTTCATCGTACGGGCGCGAAACGGTGCGGCATTATAGACTGCGCCTGCGGATGCGCCGCCTGCGATGCGAAGGCCATTGACCGATTTCCTGTACAGGGTCCTGCTGCTTGCTGTGCTTGGGACGTTTGCCGTTCCGGGGCGGGCGTCCGACTGCCCTGAACCTGCAACGGCCGGCGGCCAAGTGCCGAGGGCACCCGGTGTAGCGCCGGATGGAGACGAGAAGATCAGCATCGAAAGCGACGGCGCGGAAATATCCCGCCGGGGCGACGCGGCGTTGCTGGGTCAGGTCGTGGTTCGCCAGGGCTCACGCACCCTGACGGCCGAGGACGCGACCTACGATGCAGCGACCCAGGCCTTCAAGGTAGACGGGCATGTCGGGTACAGCGATCCGAACGTTCGCGTGCGCGGCGAGTCCGGTTCCTGGAACGGCCAGCGCGGCGGCCGGTTCACGGAGACCAAATTCGAGTTGCCGGCAAGGCCGGCGCGCGGGACGGCCCGAGAGCTCGTGTTGACGCCGCAGGGCGACCTGGAACTCGAGCAGGTGACGTTTACGACCTGTCCGGCCGGCCGCGACGACTGGCTGCTGCGGGCGTCTTCCATCGTCATCGACCGCGAGCGCGCTCAAGGCACAGGCCGCAAGGTGCGTCTCGACTTCAAGGGCGTGCCACTGCTGTACCTGCCGTATATTTCGTTTCCCGCCGGTGTCGCCCGCAAGTCCGGGTTCCTGTTTCCATCGATCGGAACGTCCAGCAGCAGCGGGTTCGAGTTCAGCCTGCCGTACTACCTGAACCTTGCGCCCAACTACGACGCCACCCTCGAGCCGACCCTGCTCCTGCGCCGCGGTGTCGCGCTGGGTGGCAGTTTCCGGTTGCTCACCGAGCGCAGCCGCGGCCGGCTGGATGGCCGGTACCTGCCGTCGGATCGCATCGTCAACCGCGACCGCGGTTACGCCAGGCTGCAGGAGACGACGGACTTCACGGACCAGCTACGGCTGTCCGCCAGCCTGGAGCACGCGAGCGACAGCCTGTACTTCGAGGACTTCGGTCGCAGTATTGAGGGTACGAGCATCACGCACCTCGAGCGCCGCATCCTTCTCGAGTACCGGGGCAGCAGCTGGCAGCTGGAAGGCCTGCTGCAGAATTACCAGACCATCGACCAGGACATTGGCCCCCTGGACGAGCCTTACGCCAGGGTCCCGCAGGTGGTGTTCCACGGAGCCTGGCCGCTGGCGGGCAGCCGGTTCGTCGCCGGACTGGGCGGTGAGGCCGTGTATTTCATGCGCAATGCCGGCGTCGTCGGCACGCGACTCGACCTGGAGCCGCGCGTTCGCTGGTCGCTGCGGGCGCCGGGCTACTTTCTCGAGCCGACGGCCTCGTTCCGGCACACGCACTACGAACTCGACGAGACTGAGGCCGGCCAGGACCGTTCCCCCTCGCGCTCAGCGCCGACTCTTACCGTGGACGCCGGGCTTGTCTTCGAGCGGCCGGCCAGCTCGCGCGGCCGGCTGCTGCACACCGTGGAACCGCGTGCGCTCTACAGCTGGGTACCTTACCGTGATCAAGACGACTTGCCGGTGTTCGACAGCGGCCTGCCGGAACTGGACATGGTCCGGCTGTTCAGCCCCAACCGCTTCGTCGGCGCGGACCGTCTGGCGGACACCAACCAGCTGGCCATCGGCCTGACGACGCGGCTGCTCGATGCCGACAGCGGGCGGCAATATCTCGCGGCCACGATTGGCCAGCAACATTACTTCGAGCGCTCGCGCGTCGCGCTGCCGGACGAGGCGCCTGACGTTCGGGACTCCTCGGACCTCGTGGCCGAGCTTGAGCTCACGGCCTACCAGAACTGGAGCGTCGACCTGGGCATGCAGTGGGACCCCGACCATTCGAATACCGTGCTGGGCCAGGCTTCCCTGCAATACCGACCGCGTCCCGACAGCGTGGTCAACCTGGGCTATCGCTACCGCGAGGGCCGGATAGAGCAATGGCAGGCGTCCGCGGCCTGGGCGGTACATCGGAACTGGAACCTCTACGCACGACACGTGTACTCGTTGCGCGATCGCCAGGCGCTTGATTCCTTCGCCGGCCTCGAGTACGAATCGTGCTGCTGGCGCCTGCGGCTGCTGGCAAGGCGCCACGTCTCGAACCGCACCGGCGAGCGAGACACCTCCATCGACCTGCAACTGGAACTCAAGGGCCTGTCGTCGGTCGGATCCACGTCGGGTGCTTTCCTCGAGAGGAACATTCGAGGATACTCCCGCGACCGCGCTGCCGGCCCCTGACTTCGGAATCGCCTCATGAAGAGACTCACGCTGTTTCTGACCTGCGCGGCCCTGCTTGCCCCCGCGGTGGGCCTGGCCCAGACCCGGGAGCTATCCGCCAGCGGCACCCCGCTCGACAAGATTGTTGCGATCGTCAACGACGGTGTCGTGCTGAAGAGCCAGGTGGACCTGCAGGTCGCGGCCATCCTGGCGCGGCTGCGCGGACAGGAAACGCAGCTGCCTTCCGAGCAGGTCATCAGTCGCCAGGTTCTGGAGCGGCTCATCGTGCAGGAGGTCCAGGCCCAGCGCGCCGAGCGGCTCGGCCTCAAGGTCTCTGACGAGACGCTCAATGCGGCGCTGCAGGATGTCGCCAGCCGCAACAGCATCGCCTTCGAGCAGATGCCGGCGGCGCTGGAAGCGCAGGGCGTCGACTATGCCGCCTATCGTGAAGACACACGCCGCGAGATCGTGCTGACGCTGCTGCGCCAGCGCGACGTACTCTCGCGGATCTACGTGTCGCCGCGCGAACTCGAGCAGGCATTGGAGAAACGCACCGGGCGCGCGGGCGAAGACACCGAGTACGACGTCTCGCACATTCTGCTGTCGCTGCCGGAATCGGCGAGCCCCACCCAGCTCGCCGAGGTTGAACGGCAGGCGCAGGCAGTTTACGAGCGGGCCGTGCGCGGTGACGACTTCGGGCAGCTTGCCCTGACCTACTCCCAGTCACAGTCGGCGCTGGACCGCGGCAAGCTGGGCTGGCGCCGTCTCGCGCAACTTCCGCAGTTCATCGCCGAGCAGGCCGTGTCCATGGAACCGGGTCAGGTCGCGGGTCCGTTGCGGACGCCCACCGGGTTTCATATCCTGCGTCTCGACGAAGTGCGCGGCGTTGAGGGACCGATGATGGTCGAGCAGATTCACGCCCGGCACATTCTCATGCGCCCGACCGAGGTGCAGGACGACGCGACCACGCGGCAACGTCTCGCCGATATTCGCCAGCGTATCCTGGGCGGCGAAGACTTCGGAGCGCTGGCCAGCATTACCTCCGAAGACCCGAGTTCAGCGGCACAGGGAGGTGATCTCGGCTGGACGGTGCCGGGCACCTTCGTGCCGCAGTTCGAGGAGGTTCTTGACGGACTGCAGCAGGACGAGATCAGCGAGCCATTCCGCACGCAGTACGGCTGGCACATCGTCCAGAAACTCGGTCGACGCACCCATGACCAGAGCGACGAGGTGCTGCGCCAGCGCGTCCTGGCGACGCTTCGCGAAAGCAAGGCCGACGAGGAAACGGAACTATGGCTGCGCCGGCTGCGCGACGACGCGTACGTCGAATACCGCGGTCTCTGAGGCGCGTGCCCGGCCGGGCGGGGCGCCCGCACGAGGGTTTTGCATGAGCGTGCAACGGTTCGTCTTGACATCGGGCGAACCCGCCGGCATCGGCCCCGACCTGTGCCTGGCCGTCGCCGGCCGGGGCTGGCCGTATCAACTCGTCGTGGCCGGTGATGCCCGACTGTTACAGGAACGGGCACAGGCGCTCGGTCTGCAAGTGATCCTAGAACCCCACGAGCCGGGATCGCCACCGGCGCCGCACCGGCCGGGCCGGCTGCCTGTGCTCGCGCAGTCTTTGGCCGTGCGGACCCGCCCCGGACACCTGAATCCCGCCAATGCCCGCTACGTGCTCGGGATGCTGGATTCCGCCGTCGCGGGCTGCCTTCGTGGCGAGTTTGCCGCGATGGTGACAGCCCCCGTGCACAAGGGCGTCATCAACGATGCCGGGGTGCCGTTCCGGGGGCACACGGAATACCTCGCTGCGCGGCTCGGCGGTGCCCGACCGGTCATGCTGCTGGTCGCGGGTACCCTGCGCGTCGCGCTGGCGACGACGCACCTGCCGCTGGCAGACGTTCCTGCAGCGATCACGCGCGAGCGGCTTCTGGAAACGCTGACCGTGCTGCACCACGGTCTCCGGGAGCAGTTCCGCCTCGACGCACCGCGGATCGCCGTCTGCGGCCTCAATCCCCACGCCGGCGAATCCGGGCACCTGGGCCGCGAGGAGATCGACGTCATCGCCCCCGCGGTCGCGGACGCCGTCGGGCGCGGAATTAACGCGACCGGTCCGGTTCCGGCAGACTCGGCCTTCACGCCTGCAGCGCTCGCGAGGGCCGACGCGGTCCTGGCCATGTATCACGACCAGGGCCTGACGGTGCTGAAGCACACGGGCTTCGGCCGGGCCGTCAACGTCACGCTCGGCCTGCCGATCGTGCGCACTTCGGTGGATCACGGCACGGCGATCGCGCTGGCCGGCACCGGCCAGGCCGAAACGGGCAGTCTCGAGGCGGCGATAGGCCTCGCCGCGGCGCTGTCCAGCCGATGATTCGGGTCCGCAAGCGCTTCGGCCAGCACTTCCTGCATGACCCCGGCGTGATCGCCCGGATCGTGGAGGCCCTGTCCCCCGGCCAACACGACCGATTCGTGGAGATCGGCCCGGGATTTGGTGCCCTGACCGTGCCACACATCGCGCGAACCGGGCGCCTCGAGGCCATTGAGATCGACCGCGACGTCATCCCCGAACTCAAGCGGCGCTGTGCGGGTCTCGGTGAACTTGTCGTGCACGAGGCCGACGTGCTCGAGGTGGATTTCCGCGAACTGCGCGGGACCGGCCTGCCGCTGCGCGTCTGCGGCAACCTGCCCTACAACATATCCACACCGTTGCTGTTCTATCTGCTCGGGGCCGGCGATGCCGTCCACGATATGC
>Ga0210366_10000011_pt1 | contig 19823 bp, 18 predicted proteins | sample S641metaT_FD_190380 | JGI IMG/M metagenome (GOLD analysis project Ga0210366, IMG submission 190380) | Metatranscriptome of estuarine sediment microbial communities from the Columbia River estuary, Washington, United States - S.641... | ecosystem: Environmental > Aquatic > Marine > Intertidal... | reverse complement strand
TGAACAGTCTCTCGAAGTCATGCGTGGCAGCCTCGAGGACGCCCAGGCGCGCGCCCGGCCAGGTGCTCGCGTACAGCTCGAGCACGGCAGCGCGCACCGCGGCAGGCGAGCTGACCTGCACGGTGTCCGTCACATCGTAGTTGCTGCGGCGATAGGCGTGCGTCACGCTGGCCTTGAGCCCCCACTTACCTGAGCCGGGGCCAGTCTACGACGGGTCCCGCGCACCGCGCCAACGGCCTTTGCACTTCCTTGCGCGGGTTCACATCCTCAAGGGGTGGCTATGTCAAACGCCGCCAGCACCGGCGCATGATCTGACGGGCGGTCCCAGGACCGTGGCTCGCGGTCCACCCGGCAGGCGGTACACAATGCTGCCAGCTGGCAGCTTGCCAGCACCAGATCGATGCGCAAGCCGTTGTTACGGCGATAAGCGTTCATTCGGTAGTCCCACCAGCTGAAGCTGCCTTCGGGTTGCTCGAACAACCGGAAGGTGTCGGTGAGTCCGGTGTCGCGCAAGGCGCAGTAGGCTGCGCGTTCCGGCTCACTGACCAGCACCGATCCGGTCCACTTCGCGGGGTCATGCACGTCGCGGTCCTCGGGCGCGATGTTGTAGTCGCCGACGAGCGCGAGCCGCGGGTACGCGGCGAGTTCTGCCTCGACATAGTCACGCAGTCGCCCGAGCCACTGCAGCTTGTAGTCGTACTTGTCGGATCCGACCGATTGGCCATTTGGCACGTAGACGTTGATGACTCGCACACCGTTGATCGTCGCGGCGATCACCCGGCGCTGCGGGTCGTCGAAACCCGGAATGCCGGTGGATACGTCCTCGAACGGCAGCCGCGAGAGAATCGCGACGCCGTTGTAGGTCTTCTGCCCGAACCAGGCCGCATGCCAGCCAAGCGCAGCGATCTCGTCCCGGGGGAAGGCATCATCCGATAGCTTGAGTTCCTGCAGTGCAATGGCTTCGACCGGGTTTGCAGACAGCCAGTCAGTGACATGCCCGAGACGAACCCGCAGCGAGTTGACGTTCCAGGTGACGATCTTCATGGGACGATGGTCCTTAGCGCCTGTGCAGAGTCGCTGCCTCAGTCCGATGGCGTCTTCATGTCCGCGTCGCCTTCCTGTTCGTCGGTGAACTCGAACGGCGCCGCGTCCCGGAAATCGAGCATGCGCGACACGCAGGAGTTCGGGAACCGGCCCATGCGAACGTTGATGAGGTTGACCGTACCGTTGTAGAGCTCGCATCGGTCCGCGATGTGCTGCTGGAGCTGCATGACACGGTCCTGGAAGTGGCGAAACGAGTCGTCCGCCTGCAACTTCGGGCAGTTCCGGACCGCAACAAATAGCTGGCCCAGGCTGGAGCGCAGCAAACTCTCGGCAGCACTGGCGGCCGCGACATCGTTGCGCCCGGTTGCCTGCAACACGGCCGCCCGCGCCCTGGTCAAGCGCTCCAGCGTCTCACCCTCGTGTGTCATGTGGCCCGCACAGACCCCGATCAGCCTGGGCAGCTCGTCGTGACGCTGCAGCACCAGCGCGTCGATGGCGGACCACGCCTGGCTGACGTCCAGGCGCAGCGCGACGAGATTCCTGTAGAGGCTGATGCCGTAGCAGGCCAGAAGAACAAGGACCGCGAGGAAGATGACGACGCCCATCGCGGAGGACCCCGGCCGGTGATTGGCGCGACGGGCTGAGTATATCATTCGACCTTCGTGTGCCTGAGCGCGTGGGACCCTTATGCCGGAGCGATTCGACCTGGTGGTGATCGGCGGCGGAAGCGGCGGGCTGGCCTGCGCGCAGCGGGCGGCGCAACACGGCGCCCGTGCGGCGGTCGTCGAAGCCGGCCGGTTGGGCGGCACCTGCGTCAATGTCGGCTGCGTGCCGAAGAAGATCATGTACTACGCAGCAAGCCTGGCCGAGGCGCTCGATGACGCGCGCGGATATGGCTTCGACGTCGCCGCCGGTGGGCATGACTGGCAGGCCCTCAAGCAGGCGCGTGACGCGTATGTGCTGCGGCTGAACGGGATCTACGCGCGCAACCTGGAAGATCGCCGCGTCTCGCTGTTTCGGGCAGTCGCCCGCCTCGCGGACGCACACACAGTGATGGCCGGTGAGGCTGAGCTGCAGGCGACGCATGTCCTGATCGCGACCGGCGGCCGGCCCGTGGTCCCGGCACTGCCGGGTGCCGCACTGGGCATCACTTCGGATGGCTTCTTCGGCCTGGACCGTCGCCCCGCCACGGTTGCGATCGCCGGCAGCGGCTACATCGCTGCCGAATTGGCGGGGGTATTTCACGCGCTTGGCACGCGCGTGACGCTGGTGATTCGCCGCGACCGGATGTTGCGCAGCTTCGATGAAATGCTTTCGACAGGCCTGATGGAGCAGATGCGCGAGGACGGCATCGAGATCGTCGAGAAGGCGGTGCCCGCGCAGCTCAGGGCAGCCGCCGATGGCCGCGAGGTGCTGCTGGCCGACGGCCGCGTGCTGGGGCCCTTCGAGTGCGTCCTCTGGGCTGTTGGCCGCCAACCACGCGTAGAGGGTCTGGGACTGGAGGCCGCGGGCGTGCGCCAGGACCAGGGCGGTCACATCATCACCGACCCGTTCCAGGAGACCAGTGCATGCGGCGTCTATGCCGTCGGTGACGTGACCGGGCAGGCGGCACTGACCCCCGTGGCCATCGCCGCGGGCAGGCGCCTGGCGGATCGCCTGTTCGGCGGGCAGCCGGAGAGCCGCCTCGAATACGCGCTGATCCCAACCGTGATCTTCAGCCACCCCACGATCGGTGCGGTGGGACTCACCGAAGCGGAGGCCCGTGCCGCGCATGGCGATTCGGTGCGCTGCTACACGACGGGTTTCGTGCCGATGTACCACGCGCTCACGATGCGTAAGCGACGCGCCAGGATGAAGCTGGTAACAATCGAGCCGGACGAGAAGATCGTAGGCCTGCATGTGATCGGCGAGGGCGCGGACGAGATGCTGCAGGGGTTTGCCGTGGCGCTGCGGATGGGCGCTACCAAGCGCGATTTCGACGATACCGTTGCGATTCATCCGACCAGCGCTGAAGAATTTGTGACCCTACGCTGAGCGAGGATGTCGCGATGCAGGCCGGCGATGGCTGGCAACCTGCGAGCGTGGCGCGATGTGCGGCCGACTCCCTCGCGGCGGGCGCGACCGGTACCGGCTAGAGCGCGGCAAGCGCCTTGAGTACCGGTGCCGTAACGGGCCGCACGCCGCGCCACAGCAGGTACGACTCGGCTGCCTGCTCGACCAGCATTCCGAAGCCCTTGTGGACCCGCGTGGAGCCGCGGGCGGCGGCCCATTCCATGAAGGGCGTATCGCCGCGGCCGTAGGCCATGTCGTAGCACAAGGTGTGAGGTCCGAAGACTTCGTCCGGCAGGTCGGGAACTTCACCCACCAGGCTCGCCGATGTGCCATTGATGACGATATCCCACGGGCCGTCGCAGATCGCGTCGAAGCCGCCGCCCGTTACTCTGCCGAGATCCTCGAATTCCCGGGCGAGCTCGGCGGCTCTTGCAGGCGTGCGGTTGGCGATGACCACCGTTTCGGGGTCTTCGTTCAGCAATGGTTCCAATACGCCGCGCACCGCGCCGCCGGCGCCGAGCACGAGGATCCGCCGGTTCGCGATCTCGACACCAAGATTGATGCGCAGGTCGATGACGAGGCCGGCGCCATCGGTGTTGTCGCCCAGGAGCTTCGCGCCGGACTGGACCACAATGGTATTGACGGCCCCGGCCCGCTCCGCACGTGGGGTCATCTCGTTGACGACCTCGGCGGCCGCCTGCTTGTGCGGCACGGTGACGTTGGCACCGTGGCCGCGCCCGACAAAGAAGTCGATCACCGCCTTGCGGAAATCCGCCGGAGCGACATCCACGAGCTTGTAGTTGATAACGTCCCCGAGCTGGCGCGCAAACAGGCCCTGGATGAATGGCGACCAGCTGTGCCCGACCGGATGGCCGAACAGAACGTAGCGCCTGGTGGCGGCCATCGGGGTCAGCCAGCGCGCAGCCAGCCGGCTGCCTTGCGGGCGAAATAGGTCAGGATGCCGTCCGCGCCGGCACGCTTGATACAGGTCAGGCTCTCGAGCGCGACCGCGCGTTCGTCGAGCCAGCCGCGTCCGGCTGCCGCCATGATCATCGCGTACTCCCCGCTCACCTGATAGGCAAAGGTCGGCGCGCCGAACTCATCCTTGACCCTGCGCACGATGTCCAGATACGGCAAGGCTGGCTTGACCATGATCATGTCTGCGCCCTCCTCCAGGTCGAGCGCGACCTCGCGCAGGGCCTCGTCGGAGTTTGCCGGGTCCATCTGGAACGAGTGCTTGGTTCCCTTGCCGAGGCTGCCGGCCGAGCCGACCGCGTCACGGAAGGGGCCGTAGTAACTGGAAGCGTACTTGGCCGAGTAGGCGAGTATGCGGGTGTTGACGTGCCCGCCGGCCTCGAGCGCCATGCGGATCGCGCCGATCCGCCCGTCCATCATGTCAGAGGGCGCGACCACGTCGGCGCCGGCCGCGGCGTGCGACAAGGCTTGCTTGACGAGCACCTCGACGGTGATGTCGTTGAGTACGTAGCCGGTCTCGTCGATGACGCCGTCGAGGCCGTGCGTGGTGAAGGGATCGAGTGCGACGTCGGTGATGACACCGAGCCCAGGCAGCGCCTTCTTGAGCGCGCGAACAGCTCGCTGCGCAAGCCCGTCCGGATTGAATGCCTCGCGCCCGTCCTCGGTCTTGCGCTCAGGAGTCGTGACCGGAAACAGCGCCACCGCCGGCACGCCAAGCTCATGTACCTGGCCGGCCTCGCGGACCAGCTCGTCGATGGTGACGCGCTCGATGTCCGGCATGGACGGAATCGGTTCACGCCGGCCCTGGCCTTCGATGACGAACATCGGGTAGATCAGGTCGCCGGGCGCCAGCACCGTCTCCCTCATCAGGCAGCGCGAAAACTCGTCGCGGCGCATGCGCCGCAGCCGGGTCCGCGGATAAGCGCCAGCTGCGCGGTGTGTCATGGGGTTCCTCGCCATCGGGTCGTGGGGTACAGTCGTTCGGCCCATGTTACCGGCCCCCGCCCAGTGCTGGTTTGCGGTTTTCGAACGCGGTATGGCAGGGCCGGAAATATATCCACGGAATACCCGGTCTTTATACATGAACAGCGACGACCGAGGAACGGACAGGCAGCAGCGTTTTGGCGCCCTTTGCGAGGCCCTCCGGCCGGATCTGATCAGGTTCGCGTTCTGGCTCGCCCGCGACCGCGCGCTGGCCGAGGACGTGGTTCAGGAGGCGTTGCTGAGGGCCTGGAAGTCTTTTGATGCGCTGGCGGACGAAGCCAAGGTAAAGCAATGGATGCTGACGATCGTGCGTAGGGAACACGCCAGGACCTGGGAGCGCAAGCGCCTCGAGACGGTCGAGCTCGACGCGCTGGTCCAGGCGGAAGCGCCAGTGCTGGCCAGCGATGACGACGCGGCACTGGCGGAAATGCGCGAGGCATTGTTCAGGCTGGATGACGACTACAGGGAACCATTGGTGCTGCAGGTCATGATGGGCTACACGACAAACGAGATCGCCGGGCACATGGGTTTGACCCAGGGTGCGGTGCTGACGCGCCTGTTCCGCGCCCGGCAGAAGCTGCGCACAGCGATGCTGGGCGACGACGGGGAGGGCGGGCCATGAATTGCCTGGAGTTCCGGCGCCGGGTCGGCGCAGAGCCGGCGGTTTACGATGCGGCGCTCGCGGAGCACCGCGGGGAGTGCGCGACCTGCGCTGCTCACCAGGATGAACTGCTGGCGATGGACGCCATGCTGGTCAGGGCGATGCAGTTTCCGCTGCACCCTGCGCGGCCCGTCCGCGCGACCATTGCCTCGCCATCGAGGCGCTGGCTGGCGCTCGCAGCGAGCCTGGTCGCAGGCATCCTGGTCGCCGCGACCCTGTGGGTGTCCTACCCGGCGCCCACGTTGGCCAGCGAAGTCATCGGCCACGTGGCGCATGAGCCGGATGCATGGAAAGCGCGCGATCCGCTGGGCGCGGACACGGTCAAGGCAGTCCTTGCGTCAAGCGGCATCCGGCTGCGGGACGGGGCGGTTGACGTGACTTTCGCGCGGCGCTGTTTCTTTGAGCTTCACTGGGTCCCGCACCTGGTGGTGCAGACCGCTAACGGGCCGGTGACCGTGCTGGTGCTCACGCACCGCCAGGTCGGGGCACCCGTCAGGATTGAAGAGCACGGATTCACCGGCGTGGTCCTGCCCGCGCCGCGTGGCAGCATCGCGGTCGTCGGACGGGACATTTCCGGGCTGGACGACATTGCCAGGCAGGTTTTCGAGGCTGTCGAGTGGGACGTCTGATCGACCCCCGCCATCGGCATGAGGACTATCCCCGAGCGTGGGGTCAATCACTTTGGAGGATCGAGACATGAGGAAGAGGGGACTTACGACACCGGTTGCGTTGGCCGTCAGCGCGGCCGTCGCAGGATCGATGGCGATGGCTGGCGCAGCAAACGCGTTCAGCGCCGCCGACCTTGGCCAGGGCTACGTTCAATTCGTCGGCGAAAAGGCTGCCGAAGGCAAGTGTGGCGAGGGCAAGTGCGGTGCCGACAAGAAGGCCGCGGCCGGCGAGAAAGCGGCCGAAGGCACCTGTGGCGCTGACAAGAAGGCAGCCGCTGGTGAAAAGGCCGCAGAGGGCACGTGCGGCGCCGACAAGAAGGCGGCAGAGGGCACTTGTGGCGCTGACAAGAAGGCAGCCGCTGGTGAAAAGGCTGCCGAAGGCACGTGCGGCGCCGATAAGAAAGCGGCGGAAGGCACATGCGGCGCTGACAAGAAGGCAGCCGCTGGTGAAAAGGCCGCCGAAGGCAAGTGCGGCGCTGACAAGAAGGAATGACCTGCTGCGCCAGGTGCCGGACCCAACGGGTCCGGCGCGCTGAGTGTCACGCCAGCCGTGACGTCCGTTCCCGGGCGCCACGGCTTTTTTGTTGTCCGGCCATCGCGACGATCACTCAGGTACGATCCAACTGACCCGCGTTGCCCCGGTTCCGTCCGGGGCCAGCGCGGCATGCAGTGCCGGTAGCGTCGCGATGAGCTGTTCATCGAGCCGCCAGGGTGGATTGAGCAGCGCCAGACCCGAGCCGTTGAGCCCTACGGTACTGTCGGCGGGATGTATCGATAACTCCGCGACGAGCAGCCTCGTGACGCCGCGCGCGGCCAGCGAGGAATGGAACGCAGCGATGGGCGCGCTGCGCTTGATCGGGTACCAGGCGGCATAGACGCCTTCGGGCCAGCGCCGCTGTGCGGCGGCCAGGCTGTCCGCGACGAGCGACAGGTCCCGTTCCTGAGACTCATAGGATGGGTCGATGAGCACGAGCCCGCGGCGCTCGGCAGGCGGCAACAGCGCGCGCAGCGCCTCATAACCGTCTCGTAAGTGCACCGCCACCCGGCGGTCGTCGGAAAACTCCTGTCGCAGGGCGGCGGCCTCACGCCGTTCGATCTCACACAGCGCCAGCCGGTCGCCGGGGCGCAGCAGCATGGCGGCCAGGCGCGGCGACCCGGGGTAATAACGGATGCGCCTGGTGTTCGCGGCGTCGCAGGCGCGGACGAGGTCAAGGTAACGGCCTGCGGCCGGCGGGACGGCGCCGGCCGCGGCGAGCCGGCGAATGCCCGCATCAGCCTCGCCGCTGCACTGAGCGTCCCTCGAAGCGAGATCGTAGCGTCCGCGTCCGGCATGCGTGTCCAGGAAGAACAGCGGCTTATCTTTCCTGGTGAGAATTTCGAGCAGCGCAACGAGCACGACGTGTTTGAATACGTCCGCGAAATTACCGGCGTGAAAGGCGTGGTGGTAGTTCATGGGAGAGCGGACGGCGGTTAGCGGATAGCCGGAAGGAATGAGTCGTGACTCGTGAGCCGAAAGAACAGACTGCATTCTGGCGACTCACGGCTCACAGCCCACGAATCACGAAACGTAATCGCCTCATACTAACCGCTAACCGCCATCCGCCAGTTCCGTTAGCCAATCCCGTGGCCGCAAGTAGTCCCGGCACAAACGCTCTTCCGGAGAGCCGGGCTGCGGGCGCCAGTCGTACTCCCAGCGCACCAGCGGTGGCAGCGACATCAGGATGGCCTCGGTGCGGCCCCCGGACTGCAGCCCAAACAGCGTGCCGCGGTCGTAGACGAGGTTGAACTCGACGTAGCGGCCCCGGCGATACAACTGGAAATTGCGCTCGCGGTCACCGTAAGGGAGCCCGCGGCGTCGCTCGACGATGGGCAGGTAGGCGTCGAGGAAGGCATCGCCGACGCGCCGCTGGTAGGCGAAGCAGGCGTCGAAGCCGCCCTCATCGAGGTCGTCGAAGAACAGCCCCCCGACCCCGCGGGTTTCACCGCGGTGGCGCAGGAAAAAATATTCGTCGCACCAGGCTTTGTGCCTGGCGTACAGGGCAGCGTTGCCGCAGGCGGCTCGGGCGACGCGGTGCCAGTGCAGGACATCCTCATCGAACGGATAACAGGGCGTCAGGTCGAGACCGCCGCCGAACCACCAGGTTGCTTCGCCGCCGGGTGGTTCCGCGACGAAGTAGCGCACATTCATGTGGGTCGTCGGGACGTACGGATTGCGTGGGTGCAGCACGAGCGACAGGCCCATCGCCTCAAATACGGCGCCCGCGAGCTGCGGTCGGTGCTGGGTCGCCGAGGCCGGCATGCTGCGGCCCGTGACGTGCGAAAAATTCACGCCCCCCTGCTCCAGCAGCGCGCCATCGAGCAATACGCGGCTCTGGCCGCCACCACCTTCCGCCCGCTCCCAGCGGTCGCAGCGAAAATGACCGCGGCCGTCCATGTTCTCCAGCGCGCTGCAGACCCGGTCCTGGAGATCGAGCAGGTAAGCCTTGACGGCATCCCGGCCGACCGCCTGGTTCATGTCGCCTTCTTCTTCCCGCGCGTGCCGGCGCCTTTGGTGCCCGCTTTGCGCTTGACGGTCTTCTTCCTGGGGGCACGGGTCGTGGCCTTCGCTGCGGGTTTCGCCGGGGCCGTCTTCTTGGTTGCCCCACCGCGCCGCCCGAAGCGGCCCTTTCGCATCGGTGCTGCCGCGATCAGTTCCTGGCACTCCTCGAGCGTGAGGCGCTCAGCCGCGGCGCGCCACAGCAGGGCCTTGGTCTCGGCATCGGCGGACTTGGAAATATCGGGCTTCGGCACCTTGGCATTCTTCTTGCCGTCGGTGACGTACGGACCGTAGCGGCCATCCAGCACCGAAATTCCCTCCGCCTCGAATTGCCTGATGCTTCTCTGCGCGTCGACCTTCTTCTTGGCCTCGACGATCTCCAGGGCGCGTTCGAGCGTCAGCGTGAACGGGTCATCGTCCTTGATGGAGGCGAACTTGGCGCCGTACTTGACGTAGGGACCGTACTGCCCACGGCCGACGCTGACCGGCTCGCCATGCGGACCGTGGCCGAGCGCGCGCGGCAGCGACAGCAGCTTGAACGCGTCTTCGAGCGTCACGTCGTCCATGCGCTGGCCGGGCATGAGGCTGGCGAATTTAGGCTTCTCGTCGTCGTCACGGTGCCCGAGCTGTACGAACGGCCCGTACTGCCCCATGCGCACGGACACGGGCTTGCCGGTCGCCGGATCGGCACCGATCTGCCGCGACTCGGCCACGTCCTCCCTGCTGACGCTCTTGGCGATCTCCTGAACGAGCTGTGTAAACGGTTTCCAGAAACGCTCGAGCTCCGGCTGCCACTGCCGCTTGCCGTTGCTGATCTCGTCGAGCACGTCCTCCATTTGCGCCGTGAAACCATAGTCGACGTAGATCTTGAAATAGCGGACCAGGAATCGGCTGACGATCTGGCCGATATCGGTCGGCACGAATGCGCGGCCGCCCATCTCCACGTACTTCCGGTAGCGCAATGTCTCGATAATGGCCGCGTAGGTGGAAGGCCGGCCAATGCCGTGGCTCTCCAGCGACTTGACGAGGCTGGCCTCGGTATAGCGCGGCGGCGGCTGCGTGAAGTGCTGGGCCGGCGTCAGCTCGGCCAGCGCCACGCGATCGCCCTCGGCAAGCTGCGGCAACCGCTGCTCGTCCTCGCTGTCGACCACCTCGTCGTCGTCGTGACCCTCGTGGTACACGGAGAAGAAGCCGGGTTCGACCAGTGTCTGGCCGGTCGCGCGGAACACATGGCGCGCGACACCCGACACCGAGGCGTCATCGCCGGCGACCAGGTCAACCGACACGGTGTCGAACACCGCCGGCGCCATCTGGCAGGCCACCGCGCGCTTCCATATCAGCGCATACAAGCGGCCCTGGTCGGCATCGCCGATCTCGGCCTCGGCGGCCTGCGGCGTTCGCGCTGCCGCCGTCGGGCGCACGGCTTCGTGGGCCTCTTGGGCGTTCTTCGACCGGTTGCGATAGACGATGGCGCCTTCCGACAGCGACTTCTTGCCCCAGGTGCGGGTGATCACCTCGCGGATTTCATGCACGGCGTCGCGGGACAGCCCCACGGAATCCGTGCGCATATAAGTGATGAAGCCGGCCTCGTACAGGCGCTGGGCCGCCTGCATCGTGCGTCGCGCCGTGAAGCCGAGTTTACGTGCGGCCTCCTGTTGCAACGTCGAGGTGGTGAACGGCGGCGCAGGATTGCGGCGCTTCGGCTTGCGTTCCACCGAGGCGACGATGAGCTGACCGGCCGCCGCATCGAGGATCGTGCGCTCGACCTCGCGGGCCTGAGTCTCGTCGGTGATCGTGAACCGGCATTTTTGCGTGTCCGCCTCGACCTTCTTGCCACGGTACTCGGCGAGCCGCGCCGGGAAGAGCGACCGGTCCGTGCGACCCCGCGCCTCGACGGTCCAGTACTCCTGGCGCACGAAGGCCGAAATTTCATCCTCGCGTTCGCAGATCAGGCGCAGCGCAACGCTTTGGACGCGGCCGGCCGACAGGCCCGGCTTGATCTTTCGCCACAACAATGGCGAGAGGTTGTAGCCGACCAGGTAATCCAGGGCGCGCCGGGCTTGCTGCGCGTTGACCAGGTTGTCGTTGAGCCTCTCTGGATGCTCGAGCGCCGAGACGATCGCGTTGTGCGTCACCTCGTAGAAGCGAACCCGGTGCAGGTCGCGACCCTCCAGCACGCCGCGTTCGCGCAGGATCTCGGCGAGGTGCCAGGAAATCGCCTCGCCCTCGCGGTCAGGGTCGGTGGCGAGGTACAGGATCGTGGCCTTGCGCGCAGCGCGCGCAATGGCATCGACCTTCGGCCGGTTCTTTTCGATCAACTCGTAGTTCATCGTGAAGCCGGCGGCGGTGTCCACCGCGCCTTCCTTCTCGATCAGGTCGCGGACGTGCCCGTACGACGCAAGCACCTCGTATTCCTTGCCGAGGTACTTCTTGATCGTTTTCGCCTTGGCGGGCGATTCCACGATGATCAGGTTGCTGCTCATCTCTTCGTCACTTTCCCCGTGTCCCTGAGACGCCAAAGCCGCGGACGTGGCCGCGGCTGCCTTCACCCCGGCCCCGCAGGGCGGTCAATGCATCGCGTCGCGCCGCTCCTCGAAGACCAGGTCTTCCATCCGTTCGTAGGCCTGCTCCTGGCCCGGCTGGCTGAACAGGACCATGAGCACGACCCACTTGACCTGCTCGATTCCGATGTCGTCCGAGTCGAGTGCGAGCAGCCTGTCGATCACGACCTCGCGCTGCATGGCCGACAGGATCCCGATGTTCTCCAGATGCAGGACATAACCCCGCACGTCGGTGTCGAACTGCGCGACCTCGTGGCCGCTGAACACGCGCATGGCGCGGGTGGTCGACTCGCCAACAGTACGACCCGGGTCGTCGGCCAGTTCCTCGAGCCAGGCCAGCGCTCGCTCGATCTCCCGTTCTGGATAACCGGCGCGCTCGAGGCCCTGCTTCAGCACATCGCGGCTCGGCTCGGGTTCGTCTCCCGCATCAAGGAAGTTCTCGAACAGGTGGATCAATATGTCGAGAACGCTTTCCTTCATTCAGACGACCCCTTGGGAACCCGGCAGTATCTGCCGCCGGCGCAGGACTCGATCTCACCGTTGAGCTCGAGCAGGAGCAGCATCGAGGACACTGCGGACGCCGAAAAACCAGTCCTCTCGACCAGGATATCGGCATCCACCGGCCCGAAGCCGCAGGCATTCAACAGGATTTTGCTGTCGCTGTCCAACGGAGGCCCGGAAATCCGTGGCCCGTCCGCGGCTTGCGCAGAGGCAGGCGAGACCGCGAGGAACAGGTCGCGCTGCAACCCGCGCAACAGCTCGTCAGCGCTCTCAACGAGCTGGGCACCGTCTCGGATCAGGCGATGGCAGCCCCGGCTCAGCGGGCTATATATCGATCCGGGTACGGCGAATACTTCGCGGCCCTGCTCGCCCGCCAGGCGCGCGGTGATGAGGGACCCCGAGCGTTCTGCGGCCTCGATGACCACCACACCGAGCGACAGGCCGCTGATCAACCGGTTGCGTTGCGGGAAGTTGCCCGGCAGCGGCGGCGTGCCGGGCGGAAACTCCGAGACGAGCGCGCCGGCGGTGGCGATAGCGTCCGCGAGTGCAACATGCCCGGTGGGATAGACGAGGTCGGGGCCCGTGCCGCAGACGGCGACCGACTGCCCGCCCCCTTCCAGCGCAGCGCGATGCGCGGCCGCGTCAATACCCATGGCGAGGCCGCTCGTGACGATCAGGCCCGCCTGCACCATGCATCGGGCGAAGGCGCGCGAGGTCTCGCGGCCGGCGGGGGTCGGACGACGGCTGCCAACGACCGCGACCTGGGCGGCGGCCAGGGCACTCACGCTTCCACGGACATAAAGAACGACCGGCGCGCTGCTGAGGGTCAGCAGCTGGGGTGGATAGTCCGGGTCACCGACCCGCACGATCAGCCGGCCAGGCGCGTCGACCCACCGCAGGGATGCGGCGAGCATCGCTGGCGGCGTGCGCAGGGCGGTAAGCGCCCGCGGCCCGAGACCCATTGCGGCCAGGAACTTCGGCGTTGCGTGCAGCGCGGCTTCGGCGGAGCCGTAGTGCCGGGTGAGTGCGAGCGCGCGCAGGCCGTCCATTCCGGGCGTGGCGGCGAGGCGCAGCCAGGCGCGCAGTTCGGCGTCGCGGTCTTCCACGCCACAAAGAAGCACGCCGGCCTCGGGGCCGGCGTGCGATTAACGTGCGAATAGGGCCAGATTCAGGGATTTCGAACCGCGTCGCCGACATGCATCTCGCGGGTGGAGTCGAGCAGCAGGCCGTAGCTCATGCGGTCCCAGGTCTTGAAAACCATGAACTCCCCGGTCCGCTGATCAGGCAACGTGACTTTGCGGCTCTCGCGGTACTTCGTCTCGTCCTTGATTTCCTTGCCGTGCTCCCACACGGAGAGCACATTGCCGGGCTCGAGTCCGTGGCGGGAGCCGCGGTTGATGACCACGACCTGGTACTCGCCAAAGGCCAGGTGGCCGTCGACGACCGCCATGATCGTGCCTTCCACATCGCGCGAAGGCGGCCGCGGGATGAAGTCCATGCCGAGGTCGATCGTGTCCGGCAGGAGGATGTCGCCGTCCATCGTCTCGCGGGTGGACCTGACGAGCCTGAGCGTTGCGGGATCACCGGCCTGGGTAACCTCGCCGGTGCCCGAGTAGATTCCCTGGTAACCGAGCACGTCGCCGTCGTCCGGGTCCTTGAGCTTGGCGTCAACGCGATAGATCAGGAACGACTGCGCGGCGCGCGCTTGTTCAAGGCGGCGGGCGAACACGTCGTCACCGATGGCGGCGATGATGCGGCGGTCACTGGACGCCACCACGTAGGGCGCGCCCTCGACCTGCTCCTTGGCGAGCACGGTCGGCTTGGACATGAACGCCTCGACGACCTCCCACGGGATCGCGCGGATCGCTTCTGACAGCGGATGTTCGCGCACTCTCGGCGACATGCGCACCGCCCCGCCGCGTTCCAGCACGAGCCGCGGCCGGCCGTCCACCCAGGTCAGCGCCAGCACGTCACCGGGATAGATGAGGTGCGGATTCGCGACCTGCGGATTGACGTACCAGATCTCAGGCCAGTACCAGGGATCGGTCAGGAACTTGGCCGAGATATCCCACAGCGTATCGCCCTTGACGACCACGTAGCGCTCGGGCGCGGTGGGCGCAATGGGGATTACGCTGCGGTCGATGCCGCCCGTCTGGGCGGTCACCTGCGCCGCGGGCAGCGCAAGGCCACCAGCGACGATCAGGGCGGCCAGGGCCGCGTGGAACCATGTGCGGCCGAAGCCGCGGTGCTTGGAATCGGAGGATGGCGCCATCAACAGCTCCCTCACTGCCGGGTCAACCGCTGCACCCGTATACTTGCGGGCTTGCGGCAAACATGACCGGCGAGCGATTGTCCGGAAATTCGCCACGGAGCGACTCGCCGGCGTTAAGTTCATTACCGGCAGAACTTTAGCAGCATTCTTGAGTCAGTTACACGAATACGGGGCCCCATTCGCATGACGTGCCTCACAATACTGGAGTATCCGGATCCGCGACTGCGAACCGTCGCACAGCCTGTGCAGGCCCTGGACGGTTCATTGCGCACCCTGATCGACGACATGTTCGAGACGATGTACGTTTCGAGTGGCATCGGCCTGGCCGCCACCCAGGTCAATATCCACCGCCGGCTGCTGGTGGCCGACGTGTCCGAGCAGCGATCCGAACCTCTCGTCTTCATCAATCCGGAAATCGTTTCGCGCGACGAGGTGGGTATTGCGCAGGAGGGCTGCCTGTCCCTGCCGGGCATCTTCGAGGACATCGAGCGCGCGCAGCGCATCCGCGTGCGGGCGCTGGGGCGGGATGGCCAGCCCTTCGAGATGGAGGCCTGCGGCCTGCTGGCCGTGTGCGTCCAGCACGAAATGGACCACCTGGACGGCAGGCTATTCGTCGACTACCTGTCCGAGCTCAAGCGCCGGCGGGTCCGCAAGAAGCTCGAGAAGGACCGCAAGCTCCGCGCTGAGGGGCAGCCGCCCGAGCGGCCCACCGCCCCGGTCATCTGACCCCGGCCCCCTGCCATGCCTGCCGGGCTCAGAATCATTTTCGCCGGGACGCCGGACTTCGCCGTGCCGGCACTTGAGGCCATCGCGGCCTCCGGGCATACCCTGCAAGCGGTCTACACACAACCCGATCGCCCGGCCGGCCGCGGGCGCAAGCTCGGGGAAGGCGCCGTGAAACAGGCTGCCGTGCGGCTTGGGCTGCCGATCGAGCAGCCCGTCACCCTGAAGGAGCCCGACGCCGTGGCGCGACTTGCAGGCCACCGCCCGGATGCCGTCGTGGTGGCCGCGTACGGATTGCTGTTGCCGCAGGCCATTCTCGACGTTCCCACGCGCGGCTGCTTCAACATCCATGCCTCGCTGCTGCCCCGCTGGCGGGGGGCCGCGCCGATCCAACATGCCCTGTTGGCTGGCGATCCGGAGACCGGGATCTCGATCATGCGCATGGAAGCGGGCCTGGATACCGGCCCGATCCTGTCCCGGTGCCCGCACGCCATCGGGGTGGCGGACACGGCCGCTTCGCTGCACGACGCGCTCGCCGTGCTGGGCGCCCGCCTGATCGTTGCGGCACTCGACGATTTGGCGGCCGGCGTGGCGCGATTCGAGCAGCAGGATCCGCGGCTGGCGACCCGCGCGCCGAAAATCACCAAAGCGCAGGCCGCGATCGACTGGACGCGCCCTGCCGGGACCATCGAGCGGATGGTGCGGGCCTTCAATCCGTGGCCGGTGGCGGAAACCCGGCTCGGTGGGCGGCAACTACGGATCTGGCAGGGGCACGTAGCGCCGTCGTCGTCGTCGCTGCCCAAGCCCGGTACGGTGCTCGCTGCCGGCCCGGAGGGCCTCTCCGTCATGACCGGCGCCGGAACGCTGGTCATAGACCGCCTGCGGCTCGAAGGCCGGCGCGCGCTGGGCGCGGCTGAATTCATCCGGGCGCACGACATCGTCGGCGCAGTGCTTGGGCCGGGCTGAGCCCGGCAGGGTCATGGCTCACGCTCCGCCAGGCGCCTCACGTGTGCGGGCTGACGCGGCGCGTGTCGTGGACGCGGTCGTGCGCGACGGCCACACCCTCGAGGATGCGCTGGCTCAGCAGCGCACCGATGCGGCGGCGCGGGCAGCAGTGCAATCGCTCGCCTGGGGTTCGATCCGCTGGTTTCCCGAACTGGATGCCTGCCTCACGTTGCTGGCTGGCCGGCCCGCTCGCGGGTTGGACGCCGCCGTTCGCGCACTGGCCATCGTCGGGCTCTACCAGCTCGGCCATAGCCAGACGCCACCGTACGCGGCGGTGGCCGAAACGGTGGAGGCGACGCGTCTGCTCGGCAAGGCGCGCGCGGCGGGGCTGATCAACGCGGTGCTGCGCAGGTTCCAGCGCGAGGGTGCCGCGATTCTGGCCGCTGCGCACCGCGCGCCAGAGGCGCTCCACGCCCACCCGTTATGGCTCATCGAGGTGCTCCAGCGCGATTGGCCGGACGGCTGGCGCGGCATCCTGGCCGCGGGCAACGAGCACCCGCCGATGTGGCTGCGGGTCAACGCCCGCCGTTGTTCGGCAGATGCCTACCGGGCCCGTTTGGATATTGCGGGCATGGCGGCGGAGGCCAGCGACCTCGCGCCGGAAGCGTTGCGACTCGTGCAGCCGGTGCCGATCGCGGACCTGCCAGGATTCCTGGCCGGGGACGTGTCCGTGCAAGACGCGGCTGCGCAGCTGGCGGCGCAGCTGCTCGACGCCCGGGCCGGCATGCGGGTGCTGGACGCCTGCGCCGCGCCAGGCGGTAAGGCCTGCCACCTGCTCGAGCTGCAGCCGTCGCTGTCGGAGCTGGTTGCGCTAGACCTGAACCCGAAGCGCGTGGCGCGAATTCACGACAACCTTGACCGCCTGGGCCTGACCGCCACGGTGCTGACCGGAGATGCCATCGAACCGGCCACATGGTGGGACGGCCGGCCGTTTGAGCGCATCCTGCTGGACGTGCCGTGCTCCGGCACCGGCGTGATCCGGCGGCATCCGGACATCAAGCTATTGCGCCGGCGCGAGGACATTATTGCCTTCGCCGCCCGGCAGCGGCGGTTGCTGGATGCGGCGTGGCCACTGCTGTCGCCCGGGGGACGCCTGCTGTACGTGACCTGCTCTGTGCTGCGCGCGGAGAACGCCGCGGTCGTGGAGAGCTTTCTTGCGGCGAATCCCGGGGCGGTGGAGGTGACCGGATCTGCTAGGCTTTTTGTTTCTGGCCGCTTGCCAAAGCCGGGGCCCGGCCCCGGTCTGGCACTGCCCACGGGGACGGCCGGTGCGGACGGTTTCTACTACGCCTGCCTGGAACGGCAGGCCTGAAGGTGGGTTGAGTGCAGGCAATGCGCGGGCTTCGGGCGGGAATCGGATGGGCGGCGGTGGCGCTGGCCGGCCTGCTGTTGGCCGTCGCGCCAGCCGCCGCGACCGAGCGTTTCGAGATCCGCAATGCCTTCGCGGAGCCGGTCAGTGGGGTATGGAACCTCAATGCAATCATAGACCTGGGCCTGATGGCTGCGGCGCGCGAGGCGCTGGACGAGGGGATCCCCCTGACCCTCGTGCTGGACGTGGAGATCACGGTCGAGCGCCGCTTCCTGCCTGACGCCAGCATCGCCGAATTGACGCAGCGCTGGGAGCTGGCCTACGACGCCCTGTCGCAGCGCTATGTCGTCACCAGCCTGAACAGCCGCGCACAATCCACCCATGCGACGCTCGAGGAGTCGCTCGACGAATTGTCGCGCGTCCACGCGCTGCCGCTGGTCGACGCGGCGCTGCTGCGAGAGGGGAAGCGGCACGAAATCAGCGTGCGCGCCTCGCTGGAGATCGGCGGGCTGCCCGACGCGATCAAGATGCTGCTCTTCTGGCGTGACTGGTCGCAGAGCACCGATTGGTACACCTGGAGCGTGCGGCCATGATCCGCCGCTGGGTGCCGGTCGCGATCGGAAGTGGCGTCGTGCTGTGGGTTGTCGCGCTCGCGCTGCTGGCGGTCACGACCCGCGACTCACAGCAATTCGGGCAGCTGCAGCCCTGGATCCTGATGGTCAACGCGGTGGGCGTGTTGGTGCTATTGGCGCTGCTTGCAGGCCGCCTGATCGAACTCGTGCGGGAACGCCGCGCGCACGTGCCCGGATCGCGGTTGCGCTCGCAGTCCGTGGCGATCCTGAGCGCGCTGGCGCTGGTGCCGCTGCTGCTGGTGTTCACGTTCTCTGTGCTGTTCCTGACGCGCGGCATCGACAGCTGGTTCCATGTAGAGGTACGCCAGGGCCTGACCGACGCGCTGGGCCTGTCGCGGGCCGCACTTGACCTGAGGATGCGGGAATATCTGGAGCGCACGGAGCGCATCGCCGAGGACCTCGGCGATTCGCACGCGACCGGGCTGTTTGGCGCGCTCGACAACCACCGGCGACTCGTGGATGCAGAAGAACTGGCGGTCGTCGCCGCAGGCGGGCGAGTCGAGGCCTTCAGCGCGGCCAGCCTGCTCGAACCCCCGCCCCCGGTCCCGGATGACGACGTCATGATGAGCGTGCGGCGCGGCGAACGTCACGTCAGTCTCGACCCGTCGCCGACGGGGGGCTACGTCATCCGCGTCGCGGTGCGCATGGGGCCGGCATCGCAGTTGCAGGCTTCGCGCGTGCTGGTGGCGGTGTATCCGGTACCGCAGCGTCTTGCCGATCTCGCAGAAGCGGTGCAAGGCGCATACCAGCAGTACGGAAGGCTCGCCTACCTGCGCGAGCCACTCAAGACGAGCTTTGTGCTGACCCTGTCATTGGTGCTGCTGATGGCACTGCTGGTCGCGGTGTACGGCGCATTCTTCTTCTCCGACCGGCTCATACAGCCCGTGCAGGACCTGATCAGCGCAACCCGCGCGGTGGCGAAGGGCGATTTCGAGACCCGCGTAACACGGTCGTCGCATGATGAGATTGGCTTTCTGGTCACGTCCTTCAACGACATGACCATGCGACTCGCGCGTGCGCGGGCTGAAGCAGAAGCGAGCAGCCAGGCCGTGGACAAGGAACGCAGCGGGCTGGCCGTCATCCTCGCGAGGCTGTCCACCGGCGTGATTTCGCTGGAGCCGGACCTGAGCATTCGCATCGCCAACCATGCCGCGGGCGACATACTGGGTGCGGACCTGCAGGGCGCGGCGGGCCGCTCTATCGAGGAAATGGCCGAGGGCGGGCCGCTGGTCGCGCAATTCCTGGCGGTGGTCCGACCGCGAATCGAAGCCGGCCAGACCGACTGGCGCGAGCAGATAGCGCTGCGCGCTGAGACTGGCCGCCGCGAACTGATGTGTGCCTGCACGGCGCTGCCAGGCGAATTGGGAGGACCGGAGGGCCTGGTGCTGGTGTTCGATGACATCACGCAATTGCTGCACGCGCAGCGCGAGGCGGCCTGGGGAGAGGTGGCGAGGCGGCTGGCCCACGAGATCAAGAACCCGCTGACGCCGATCCAGTTGTCGGCCGAACGCATGCGCCGCCGCCTGCTCGAGGGCCTCGCGCCGCGGGAGGCCGAGATTCTCGACCGCGCGACGCATACCATCGTCCAGCAGGTCGAGGCAATGAAGCAGATGGTCAACGCGTTCAGCGACTATGCACGGGCGCCGGAGATCGCGCTGTCGCGGTTCGACGTGAACAACCTCGTACGCGATGCCGCCGAACTGCACCATGTGCAGGACGCCCGTCTGAAGATCGACCTGGAACTCGAACGAGAGGGTGCGTTTGTCGAGGGCGATCTGGGGCGCATCCGGCAGGTGCTCAACAACCTGCTGACCAATTCAATCGAGGCGCTGGAGGGATCGCCGGCGCCGGTCATCACCATTCGGACTCACAACCTTCGCTCGACAGGGGCGGGCTTCGT
>Ga0210366_10000010_pt1 | contig 20062 bp, 18 predicted proteins | sample S641metaT_FD_190380 | JGI IMG/M metagenome (GOLD analysis project Ga0210366, IMG submission 190380) | Metatranscriptome of estuarine sediment microbial communities from the Columbia River estuary, Washington, United States - S.641... | ecosystem: Environmental > Aquatic > Marine > Intertidal... | reverse complement strand
CGGCGACCGGCCGAACCATCAATTTGACCGGCATGACGCTGTACCGCTTCGCCGGCGGAAAGGTCGTCGAGGAATGGACCGTGTACAACGAACTCGAGATGTTGCGGCAGATGGGACTGGCGCAATAGCGTCGCGGCAGCTGATTGGGCGGTGGCGCAGCAGGGGCGAGGTGGAGTGTTCCCATGATCGAGTCCGTCATTGTCTACGCAGGACTCATCCTTGCTGTCGCCGGCGTCGTTCTTGCCGTGAAGCCGGTCCGGCGGCTCCGGGTAACGACGCGTTCGCGTGGACTGGCTATTGCAGGAGTCGGCGCTCTCCTGGCCGGTGCCGGCTTGATCCTGCCAGTGCCCGACTCACGGGTCACGCGGGTGGCAACGCACCTCGACGAGTTCGCACCAGTCTGGCAGTTCCATGAAGTCCACACGATCAGGGTCGCCGCTCCGCCTGCGCGCGTGTTCGAGGCAATCAGGCGCGTGCGCGCCGACGAAATCAGGCTGTTTCGTACGCTGACATGGATCCGCCGCGGCGGTCGGCCGCTTCCGCCGGGCATTCTGAACGCCGGAGAGCACGGGTCGCTGATCGACGTGGCTACCCAAAACGGCTTCGTGCGTCTTGCTGACGATGCTCCGCGAGAGCTCGTGATCGGCACGGTGGTTCTGGCGCCGCCAGGAGCTCGCGGGACGCTGACGCGGCAGGTATTCCAGCAGGATCTGCCGCCCGGCTTCGCGCTGGCGACGATGAATTTCGTTGTGACGGCCGATGGACCTGGCCGCTCGTTCGTATCAACCGAGACGCGGGTGTTTGCGAACAGCCCCATGGCGCGTCGCCGGTTTGCCGTCTATTGGCGGCTCATCTATCCCGGCAGCGCGATTATCCGTCGTATGTGGCTGCGTGCCATCGAACAACGAGCGACAAACCCGAGTGAGTTCTGATCAACGCGCAGCGGAGACTGGCGCAGACGCGGCGGGACGGCCACGGTGCACGCTGCGCCCGCTTGAGGAGCTTGAACAATGATCTCTCGCATCTGGCATGGGTGGACGACATTGGGCAATGCCGAGGCCTATGAGTCCCTGCTTCGTGAAGAGATATTCGCCGGCATCCGGGGCAGGAACATCCGAGGCTTCAGGAGCATCCAGCTCTTGCGCCGGCAGGTGGAAGATGAAATCGAGTTCATCACCATCATGCAGTTTGATTCGCTGGAATCGGTGCGGACGTTTGCCGGCGAGGACTATGAGAAAGCGGTTGTTCCGCCAAAGGCCCGGGCCGTCCTGTCCAGGTTCGACGCACGATCCCAACACTACGAGGTGAGGATCGGCGCCCGCTGAACCCTCCTGGAGTTGCGGACCCGGCGTATCAACGGCGGGCTGGCGGCGTCGGCGCGGCAGGGAACTGCGTCTGGATTTCAGGCGCGAGCGGTGCCGGGATCTCTTCTTCTTTCTTCTGCTGACGGCGTTGCTGCTTTTCCTCGCGCTTCTTGCGGGCTGCCTGCTCGCGCTGCTTCTTCTGGTGTGAGTAGTTGGGTTTGGCCACGATGACTCCGTTTTCGACGAACCGGGGACAGGATACCCGAGATTCGACGCCTGCAGACGCTTACTCGAAATCCATCTCGTAGCTGTACACCTGGCCGCGAATCTGGCTGCGCATCTTGAACCCGCTGTGGTTGAACACAGTCTGCATGCCCTTATTCTCGGCGAGCACCTCGGCGGTGAAACCGCTGATGCCGTTGCGGCGCGCGATGCGGGCGAGATGCTTGAGCATGAAAGTGCCGATGCCATGCCGCTGCCACTGGTCCGTCACGGTGAACGCGACTTCGGCCTTGTTGGCCTTGGGATCCAGGTAGTACGTGCCCACGGCGATGATGTCCTCGCCGTGCGCCTCCTTCAGCACCCCCACGATGGTCACTTCGCTGCGGTGATCGATGTAGACGAAGTCCCCGATCTGGCGGCGCGGCACCCGCTTGACGTGGCTCATGAACCGGTAGAACCGCGACTGCTCGGACAGCTCGTAGAACAGGTCGCGCATCGCCGGTTCATCGGTCGGATGGATGGGCCGGAACAGGATCTGGGTGCCGTCGTGCAGCAGGTGGGTGGTGCGCAGCTCCTTCGGGCCCACCACCAGCGTGCCCTCCATCTCGGCCAGCTCGGCCGACAGGTACCTGGCCTCGATGGCTTCCTTGAGCAGCTGGGCGCGGAACTTGGGATGCGCAATGCAGATCAGGGCGATGGCGCGCTCGTGGATGCTCTTGCCGTGCAGGTACGCCACCCCGTACTCGGTAACCACGTAATTCACGCCGGCGCGGGTCGTGACGACGCCGGCGCCCTGGCTGAGATAGGTAGTGATGCGGGAAATCGTTCCGTCCTTGGCGGTGGAGGGGATGACGATGATGGCCTTGCCGCCGCGCGCCTTGGCGGCGCCGCGATTGAAGTCCACCTGGCCGCCCACGCCGGAAAAGAATTTCGAGCCGATCGAGTCGGCGCAAACCTGCCCGGTGAGGTCGATTTGCAGCGCCACGTTGACCGCCACCATCTTGTGCTGCTGGCTGATGATGTGCGGATCGTTGACGTACTCCGTCGGGTGGAACGCAAAGGTGGGGTTGTCGTCGATGAAGTCGTACAGCTTCCGGGTACCGAGGCAGAAGCTGGCGACGACCTTGCCCTTGTCGAGGGTCTTGCGATTCCCCGTGATCGCGCCCGACTTGATCAGGTCGACGATCCCGTCGGAGATCATCTCCGAGTGAATCCCCAGGTCCTTCTTGTCCTTGAGAAAGCCCAGCAGCGCCTGCGGAATGCGCCCGATGCCCAGCTCGAGGGTCGAGCCGTCCTCGATGAGCGCAGCGATATTCTCGGCGATTTGCCGGGTTTGCTCGTCCACCGCGGCTTCAGGCACCTCGATGATCTGTTCGTCCACGGGCACCAGGCAGTCGAGCTCGTGCACGTGTACGAATGAATCGCCGTGCGTTCGTGGCATGCGCGGGTTGACCTGCGCGATGACCAGCGAGGCGTTCTCCGCCGCGGTGCGCACGATGTCCACGGACACGCCCAGGCTGCACAGGCCCTTTGCATCGGGCGGCGACACCTGGATCAGCGCCGCGTCGAGTGGTAGCCGTCCTGATCTGAGCAGGCGTGGAATGTCGGACAGGTGGATCGGCGTGTAGTCACCGAGTCCCTCCTGGATGATCCCGCGCACGTTCTCGGCAATGAAGAAACTGTTGGTGCGGAAAAACTGGGCCAGTTCGCGATGCGCGTACGGGGCCTCGCCGAAAGTCAGCAGGTGCAGGATTTCCGTGTCCGGCAGGTCATAGGCGCGCCGCGTCAATGCGCGCACGAGCTCGAGCGGCTCGCCGCAGCCGGTGCCGATGAAGACCCGCTGGCCGGGCCTGATCCGCGCGACCGCCTGCTCGGCCGTGACCACCGTGGAGCGGTAAGTCTCCTGCCAGTCCGGGTCGTAGGTCGTCGGGCGGTCGCTCATTTTGAGGACCCCGGCCGGGCGAGGGTCATGCGGGCATCGGCGACATAGGGCTCGGTGCCGACCACCCCCACCATGAACGGGTTGATGTCGAGTTCCATGATCTGCGGATAATCCGTCGCGAGCTGGCTGATGCGCTGCAACGCGCTGGCAATCGCGTCCAGGTCCACGGGCGCCTGGCCGCGGGCGCCCTGCAGCAACGCGTAGGAACGGGTGCCTTTCAGCATCTGCATGGCCTCGTCGGCGGTGATCGGCGCGAGGTAGAAAGTGACGTCCTTCATGACCTCGACGAAGATGCCGCCCAGGCCGAACATCAGCATCGGTCCGAACTGCGGGTCGCGGGTCATGCCCAGGATCACCTCGCGGCCCTTCCTGCCCATCTTCTCGACCAGGGCGCCGCGAATGTGGGCGTTGGGCGCGCGGCGTTGCAGGCGTAGCATCAACAGGTCGAACGCGTCGCGCACCTGGTCTGCGCTCGAGAGGTTCAGGCGCACGCCGCCGAAATCGGACTTGTGGATGATGTCCGGCGAGCTGATCTTGAGCACCACCGGGTAGCCGATCCGTTCGGCGGCGTCGACCGCTTCGCTGGCCGTACGGGCGAGAAAGCCGTCCGGCACGTTGAAGTCATAGGCCTGCAGGATCTGCTTGGCCTCGACTTCACCCACCTGCTGGACGCCGCTGCGCAGCTGCCACTGGATCACGCGATCCACGCGGCGGCGATTGACCGGGAAGCGGGTCACCACCCGGGGCGGTCGCGCCCGCCACGCCGCGTAGTCGCTCATCGCCTTGAACGCGTGCACGGCCCGGGCCGGGTCGGGGTAGTTGGGGATGCCTGCCTGCATCAGGTAGTCGCAGGCCTCGCGGATTTCCTTGCCGCCCATGAAGGCGGTCAGCAGCGGCTTCTTGCGGTCGTGCATGGCCTGCAGTTGCTGCGCCAGCTCCAGCGGCCGGGTCATGTTCGCCGGCGTGAGCACCACCAGGATGCCGTCGACGGTGTCGTCGTCCTGGATCAGCTTCAGCGTGTCGAGGTAACGGTCCGGCTGCGCATCGCCGATGACGTCGATGGGGTTAGCGGTTGCCGCGGTGGCCGGCAACAGCTTCTTGAGTTTCTCGCGCGTGGCGTCCGTCGGCGGCAACAGTTGCAGTCCGGCGAGCTCGGCGGCATCCGCGGCCATGATGCCCGGACCGCCGGCGTTGGTGATGATCGCAAGCCGGTTGCCGGTGGGCAGCGGCTGGGTGGCAAAGGCCAGCGCGTAGTCGAACAGCGCCTCGAAGTTCTCGGCGCGAATCACGCCCGAGCGCTTGAACGCGGCCCAGTAGGCCATGTCCGCGCCCGCCAGGCTGCCGGTGTGCGAAGACGCGGCCTTGGCGCCGGCCGGCGTGACCCCGACCTTCAGCACGACGACCGGCTTGACCGAGGCAATGGCCTCGGCCACTTCGAGGAAGCGATCCCCTTCGGTGATGCTTTCGAGGTAGGCCGCGACCACGTGGGTATCCGGGTCGGCGGCAAACGCGCGCAGAAAATCCACCTCGTTCAGGTCAGCCTTGTTGCCGAAGCTGACCACCTTGCTCAGGCCGAGACCGGTACTGGCGGCCCAATCGAGGATCGCCACGCACAGGGCGCCGGACTGCGAGATCACCGACATCTTGCCCGCCGCGGGCATCGACGGCGCGAACGTGGCATTCAGGTTCGCGTGCACGTTCACGACGCCCAGGCAATTCGGCCCGATGAACCGCAAGCCGCCGAGGCGGGCCTTGGCGAGCACCTGCTGTTCCAGTTCGAGTCCGGCCGGACCCGCTTCCTTGAACCCGGCGGAGATCACGATGCCGTACTTCACATGGGCCTTCACGCACTCGGCCATCACCGAGGGCACGGTCCTGGCGGGCGTGATGAGGATGGCCAGGTCAACCGGCTGACCGATGGCGCCGATGTTCGGATAGGCCTTGAGGCCCAGGACGGTCTCGCGCTTGGGGTTCACCGGATAGATCGGGCCGGCAAACCTGCTCGCCAGCAGGTTTTCCACCACGGTGCGGCCCACGACCCCGTCCGTCTCGGTCGCGCCGATGATCGCGATGCTCTTGGGGTTGAACAATCCGCTCAATGACTCGGGGGAGTCAGGCATGGTCTTGCCGGTGGCGCTACTGTCGTCGGTGGACGGCGTCCTGGACATCGTTGCAATAGGTTCTCACGGGTCGCTGGCGTGCGCCATCAGCGGATGACGTCGGCCCTTGCGGGCGAATACTGACGCAGGTCCGGCGGGATCGGCGGGTCTTCCCGACCGAAGGCGGCAAGGATCGGGCAAGCGGATGGCAGCCGGCCGGGACCGGAGTACGATACGGCCGAAAGCTGGTACAAACCTGCAGGGGACGCCGCGATGAAACGACCATTACCGGCCGCGCTGTTCACTTCGGCCGTACTGTGCCTGTGGGTACCCGTTGCCGGTGCACAGGAACAGGTCCCGTTACCGCCCCCCGCACCCGCGGCGACGGACGAGCCTGTACCGCCTATCGCCCCTGCAGCGATCGAGGAACCTGCACCGCCCGCATCGGCGCCGGAGGTCGTTGGGGAACCCGTGCTACCGGCTGCTGCGCAGGGCCTGCCGCCCGCCGAAGCCGCGGCCGGTGGGGAAGAGCCGGTCGCTGCGCTTGAAGCTGCCGAGGTCCTGCCCAAGGAGGAGGCGCCCGCAGGCGAAGAACCAGCCGTGGCGCCTGAAGCGCCTGCGGTCCCGCCCGGGGAGCCCGTGCCTGACGCCGTCGTCGCAGCCGAGCCGAAACGCATCCTGGTGTTACCGCTCGAGTTCACCGTCTACGAGCGTTCGGTCGCGGGTGTCGAAGCCGTTCCGGACTGGACTGAAGCGGCGCGCGCGAACCTGCTGGAGGCGACCGGCCAGATGCTGCGCCAGGACAGCCGCTTCGAGATCATCGCCCTGCCGCCGGTCGAGGGCGAGGCGCAGGACGTGCTGCGCGAGCATGTCGAACTGTTCAAGATCATCGCGGACACGGTCACTGGCGTCGTGCACGGCGGCGGCAAGGCCTGGGAGGAAAAGAAGGCCAACTTCGACTACACGCTGGGCGACGGACTGGCGTCCCTGGCCAATGCCTCGGGCGCCGACTATGCCTTCATCCTTGGCGGTGCGCAGATCAAGCAGACCGGCGGCAGCGCGTTCATGCAGCTTCTGGCGGCCGGGACCGGCGTCGTTGTCGCGGGCGGCGGCACCTACGTGGCGGCCGGCATCGTTGATTTGAGGACGGGCAACATCACCTGGCTCAACTCGATGATGGGCGGCGAGCTCTTCGGCATGACCAGTAACGACACGCGCAAGCCAGAGGCCGCCACCGCGATCCTCGCGAAGATGTTCGAAGGCTACCCGACTTCTCGCTGGGTGACTTTCAGGCCGTTCTGAGGCCGACACCCAATGAGAATCCTGCACTGGGCCGTCCTGTTGCTGCTCGTGCCAGCCAGTGCGTCCGCCGCGATCGACGAGGCCGAGCAGCGTGAGCGCATCGAGTTCGAGACGCGCGGCTTCGAGAACCAGATCGGAAACAGCGGAATGTTGTTCGACGACCCGGCGCTCGACGCCTACCTGCAGGGCATCGTCAACCGGCTGTTTCCCGACCAGCCGGGCCGGTTTCACGTACGCACGTTCCGCGACCCGGATTTCAATGCGTTCGCAATTTCGAACGGCGGGATCTACTTCCACACCGGAACGCTACTGCGGCTGGATGACGAAGCGCAGCTCGCCTCGATCCTCGGTCATGAAGGGACGCATGTCACCGCGGATCACGTCTATCGCTCGGTCAAGGGCGCGAAGGGCACCGCCAAGACGACGATCTTCGTCGGCCTGATCGCGGCCAGCGCCGGGATCCCGCCGCAACTCGCAGGAATCGTCGGGCTCTCCAGCATGGCGGGCTTCTCGCGCGAGTACGAGCGCGAGGCGGACGGTGGCGGGTTCGACCGGATCGTGCAGGCGGGCTACGACCCTCACGCCGGCGCCGAGGCGTTCGCGCGTCTCGAGCGGGAACTCACCGCGCGGCACATCACGCAGGGGGGGTACTTCTTCGCAAGCCACCCGCGGGTCCAGGAACGGGTGGCGACGCAGACCGAGTTGGCGCAGGGCGCGGCGGCGGAAGGGGAGCGCGACACCGAGCGTTTCCGCGAAGTCACCCTCAAGGCGCGGCTCGATGCGCTCATGCAGCTTCACCGTGCGGGCGACGGCAAGGCGCTCGTGTTCCTGCTCGGCGACGAGGGTCTGCTCGCAACGCTGCCCGCCGACGCGCGCTTCTACCTCGCCGAGGGCTACCGGTTGCGTGGCGAAGCGGCGCGACGGGCGCGAGGGGACAAGCGCTCCAAGGTGGAACAGCAGGCGCAGCGCGACGAGGATGGCGAACGCGCGCTCGAAGAGTATCGCCGGACGATCGAGGAAGCGCCGGAATTCGCGCCTCCCTACCAGGCGCTCGCGATGCATTACCTGCACAGCGGCGACAGGCCGCAAGCGCTCGCACTGTTCACGCGGTTCGTCGAACTCACGCCGGACCCGAGACAGAGCGGCTACGCCCGCCAGTACATCGACAGGCTCAACAAGGAGCTCGCCCAATGACTTTCCGCCCAATTGCCCGGTGTCTCGTCGTGCTCGCGTCCGTCGCGGTTGCATCGCCCGCGCTGGCCTGGAAGCTGGCGGAGGATGGCCAGCGCTTCGAGCACAAGGCGAGCGGCTACTCGATCCAGTTCCCGGTCGGCTGGCGGTACCAGAAGATGACATTTGGCGACGAGAGCCTGGCTACCCGCGACGGGCCCTTGCTGCAGGCGATCTACGTCGACTTCCGCAAGCACAAGAAGGCGTTTCCCGGCCTGAAGAAAGATGCGACGCCGGACATGATGCCGCAGGAGCTGGCCGAGAAGCTGATCGCGGACTTCACTATCTCACGCGGCCTGCAGAACATGCAGGTGCTGTCCGACGAGCCCACCGAACTCGCAGGCCTTCCGGCCTTCCGGCTGCACCTGGCTTACCGTACCGCCGTGGACGCGGGCTCGGTCCGCTACGAGGAGATCGTGGTCGGCGCGAATTCGCCGCAGGGCGTCTTCGTGGTCCACTACCGCGCGCCGGTGCTGCACTACTACGCGCGTGACGTCGAGGCCTACGAGCGGTCGCTCGCGAGCTTCGCCATTGCGGCGCCTCGTTCGAGCACACGGTAGGTACGGGCGGCATCAAGGTGCGATGAGGCCCCCGGCCTGCCGTCGCGGCGGGCTCAATAGTGCGGCGGTACCTGGTGGGGGTCTTCCGGCAGCGCCGCCTGGTCCTGCACTGAGCGCAGCTGGTCCGCGAGCTGCTTGATCTGCGCCTGCAGGCGTTCGAGGTCCTGCTGCTGGCGCACGACGACGTCGCTCAATTCCTGCAGGCCGCGCTCGAGGTGAGCGATCTTGAATTCGAGGGTCTCGAGACGGTCGGTATCAGGCATGGCGGGTCAGCAAAGAACAAGCCCGGGCGGCAGGGCCGCCCGGGCGTGACTGACAAGACTCAGGTCGCGGGCAGCGCCGGCCCGCTGGTCTGGTTCCACATCCAGCGCCAGATCTGCCAACTGCCCCCGGGATGGCGGTGATACAGCGTCATCCACTTGCCGGTGATGGCCTCCGCCGGCGGGTCCGTGGCCTCGATTGCATCGATCCGCCACGTGCCGTAGGCATTGGCGTAGTCGCCCATCACCACGACCTCGTCTGTCGTTGCGGACTGCTGCACGGCCGCGACGTCAACGCTCGAGGACATCTCGGCCACGACCGCGTCGCGCCCGACGTTGGCCGCTGCTCCCTGCGGCATCTGGACTACATCCTCAGCGATCAGCGCGCTGAAGGCCGCCGTGTCGCCCGCGTTCCAGGCGGCCACGAACGTGTCGGTCAGGCCTCGTACCGTGGCCGCGTCGGCCGCGGACGTGTCGGGGGCGGGCGCTGGCGCCTGCTGGGCGCAGGCCGCGAGCAGCGCGATCGAGGCAAAAGTCAAAATGAGTGATCTGGTTTTCATGTGTGATGTCCTCCCTTCGCGGCCATCCTAGGGGACCAGGTGCGCAGGAGGCAAGCTTGGGACCATGCTCGCGCTGGCCAGCGTTGGCTGGATTGCGCGCTTGTCAAAGTGGATAGTCGAGCTCGTGCTGGTGACGCAGCCCCAGGATTCGCACCTCGCCGGAAATCCGGCAATGCCGAGGATGCCGCCATACGTCCGCCCAGGATCGGTGCAATGACGGTCTATTCAATGGGAGAGGGGCGGGACCCCGCCGCCGCCGCGCCGGATGACGCAGCAGACGCCTGGGTAAGCATCAGGCGTCCAACCGCGTGGCGGTGATCACGATTTCAGGTAGCATCGGCAGCTGCTGCTGCGCGGCTTCCTGCGCCCGCGCGCCGTAGGCTGGCTCATCCGTTAGAGCTGTCGCCGCAAGCCCCGCCAGCGTTGCCACCAGCACCAAGGCCAACCCCGCCTCGCGACTTACTGACCTGCCGTACATGACTCTTCTCCTCTGCCTGGCCTGTCTGGCAGGCGATGCGTCGTCCTGCCCTGATTGACTCATTCCTTTCGATGCTCGCCGCCGGCCGATGGTTGGAATTCCGCTCAACTCTGCCGCGAGCCTGTCCCTCGCCGTTCAAGACTTCGGGGCGGCGTCCGGCCGCGGGCCCCGCGAACATCAGGCCTCCAGCCGGGTGGCCGTAATCACGATTTCCGGCAGCATCGGCAGCGGCTGCTGAGCCGCGTCCTGCCCCCGCGCGCCGTAGGCCAGTTCGCCCGGCAGCGCCGCCGCCACCAGCCCCGCCAGCGTTGCCACCAGCACCAATGCCACACTCACCCTGCGATTCACTGACTTGCCGTACATGATCCTTCTCCTCTGCTTGTCCGGCTGGCCGGCGGTGTGCCGTCCAGTCCTTGTTCGGGATAGACTCTGTGCCTCGCGCACTCGATGAACAAACGCAATAACTAAAAGGCATTTAAGGAAAACTATTGATGAGTTCGGCCTACGGTCGGCTGCCACTTAACGCCTTGCGGGTGTTCGAGGCGGTGGCCACGCGGCTGAGCTTCTCCGAGGCCGCGGAGGCGCTGTCCGTCACGCCCGCGGCCGTCAGCCAGCAGGTCAAGGCGCTCGAGGACTATTTGCAGGTTCCACTGCTGCGCCGCACGGGCCGCAGCATCGAGTTGACGCCCGAGGGCGCGCGGTTATTGCCTGGCGTGCGCCAGGGGCTCGACGTGATGCTGGCTTCGCTGGGCGAGTTGCGCCAGTCGAAGTCGACGGGCGTCGTGCATGTCAGCACGCTGTCCTCGACGCTGCAGAAGTGGCTTGCGCCGCGTCTCGCCCGCCTGCACGAGGCGCACCCGGACCTGCAGGTCGAGTGGCACACCGCGCGCGAGGTGATCGACTTCGCGCGCAGCGACTTCCATGCGGCGATCCGCTTCGGCGCCGGTCCCTACAAGGGTCTGCACACCGAGCGCCTGATCGGCGACTGGTTCGTGGCGGTGGCTACGCCTGAGCTCATCAAGCGTCACGGACTGCTGGACGACTACGAGGACTTCAGCGGGCTGCCGTTGGTGCACGCGACGGATGAACCGTGGTCACGGTGGCAGCGGCTGCCGGAGGGCACGGTGTGGACCGCCCGGCCTGCGACCATCGACGACTCGGCAACCGTGCTGGTAGCGGCCAGCGAGGGTCTGGGGTACGCAGTGACACGCTGGAGCCTCGCTGCGCAGGACATCGAGCGCGGGCGTCTCGTGCTGGCCAGCGCACACATACGGCCGTCAAAGTGGTGGCACTGGTTCGTGTGCCCCGAGGCGTACCTGAACGTGCCCAAGGTCGCGGCGCTGCGCGACTGGCTGCGGGCGGAAGCGGACGCCTTCCCGCTACCGCCGGGGCAGTCACCCGGGCCGGCGCCGCCGGCCTCACCGCGGAAGAGGCGCAAGCCGAAGCGCTGAGCGGCGAATTCCAGGCCAAACCGGCCCGCAATGGACCCACCTCATTGACCGCAGCCAGGGCAGGCTGCAGTCGGTCGAATCCGCGTTCAGGCAGAACCAAACAGCGCCTTGACGAGTTTCGGGTGCTGCGCGAACTTCTCGACGAACGTGGTCTCGCGCCGCGCGCCCTTGGCACGCACGACCTCGGCCACCGCCCGACGCTCGGCGGGACTCCAGCGCGCGATCTCTGGCAGCGATGCAACGATTGGCGCCCAACGCTTCCACGCGAGGCGTTCGTCGGCGGTAAAGCCGTCCAGCGACTTGAGGCCCGTACGCTCGAGCGCATCGCGCTCGCAGGACTGCTCCGCCCGCTCGCCGGCGCCGCGCGCGGCAAGCGTCAGCACGGCTTGGTGCAGTATTTCCTGCACCGGTGGCAACCCGTGGCTGCGTGCGCTATCGAGTTCGAAGAACAGGTGCCACTCGGCGAGCTTGAGCAGCGCCTCTTCGGAGGAGCGGTAGGCGGGGTCGTCGCGCTGGCGGGCGAGCTCCTGGCTGACCAGCCGCCGCGCCACCGACGCCTTCGGACGGAACCCAAGCTTGTAGTAGAACCACCACGCGCCGGTCTCGATGCCCTCGGCGTTGTCATGGCCGAGCTGGTAGGGCTCGATGCTGAGTGAGGTGGCGCCGAACAGTCGGTGCACGGCCGCCAGCAGGCGCGAAAAGACATGCGCGGTCTCGGCGCCGCGCCAGGTCTCGAAGGTGTTGAACGAAATCGCGGCAAAACGTCCGATGGTCTCGACCTGGACATAGCCGATCGGCACGCCATTCTTGAGCGTGAGGGCGCCATACAGCGCAGGCAACAGGAAACGACGCTCCGGGATCACGCCGCAGAAGCCAAAAGCCAGCCCATCGCCGTCATCCACCAGCCTGACATCCTGCGGGTCGCCGTATTCGAACGCCATCAGGTCGCGCTCGCGCGTGACCATTGAAGCGCGCGCCAGCTCGATCAGCTGGGCGCCCGCCTCGGGCGACAACAGTCGAACAGCCTTGGGTCCCGTCTTGACGGCCTCGCGCAGGTCGGGCCGGTGGCGCATGAGCGGGCCCTGCTGGAAGGCGGTCGGCACCGACGGGAAATGCGCCAGCGTGCGCGAAGGCGTATCGCGGCCCGGCGACAGCACGAACGGCAAGTCGAGCGCGTCGGCGAAAGCCTCGCGGGTGAAGCCGTCGCCGGGCATGCGCGCGAGATGGGTGACGACATAGCTGGCATCCGTTTGCGCATCTCGCAGTCGGTCAACGACGGGCAGCGCCGGCAGCGTGCCGGCGTTGAACCACTCGGTTGCTGCCGCCGGCAGGATGAGCGGCAGCGCCTTGTCGAGCCGTTCAATGGCTTCCTCGTCGTCGCGCTCGAGCGTCAGTCGCTCCGGCCAGCGCTGCGCCAGCCACAGCGCGGTCGACCAGAAGAACCGGTAATGAATGTCGGTGCCGGCGATGCCGCTGTCCGTGAGCTCGTCGCGGTACTGGCGCAGGTCGGCGCGGCGCTCGAATCCCTCCAGCATCCGCGTCACCTTGGCGAGCACGCGCTGATCGTCGGGATAGGCGCGCAGGAAGCACAACACCTCGTGCAGCCGCGCGACCCGCGCCGCGCTGTTGATATGCGTGGCGTCGAGGACGCGTAGCAGCTCCAGCTTGGTCGCCGCGGCGCGGTCCCCGTAGGTGGCGCGCAGGCTTTCGAGGCGTGACAGGTCGCTCGCGGGCATGTAATTCTCCTGCCTGCGATGCTAACAAAACGCCGCGGCCACCGGGGGCGGCGCGCGGCGTCATGAGGCGGTTTTTTCCTCAGGGTCAGCCGGCGACGGGCTCCGCCAGGCCCGACGCGGTGGCCAAAATGCGGCGCGGCGGGTTCTTCATGCCAAACAGAGGGCGCAGCCCGCGCGTGCGGCGGATCACGAAATGATGCAGCACGGCGCAGCCACCGAGGGTTGCGACGAGCACCAGCACCGGCTCGCTGACCGGTCCGAGGGCAAGCTTCGACAGCCAATACCCGGCGACGATCGTGATGGTCTGGTGCAACACGTACCAGGGGTAGACCGCGTCGTTGGCATAACTGAGCCATGGGAACGGCTTGTTGAGGTGATGGTGCGCGAAGCCGAGCAGGGCGACGATCCAGATCCAGCGGTTGAAGTAGGTGACGGCCAGCAATACGACCTGCGGCGCACCGTTTACGTCCTCGGGCAGGATCTCCAGCAGGAACATCAGGGTCGCGAAGGCAGCCAGCGCGGCGGTCAGGGCGTTTTTGCGCAGCCGGGCGAACTCACCCCAGAGGCCGGCGTCGGTGCCGATCAGGTAGCCAATGAAGAAGAAGGTGAAGTACTGGGAGTGCGCGTACCAGTCGTTGAACAACCGGCTGTTCATGTATGGGAAGTGCGGGAACACGAACAGGCCGGAGGCCATCAGCGGCACGAGCGGCAGCGCGACGATCCAACCGCCGCGCAGCGCCTGGAACCGGCGGCGCAGGCCCGCGCCGGGCCCGTCAAGCAGGCGCATCAGCGGGATCGCGGCCAGCGTGTAGCACAGCAGGTAGGGCAGGTACCACAGGTGCGTCCAGGTAATGCCGATGTCCGAGCCGGCGAATGCGCCTTCCGGCCAGCCCTGGAAAGTGAAGTAGTGCCACAGGAAGGCGAGGTAGCCGGGCTCGGTGGCGCCCTGGGTCAACGCCTCGAGGTAGGCCTGCGGCGGGATGATGACCGCCATGCCGAACAACAGCGGAATGCCGAGGCGGGCCAGCCGCTGACGTGCCAGTTGCCCGTCGCTGACCCGGCGCCTCAGGAAATTGAGCGCCAGGCCCGAGACCAGGAACACCAGCTGCATGCGCCATTGGTGGCTCAGGGCCATCGGCCACTCGAGCCAGCCGGCGATGTGCCCGGACTTCACGTGCCAGGGCCACGGCGAGTAGAACATGCCGACGTGGAACAGGATTAACAGGCCAAAGGCGCAGACGCGCAGCGCATCGATGTCGTGGCGGCGAGCGGGGGCATTGGTCGTTGCGGTCATGCGGGCGGTCCTCCTGGGTTTCTGGCTGCTAGACTGCGCGGCGGGCCGGGGGCCAGCCAGCGTCAAGTGACGGCCCGCGCCGTTGGGGGGACAAGTGGCGGATTGCGGGGACGAAACGAAAAGGAATCAGGCGGTTAGCAGCCCGGTCCGCGCGAGTGCCGGGACAAGCGGCGGTATGGCGGGACGAACGGAGGGCCCCCAGGCATGACCCTCGAACGCTACCTTCGGCACAAGCGCGCCTACGAAGTAGGCTTGTTCGCGCTGTCCTTCATCGTGAACTTCGTCGCCCAGACCATCGTCCAGTGGTTCGACCTCGAGAAAGCCGACATTCACCTGGCTTTGTGGAAACCGGTCGTCTGGGAGGCCTCGTCCCATATCACGCTCGCTGGGCTGCTGTTCCTGCTGCTGTGGTTCGACAAGTACTTTCCGATAGAGCGCGGCAACCTGCGGCGGGGCCTGACGGCCCATATGCTGTTCACGGTGCCCTGGTCGCTGCTGCACATCGCCGGCATGGAACTGCTGCGCGCGCTGGCCTACCTCGCCGCCGGCGAGGGCAGGCACCTCGACGACCTGTCGTCGGTGTTCCTGTACGAATACCTGAAGGACTTTCGCGGGTACGCCGGCTTCGTGGCGACGATCTACCTGTACCGCCACATCCTGCTGCGGTTGCAGGGCGAGGCCCAGTTCCTGGCCGAGGGCGGTGAAGACTCGCCGCAGAACCAGCAACCGGTTACGGACCGCTTCCTGGTGAAGAAGCTCGGCCGAGAGTTCCTGGTCAAGGTCGAGGACATCGACTGGGTCGAGGCCTCCGGCAACTACGTCAACCTGCGGGTCGGCCCGCGCGCCTATCCGCTGAGGGAGACCATGGCCGGCATCGAGACGCGTCTGGCCGGTGCCGGTTTCGCGCGCGTGCACCGCTCCGCGATCGTCAACCTGGACAAGATCGCGGAGATCGTGCCGTTCGACACCGGCGACGGCGAGATCCGCCTGAAGGGTGACGCGCGTGTGCCCGTGAGCCGGCGCTTCCGCAAGGAGCTGCGCGAGCGAATCGGCTGAGACCGCAGAATCCGGCAAGATCCACGAGACAATGAAGACCGCACGGGAGGATCCAGCCGTATCAGTTGCGTGTTCGCTCTCCGGGCGCTGGGAATAATGCCGGCCGGACGGTTGCCAACCGATGGGCACCGGGCGATGCTCCGAGTGAATTTGACCGGAGACGGTAGATCAGCATGACGTCCGATCAAAAGAATCACGAATCCCGGTCCGTTAGCCCGGTCATCGTGATGCTGGGCATCCTGCTGCTCGCCATGGGCATGACCTACTTAGTGGAATCTGGAAGTTACCAGCGGGACGGCAAGCTGGTCATCCCGGGGACCTACCAGACGCTCGAGAAAGACGCTTCGCTGACGCACCTGTTCGATGCGGGCCATGCGCAGGCCAGCAGCGAAGCGAAGCCGGTGAGCCTTATCGGCGCAGCGCTCACGATCCCCAAGGGGCTCGAACGCATGGCCGGCTTGATCTTCATGGTGCTGATCATCGGCGGCATGTTCGGCGTCATGACGCACTCCGGGGCAATCGACGCCGGGCTGGAGAAGCTGCTCAGCAGCGTGCGCGGCAATCTCTACGTACTGGTGCCGGTGCTGATGGTGGTGTTTTCCGCCGGCAGCAGCTTTATGGGGCTGGCTTCGGAATACCTGTTGATCATTCCGCTGATGGTGGTGATGGCCAACCGCCTGGGCATGTCCAATGTCATCGGCCTTGCGATCGTGACGGTCGCCGTGAAAGCAGGCTATGCGTCGTCGGTGACAAACCCGATCCCGCTATCGATTGCCCAGCCGCTGGTCAACGTGCAGATCTTCAGCGGCGCGGGGATGCGCTTCGCCGCCTACCTGGTCTTCCTGGCCGCGGGCATCGCCTTCGTGCTGTTCATGATCAGGCAGAGCGGCTACAACGCGGCCGTCGCCCGCGAATTTGATCACGCGCCGCTATCGGGACGCCACACGCTAATCCTCACGCTCGTCGTCGCGGGTATCGCGTTCCTGGTGTACGGCTCCAACCGTTGGCACTGGTCGCACCATGAGCTGTCCGCTTATTACATCGGCCTGAGCGCCGTTGTTGCGGCGGCCGGGGGACTCCGTCCGAGCGAGACGGCCGACGCGTTCGTGCGCGGCATGAAGAAGGTGCTGATGGCCAGCATGCTCATTGGCGTTGCGTCGGCCGTCGCGGTCACGCTCGAGCAGGGCCGGATCCTGGATTCGATCGTGCATACGCTGACCGGCCTGATCGGCGAAAACGGCGCCTGGGTGTCCGCGGTCGGCATGTTCTTATCGCAACTGCTGCTCGACTTCCTGATTCCGTCGACCTCCGGCCAGGCCGCGGTGAGCATGCCGATACTCGGGCCACTCGGGCAGTTGTCCGGAGTGGAGCCGCAAACCACGGTGCTGGCCTTCCTGTTCGGCAATGGAATCACCAACCTGTTGACGCCGACCTCGGGCACGCTACTTGCCTACCTGGCCGCGGCGCAAGTCGGCTGGGTGCAGTGGGCGCGGTTCGCGTTCTGGCTGTGGCTCATCTACATTGGCCTCGCGATTGCACTGCTTACGGTCGCGGTCAGGGTCGGTTACTGATTCATGGACAGTTCCGTTCTGCACGGATTCACTGTCGAGCGTGACGTGATGATCGCGATGCGCGATGGCGTGCAGCTCGCGACCGACATCTACCGTCCGGCGGTCGCAGGTCTGGCGGTCGCGGAGCCGCTGCCGGTCCTGATGGAGCGCACTCCCTACGACAAGACCGGGATCAGCCGTTCGGAGCGGAGCCTGCGCCAGCCGCGCTCAGCATCGCGCCCGGAAGTGGCGGAGTTCTTCGTGCGGCGCGGTTTCGTGGTCGTCATGCAGGATTGCCGCGGCCGGTTCAGCTCGCAGGGCGAATTCGTCAAGTACGTCAATGAGGCCGAGGACGGTTGCGACACGCTGACGTGGTTGCTGCAACAGCCGTGGTGCAACGGCCGGGTCGGAACAATGGGCGTGTCCTACGGCGCGCATGCGCAGCTGGCGCTGGCGTGCCTCGGGCCGCCGGGCCTGGCCTGCATGTTCACCGACTCGGGCGGGTTCTCCAGCGCTTATCACGGCGGCGTCCGCCGCGGCGGCGCCTTCGAGCTGAAGCAAGCGACCTGGGCATACCGTCATGCGCTGTTGAGCCCGAAGACCGTTGCTGACGCGAATCGGCGTGCGGCGCTGCAGGCACGGGGCATCGTTGAATGGTTCCGCGACATGCCGTGGTGGCCCGGCCATTCGCCGCTTGCTGGCGCCCCGGAGTACGAGGCCTACCTGTTCGAGCAATGGCGCGAGGGAAGATTTACCGACTACTGGCGGCAGCCGGGACTGTATGCCGAGGGCTACTACGACGCGATCCCGGACATCCCGATCGCCATCATGGGCAGCTGGTACGATCCCTACGTCACCACCTGCACCACCAACTTCGCCGAGCTGTCGCGGCGTAAGCGCTCGGCTGTGACATTGCTGATGGGGCCGTGGACGCACGGCGACCGCTCACTGACCTACGCCGGCGACGCCGACTTCGGGCCGGACTCGACGCTGGATGGGAACATCGCAGGGGACTACCTCGAGCTGCGCCTGGCCTGGTTCGACCGGTGGCTGCGACGCGATGACCCCGGGTCGCCCTCGCCGCAGCCTGCCGTCACCTACTTCCAGATGGGAGGCGGCAACGGAGAACGCGATGCAGCGGATCGCCTGCAGCACGGCGGACGGTGGCGCGGGTCGGCGGCCTGGCCGCCGCCGGAGTCACGGTCGCAGGTTTTCTACCTGCACGTCTCGGGCAGGCTAGCGCACGAGCCGCCAGCCGGCGCCGACGACTTCGTCGAGTACCGCTTCGATCCCACCGATCCTGTGCCGACCATCGGTGGCGCATTGACATCGGGCGAGCCCGTGATGGACGGCGGCGCCTTCGATCAGCGCGTGCACCCCGGCGTGTTTACCTACCGTGAGGAGCACGCCGCAGGGCCGCTGGCCGACCGCGCGGACGTCTTGGTGTTTCAAACCGAGCCACTTACCGAGAGCCTCATCGTCACGGGGGACATCACGGCCCAGTTGTGGGTGTCGTCCGATTGCCCGGATACCGACTTCACCGTGAAGGTGGTCGACGTCTATCCGCCGAGCAAGGCCTGGCCGGACGGGTTCGCGGTGAATATCACCGACGGAGTCTTCCGGGCTCGCTATCGCGAGGGCTGGGACCGGGAGACCTTCATGGAGCCGGGCGCCGTGTACCGCATCGCGGTGCGGCCCTTTGCGACCAGCAACCTGTTCGGCAAGCAGCATCGCCTCAGGATCGACATCTCCAGCAGTAACTATCCGCACTTCGACATCAACCCCAACAACGGCGGCCCGTCAGGCAACGCTCACCCGTCTCGCGTTGCGACCAACCGGGTGTACTGTGACGCTACGCATGCATCGTGCATCACCTTGCCGCTGGTTCCGGACTCGGGATACACAGCGAGCGATGGGTAGGCAGCCGTGTCCGTGAGCCACGGCGCGGGTGACGCAGGACCGAGAGCGCGGCTGCTCAGCCGTCCTTATTGTCGGCGACCTCCACGGCGATGCGCCGGTACGACTCACGGAACGGGATCCCTTCCTTGACGGCCAGCTCGTTGGCGCGCCGTGCCGTGTGGATGGACGGATCGAGCTTGATGTTCTCGGGTCGGAAGCGCACGCCTTCAAGCGCGGGCGGCAGGATCGCGAGCGTCTGCGCGCAGATGTCGAGCCCGCGAAACAGCGGCGCCTTGATCAGCTGCAGGTCGCGGTGGTACCCGGACGGTAGTCGCGAGAACACGCTGAGCGTCTCGACCAGGCAGGCCAGCGCAGTCGCCGAGCGGCCGCGGATCAACTCGAACACGTCGGGATTGCGCTTCTGCGGCATGATCGACGAGCCGGTGGTGAATGCCTCGGGCAGTGCGACGGTCGCGAACTCCTGCGTGTAGAACAGGATCAGGTCCGTGGCGAGGCGGCCGAGGTCCTGCATCAGCAGCGTCACCTCGAACAGCACCTGCGCCTCGGCCTTGCCGCGCGAAAGCTGCACCGCGGTGACCGGCTCCTGTACCTCGTCGAAACCGAGCTTCTCGGCGGTGACCTTGCGCGAGATGGGCAACCCGGGCGTACCGTAACCGGCGGCGGAGCCGAGCGGGTTGCGGCTGAGCCGGCGCCGCGTCGCGCGCAGCCCCTCGGCGTCGTCGCGGATCTCGATGCCATAGCCGCGCGCCCACCAGCCCACCGAACTCGGCATGGCCTGTTGCTGGTGGGTATAGCCGGGCAGGACCACGTCACCCTGGCGCGTCGCCAACGCCTGCAGCGCGTCAACGACCGCGCCGGCGCGACCCGCCAGCTCCTCGATCGCGTCCAGCAGGTACAGCCGCAGCGCTGCCAGCACCTGGTCGTTGCGCGAGCGGCCAAGATGGATGCGCGCACCGGCCTCGCCCGCGTGTTCGGTCAGCAGCGCCTCGAGCGCGGTCTGGCCGTCCTCGTGCTCGAGCGACACGCGCCAGTCGCCGCGCGCGTGGGCCGCGGCGATCTCGGTGAGCTCGTCGCGGATCCGCTGCAGGTCATTGGCCG
>Ga0210366_10000009_pt1 | contig 20250 bp, 20 predicted proteins | sample S641metaT_FD_190380 | JGI IMG/M metagenome (GOLD analysis project Ga0210366, IMG submission 190380) | Metatranscriptome of estuarine sediment microbial communities from the Columbia River estuary, Washington, United States - S.641... | ecosystem: Environmental > Aquatic > Marine > Intertidal... | reverse complement strand
CCACACCTGTGCCCTTACCCCTTCCGGTTCTGCTCATTGCTGGGGAAACAACGGCAACGACCAGGCCACGAACCAACCCGGTCCCTACACCCAGATCTCCGCGGGTGGCGCCCACACCTGTGCCCTTACGGCGAACGGAGTCGCCGATTGCTGGGGGTACAACGGCAACGACCAAGCCGCAGACCACCCCGGCCCCTACACCCAGATCTCCGCGGGTGGCTACCACACCTGTGCCCTTACCCCTGCCGGTTCTCCCGTCTGCTGGGGCCTCAACGGCGACGGGCAGGCTGAGGGGCAGGGTGGTACCTACACCCAGATCTCCGCAGGCGATTACCACAACTGTGCCCTTTCCGCCGCTGGCGCTGCCCACTGCTGGGGGTCCAACGTCGAGGGCCAGGGCACCGACCAGACCGGTCCATACCGTGCGTCGGTCGGTACCACGCTGACCCTCAAGGCTCCGTCGAAGGTTCGCAAGGGAACCAGGGTCACGATCAGGGGAAGTCTCTCCTCCCTCGACGACACGTGCGCGAGCCGCCAACCCGTGACACTCAAGAAGGGAACGACGACCGTCGGACCGGTATCGACGAGCGCCGCGGGCGCCTACCGCTTCAAGGTCAAGGTCACCAAGAAGACGAGTTTCCAGGTGAACTTCGCAGGCACTCCGGCGTGTGGTGCAAGCAACGCGAAGAAGACGATCAGGGTCAGCTGAGGGCTGGGTTCGCAGGTCAGGCGTCTAGCTAGGCGCACCACCCAGAGCCGTTAGGACCGCCTCGCGGGCGTCGCCCGCTGCTCCGAGGTGGACGGGGAGTCCCATCCTGTCCAGCGTGTGGACCATCCCGGGACCCATGTGATGCGCAACGACGGATCCGACCTTGTGCTCCCGAAGGAACCGGACGACGCGAGCGTGATGGCTGCCCTCTCCGCCGGAGTCGTGAAGCGTGCTCCACCCGACGTCGAACTCCTGCCAGTCCGTGATGCCCTCGGGACTCGCTTGAACGATCGCGACCCGATCAGCGCGGCCCCATCGCGGGTCTACCGAACCATCAACATCCACAGGAACGCAGACCACCATCGCCATCAGCTCCCTTCCCTCGGTAGCGCGCACGCTACCACGCGGCCTGCGGACACCTCACTTCGTGGGAGCCGAGCTCCTCTTGTGTCCGCCGATCCAACCGAGGTGCGTGTGACCGAAGGCGTCGTCGTACTTCAGTCCGTACCCGGCGACGCGATCCATCCCAATGTGGCCGAACCACAGCAGCCCGAGCGCCACGGCGAGATCACTGTCGACGACGAGACCGGCACCTACGACGACCGCGGGCGCCGCATAGGTGTGGCCCAGGTTGTAGGCGAACGCGCCCACACGCGTTCCACCCAGGTAGCCCACCATGAATACGTCGGGTAGGAGTATCACCAGAGGCACCAGCCACCAGGACTCTCCGGTCGTCGCGAACAGAGCGAGCGAGCCACCGAGGAGAACCAGCCCGTCGAGCCGGAGCCACCGGAGCGGTCCGCCTCCTACCGTCCCGTCGCCGCTCATGACCCGTTCAACCGCGTGCGGTCAGGAACGCCTGGATCTGACCTGAGTGATCTTCGTAGTGCTCGAAGGTGTCACCCTCGATCCACTCAACGGCAAGTGGCGTCAGCTCCTCCAGCCCCGACGCGGCCGCGCGCATGCGCTCGCGCGCCTGCTCGGCCCGAGCCAGCATGTCGTCCCACTCGAGGCTGCGGCCTTGGGACAGTATCTCCGCCTCTTCGGCGCTGGTGTCTGCGGGATCTGCCTCGCCGCCCGCTATCCGCTCCAGCACCGACCCCGTGTAGTCGGTCCAGTAAGCGCAGTGCCAGACCAGATCCTGCGTCGACCAGCCGGGTACCACACCCTCCTCGCTACGAACCTCGGCCGGCACGGTCCCCAAGACCTCCCTAAAGGCAGCCCAGGACTCCGCTTCCCGCTCCAACATCTCGTCTCTGTTCATCGGGTCCTCCCGTTCTCTCGGTCTGTCACTGATCGGGCAGGTTGCAGCCTATCGAAGGAGTACCGGAGAGGCCGGACCCCGACGCCCGGCTATCCCGGAGATCCGTGAGCCTGCCCGCTGGCGTCGGTGCTTGCCGCTGCGCTCGGACTACTCGGGCGAGAGAAGGCCCTCCAGTAGCTCCTGATCAACCGCCACCCGAAGAGAACGAGAAGGAGAAGGCTTCCAGCCAAGAAGACGTAGGCGGCGGTTGGGCCGACGGTGATGTACAGCACCGCAACGGGCCAGACCAGGATGACTCCGAATACGAAGAGGACAGCGCAGATGAGCCCGAACATGACCATCAGGGAGATCGCACCTGGTGGTCTCTTCCGCTGAGGAGTGGGCTCCACGTCTCCCTCTCCCCTCTCGCCCTGCGGGCCACCCTATCCCGTTCGGTCCGGGAAGGTAAATCGGGCAAATGGCCTCTATCTCAGGCTCGATCGGTCTCCTCTTCGAGCCTGAACACCACCATCCGACGGATCAGATCCGCGGGTAGGGGCTCGTCCAAAGGGAACTGCACCGAGCCTCTGGCGCTCTTGTACGGGGTCAGTTCCGCCTCGAATGCCGCGATCCCACTCGACGTCGGATAGAGGCCGATGTGGTGCTCGTATCCGGCGAAGTGCACCAGGTGCCGTCCGTTCAGGTCGAAGGTGGGGATCGCATAACTCATGGTCTCGGTCGCATCCGGGGCGCAGGCCCTGATGAGCGCCCGCATCTCGTTCAGCAAGGTTTGGGTCTCGGCCGGGAACCCCGAGATGTACTCATCTACCGAAGCTGCGGTTGACCTGGGCGTCATGTCGTCTCTCGTTCTGCTCGGACTCCCGAGCGGGCCTCCTGATCATCGCTACTCGTAGGCGATGGCCTCGAGGATGTTGAGCTTGGCGGCCTTGCGGGCCGGCCACATCCCCGCGATCACGCCGACCACGGCGGAGAACACGAGCAGGAACAACAGTTGTCCGGTCGGTATGGACAAGCGGTCGATGCCCTGCGATGCCAGCGAAGACACCAACACGACCCCGAAGAAGATGCCGAGTACGAGTCCGAAGACACCACCTATCACCGCGACGATGATCGACTCCCACAGGACCATGCGCCGAACCTGCCAGCGACTCATCCCGACCGCACGCAGCAGGCCGATCTCGCGGGTGCGCTCGAGGATAGACAGAACAAGCGTGTTGACGATCCCGAGCAATGCGATGACCACAGCAAGCGCAAGCAGGCCGTTGAACAGATTGAGCAACATGCTCACCTGGTCCTCCTGGGACTTGCGGTATTGCGCCTGATCCTGGAACTGAGTGCTGGGGAACTCAGCGGTCGCGCTCTCGATCACGGCGGCGGCATCGCTCAGAGCCACTCCGTCGGCTGCCTTTATCGCCAGCACGAAGTCGAGTTGGTCGGAGTAGTTCGCCTCGTAGAAGGCCAGGGACGTGACGTAGGAAGTCTGGATAACGTTGATCTCGGAGTAGATACCGACGATCTCCACGTCAACCGATCCGGTAGCAGCGAAACCCATCGGGATGGTGTCTCCGACCACCCAATCGTTGGTGTCGGCGGCGTCCTCGTGAACGAGGACGCCGCCCCCGCTCAGTGCCTGCAGGCTGCCCTCCGTGATGCCCAGGTGGATGGTCTGGTCGATGGTCTCGGTATCGACCCCCATGAGCATGTCGTCCGCCCCATCGTGGTCCCAGAAACCGAGCCGGAGAGGGGTGACGGCATCTATCTCGGGAGCAGCATCCAGATTCTGCGCCAGGGAAGTCGGGAAACCGTTGGCGAAACCCTCGACGCTGACGACGAAATCGGCTCGCAATCCCTCCTCGATCGCAGCCCCCGTCGATCTCTTGATGGAGTCACCCAGGATGAAGAAGAAGCCGACGAGAGCCAATCCGATCATCAACGCGGAAGCGGTTGCGGCGGTGCGGCGCGGACGACGGATCGAATTCTCGCGTGCCAGTCGTCCGGTGATCTTGCCGAGAACCATCGGCGCAGAGATAGCCCGAGCGAGTGGCTCGATGAACAGGACGCTCAGGATCGAGACCCCTATGAAGACGATCAACACCCCGATACCCACGGAAGCGAGCGCATTGATAGGCAGGTCGCCAAACAGACCACCGAGTACGAGAAGCAGCCCCACGACCAGGGTGATACCGCCGACGATGCTGCGCCTGCGCAAGGAACCAGCGCGCTCGGTCTCGACCTCCATGATGGCGGCGATCGGTGGAACCCGGGCCGCCTTGACGGCCGGCAGTAACGCGGAGACAACGGTTACGAGCATCCCCACCGACAATCCGGCAACGATCGTTCGCGTAGCCAACTCCTGCGACGTCGAAGGCAGATCGAAACCGATGCTCGCCATCAGCGCGGTGAGTGCACCAGCGATGACGAACCCGAAGCCGATACCGATGAGAGATCCGATGATGCCGACGATGAGGGCTTCCAGGAGAACCATGCGGATGACCTGTCCACCGGTGGCGCCGATAGCACGCATCAGGCCTAGCTCGCGGGTTCGCTGTGCCACGACTATGCGGAACGTGTTCTGGATGATGAAGGCGCCGACGAAGACCGAGATGGCTGCGAAGACCAGCAGGACGGTCTGGATGAACGCCAAGCTCTCCGACAACTGCTCCGCGTTCTCGGCGGACTCATCAGCGCCCGAGATCGCGCCCAAACCTTCGGGCAGAGCGAGGTTGATGCGGTTGGTCAGCTCATCGGCTGAGACGCCCTCGTCTGCGGCAACCTGGATGGTTCCCAGCTTCCCCTCCTGTTCGAGGACCCGCTGCGCCTCCTCGATCGTGAACAGGGTCATCGTGGCTCCTGCAAGGTTGTCGCTCTCACCGAACCCCACGATCCCGACGATCTCGAACTCCTCGCGCCCGATCGGTATCAGTACATCCACCGTGTCGCCGACGTTGAGGTCGTTGTTCTCGGCGGTGGCCGCGTCCACGACGATCTCCCCAGGACCCGTCGGGGCCTGGCCCTCACGCAGCTCGGTGTTGCCCTGCAGCTCCGGCGCATCTATCCACGAACCGCCCAGGGTGGGCGGACCCATGGGCTGGATGGGCTCGCCGTCCTTGTCGATCAGTTGCGCGTACCCGCCCGAACTGCCCTCCGCGACCTTGACGCCGGGAACCGACTCCACCACCTGGAGGGCTCCCTCGTCGAAAGGTTCCGACGCCGTCGATCCGGGATTGAATCCTGTGTCTGCCTTGACGATGACATCTGTGCCGACGAAGACATCGTCGAAGAGGTTGGTGAAGGTCGCGTCGATCGTATCGGTGAAGATGAACGTGCCGGCAACGAAGCCGACCCCCAGGATGATGGCAAGGGCAGTGAGGAACAATCTGGTCTTGTGGGCGAACACGCTCTTCAGCGTGGCGCGAAACATCTACGCCTCGAGACTCTTGAGCTTGTCGTAGATCTCGCCGGCCTCAGGACCGACCAGCTCGTCCACGATCCGACCGTCCTTGAGGAAGATGACGCGATCGGCGAAGCTGGCTGCCTTCGGGTCGTGGGTGACCATGACGATGGTCTGCCCGTACTCATCGACGGCCGAACGCATGAACCCCAGCAGTTCCTCGCCGGCCGTCGAGTCGAGGTTGCCGCTCGGCTCGTCGGCGAACACGATCTCAGGCCTGGAGACGAGCGCGCGCGCCGCAGCAACGCGTTGCTGTTGACCACCTGACAGCTCGGAGGGTCGGTGCTTGAGACGATTCTCCAGCCCAACGGCATCCACCACCTGTTGGCGCCAAGACTCGTCGGGCTTCTCACCAGCGATCGAGAGAGGCAGAACGATGTTCTCGGCCGCGGTCAACGTAGGGATGAGATTGAACGACTGGAATACGAAACCGACCTTCTGTCTGCGCAACAGCGTGAGGTCCTTGTCCTTGAGAGAGCCCAGTTCGACCTCACCGATGTGGACGCTGCCATCACTGAGCCGGTCTAGACCGGCCAGACAGTGCAGGAGCGTGGATTTCCCAGAGCCGGAGGGCCCCATGATGGCGGTGAACTGTCCGCGCTCGAATGTGGCAGTCACGCCGTCGAGAGCCCGTACCTCAGCATCACCCTCGCCGTAGATCTTGACTGCCCCCCCGGCACGAGCTGCTGGTCCGGTGGCATCCATCAGATCCCCCTCGAAACTCGACGGTAAGCACCGACTCTGTCACATGCGCCGCCAGGGCGCCAGTCGTGCCTGATAACTTGGGGCTGATGAGCAGATCCGTGCTGGAAGACGCCTTCGCCCATCACGTATGGGCCACTTTGCGAACCCTTGATGCATGCCTCGCGCTCAGTCCCGAGCAGTTGGACACCACCGTCCCCGGGACCTACGGTTCGATCCTCGCCACAGCGCGCCACCTCGTGGGAGCGGACTGTTGGTACCTCTTCGACATGACCGGCGAGTCCTCCTTCCGCATCGAAGACGAGAGCATGGATCTCGAGGACCTGAAGACCGCGATCGGAAACAGCGGGCCCGCCTGGGCTCAACTTCTGGCAGCAAATCCCAACCCAGACACGGACGTGGTCGAGATCGATGACGAAGCAGCGGAATTCCACGCGACCATGGGCATCCGCCTGGCCCAAGCGCTGCACCACGGCACCGACCATCGGAGCCAGATCTGCACCGCTCTGACGACCCTAGGGGTGGAACCTCCGGCTATCGACGTCTGGGACTTCGGCGAGCAAGCCGGCAGCGTCTTCGACGCTCCCCCCTCCTCCTGAGACCTTCCCTGTGGGGGCCCTGTGATGGGTCTAGCTATCGCCGGCCGGGGAACCGACGATCCCGTTGGACACCCTGGCGGCCTCGACGCGCCGCTTGATCTCTCGGAGGGTCTTCTGGGTCATGACGAACGAAACCGCCGTCAGGGCTTCGAAAGCAAGCCGCGGCCCAAATCCTCCCCCAGAACGATATCGCTCCCGCACGAGAAGCCTCGAACTCCCATCCGGCTGGTCCTGAAGCACGAATGCCCAGGTGTACCCATAGCCCATGGGTCGATCAGTTCCGGGATCCTCGACCCCCCGCAGAACCAGTGCTTCGCCCGGGCGGACAGCCGCAACCTCAAGGGCCACGTCTGGGTGCAGCAAGAAGGGGTCGCCCACCTCCACGTTCTGCCAGGCGGGCTCGATAGTCCCGGGGTCATGGATCTGGCAACCGACGAGGTTCTCCAGAGCCACGTAGCTGTAGAACCCTGACCGCTCCTGTCCGAGTTGCGCGATCCACGGCCAGACCTCGGCCGCGGGCGCATCGATGCTTATGCCACGCGTCGCGCAGACCTGCGCATCCGGGAAGAACCCATCTCCATCCAGCAGACCCACGGCTTCTTCTCGCGTAGCGCCCCACGTCAACTGCCAGGTGCGCGCTCGCAAGAGGGCTACAGCGATACCGGTCCCCCAAGCGACGAAGGTCAGACGCCTCATGGTGTATTCCTAGCACCTGGGGAACGGGCAGACTCCGCTCGACCCTCTACGGGCGAACGTACACGGCCAGATGCCAGACGAACCGACGACGCTGACTCTTGATAGGGCGGAAGCCGGCCGCTCGGACGCGGGCATCGATCCGGTCGACATCATGGACGAACGTCCTGAACCCCTGGAACTTGCGGTCGCGCACCCGATACCAGAGGTTGCCGAAGAGAGTCTGCACCTTGGCCACCGCACCCGAGAATCCCTTCGACCGTGGGGTCGTGAACGCGAACGTTGTGCCGGCTGCCGAGAGCGAGTTCTCGAGCAGCGCATCTACGTTCGGGTAGCAGCAGAACACCCGGTTCAGGACGACCACGTCTGCCGCGGGCAGGGAGGCATCCGCTCCGTCGCCGACCTCGAAGCTCGTTCGATCGGCCACCCCGCGCTCCGCGGCCAGGCGTCGGGCTTCTTCGATGGCCTTTCCCGACAGATCGATGCCGAAGGCCTCGCTCGCACCATGGCTCAAGGCCGCGGTAGCCAGATCGCCGATCCCACAGCCGACGTCGAGGATGCTCTTGCCGACGATGCCCGTTGCCTCCAGACCGGAAAGCAGCGGAGCGGTGACGCCAGCGACTGTGCTCCTCTTCTTGGCTTGCTTCGACCAGTTGGCGACGCAGTCGTCGAAGCAGCAGTCCTCTCGCCTCTCCTCCACCGGTCAAGTCTAGTCCCCCGGCGGCGAGGGCCCGGCCGACGCGCTAGACTTGATGCAGCCCGACGACAGCGAGGAGGCGAGGTCTATGAGAGACACCAGCACTCGTTCCGTCGCGCGGGCGCTTCCCGGTTCGTAGAGGGTCTCTACCCTTCGAAACTCCCGGCGATCGCTGTGACGGAATCCACCTACTCCGTGTTCCAGCTATCTACAGGAGTCGCAACCTTGTCAGATTCCCTTCAGTTCTTCCTAGATGAAGGACTCATCACCCAGATCATCCGGCCCATCAAGAGCGGCAAGGAGGCCGAGGTCTACCTGTGCCGCGGCGTCCCGCACCTGACCGGCGGCGACGAACTCGTTGTGGCCAAGATCCACCGGGACCGCAAGCATCGAGGCTTCGCCAACGATGCGCGCTACCTGGAAGGCAGGTACCGCAAGGAGACCAGCGAGGTACGCGCGATGGAGAGGAAGTCACGCGTCGGTAGGACGTTCTCCCATGCAGCCTGGGCGTGGCACGAATGGGAGACGATGAAGACACTACGTGCTTCGGGCGTCGACGTTCCTCGCCCGATAGCGGTGGCCGAGGGCGGCCTGCTCATGAGCTACATCGGTGATGAGGAAGATGCAGCGCCGCGTCTCCGAGACGTGCGGCTTTCCACCCTCGAGGCTACTCACGCTTTCGACCGACTGATGCACAACGTCCAGCTGATGCTCCTGGCCAACGTGGTACACGCGGATCTGTCCCCCTTCAACGTCCTGTGGTGGGATGACGAGCCCATGATCATCGATCTGCCCCAGGCGGTGGACGCACGCTTCAACAACAACGCGCCGGACCTGCTCCGCCGCGACGTCTGCAACCTCACCACCTACTTCAACCGTTTCGGCCTGACCCTGGAGGGCGAGCAGATTGCTGCCGACATGTGGACCGCGTGGGAATTCGCCGATCTCTGGGTCGACGGTGGACTGGGAAACGACGGCCTGGGGCTGCCCGGCACGGGTGAGTTCGGAACGCAGGCGTGAGGACACTGCTCGTCGTTCTCGCGGTCGCCCTGGCGCTGTGGCTGCTGGCGCTTCTGGTCCTTCTCGTTCTGGGAAAGCGAACCCACGCCCGCGAACTCGCCGCGCTGCTGCCGAACCTCGTCAAGCTCTTCAGGGGGCTCGTCACGGATGAGCGTGTGCCGCGCGGCTCCAAGTGGCTCCTCGGATTCGCAGCCCTGTGGCTGGTCTCGCCGATAGACCTTCTACCCGAGTTCATCCCGGTCCTCGGACCTCTCGATGATGTGGTGATCGCTGCCCTGGTCCTTCGTCACCTGGTCAAGAAGGCAGGCCCGGAGGTCGTGCGCGACCACTGGCACGGCGGCGACCAGACGCTTCGCCTGATACTGCGTGTGGCGGGAAGTCCTGTGCCTGACGAACGTACCTAGCCACTCCGACCCCTTGGGAAGCGCCAGCTTCTCCCGCAGGCAAGCGGGCCCTTGAAATGAGATACGAGGTCAGGCCTATAATCGGTGCTTCTGGGGTCGGGAGGGACCTGTGGTTGATGAGAAGGAACTTGCCGCGAGGCTGAAGTCTGTTCCGCTGTTCGGCGGGCTCAACGACAAGCAGTTGAAGGCGGTCGCCTCGGCTGGCAAGATCGTGGATTTCCCGTCCGGCAAGGAGGTCACCCGGGAGGGTGAAGCCGGCGTGGGGTTCCACCTGATCCTGTCGGGGGCGGCGGACGTCTCCGTGGGCGGGACCGCCAAGGGAACCCTGGGCGAAGGGGACTACTTCGGTGAGATCTCGCTGATCGACGGGATGCCTCGGTCTGCGACGGTCACCATCACCGAACCGACAACGTCGTTCTCTATCGTGTCGTGGGACTTCTCGCGGCTGTTGGACGCAAACCCGGAGATGATGAAGGTCCTCCTGGTTGAGCTGTGCCGACGGTTGCGCGCGACCGAGGCAGCGACCACGCAAGGGTGACCTCCTGCGTCTCAGGGCACGAGAATCCTGACGGCGCTCGTTTCTGCGCCACCTGTGGCGTACCGCTGGAAGCACTCTGCCCCGCCTGCGGTTCACCCCTCGCCGACGGAGCCCGCTTCTGTGCCTCGTGCGGAGCGGCCGTCGCATCTGAGAGCCAGTCGCCTCCGGCAAGTTCGAGCGAGCGTCGGGTAGTCACCGTTCTCTTCGCTGACGTGGTCCGTTCGACCGCCCTCGGCGAGAGCCTCGATCCCGAAGACCTGTCCGACGTCATGGGCAAGTTCTTCGCGGCGATGCGGGAGGAGATCCAGGCCGAAGGCGGGACGGTCGAGAAGTTCATCGGGGACGCAGTGATGGCGGCCTTCGGTGTGCCCTCAGCGCATGAAGACGACGCGTCACGCGCACTGCGAGCTGCCCTCCGGATGCGTAGCCGTCTCGAAGCCGTGAACCAAGATCTCGAAGCTACGCATGGCGTCCGGCTAGAGGTGCGCGTCGGTGTCAACACAGGCGAGGTTCTCGCAGCCGTATCACCGAAGCCCGGGGAACCGCTCGTCACGGGACAGACCGTCATCATCGCGGCCCGCCTGGAAGAGATGGCTCAAGCAGGCGAGATCCTCGTCAGTGAGCGCACGGCGAGGGCAGCCCGAGGCGTCACCGGATTCCGGGACGTCGGCATGCAGACACTGTCGGGGAAGGTCGGCGAAGTCCACGTGTTCGCACAGACCGAGGGGCCGGTGCGACCGGAGCGTGGGCTCCAGGGCCTGACCTCACCGATGATCGGTCGTGACGACGAACTCGAACTGCTACGCACATTGGTCCAGCGTGTGGCGTCCGAGAGCCAGCCGCAGTTGGTGACCATCTACGGCGAGCCCGGCGTCGGCAAGAGTCGACTTACGCGAGAGTTCCTGGCCGCTGCCGCAGAGCTCGATCCAAGGCCGATGGTTCTGAGAGGACGCTGCCTCCCCTACGGAGACGGAGTCACGTATTGGCCGCTTGCCGAGATCCTCAAGACCTACGCCGAGGTGCTCGACGCCGATCCCCCCGAGGTCGCCCGCTCCAAGATCGCTACCCGGGTCGAGGGACTGCTGACACCGGAGCTCACCGCTGATCCGAGGCGGTCGGCTGCCGCGCTCGCATTCACCGTAGGCCTCGCGGACCCTGACTTCGGATTCGCACACATGGAACTCCTGCAGGTGCGCAACGAGACGCACGCCGCCTGGCGCGTGTTCTTCTCCGCGTTGGCCAGAGCCACCCCCGTGATCGCCATCGTCGAGGACATCCACTGGGCAGACGCCGCTCTGCTCGACGTCATCGACGAGGTTGCCGACAAGGGCGAAGGTGCCCTTCTGCTGTTGTGCCCATCACGACCTGAATTGACATCGACTCGGCCGGGCTGGGGCGGCGGTCGGCGGAACTTCTCCTCCATAGCACTGGATCCGCTGACGGCGGACGAATCCGAAGAGCTGGTGCAGCACCTGCTGACGATCGATGGACTCCCAGCACCCGTTCACGAACGCATCCTCACGCGTGCCGAAGGAAACCCCTTCTTCCTGGAGGAGATCATCGGAAGCCTCGTCGACGAAGGCCACATCGTGCGCACCGGAGGGCGCTGGGTGGCTGCGGAAGGGATCGGAGACGTCGTGATCCCCGACACCGTCCAGGGCGTTCTCGCCGCGCGGGTGGATCTGCTGAGTACTCCGGAGCGTCGGGTGCTACAGGCAGCCTCCGTCGTCGGGCGGGTCTTCTGGCCCGGCCCTCTTCGCCGGCTACTCAACGGCGAAGGTGCAACGCTCGACGATTCCCTCGACATCTTGGAGGAACGCGACCTCGTGCGTTCGCTCCTGAGCTCCACGCTTGCCGGCGAGGCCGAGTACTCCTTCAAGCACATCCTCACACGCGATGTTGCATACGAGAGCCTGCCCCGCCGCGAGCGGGCGGGGGCACACGCCGCGGTCGCCCGCTGGATAGAAGAGACCGCCGGTCAACGCATCAGCGAGTACGGCGAGTTGCTCGCCTACCACTACGAGTCCGCTTTCCATGCAGCCCAGGACGATCCGCGGGCTGACGCCGCGGAGACGGAGAGGTACCGAACGCGCGCCCTGGCCGAACTGCTACAGACCTCTAAGGAGGCAAGCTCCCGCTTCGCCATGGAGAAGGCTCGGCAACTGGGTGAGCGCGCCCTCGAACTGGCGAACTCCGACCCCGAGCGCGCCGACGCGCTGGAGCGCGCAGGTCTCAGCGCAGCGTGGGAGGCGAACGGAACGTTGGCCTGGGGCTACCTGACCCGCGCGGTCGATCTGCTCGCGACGTTCGGTCCTCAGGCGCGTCCCGCGCTGGTCCGGGTCTGTGCTCGAGCCGTCGAGATCCCGACCCGCTTCCCGGGCTCGATGGAGCCCCCGCTGCCCTCCGAGGACGAGGTGCGCCGGTATCTGGAACTTGGGCTCACCAACCTGGAGGACGAGCGCACCGAGGATGGCGTCTGGTTGCGTATCGCGGAAGCGTTCGTGCCCTTCTCCGCTTCGTTCATGCGCACCCCTTCCGACGAGGAGTACGAGCGCGCCCTCGAACTGGCTATGGCAGCAGCCGATACCGCACACTCCCTCGATCGCGTCGATCTCGAATCCGCCGCCTTGGATGCGGCAGGTTCGACCCACATCGCGCGTGGTCTCTACGTGAGCTCTGCGTCGGTAGACGACCGCCGTGCGGCCCTGATGGATCGCTTGGATGACCTGGGGGAGATCGGAGACGCGTTCGCGGTGCGGGCGTGGGGACGAGCGGGCATGGGCCGATACCGGGAGGGGGTCGAGATCGCCGTCGCCGGGGCCGCGGCCGTCGGCGACGAACAACATGTGGTCACCGCGCATCTCGCCGCATGGGAAGCCTACTGTCGCCTCGCCCTCGGCGAATGGGACGAGGTGGTCGATCGCATCTATCCGAGAGTCGTGGCGAACCTCGGCGAGCGGGCTGACGACCCCCCAGGATTCCTCATCCCCGCCTTCGGATGTGCAGCGTTCGTCTGGATCGTTCGTGGCGACGAGAGGAGCCAGAAGATCGAGGACATGATCGCGATCAGAGCCGGGCAGGATGGCGAAGCCCCCGGCGCAACCCATTGGCACAGCCTGCTTCTCTTCCACCGCGGCGAGCCAGAAGCTGCGCTGGCGGTGATCAAGAACTCCGGCCTCGAGCTCGACGGCATGCTACGTCCGTTCCTGGGACCGACCCTCGCCAAGATCCTGGCCCAGGTCGGGGCGTGGGACGAAGTCCCCGCGTTCCTGCAGGAATCACGCGCCTACGTCGAGCGAGCGAATGACCTCGTCCTTCCTGGGCACCTGGACCAGCTCGAGGGTCGGATGCAACTGGCCCAGGGCAACGCTTCGGAGGCCGTGCTCACCCTGCAGCGCGCGGCAACAGCGCTGGAGCGCCTCGCGACACCCTGGGAGCACGCCTGCAACGCGTTGTGGTTGGCGGAAGCGCTCCGCCGCACGGACCACGATGCACAGGCGGTCGGGCAGGCGAGCTCTGCTCTCGAGGTATTCGAGAGGATGGGATCCATCCGTGAGATCGCGCAAGCCCGAGACTTCCTCGACCGGACGCCGAGCTAGGTACCTCCTCCGCCTCCGCCGGATCCAGGGCTGGCGTTCCGCTTTCCCGAAAGGGGAGAATGGTGAGACCGTCGAGCGGGAGGAGAGCATATGTCCGAGAGCGTCTACCGCGTCACCGAAGTCATCGGCACCAGCAGCGAGTCATGGGAGGACGCCACGAAACAGGCGGTCGAGACAGCTGCCCAGACCCTTCGCGACCTGCGTATAGGCGAGGTCGTGAAGCTGGACGTGACCATCGAGGATGGCCGTGTCACGCACTACCGGTCCAGGGTGAACATCTCCTTCAAGTACTCCCCGGACTGACCTCCGGAACTTCGGTTCGTACCGATCGCTCGCCGGCGCTCCCGGCTGATGACATGATTGTTGCGTGGCTCGACCGACACTCACCTATCTGAGCGAGGAGGAAACCCTCCTTCTCCACAGGGCTGCCCTGGAAGTCCTCGCCGACACAGGCGTTCGCGTAACGACCCCCGAAGCCAGAGAACTACTGCTTGGGGCCGGAGCCTCGCTGCACGATGAGGACACCGTGCGCATCCCCGGCGAGTTGGTCGAACGTTCGCTGGTTTCTGCCCCCAGCAGCTTCTCGATCTTCGACAGGAACGGGGGCGAGCGCCTGCGTCTAGGTTCGGGTACGCCATACGCTGGGGCCGGCGTGACGGCTCTCTACTACGAGGATCCTTCCTCGGGGGAACGCCGCGAGTACACGCTTGAGGACATAGGCACCAGCACTCGAGTGGTGGATGCCCTCGACAGCATCGACCTCATGTCCACGCCCGGGGTGGTCAAGCCCTCCGGCGACCTGCGCATCGAGCTCATGAACCAGCGGGAGTTCCTCGAGATGGTCACCAACACGACCAAACCACTCATGGTTCTGATCGCGGACGGCCCGTCGCAGGAGGACATCTTCGAGATGGCTTCCCTGGTCGCAGGGGGAAGGGAGGAACTGGTCGCCCACCCCTTCGTCTTCCCCTACCTCAACACCGTCTCCCCGCTGCTGCTCAACCCGGAAACGTGCGACAAGCTTCTCGTCGCTGCGGACTGGGGCATGCCTGTCGTGTGCCAGGCCGCACCACAGCTCGGAGCGACCTCGCCGGTACCCGTCGCGGGCTCCGTCGTGATCTCAGCCACCGAGTCCCTGGCCGCTCTGGTCATCTCCCAGTTGCGCCGACCGGGGACGCCGTTCATCAGCGGCGTCGTCCCGTTCGTGATGGACATGCGCACAGCCAACGTATGGGTCGGCGGTCCCGAAGCGATCGCGTGGCAATCAGCATTCGCGGATCTGAGCCGACACTGGGAACTGCCGATGGTGGGCATCGGAGCGGGTGGAACCGACGCGAAGGGCATAGACGAACAGATGGGCCTGGAGAGCGCCTACTACACGACCAACTCGTTCCTCTCGCGAGTCGACCTCACCTTCGATACCGGATCCCTGGAGTGCGGGCTCGGGTGGTCCCCCGTCGCAGCGGTGATCGGGGACGAAGTGGTTCGGATGGTCCGCTCCTATACCGAAGGCATCCGTATCGACGACGAGACGCTTTCGCTCGAACCGATCAGAGAAGTCGGCCCGGCCGAGAACTTCCTGGGCCACCCCCAGACCCTCGCTGGATTCAGGGACATCTGGACGCCATCCATCCTCGACACCGAGACGCGCTCGCAGTGGGAAGCGCTCGGTTCTCCGTCACTGGCCGACCGCGCGCGCGCCAAGACCCTGGAGATCATCGCCGGACACACGGTCGAAGCACTCGATCCTGAGATCGTGGCCGGCATGGAGAAGGTCATCGACCGCCGCGCCGCCGTCCTTCCGGACGAGGACTGACGGGCGCGGTCCCCGGCCGGCGACGCCTCCTACTCGACCACCGTGATGTCGGTATAACCGGCCGAGGTGTACTTGTCCGTCAACAGGTAGTGGATCCGGTACTTGCCCGGCGGCAGAGGCCAGGGGCTGCCCTGAGACTTCTCGTTCAGGGTCATCTCCCCGAAGACCTGCGGAGGCAGCGCGCCCGATTCGTGTCCTCCCGTATAGCCCCACAGCAGGTAGTCATCCTGCCGGGGATCGGGAGCCGAGGCGCGGTACACGCCGATCCAATCCCAGCGGTTGGCCGGCCCGTCATCCCACGTCACGTCTATGGGTTCACCCACCTGGTAGGTGTCCTTACCCGTGGTGATGACTACGTCCGCCTCCTTCGACCGCACCCAGAAGGAGTTGCGAGCGAGTTCCTTCCCATCGGCGTCGAGCATGACGATGTCGTATCCGTGGGGCTCAAGCGCCGCGGTGTCGAAGGTGGTCTGACCCGACTCGCCCCCTGTGCTCGTCTCGATAGCGTCAGACGTGCTGCCGCCCTCGGGCAGGATGGCGATCGATGTCTCCGCATTACCCGGAGCGTTGTAGTACACACCCAACTTCTCACCCTCGGTCAGGAGGCGTCGCTCCAGGGAAACCGTGGTCGGCAGTTCCACAGGAGTGAGTTCGAACGAGGACAACACGGCACGGTGGTCGGACGTCCACGGTTCGAAGCCTCGGTCGACATCGGCACCCTTCGGTTCTCCGATCAACAAGCTGTTCGTGGTCGTAACGGGTCCACCCGCATAGACATAGTCGATCCTGTCGCCAGCGCCTCCCTTGCGGAAGTCCGGGTTGTCCTTGGTGATACCAGGCGTCTCGACGGGGTCAGGGTAGATCTCGCGGTAGGTGTCGCTCATCCCGATACCGAACAGCACTTCGCTAACCGGCCAAGGAGCCGCGACCTTGATGCCGGGTCGCGTTCCTATGGTCTCTTCCGTGTAGTCGAGACTCGAGGGTTCGTTGAAGTCGCCCGTTAGGAACACCGGGTATCCCTGCTCCGCCAGTCGCTGCATCTCCGGAGTAAGGATCTCCATCGAGGACGTGCGTACCTCGTTCTCCGAGGCGATGACTTCATCCAGCGGCATCCCTTCAACGAGGAGCTTCGGCCCGTACTTGACGTAGTCGAGGTGCGTGTTGAAGAAGGCCACGACGTACCCGGGTTGCACCTCGATCAAGGAGTAGAGGCCGTTCGCGCCCGATGGCTCGTGGATCGGGTACTTCGACAGGATCTGCAGTCCGACGTTGTAGTAGGGGTACCCGGTGTTCTTCGCGATGTCGGGGAGTCGGTTGTAGGACTCGAGAACCCCAACGACGTCGGCTCCAACCTTCTTGATCACGCGATCGGTCGTCTCATCGCCGCTGTACTCGATGTTGTAGACGAGCACGTCGAGCTTCATGGGATCGCCGGTAGCAAGCTTCGCGGGCTCGGCTGAGGGTGTGCTCTCGTCGTCGGCTTCGTCGCTGGTGCATCCCGCAACCAGGAGAACGAGTGCCAGGAAGGCGGCGGCACCCCTTCTCAACTGCGGAGCGCGCGCGCCGCCGGATCGCTTACCCCTGGTCGCACGGGCTGCCCTGATCTGCTTGACCTTCATGCAACTCCCCCTCGCTTGGACGGATCATCTATCACCCAACGGGCCTGGGATGGGCTGACGTTCGCACCAACGACTCCGGTCCACAGGTCCGATCCCTCAGACTAGCGGTCCGCAGGGCAGGAATACACGACCCCAACTCCGCTAGGAAACCTGGGTGGGAAACCTTCAGGACGAAGGTCGCACCCCATCGGGTCGGAGGGCTAGGATGGAGTCTTGGGACGAGTAGGAAAGCAGGAGCAGATGCGCCGCAAGCTGGTGGCCACTACAGCAGCGATGCTGCTCTTCTCCCTGTTCCAGGGAGGAACCGCCCAACCGGTCGGGATCTGCGGAGGCGGCCCCCAGACTCAGAAGCCGATGTCGGTTGCGATCAACCTCAACACCTACTGGCTCGCCCATGCCGAGGAATTCACCTACGAGCTAGATGGCCCTAGGTCCCTGACCGGCTCGATCACCGCCCAGCCGGGGGCATTCGAGACCTCCGTGATGCTCAATGGTCTCAGGCCCGGTTCCTACACCGTGACTATGTCCTCGCAGATCCTCCCGCCGGAGTCCGGCAGGTTCGACGTGGTACCGCCAGGGTGCGGCAACGCGGTCGACTTCACATTCATAGTGGAGCCCGACTAGCCGCGAGGATCCGTGACGCCGCAGAAAGAGTGACAAGAAGCCCGTTTCCTATTGTCGCCGGGCGAGCGATGTCATATCTTTCGCCTGCGCCGGGAACGTTGCGGTTCCGGGAGACGCCAGACGGGCCCTCGGGTTCGTAGGGAAGAACCCGCGGACGGACGCTCCCGGCGCACTTTTCTTTGTGGGACTGCTTCGGGGACTTCCGAGGGGGGGCACGATGACGAGAACGATCTTCCAGGGCGGCAAAGTCTTCGACGGAACCGGGGCTCCTCTCGCCGACGCCGACGTGGTCGTGGAAGGCGATCGGATCATCGAGGTCGGTCCCGGGCTCGACGGCGACGTCGCGATCGACTGTTCCGGCAAAGCGCTGCTGCCCGGACTTTTCGACTGCCATGTGCACGTGGCGTATCGCTATCAGGATGACGAGCTGACGGTGCTGCACCGCCCGCTCTCCTACAACTTCTTCCTCATCCCGGAGAACCTCCGTCAGACGCTCGCCCTCGGCATCACGACGGTGCGCGATGCCATGGGTGCCGACCTCGGCCTGAAGAAGGCCATAGACGACGGAGTGGTGGTCGGGCCGCGGATGCAGATCTCTATCACGATGCTCAGCCAGACCGGCGGACACAACGACCCTTGGCTGCCTAGCGGTGGTATGGGAACGGAGTTCACCAGCTACCCGGGCATGCCGAGCGGCGTGTGCGACGGGGTGGAAGGCGTTCGACAGAAGGTACGTGAGGTGATCCGCGCCGGAGCAGACGTCATCAAGATCGCGTCTTCGGGCGGGTTCTTCTCCCCGAGCGACGATCCGATGGATCCGCACTTCTCCCAGGAGGAGTTGGACACAATTGTCGAAACTGCAGCAGACCTCGGACGGTCGGTGATGTCACACGCCCACTCACCAGAATCGATCAAGCGCGCGGTCCGCGCCGGAGTACGTTCGATCGACCACGGCACGTACCTGGATGCCGAGAGCGCGGAGATGATGGTGGAGGCTGGCACCTGGCTGGTTCCCACCCTGACCGCGGGAGACACGACCGAGGCCTACGCCAACGACGAGAAGCTTGCACCCGAGGTCCGGGAGAAGTTCAAGGGGCTCGGGCGTCCCGAGTTCGACGCGATGCGGCTGGCCGCAGAGGCGGGAGTGAAGGTAGCCATGGGGACGGATGCGCCCGTAGCTCCTCATGGGACGAACCTGAACGAACTGATACACATGGCCAACAACGGTTTCACCGCTGAGCAGGCGCTAGTAGCCGCCACCTCAAGCGCAGCCGAGTTGATGGGCCTGGGGGACTCCCTTGGAACCATCGAGACAGGGAAGCTCGCCGACCTCGTGGTAGTCGAAGGTGACCCGTTCGCGTTCGACACACTCAAAGACCGCATCGAGCAGGTATTCAAGGCGGGTCAGCGCGTCGTCTAGTTCCTGGAGTGATCTTGGGACCGACTGTCTCAAGTCGGGAACGACATCGGCGTCAGGCTTCGGAGTGGGCCGTTCTCAGTCCTCGGAGCGCCGCCTCCAACTTCTCGGAGACCTCCCGCGCGATCGGTACCAGTCGTTCGTTCCCGGTTGCCGACACCAGGATGGAGGGGTCAACCACTTCAACGACCGTGCTTCCGCCGCGTCCGCGGACCACGACATTGCATGGGAGCAACGTACCCAAGGACGGCTCGACCTCAAGAGCGCGGTAGGCGAGCGGGGGGTTGCAGGCCCCAAGGATCACTTGGGCCGGTACTTCGACCGCTAGCTTCGCTTCCAACGTGGCACGAACGTCGATCTCCGTGAGGATCCCGAAGCCTGCTGCAGCGAGCGCCGTCCGGATATCGGTTACAACCGATCCGAACGGCCGGTCGGTCTGGAAGGTCGCGCAGTAGGCAGTAGTGCCCGGAGCCGTCGTCACACCCGCTCGCCTGCCGTCTCTCCAGCCTCGGCTATCCGCCGACGCACATCATCCATGTCCAGGTCTCGTATCGCACCGACGAGCTGCTCCAGCGCGGGTGCCGGCAGCGCCCCAGCCTGCTCGAACACGGCCACTCCGTCTCGGAACGCCATCAAAGTGGGGATGGAGCGGATCCCGAAGCTCGCTGCTAGTCCTGGCTGGGCCTCGGTATCGACCTTGCCGAACACGATGTCGGGGTTCTCCTGCGAGGCGTCCTCATAGACGGGACCGAACATCTTGCAGGGGCCGCACCACTCGGCCCAGAAGTCCACGAGGGTGATCCCCTCACGCGTGACGGTCTGCTCGAACGTCTCGCCAGTCAGTTCAACGGTAGCCATGTGATCATGCCTCTCTCTCGGTTCCAGTCGATCCTCAGGATCTCGTCAGTTCAAGATACCCAGGGGGGTATCTACCCCTCACAACACCGTCATCTGGCTACGTATTCCCTCCTGGACGCGAGGCGCGCGAGGCGCGAGAGGCTATGGGGACACAGCGCGGCGCCCCCCCTCGCCTCCTACTGCGGTCGCCTAGGGAGCGGTGTCGTCGACCATGACGGTGACGCCACCACGACCGTGGAT
>Ga0210366_10000008_pt1 | contig 20787 bp, 24 predicted proteins | sample S641metaT_FD_190380 | JGI IMG/M metagenome (GOLD analysis project Ga0210366, IMG submission 190380) | Metatranscriptome of estuarine sediment microbial communities from the Columbia River estuary, Washington, United States - S.641... | ecosystem: Environmental > Aquatic > Marine > Intertidal... | reverse complement strand
TGGGCGGCCGCCAGCAATTCGATGGCCACAATGCCGCGGGTGTTCTCCGCCATCTGCGCCAGCCGGCGCGCCGCGAACGTCGACATGCTGACGTGATCTTCCTGGTTGGCCGAAGTCGGCATGCTGTCCACTGAGGCCGGGTGGGCAAGGGACTTGTTCTCGGAAGCCAATGCCGCCGCGGTGACCTGCGCCAGCATGAACCCGGAGTTCAGGCCGCCCTGCCCGACCAGGAACGGCGGCAGCTGGCTCAGGCCGGCATCGATCAGCATTGCGATCCGCCGCTCGGCCAGTGCGCCGATCTCCGCGATCGCGAGCGCCAAGTTGTCGGCGGCGAACGCGACCGGCTCGCCGTGGAAGTTGCCACCGGACAGCACGACCCCCTCGTCCCCCACGACCAGTGGGTTGTCCGACACGCCGTTCGCCTCTACGGCGAGCACCGCTGCCGCGGCACGCAATTGCTGCAGGCATGCACCCGCCACCTGCGGCTGGCAGCGCAACGAGTAGGGGTCCTGCACCCGGTCGCAATCCGCGTGTGAGCGGCCGATCTCGCTCTCTGCGAGAACCTTCCGGAATGCGGCAGCGACATCGGCCTGCGCAGTGTGTCCGCGTGCCGCATGAATGCGCGCGTCGAACGGTTCCCGGCTGCCGAGTGCCGCATCCACGGCCATGGCACCGGTAACGATCGAGCCGAGCAGGAGATCCTCGGCGGCAAACAGGCCCTGAAGCGCAAGCGCCGTCGATACCTGCGTGCCGTTCAGCAGCGCGAGCCCTTCTTTCGGCCCGAGCACCAGTGGCTCGATGCCCGCGGCGGCGAGCGCCTCGGCACCATCGCACTCCCGTCCGCGCATGCGAACCCGGCCCTCACCGACCAGGGTCAGCGACAGGTGCGCCAGCGGCGCGAGGTCGCCGGAGGCACCGACCGAGCCCTGCGACGGCACCAGCGGGTGGATCCCTGCGTTGACCAGCTGCAACAGACGCTCGATTACCACCGGGCGCACTCCGGACAGGCCGCGCGCGAGACTAGCCGCCTTCAGGACCAGGATGAGACGCACCGTTGCATCCGCAAATGGCACGCCAACGCCCGCCGCGTGCGAGCGCACGAGATAGAGCTGCAACGTCGCCAGCTCCGCGTCGGAGACGCGCGTCTTGGCGAGACGCCCGAAACCCGTGTTGATGCCGTACAGCACCTCGCCCGCGTCAAGGCGCGCTCGCACGGCAGACAATGCCCGCTCGACACCATCGCGCCAGCCTTCGGTAAGCGCGACCGGCTCCATGCCGCGCGCGACGCGCCGCAGCTGCGCCAGCGTGATGGCTCCCGGGGTCAAGGTCAGCATGGTCGTTCCTCAGTCGATCGACGGCAGATCGAGGCCGCACTCTCGCGCGCAGGCAATCGCGCTGTCGTAGCCAGCATCCGAGTGACGCATCACGCCGCTCGCCGGGTCGTTCCACAACACCCGAGCAATGCGCCGCGCGGCCGCTTCCGTACCGTCACACACGACAACCAGTCCCGCGTGCTGGGAAAACCCCATGCCGACCCCGCCGCCATGGTGGATCGAGACCCAGGTTGCGCCACCTGCCGCGCTCAAGAGCGCGTTCAGGAACGCCCAGTCCGATACGGCATCAGAGCCGTCCCGCATCCCCTCAGTCTCGCGGTTGGGACTCGCGACCGAACCGGAATCGAGGTGATCGCGGCCGATCACGACCGGCGCCGACAGTTCGCCCGAGGCCACCATCTCGTTGAATGCAAGCCCAAGCCGCGCGCGGTCCTTGAGGCCGACCCAGCAGATACGTGCAGGCAATCCCTGGAAGCGAATGCGCTCGCGCGCCATGTCCAGCCAGCGGTGCAGGTGCGCGTCGTCCGGAATCAGTGCCTTGACCCTGGCATCGGTCCTGTAGATGTCCTCCGGGTCGCCGGAGAGTGCAACCCAGCGAAACGGCCCTATGCCCTCGCAGAACAACGGCCGCACATAGGCCGGCACGAAGCCCGGAAAGTCGAAAGCATCTTTCAGGCCTTCGTCAAAAGCCACCTGGCGGATATTGTTGCCGTAGTCGAACACGACCGCGCCACGCGCCAACAGGTCGAGCATCGCCTTGACGTGCACCTTCATCGAAGCGCGCGCCTCGCGCACGGTCAGCGCCGGATCGCTGACACGTGCTTGGCGCGCCTGCTCCATCGTCCAGCCACGCGGCAGGTAGCCGTTCAGCGGGTCGTGCGCCGAGGTCTGGTCGGTCACCACATCCGGCACAATGCCGCGCCCGACCAGCGCCGGCAGCACGTCCGCGGCATTGCCCAGCAATCCGACCGATATCGGCTTCCGCGCGCGGCACGATTCCTCGATCATGCTCATCGCTTCGTCGAGCGAAGTGGCCTTACGGTCCAGGTAGCCGGTACGCAGCCTGAAATCGATGCGCGATTCGTCGCATTCCACCGCGAGCATCGAGAAGCCCGCCATGGTCGCGGCCAGCGGTTGCGCGCCGCCCATGCCGCCGAGCCCGGCGGTCAGGATCCAGCGGCCGTTCGCCTCGCCGCTGAAATGCTGCCGCGCGCAGGCCCCGAAGGTTTCGTAGGTGCCCTGCACGATGCCCTGTGAGCCGATGTAGATCCACGAGCCCGCAGTCATCTGCCCGAACATCATCAGGCCCTTGCGGTCGAGCTCGTGGAAGTGCTCCCAGGTCGCCCAGTGCGGCACGAGATTGGAATTGGCGATCAGCACCCGCGGTGCGTCCACGTGGGTCTTGAAGACGCCGACCGGCTTGCCCGACTGGATCAGCAGCGACTCGTCGTCGCCGAGGCGCCTGAGGACCGCGAGGATCCGTTCGAACGATTCCCAGTCACGGGCTGCCTTGCCAATGCCGCCGTACACGATCAGCTGATCCGGATGCTCGGCCACTTCCGGGTCCAGGTTGTTCTGGATCATCCGGTAGGGCGCCTCGGTCAGCCAGCTGCGGCAGCTGAGCTCGGTGCCGCGCGGCGCGCTTACCGGCCGCGCGGTGGCCGGCGACCGCTTGGTCTCGTCATTCATGGCAGGTGAGAATACGCCACTCGACGCGGCGGCCCAACCGCAATTCCCTGCGTGGGTGCCGGCAGCCACCGTCGCTCTGTGCGACCCGTGTTCAGTCGGCCTTCGGCGCCGGAAAGTGCCGTTTCTCGACGGCATCGTAGTAATCGATCATCTGCCGGACATACTGCCGCTTGCGCAGGTAGCTGCCCGGGAAGAAGCTGCGCTTGAAGCCATAGATGATGATCGACTTGAGGTCGTGGCGGCTGAGGCCGAGATGCTCCGCGGCCAGCCGCAGTTCATTGGTGACCGTCGTGTTGCTGACCAGGCGGTTGTCGGTACATAGCGTCGTCGACAGCCGTTGCGCGCGGAGTTTCGTGAAAGTGTGCTCACCCAGGCTACGGAACTGCGGGTTGGTCTGGAGGTTACTGGTCAGGCAGACCTCCAGGGTGATCCGCCGGTCGGAAATATAGTTGCCGAGCCGTTCGATGTAGTGCTCGCGGTCCCCAATGCTCTCGTCGCGGATTGCGTCCGGTTCCAGCAGATAGGTGCCGTGACCGATGCGGTCGGCATGCAGGTCGGTGATCGCCTGGAAGATCGATTCGGGACCATACGCCTCGCCGGCGTGCACGGTCTTCTTCAGGAAGTGCCGGTGGGCGTAGTCGAATGCCGGCTTGTGGTCGCTGGCCGGATAACCGGCCTCCTCACCGGCAAGATCGAAGCCGACGACCTGCAGTCCATGTTGGTCGCGCGCCTCGACCGCCGCCCGGGCGAGATCGACCGACGCCATCGGGTACAGCTCCTTGTGCCGCGCATACGGGTGGGCGGCGAGCAAGGTGCTGTAGTACTGGCTGAAACCGCCGGTGAACATGCGCATGGCACAGCAGATGATCCCGTATTCGAACGGCGGCTCCTGAGCGGCCACGACCGCCGGCCGCCGGTTAAACACGTCGCGTGCATGACGCAGGCCCCGGTCCACGGCCGCGATCACCTTCACGGAGTCGAGCCCGGGCCGCACGTGTAGCTGCGGCGCAAAGCGGACCTCAACGTATCGCACGCCCTCGTTCTGGTTGTCCTCCGCGAGTTCCAGGGCCGCACGCTCCAGCGCCTCCTCGGTCTGCAACGCCGCGACCGTGTACTGGAAGCCTTTCAGGTACTCGGCGAGGTTCGCGTACCGGTCCTTGAACACGGTTTCGCGGAGCCCGCCTTCAGTGAAGCTCGGCAGGTCCACGCGGTGGCCGCTCGCCAGCTCGATGAGCGTCGTGAGCCGCATCGACCCGTCGAGGTGGACGTGCAGGTCGGTCTTGGGCAACTCGGCCAGGAATTCGGTGGTGATGGGCAGGTCGGGCACTGCAGCAACTCGGTTCGGCGGCATGGGAGTTGAGCATACCGCACGCGCTGGCCGACAGCCCGTTGCGAACTCCGGACAGCGGTATATCCGGTAAACTCCCCCGCGGGAGAGCACATGGACGCGACTGGCTGGACCCGGGTGATTCGCAACGCGACGGTGGCGACCTGCGCGGCCGGGGGCAGTCGCTACGGGCTCATTAAGCACGGCGCGGTCGCGATGAACGGCGACCGGATCGCCTGGGCCGGGCCGGCGGCCGACCTGCCCCGCCTGCCGGATCGCGTTGTCGTTCACGAGGCCGGCGGTGCCTTGCTGACGCCCGCCCTGATCGACTGCCACACCCACCTGGTCTGGGCCGGCTCCCGGCACCTTGAATTCGAGCAGCGGCTAGCGGGCGCCACTTACGAGGAGATTGCCCGGGCCGGTGGCGGCATTCTCTCTACGGTGGCTGCAACACGGGCAGCCTCCGAGGGTGAATTGCTCGAACTCGCCTGCGCGCGCGCGCACCGGCTGCTGGCCGAGGGCGTTGCCTGCATCGAAATCAAGTCCGGTTACGGCCTGGACCTGGCGACTGAACTGAAGATGCTGCGCGTCGCGCGTCGCGTCGGCGAGGTGTTGCCGATCCGGGTGCGCACCACGTTGCTCGCCGCACACGCCGTACCACCAGAATTCAAGGGCCGTGCCGACGACTATGTCGCGCACCTGTGCGACGTCATCCTGCCCGCCGCCGCCTCAGCAGGGCTGGCGGACGCCGTCGATGCCTTCTGCGAAGACATCGGCTTCACACCGGCGCAGGTCGAGCGTCTGTTTCGGCGGGCGGGCGAACTCGGATTGCCGGTGAAACTGCATGCCGAGCAGCTATCGAACCAGCACGGCGCCGCGCTCGCGGCACGTTATGCGGCGCTGTCCGCCGACCACCTGGAGCATCTGGATGACGAGGGGGCGCACGCGATGGCCGCCACCGGCACCGTCGCGGTGCTGTTACCCGGGGCTTTTTACTTCCTGCGCGAGACCAAGGTGCCACCGGTGGACCTGCTGCGCCGTCACGGAGTGCCGATCGCCATCGCGAGCGACCTCAATCCCGGCAGCGCGCCGCTGGCATCACTGTTGCTCAACCTGAACCTGGCCTGCAGTTTGTTCCGGCTCACGCCAGAAGAAGCGCTGGATGGGGTCACGCGCAACGCGGCCTTGGCGCTTGGCCTCGCCGACGAGCGAGGGACCGTCGAAGCCGGCAAAATGGCCGACCTGGTCTTGTGGGACGCCGAGCATCCGGCCGAGCTCAGCGCCCAATTTGGATTGATTCGGCCGACCGGTCGGTTCCGGTCTGGTGAGTGGGTGGGAGCCGGCTGACGGCTCGCCGCCTGGGACAGTGCGACAGTTGTTTCAACAAAGGGGGATCAAGGAATGAATCTGGACAGGAAGTTCCTGGTGTGTGCGTTGTTCTATGCGATCCTGGGGATGAGCCTCGGCATCTTCATGGCCGCCTCCAACGACCACGGTCAACATGTAACGCACGCCCACGTGCTGTTGGCTGGTTTCGTTGTCTCGTTTATTTACGCGACCATCCACAAGTTATGGCTGGGCGCCAAGGCCGGCGGCCTGGCCACGGCGCAGTTCGTGCTGCACCAGGCCGGTGTCATCATGATGATCACCGGACTGTTCCTGCTGTTCGGCAGTGTCTTCCCACCACCACAGCTTGAGCCGTTTCTTATTGCATCCTCGTGTGCCGTCTGGCTGGGGGCACTGCTGATGTTCTACCTGGTCATCAGGGCGGGCAGGACCGGCGCTTGATGCGGTTCACTGGCTGACAGGCCGTGCCGGATGCCTGCGCTGTAACGAGTCCCAGCCTCGTGGCAGGCATCCGGCGCGGTGGGATGCGCATGGGGCCGGCCTGATGAGGCACCATGATCGCCTGGCGCAGGGCGGGAGCAACCATGATTATTCGCTTTCGTGAGACCTTTGCACTGTCGGCCACCGAGGTCTATGCCTACTTCCATTCGCCTGCCGACTGGGTGCGCCTGTACGGTTTCGCCGGTACCGTTCGCGAATGCGGCGATGACTGGTATGCCGTGCCGCTCAAGGGTTTTCCTTTTCCGCTGGTTGCGCGGATCACCGCTGCCGAGCCGCCGCGACGCGTAAGCTGGCAGTTCAGGGGTTTCTGGAAAGGCGACGGCGAAATCCGGATCGAGGAGTTTCTCGGGGGCGTCGTCGTCGAGGGGCACGAACGGCTTGCGGTGCGCTGGCTGTGGTTGCTGTCACCCTTCGTCGAACGCCACTATATGGAACGCGCATTCCGTCGTGTGTGGCAGTTGGGCTGGGAACGGCTGCGCAAGCATGAACCGGCCGGCGGACATGAGATGGACGACCGCAATGCCCGTCCCTGATCTTGCGGATCTCAAGAAAGCCTTTCACGCCGCGGCGTTCATAAGCGAGCTCGGCCTCGAGCTCGAGTCGATCAGCGCCGGCCAGTGCGTGACGGTCCTCGAGCTGCAACCGCGTCACCTGCAGCAATACGGCTTCGTACATGCGGGGGTGCTGGCCACGATGGCGGACCACACGGCCGGCGCAGCGGCGTTTACGCTTGTCACGCCGGGATGCCGCGTCGTGACGGCTGAGTTCAAGATCAGCATGTTGCGAGCGGCGCAGGGCGAAAAGCTGCTGTGCCGTGCAACCGTGCTGAAGCCTGGCAGGCAGTTTTCGTTCGTCGAGTCCGAGGTCTCGTGCGTGTCTGCCGGCGAGTCGCGGCTCGTGGCCAAGGTGAGCGCCACCATGGCCATCCTGGCTGACGGGCGCGAGTAGGCCTGGCGGCGGCGCCAATCTTCTTCGCCTGCCGTTGAATGTCGGAAGCACAGCTTATGCAACGCCCTACCGAGACGGCCACCCTGCCCTACTACGCCGTGATCTTCACGTCGGTCCGCAATGATCGAGATGACGGTTACGAGGCCGTGGCCGCCCGCATGCTGGAGTTGGCGTCAAGACAACCCGGATTCTTGGGCTTCGAAACCGCCCGCCAGGAAGTCGGCATTTCCGTTTCCTACTGGTCCAGCCTCGAAGCCATCGCGGCCTGGAAGAGTCATGCCGAACACCGCGAGGCGCAACGTGATGCGGGGCGCTGGTATGAGTCGTTTCGCGTGCGGATCTGCAGGGTCGAGCGGGAGTACGGCCGCGAGCGTGGTTAGGTGCAATTGTCGAGCCTGTCTTGCCGCGCCACAATGCGCCATCCGGCGCATTCCGAGCGCCTGGCTTACTGTGGGAGTCTTTCGCATGTTCCACCGTCGTCTCCTCGCCGTTGCCCTGCTTGCGGTTATTCCCGTCGCCGCGATGGCCGCTGCCACCGCGCCGCTTTCCGCCGAGGTCATTTGGCAAATGAAACGCGTCGGTGCGCCGGCCCTCTCGCCCGATGGACGCAACGCGGTGTTTCCGGTCACGGAATATGACGTCGCGGAGAACAAGGACGAGACTGACCTATACTTGGTGCCGACCGACGGCGGCACGGCCAGGCGCCTGACCACCGCGCCCGGCTCGGACAGCAGTCCGGCCTGGAGTCCGGATGGGCGGTGGATCGCTTTCGTCGCCAAGCGCGGCGACGACAAGCAGTCGCAGCTGTACCTGATGCCGACCGACGGCGGCGAAGCCCAGCGCGTCGGCAGCGTGCCCACCGGGGTCATCGCACCGAAGTGGTTCGCGGACTCGAAGCGCATCGCGTTCATCTCGCGCATCTGGCCGGACCTGACGGACTGGAAGGCGCAGGGCGAGCGCATGGAAGAGCGCGAGAAATCGAAAATGAAGGCCCTCGCCTGGGATCGTGCGCCGATCGCGTACTGGGACCACTGGCTGGACGACCGCGAGGCGCATGTCTTCTATGTACCCGTTGAGGGCGGTGAGCCTATTGCCATCACACGCGACACTGGGCTGCAACTTTCCAGGCAGGAGCCTGGCCGCGGCTCCTACGACATCGCCCCCGATGGCAGCGAGATCGTCTTTGCCGCCAACGTGGACAAGACCGGCGTCGATTCGAACTACGATGTGTTTGTGGTGCCCGTCAGCGGCGGCGCGGCCAGGAACCTGACGGCGGGCAATGCCGCCAGTGACGGCAGCCCACAGTACAGTCCGGACGGGCGCTGGCTTGCGTACACGCGTCAGCACATCAAGGGCTTCTACGGCGACACCGACCGACTCGTGCTGGTCGACCGCAAGAGCGCCGTGCAGCGCGAACTGACGACGGACTGGGACCGCTCGGTCGACGGTCTCGTCTGGTCGCCGGATTCGAAGGCGTTGTACGGCGCGATCGACGATGCCGGCACGCAGCGGGTTTACCGCATCGACGCCGCGACCGGACGCCCGACAGCGGTGACCAAAGCATCGAGCTTCTCCTCATTGGCCATCGCGGGCTCACCGGCAACCCTGGTCGCGATACGCCAGTCGCTGAGTGAACCGCCGACCCTGGTACGCGTCTCGACATCCGACGGCGCGGCGACCCAGTTGTCGACGATGAACGACTCACTGCTCAAGGACGTGTCGTTCGGGCGCGTCGAGAGCGTCACCTACGAGGGTGCCGAACAGCACCCGATCCAGATGTGGGTCGTGTATCCACCTGGATTTGACGCTACCAAGAAGTACCCGCTGTACCTGTTGTTGCACGGCGGCCCGCATAACGGGGTCACCGACTCCTGGACCTTCCGCTGGAACGCCCAGGTGTTCGCCAGTTGGGGGTATGTCGTCGCCTGGCACAACTTCCACGGCTCGAGTGGCTTCGGCCAGACGTTCGCGGACTCGATCAACCCTGACCGCATTTCGCTGCCGTACGAGGACACGATTCGCGCCGCAAACTGGTTCCAGGCGCAGCCGTGGATCGACACCGAGCGACTGGTCGCGGGAGGCGGCAGCTATGGCGGCTTCCTGGCCAGCACGCTGCTCGGCCGCGAACACCCGTTCAAGGCGCTGGTCGCGCACGCCGCCGTGTACAACGAGTTCACGCAGTACGCGGCCGACTATGGCGCCAGCAAGCGGCGTTTCTTCGAGTTCTGGGAGAAACCCGAGGAATTTGCCCGTTACTCGCCGCACACGAGCGCGGGAAATTTCAAGACGCCGACGCTGGTCATCGTTGGCCAGCTCGACCAGCGCGTACCGCTCAACCACGGCATCGAGTTGTTCAACACGCTGCAGAACCGCGGCGTCGAGAGCCGGCTGATTTATTACCCGGACGAGAACCACTGGGTGCTGAAGTCGCAGAACTCACTGAATTGGTACCAGGAAGTCCACGACTGGCTCACGAAGTTCGCCGCACCCGGCGCGCAGTAGTATTCAGATTCCGGGGTCTGACTCGTCCTGTCGCCGCTTCACCATCGAGCGGGCTTCGCACCGAAGGCGCGCCCCGGTTCAGTACATGCGTGTAGATCATCGCGGATGTCGTAACCGGCTTCGATCAGGTGCGTCGCGAAGCAGTGCCGAAGCGTGTGGCAGCTCGCAGGCTGGCTGATGCCCGCTGTCCGGACCGCCTCCCGCGCGGCCCGCTGCAGGCTTTGAGGGTGTCTCAGTTCGTGAAAGCGGATGTAGCGCTGGATCCAGTGCAGGTACGCCTTCTCGGTCCGGTAGCTCAGATGCCGTGCCCGGATACGGTTTCGAACCTGCTCCAGCAAACGTGGCGGCCTGGCCATCGTTTCTGCACCGCAACATATGGTTAACTCATGTACACCGAAGGCTAACCAAGTACTTACAGTGCCGGTACGTGCTAAACGGGCCTGAATGACGTAATACTAAGCGTCATTTCTGATACCCAATTAGAGTTGGGCGAATGACTTGAGGGTGCCCCATGAGTATCCCGAGCGTATTGCTGTTCCTGGCCTTGGCCTGTGTGATCTGGGCTGTCGTGTCAGTCGTGCTGCTCACAGCAGCCTTGGATCGACGGGGAATCAAGACTCCGTTCCCGTTCATTGGCGCGCTCATTTTCCGCAACCTGATCCGGTACAGAGAGATCACACTCAAAGAGACCGGCGAGGTCGGGCGCCTGTTCTACTTTTACGTTGTACCGATCAACGCTGCACTCGTCCTCGCTCTTGCCGCTTGGCTGACACGGAGTCTGCAGTGAAACTGCGTCGCCTAACAACGCTCTGCAGCGGACGCCCGCGAGCGGGCGCTGCCGAAGGCCGGCGTCATGCTGCAGACGACAGGCTTGACTGACTCCCCATGCAAACCGAGACACCCCCCTTGCTTGGAAGACTTCTGCAGCCGCTCCACGATTTTCTGCGCCTTGAAGCTGCTGGTGGGCTGGTCCTGATGGCGACCGCGGTGTTGGCGCTGATCGTCGCCAACTCACCTTTCGCGGTCCACTACACGGTACTGCTAGACCTTCCGCTTGCGATCAGCGTCGGCACTTTCGGAATCGCCAAGCCCTTGCTGCTATGGATCAATGATGGACTCATGGCCGTTTTCTTCTTCCTCATCGGCATGGAACTGAAGCGCGAGGTAGTCGAAGGGCACTTGTCCAACCTGCGCCAAGCGATCCTGCCGGCATTCGCCGCCGTCGGGGGAATGCTGGTGCCTGCGGCGTTCTACACGGTATTCAACTGGACTGACTCCGTTGCGATGAAGGGATGGGCGATCCCGACTGCAACCGACATTGCCTTCGCTTTGGGAGTTCTCTCACTTCTTGGAAAACGAATTCCTGCGGCGCTGAAAGTCTTTCTTCTGAGCGTGGCCATCTTCGATGATCTTGGGGCCATCTTCGTGATCGCCCTGTTCTACACGGCCGATCTGTCTTCGCTTTCGCTAGCAGTCGCGGCCGGTCTGATCCTGGCCCTCGCTGCCCTCAATCGCGTAGGTGTGATGAGACCGGCCGCGTATATCCTCGTCGGCATTTCACTCTGGGTGGCAGTGCTAAAGTCAGGCGTGCACGCAACGCTGGCGGGCGTCGTCTTGGCGATGTTCATTCCGCTGCGCGTGCCTGACAGGTCCCGGTCACAGACATCCGAGTCGCCGCTGCGACATCTCGAACACATGCTGCATCCGTGGGTAGCGTTTGGGATCTTGCCCGTCTTTGCGTTCGCCAACGCCGGTGTCTCGATCGTGGAACTCTCGATCAAGGACGCGTTTCATCCCGTTCCGCTCGGCATCGTGACCGGGCTGTTTCTTGGCAAGCAGATGGGGGTGCTGGCGCTGTGCTGGATTGCAACGCGCATGCGAATCGCTTCGCTTCCCGAAGGTGTGGGCTGGTGGCAGCTTTACGGAACGGCGCTGTTGTGCGGCGTCGGATTCACCATGAGCCTGTTCATCGCATCTTTGGCCTTCGAGCAGGGGAGTACAGCTTATCTCGGGCTGGAGCGGCTCGGCATCTTGATCGGCTCACTAATTTCCGCGCTGTTGGGTTACATCGTGCTTCGCGTTACCTCAGTCAATGGGAGAACCGCATGACAGCAGCATGCAGCGGCCGGCGCCAAGCACCGCTGCCGATGCTAAACGTTAGCCAGCAAAGAAGTAATTACACCAAGCGCATGAATCCGAAGATCATTATCAGGAACGAGATCGATGCCGATGTGGGTGCAATAAGCGAAGTGACCGCTGCTGCGTTCATGACATTGGAGATAAGCAACCACACGGAGCAGTTCATCATCGAGGCGCTACGCGCCGCCAAGGCCCTTGCCGTATCGCTCATTGCGGAATTGAATGGCGCAGTGATAGGTCATATTGCGTTCTCTCCCGTGACCATTTCGGACGGCACTCGGGACTGGTATGGCCTTGGTCCCGTTTCGGTGCTGCCAACGTATCAACATCAGGGCATTGGAGCCGGGCTGATTCAGGAAGGACTCTCACGGCTGAAGACCATGAATGGCCGAGGATGTTGTCTAGTAGGGCACCCGGATTACTACAGGAAATTCGGGTTTAAGAATCCGTCCGGACTATTGGTTGAAGGTGTACCGCCAGAGGTCTTCTTCGCACTATCTTTCGATGGGCACTATCCGCAGGGCACCGTCACTTTCCACGAAGGGTTTAGGGCAGATGGTAAGGCTGCTGGCTAGCCCCTCTGTCTACCGGACGCCCGGCAAGCTGTGCTTGCCAGTTCCCTTCGCCCTGCGGGCTCCAGTCGCCGGTTACGTCGAACGTTATCCACAATCGAGAACTCAACGCATCTGTCGGCTTCTGTGATGGTACAAACACAGCTCTTCGTCGCCGCACTCGTAATGCGAGATGCAGAAGTCCTGTTGGTGCGTCAGGCCAAGGGCCATTCGCTCGCCGGCCAATGGACTGTCCCATGGGGAAAGGTCGAGCCTGGCGAGTCGCCGATGGCTGCGGCTATTCGAGAAGTCCAGGAGGAAGCGGGGGTCGAGGCAGCCGTAGAGGGTTTGCTCGGCGTACAGGAACTACCTGAACCTCAGGATGGCGGTGTCGCTCTCGTTTACCTGTGTAAGCATTTGGATGGTGACCTTGTGCCGCAAGACCGGGAGACGGATGCTGCGTGCTACTACACGCTTTCGGCGCTGGACACGTTAATGGAAACAGTTGAACCTTGGTCCCATTGGCTGGTGCGACGGGTGTTTGCCGACGAGTTGACTGTCACACGCGCGGATCAGAGTAATCCTCTACAAGCCCACGGTGCCTTCCTATAGGGATCAGAGGCGTTCGTGCCGGTGGATAACTACCGGTTGCAGCGGTCCGTCATGGATAAAGTGCTGAGTCTAGTGCGGCAGTGCCCCGCCGCTGAACCGGAACGTTAGGTCGCATGGAACGTCCCGCCGTTGTCGTTGGGTACTCCGGAACACCGCTTGCCAAGAAGCTTGGTATCGCGTCGGGAAGCCACGTTCTGCGCATCAACACGCCAGCCGAATATGAGAGGCTCTTGGACCCCATCCCGGAAGAAGTTGTCTTTACTGGCTCGTTGAGTCGGCGGGTAGATATTGCACATCTCTTTGTCACGGAGCAGAAAGTCTTGGTCAGGCATCTCCGTGTACTTCGGAAAGGACTTCGGCCTGAAGCGGCGGTTTGGGTTTCATGGCCGAAAAAGGCATCCAAGGTGCCGTCCACCGTCACCGAGGACACCATTCGCGAGGCGGCGCTGCCCATGGGCTACGTAGACATCAAGGTTTGTGCGGTCAGCGAGGTGTGGTCGGGGCTGAAGCTTGTCGTACGGAAGGAGCTTCGCTGAGAATGCGGCCTAACCCGTCGGTCAAGCGGACACGCAACGACGTCGGTTTGGTAGCGCAGAGGAACATCGCATGGCCAGAGGCGAGTGCAATTGTGGTGCGGTTCAATTCGAGATCGACTCGGATCTTTCTGATGTCTTCGTGTGTCACTGCTCAATCTGTCGCAGGTTCACGGGAAGCAACGGCATCGCGGTGGTTGTCGTTCCGAAAGAGCAACTCCGGTGGGTTCGGGGCGAGGAGCACATCGCAATGTGGCAGAAGCCGAACACGAATTGGCAAACCTGGTTCTGCAGGATTTGCGGCTCCTCCGTACCCGGCGAGAACGACCCAACGAGAATGTTCGTGCCGGCAGGTTCCATTACCCACGGAGGTGACGTGCTCAGCGTCGTCCACCACATCTGGGTGGGCTCGAAGGCCGTCTGGGACGAAATCGGAGACGCGGGCAAGCAACACACCGAGGAGTTTCGCGGTTAGCATTTTGGATATGCGAGCGCCGCAGGCACATGTGCAATTGCCTCGGTCAACGGCGTCGCAACGCGGACCAATCTATCGAAGCGCGGACTGCACGCGACCACTCGACACGAACGTGATGTATCTACCACGAAAGCAAAGGTGACTCGTGTATTACATAGTTGAGACCACAAAATCATTTGATCAGGCGTCGGCAGACCTCGAGGTGACGGTTAAGCGCCACGGGTTCGGAGTCCTGCACGTTCACGACCTGGGCGCCACACTCCGCAGCAAAGGCATCGCGTTTGATGAACAGTGCAGGGTGTTTGAAGTCTGCAATCCCGCACAGGCCGCAAAAGTCATGTCGACCGATATGCGCCTGAATATGGCTTTGCCGTGTCGTATCTCCGTGTTTACGGAAAGCGGCAAGACCAGGATCGGGCTCATTAAACCGGCTCAAATGCTGTCGGCGCTGTCTCAAGATGCCGGTTTGGCTCAGATAGCTCAAGACGTAGAGGACAAGACGATAAAGATGGTTGATGACGCGAAGTGAAAGTCACCAATGACCTGACCAGAGAGAACCATCGCCGCGTAGCGCGAGCGTTGTGCAGATAATGAGTCGGTAAGCGATGCGCCTCTGGACACTCCATCCCCGGTACCTGGATTCACGCGGTTTGGTTGCGCTCTGGCGTGAGGGCCTCCTTGCCCAGGCGGTCCTGCAGGGACGAACTCGCGGGTACCGCCATCACCCCCAACTGTCGCGATTTCGGGAGGCTCGTGCACCGGTGGCGACCATTGCTTACTATCTTCACATCGTCCAGGCGGAGGGCGCTCGCCGAGGATTCCGCCTGGATCCGAGTAAGATCGCTCGCGTCAGACAAGTAGACCGTCGTCTGACGACGCGAGGGCAGCTGAATTACGAGTGGCTGCATCTCATGGCCAAGCTGAGATCTCGCGATGCGGAGCGCTTCCGGGTGCAGTCGCGGATTCGCCGGCCACAGACGCATCCACTCTTTCGCGTCGTTCCAGGCGACGTGGAAGACTGGGAGAAGAGATGATCCAAGACGAAGCACCGTGTTTCCAAACCCAACAACAGTCATGAAGCACTATTTCTGCTTGATTGCGTCCATATTCCTGGCCAGCTGTGTCGCCATTCCGGTTCCCGCAGAACGGACAGTTCTTGATGGCAGGCGATTTACAGACTCTGACCTGGACTTCGTTCAGTCAGGCACAGCCGCGCGGCCTGAAGTAGTCGGCAGATTTGGAAACCCCACCATATGGCTTCCCGAGCAGCACCTGCTGGTTTACGGACTGCGTCAAGTCGAAACCGGCATGCTTTGGTTCATTGGCGCGGGGCTGTCGGGGGCCGGCGGATTGGTGGAGGGTGAGACAAAGGAAGCCCTCTACCTGGTCCTGGACGATGAGGACATCGTGACATGCTGGGGCCGTGCACCGGTAAGACGAGGTGAAACCTGGCTAAGCGCGGCAACGGAATGGGCTGCTTCCAGGACAATAGACATTCCACAAGCACGCGATCGGTTTGTTGAAGAGACACCGACCACGAAACAGAGCCTCATATATTTCTACCGGCCAAGAGATTATCTACACTTCCTGCCATTGGTCCCGCCGGCTAAGAAAGTGCTGCCAGGCGTAGCGAGCTATGCAGACATCCTCAAGGACGGCACGCTGGTGGGGCAAATTCGTTGGCGAAGTTACGTGGTCGTCCGGGTCCCACCCGGCGCCTACACGTTCGCGATAGATCCAGATACGGACGACGTGGCAAATCCAGAGAAGTATCGTAGTGCAGCTATTCGACTAGACGTCGCGCCTGAAACTGCCACTTTTGTAGACGTAGGAATTCAGGCGGGACGTGGAATAATTGAACCCATCCTTGTCAAGCGATCGCGTCGCGAGGCGATTCTTGCAATAGAGGAACTGAGAGAGTCTTGGTAACCCGTTAGTGATTCGCGCACGCGCTGACTGGCAAGTCATTGAACCGCACATTTGAGCGCGCCTTGCTTTGCCGTTGCAACGCTCCGTTACTGTCATAGGCGGGTAGATTCTGTCGTCAGGTGCGTAGGAACAGCAACACGATGAACACCGAGCCTTTGTCGTATGAAGGTGGATGCACGTGCCGCTTCGTGCGGTATCGCATGTCATCCAGACCGCTCTTTGTGCACTGTTGCCACTGCCGCTGGTGTCAGCGCGAAACCGGCTCATCCTTCGCATTGAATGCGCTCATAGAAACCGACCGCGTTCAGTTGCTCGAGGGCGCAGTAGAGGGCGTCAACATGCCATCCAACAGCGGAAAAGGTCAGAGGATCTTTCGCTGCCCCGGATGTCACGTCGCCGTGTGGAGCCACTACGCGGGAGCGGGGGATTCTGTGTGCTTCGTACGAGTTGGCACTCTGGACGAGCCCGATCGCCTCCCGCCCGACATCCATATCTACACCATCTCCAGACAGCCTTGGGTAGTTCTTCCATCCAACACGCCCGCCGTGGACGAGTATTACAAGGCCTCGGAGCACTGGCCAAAGGAAAGCCTTGAGCGCCGGGCAGTGCTGGTAGCTCGTTCGAGACAGAAGCAGTAGTCTTGGCATTTCCTGCATGGAGGTGAACTCATGCTTCACCAAGCAGCGCACATCATTCCACTATCGGGCCGACGCACTCCGGGCTGTGCACTTGGTGGGTGTCTCCTGTCAGGCGTCGAGCAACATGTAGGCGCAGAAGGGCCGTGTCATGATTGAGTGCATAGAAAAGGATGACGTATCGCCAGTATGTCCTCACTGCAGTGAGACATTGAACACCGTTTGGTACCGCGCCCTGAGGGGCGTGTTCGGGAAGCGCTACATCTATTTCTGTCCCAGATGTCGAAAAGCGCTTGGTGTCTCCCATCGGAAAGGATTTTGGATGGGATGAAGGTCTTGGCCAGGGCTGCTTGAGAAGATGACAGTCGTTCACGACAAGGAAGCACGAAAAGTGGAGAAGCACGGGAGCTGCCAGAGTTGCGGGATGCCGCTCAAGAAAGATCCAAAGGGCGGCGGCACCAATGCCGATGGCAAGCGGAGCCTCAGTTACTGCAGCCACTGCTATGTGAACGGGCGCTTTGTGCAGCCTGACATTACGATCGAAGAAATGAGGGCGCTGGTCGTCGAGAAACTCCGGGAGAAGGGGTTTCCCAGGTTCGTCGCGCGTTTCCTTGCCAGCAACCTTCATAAATTGGAAAGGTGGCGTAGCGCAAACGCCTGACCCTTCGCTGCAGGCGCGGCGCACCGCGACCTGAATTCAAGCATCCGGGCACATCAACCCACCTTGCTGCTAACCCTGAACAATCAAACTGCATGACACACGTATCCGCAGTCTTCCAGTTTCCTTTGGCCATCCCGTTCTGGATCGTGTTTTTCTTTGCGTTCGTCCTGGAGGGCAGGATCGTCTGCCCCGCCATCGGGGATAAGAGCTCAACGCAAGATGGGGGCACCTTTCGCGCGCTCATGATCGGTTCGCCTCTAGCTCTACTTGCTGCAGCGGCGGCGTCGTTCTTACCTTGGCTGACTATTCCAGCTCCGATCGCGGCGATGGCTGTTGGCGCGGTTCTGCTCGTGGGCGGTGCGGTTCTTCGCCGCGTCTGCCTCAATGCCCTTGGCAAATCCTTTACGGGGAAAGTCGTCGTCAACGACGGTCAGGAAATTATCCAAACCGGCGTCTATCGCTTTGTTCGCCACCCCTCATACACGGCGGCCTTTCTACTGTACTGCGGCGTAGGTGTGGCTCTTGCGAGTTGGATTAGTGTCGCAATGCTGTTCCTCGCTTGTTGCTACATGTATGGCCGGCGGGTGTCGGTCGAGGAAGCTGAACTTGTCAAGACACTTGGGGCGCCCTACGTGGAATACATGGCCCGGACTAAGCGCTTCATACCTTTCGTTATTTGACCGGATGTGTGTCTCAGCCTCTCGTTTCAGCGAACTGCCTTCAGCGGGCGGCTCAGATTAGAACGGGCGGGTTTCAGTTAAGGTGGTCCCGCCTCGTTGAAGGAGTTTCCATGCTTGACCAACTACTTCCGAAGCGCATTGACAATACATATCGCGGTCACAAGCTTGCACTGTGGCTGCTTGCCGCGCTCGTGCTCGTGAAAGGTAGCATCGGCCTGGGAACAATGTTCAACGGTCACTCTGCAGCGACAACCGCCGATGGAATTCCCCTGGACACGTTCACCCCCGCCGGGGTGCAGGCATTCGTCTCCCTTTTCGCCGCATGGGGGCTCTCTCAGCTCATGCTCAACCTGATAGGCGTGCTGGCGCTGGTCCGATATCGCGCCATGGTGCCCTTGATGTTCGCGCTGCTCCTGCTGGAACACCTGAGCAGGAAACTGATCTTTCTGGTTCTGCCCATCGCGAGGGCTGGGACGCCACCCGGCTTCTTCGTGAACCTGGTGCTCGTCGCCGTGATGATCGTTGGATTGGTTCTGTCGCTACGGAACCAGGACAATGTTCAGTCACGGCATTAGCGTCGCTGTGCCGTTCCACCGTGTCGACTCGAGATCTGACCACGCGCGCGTGCCGACGTACCTCAGCAACTCCCGGTCTGCGGCATTGCCTCGACGTCAGGCATTGCTGCGGCGAGGCGTTACGGCGACAGTGAGGAAAATGGCATGTTTGTAGGGCACTTTGGCGTTGGATTTGGAGTCAAGGCCGTCGCTCCCGGCACTTCCCTGGGTTCGTTGTTCCTGGCGGCCCAATTCGTCGATCTTCTCTGGCCCACGCTCCTGATGCTTGGGATGGAGCAGGTGCGTATCGAGCCTGGCATCACCACCGTAACGCCGCTGAACTTCGTGGACTACCCGATCTCCCACAGCCTGCTTGCGGTCACGGGCTGGGCCACATTGTTTGCGGCCGTGTATTTTCTTGTCCGCCGCTATCGACGCGGTGCCGTCGTTGTCGGGCTGCTCGTTGTCAGTCATTGGCTGCTGGACGTTGTTGTACATCGTCCTGATCTGCCTTTGTATGCTGGAAGCGCGCAACTCGTCGGCCTAGGTCTCTGGTCGTCCGTTGGCGCAACAATCGCCGTGGAGCTGCCTATTCTTGCGGTGGGTGTATGGTTGTATCTTCGCGCAACGGTGGCTTCCGATGCGGTAGGTCGCTGGGCTCTTTGGGGACTCGTGGGCTTACTTGTCGCGGTGTATTTTGCAAACCTGTTTGGTGCCCCGCCCCCGAACATCACCGCGCTGGCGTGGGTAGGGCACGCACAGTGGTTGCTGGTTGCATGGGGCTACTGGGTAGATCGGCACCGACACCCGGGAGTACTGAGTACGCTGTCCCCAGAACGTCGTTGAAGTCGGTGTAATCGCGTGGATCGTTTGCGCCAACCGCTTGGCTGCAGGCAGCAATCCGATCATTGAGTGAGGACAAGACATGCCGGCCGATTCGTGGGTAGACGTGGGTGCAAGCGATGAACTCTGCCAGAAGCCCGTGCAACAGGTGATGCTGGGGCGCACCAGGATCGCGTTGACCTACAAGGATGGCCAGTTCAGCGCGATATCCGGCGTCTGCAATCACGTTGGGGGGCCTCTTGGGGAAGGCGTGCTCAGCGGCGACTATGTCGTGTGCCCATGGCACTACTGGAAGTTCCACTGTCGGACCGGTAAGGGTGAACCCGGGTTTGAAGAGGACCGTGTGCCGGCCCACGATGTCCGTGTCGACAACGGCCGTGTACTCGTCCGACCGGTTCCGAGTTCGAAGCGCGGCCGCAAGCCGCACGCGCCTCACCCACTTACAAGAATTCCAAGTCGCGAAACTGGACCACTGCGCATTCTGGGGCTATCGACGACTGTGATGACTGAGGGCAATCCTCGTTACAGCACGTCGGATGACTTGCTGGAGCGCTCCCTCAACGCGGCCATAGAGGAGCTGGAATGCGAGACACGGCTGCTAAAGATCCGGGACCTCCGCTTTCGCGCTTGTGAGGGCTATTACTCCAAGGCCGCGAAGGCATGCACATGGCCTTGCTCCATCACGCAAATGGATCCTGATGACGAAATGGAGAAGGTCTACGAAGGCCTGGTTCATTGGTCTGACGTGATCATCGTCGCTACACCCATTCGCTGGGGTGGCGCCAGCAGTCTTTACTACAAGATGATCGAACGAATGAACTGCATCCAGAACCAGGAAACCATCGCGAACAAGCACCTGCTGCGCAACAAGGTCGCGGGTTTCATCATTACCGGTGGGCAAGACAACGTGCAGGCAGTGGCCGGACAGATGCTGACGTTCTTTGCGGAAATTGGCTGCCAGTTCCCGCAGTTTCCCTTCATTGCGCACTCACGCGGTTGGAGCGCGGAGGACATGGAGAACAATCAGGACTATGTCCGTCATTCTCAGTCGCTGCACGACGGGGCCGCCGCGCTCGTGCGCCGCTGCGCCGAAATGGCCAAGGTCATGATCGAAGAAAAGCTGGGTCCGCGCGCACTCACGCGAGGCGGCCGCAAGGGACATGAACTGGACACACGAGCCCAGCTCCGGGGTTCGGCATCGAAGACCGATATTCTGGATCCGCGCGAAAGCTGACATGGACTTGCGTCAAGTCAAGACGATGCTCTTCGATGCGGACGCTGGCTCAGCACATTTGTTCTCATGCCGCACCTGGTCGTTACACTTCAAGTAGACAACAAGGTCCTGCCATGTACAGCGCAGCGTTCATCTTCGAGCCCGGTCAATACGATGCTGAATTTCATCGCCTGAATACACTGATCGACTCAGTGGCGCGTTCTCTACCGGGTTTTCTCGGCGTGGAGTCATGGCAGTCGGCAGATGGGCGTCGCAGAAATGCAACGTACTTCTGGGACAACCTCGATACGCTC
>Ga0210366_10000007_pt1 | contig 21163 bp, 38 predicted proteins | sample S641metaT_FD_190380 | JGI IMG/M metagenome (GOLD analysis project Ga0210366, IMG submission 190380) | Metatranscriptome of estuarine sediment microbial communities from the Columbia River estuary, Washington, United States - S.641... | ecosystem: Environmental > Aquatic > Marine > Intertidal... | reverse complement strand
GCGAGTACGGGCCATGAGAACCTCGATGCCGTTCTCCACCGTCCGCGCACGTTCTCGTGGCACTCCGTAAGCGGCTAACACTGAGAACATTCTGTCTATGTCGCTCATCCCGCCTCCCCTTCGTCCGACCAGTCGATGATGAGGAGATTGCGCTTCTCCTCGAACACGTTGTCGCATTCCTCGCCCCGCTCGATGCGCTCGCGCAGGGTGCAGAGAAGGGCTGCGTCTTGGTTGCGTCTGGACTGCACGTCGCCATATCCGCGCACGAAGGCGAGCAGCCCTGATTCTTTGACAGTCGCAGCCGCCCGCTCCAACGCCTCGCAGACCTCGGTCTTGGTCATGACACCTCCTTTGCTCGGCGGGCTATGGCGTCGCCGTCGTGCTGATGAGTCGGTAGTCCGCACGCGCAATGCGTTCTTGCAATCCGCTCGGCATCCCGATAGCAGAAGGCAGCCAGTTCGCGGAGCAGTTCTTTGGCGTTGCTGTTGAGAAACTTCAGTTCGACACCACCCTCTGGCGACGAAACGCGAGGAAGAATGGTCACTTTCAGAAGCGATGCCAGCCGTTCGATCTCTTCCCGTAGCTCCTTCGGAGCCTTTGCTTGTAGGTCGGTCGGTGGGGTCATGGCAGAATTCGATGTACTTGCTTCGCAAGCCATTCCCCGAACTGCGCCAGCGGCAAGATGACTACAACGCTAACCGCTAGTCCGGTAACGGTGATTACCACGAACCACAGATACGCAGATGCAAACTCGCTCATGGCCGGCTCTCCACCCAAAGTTCATAGATCCCGACGCCAAGATGCTTGTGCTTCCAGTTGCACGCCATCCCTTGTACTATCGGATCGGACATTTTAAGCAGAACGTGTTGTAGTTGCTTGCGCGTGATGCGCTCCCGGAACGTGCCAGGGAGCATTGCCCAATGATTCTGACTTGGCTCCCATCCATTTTTGCGCTCGCTCATGTCACCTTCTTTCCAATATCGTTTTACAGCAGATCTAGTACAGTGGCTGCAAGTAGTTCTTCTTCACTACTCAGGGATTCTGTATCTGAATCCCGGGGCCGTTTCATTTCCCCATCCTTCCTCGCCCAACCCCCGAAATACCACGCCGTTGGATATTCGTATGCGATTAAAAACTCCCGCTCCAACGCTTCGACCGGCAGCGCACGGTTGTGCTCTTCGTGGGGCAGCCAGAGTGTACCGATTCCGCATTTGTCGCAGAGCCAAGGAGTGAACGTCCATTTACTCTCAGCGCACTCGACGGCACAACGCGCCCACACTTCACCGCACGCCGGACAACAGAAGGCGGCATGGAACGGGGCGTAGTGCACGCCGTCCTTGAATAGATTGTGTATCCTTCCGACGCCGAGAAGACGATCGTGAAGGACGATGAAATAGTTCATCTGGCGTATACGTTCGAGTGCCGTTGTAGTTTCCGCGCGAGTTTACTACCCGCGGGATTCCGTTCGTGCTCTGCTCCGTGTCGAGTCTTCCGACACGTCTTCGCTTCCCTTTGCTTTGGGCGAATTGTGTTGTGCTTGTTCATATCGTTTCCTCAGTTGAAACATGCAATGTCACGATCGCAGTAACCCTTGTCGATGCAGTGCGCAGGTCGTCGACAGGAGGGGTACGGCGCGTAGAGTTCCAACGCAGCTCGGGCCTGCTGCATTGTTTGATTTTGATGAACTGCTCCAAGGTTGTTGATTGTGATGTAGTCTGCCGTCTCGAGGTATAGCACTTTCAAAGCTTCGAGTAGGATTACTTCTCTCGGTGTCACGCTGCCTCCTTCCACCCTTGCGGGTCCTTCTCCAACGGATTCCAAGAGCGCTTCGTGAAGTTCGACTGCAACCGGCGCTCGGGTTCTGTGTTGAAGCACACCTCACGAAAACCGCAACCACCGAACGACGAGCACGCATGATCTTCCGCCATGTCGAAGTAACCTTCCTCCCACATACGAATCGCGCGTTTAACATCTCGCACGAACTGCAATCGCCACCGCTCAATTCGGTCGGGGAGACGGTAGGTTACGACTTCAACGGGTTTGACCTCCGTCGCGTACATGCCCATGCCACGTATAATGGCGCCGGCGACTGGGTAGCCGAACTGACGTGCCGCCCAGCAGTAGGTCGTAAACTGTCCCTGAAAGTCCCATTGATTCGCCCACTGAGCGCCTAGCTGCGACGCGGTTTTCTCATCCACGCAGAAGAGGACGTTTTGAAAACGATGTATGCCGAGCATGTCGAACCGCCCGGCGACGAGGATTTCGTCTCCCGTAACGGGATGCTTAAGACTAGGATCGATCGGAATTGCGAAGGTGAATTCAATGCAGTAGTTTCCGGCCGTTTGAAACGGGATAAGGTAGTCGCTGCCAAGCTTGTATGTTTGAAAATACACAGCCAGCGCTTCGAGCATCCGGTCGAATCGTTTATTCTTATACCGATCGTCCGGCTCGAATGTGCCGTAGTATTCAATTAACCTCTGCGCGCCCAAGCCGAGCGATACTTCCGGCGATAGCCCGTCGGACCAGAAGCTCCGTCGAGTCGTTTCAATCGCTGCTGCGAACGCGCCGCCGGCGTGAAGATGGACGTTAGGTTGAGCTGGCGCCCACCCTTCGATAAAGCTGCGTTGGAGTTTCCGGGGACACTCGACGAGGGTTCCTCGCATCGTGTTGTCCCAGATCAGCGGGAAGTTTGGTCGGTTCATTGTTAGTCCTTTCGGTATACTGTTCTGCCGGCTCGTTTAAACCCGACAGTTTGCGCATCCATATGCGCGGGTAGGTGTGCGGACCTAGATCGACGAACTCTGTGAACATAAGCCGTGCGCAGTACTCGCATTTAAGTTTCTGAAAGAACACGCCCTGCACGCGTCGTATTCGCCCTGCTAGCGTATTCGCTGCGCCGCTACAGCAGTAGTGCACTGCGAACGCCATATCGCCTTTACTTGGAAGGTTATTCACGTCTAATCCTCCATAAGAGGGAGCCGCTCCACGTCCATAGGGGAAAGGACTAGTAAACCCTATCTACGGGAGTAGTTCGAACGGGAGCGGCTGTTTGTTAAAAGTCGAGCAGTGCGTCGTCGGCGGCTTTCTTCTCCGACTTCGTTTCACCACTCGCCTTTGCCCGAGTCCTCGTTTCCAACGCTTCCTTCCGCGCGTTGGGCAGCGCGGCGATTGCGGCGTGAAGAGTCTCCGGCGTTATTTCGTACGGCGGAGCTTCGCCGCGTTCGCGCGCGGATTTGTTCGCGAGTACTTTGCTGCGAAGATCGTTGAGATCGATCGAAACCTGTTCCATTGCTTCAGTCCTTTCCTGATGAGTATTTCAATCAACGGCGCGATGATGAAAATGAAAAGCACCACGGCGACGAAGAGTACGGCGAGTAGGTCTAACGCGTCTCTTAGTGGGTATCTCATTTGATCCTCTTCACAATGGTAGCGCGCGGGAGGTCACATGGCAAGGGAGGTTATAAATCCCCCGGTCGTTTCTCTGCCTTCGTCAACCACTCTTCCAACAAACCAGAGACTAAACGACTCCACGCACCGTGCGGGAGTTTATCACTCAAGCGGTCGGTCAACTGCGCGTTGACGCGTTTTATCACACTCGACGGAATTGAGAGTGTCTTTTCCACCGGCCGATCGATGCGTGGAGTTCTCATGCTACGCTCCTACTTGTGTTTCGCGATGTGAACAGACAGCCAGCGCCATCTGCGGTAGTTGTATCCCGGCGGTGGCGTTTCCCCGCACACCGGGCACTTCGCCCTAAGGCCGTAGTTCCTCCCTGCGTGGACCGGTTCGAAGGATCGCGCCCACCCCGTCGGTAAGTACGGCGAAAGAAAGTCCGTGGCCTCGTGCGTAAGTTTCGAGCCAGCACGCGACGTAGCCCGCCGCGAACGCGATACTGTCTGACGCTGTGCTTGTTTGCTGTTTACCAACTTTACTAACTTTACCAACTTGAGTGCGCTTCTTCGCATGACGCTCCTTTAAAATTGCGGATATTCGACGTCTGCCTTTTGGCGTTTGCGTCCAGTGCTTAGCCATCGTCGCGTATCCTTTCGCGTAGTACGACTGACGTTTGTCCGAAGAAGTCCGCCAATGCCTTTAGCTGCTCGGTGTCGAGGTAGAGAAAGACGCTGCTGGCGGGATCGTCGCCGTTCGCGGGCGAATAGATGTGGACGTGTGCCCACGCATCGCCATTGTTCTGTACTGCGTAGACGACGTCGTTGTCGATAATGATCGCACCGAGGGGTTTTACGAGCTCTTCCATTGTTAGTCCTTTCTAACTTGTATCGCATTTACCGTGTAGAACTCCCCGTGCTGCTTCACGCGCATGTCGAGTGCTGCGTTACAGAGCATGGCGATATGCGACGTCTCTTGCACATACGCATTCAGCGGGAGGTCGAACTGCACGGGAAAGTGCTCTTCTAACGCGAAACATCGCGGGCACTCCGGGATCGTGTCGAACGCGAGCGTATCGACTTCGCGGGGTAAGCCGTGCTGATAGTCACTTATCCGCCCGACGATACGCTTGTGCGACACGGCGTTTGTGCGAATGTGCCGTTCGGTGAGAAACACGCCGATGGATTGCACTTCCTCCGCCCCGCAACATTTGCAACGTACGACCGCCTGTCCAAGCGTGACGGCAACGGGCTTCCACGCTTCGAGACGCTTGGCTTCCTCGTTGAGTCCGTCCAACAAGTCCGCGAACTCGTCGTCGGGCGCGAAGGACGTACGCGGCTTCTGAAACTTCTGCTTCGCCGGTACGCCTTTCGCCTTCGGCTTCTTTGCTGTTGAAATCAACGCGTCCCACTCGTCGACGTCTACGCCTTTATGCCGTTGATCGATCCTGGCGTATGACGTCCACGTACGGCTTTCGCGCTTCTCGTTTGTAAACTTCTCGTCGGTCGGAATCAGATCGTCGAAATCTTCACTCATCGCTGGCCTCCGACATGTGGGTATTAGCGATGCAGCTGAGGAAGAAGTAGTCGTTCGACACTGCAACGTCCGGGGTGACGAGTAATGCGCCGTGTAGAATATACACGATTTGCATCCAGTCACTTCGTGTAACCGCTGCGTGCCAACGGCGCAGGATGTACCGCTCGACGAATAGTTCTGACTCCGTCTTGTTGTGGAGTCTTTTTAGTATATCGACGGCACTCATGGGCTGAATTGTACCTACGACGACGCCCATGTTAGACTCCCGCGAGTGGATCAACTGCGCCGACGGCGGTTCCGACTGGCTCGACTGTCACGATGATAACCGCGGGTGGTTGTGGCGCTTCGTGGCCGGTGATGAAGACGTGTTGGCTAATGTAGAGTGTGTCGATCCCACTCATCGGCTGCGCAGATTCGAAGACGAATGTACGCTTCGTCGCGCGTTTGAAATTCATCTGCACTTTCATTGTCAGTCCTTTCGTTGGTTGTACTACGAGTACTGCAATTATTTCGTGTAGTCCATCTCCGTGCGTACCAGCTTCACGTTTTCAATCGTGATCCCGCGAAGCTTCGCGTTGCTAATGTCACGCTTGGCTCCATCACGTGCGAGCGTCAGCCCGACATCGACGAAGGCACGGAGTTCCTTCAGCGTGACTCCTGTTGGTTTGTATAGCTTCAGTGCGAAGGTTACAACTGCGCGAGCCATTGTTTCGCTCCTTAGTCTTTTCGTTTGCGGTCCTCTGGGATGGAGGACTACCCTGGGATTATCGCATATCCAAGGGGAGTGGGCAAGCGATTTCTGCTCTACGCGTATTGAATGTTTTTATCCCGTGGCCCTCGGCGCTAATGGCAATTCAGAAGTCCATATCACCTTTCGGCTTCACGCCCAACTCCGCTTTCGCCTTGCACTGCGCGCTGCAGTAGTCGCCGAAGTTAAAGTTCTCCGGCAGGTCTGTCCAGTATACGCCGCCACAGCGAGCGCACTTAGCGGTTGGACGAGCGGAGGGTAAACGCTCCTGGGATTCAGGAACTGAATTCCCGGGTTGTTTATCCTCCACGCTTCGTTTCCCGGGCGTGAAGCCAAGCATGGAAAGGACTTCGTCTTGTAGTTCTTGCGTTCGCTTTACAAGTGGCGCTTCACTCGGTTCTTCGGCTCTAGCTTCCGCTACGGCTGTTCGAATAGCCTCACGCTCCAATAACGACGGCGCTATTCCAACTGGCACGCCGTCTTCGGTGAACGATACTTCCATATGGGGCTCTAGTACGACGTACCACGATCCGCCAAGTTCTTTCACTAAATGCGCATAACCACACGCATTATTAAACTTCCCCCTAATGTCGAATAGTATAGCGTCGTCGGGCTGATCTCTCAGCGTCTTTTCCATGGCACGACGAAGACCGTACAGGCGTAAACGCAGTGCCATTGCTGCACGTTTGCTTCCGCAGTTGATCTTTTTCAGTACGAAACCCGTCTCGTATATGCTTAGCAGCTCCGAGGGGTATGATTCGATGTACTTAGATGTGCTCACGTGGTAGCTCCGGGGAAAGGAAAGTGGTAGTGTGGCATGGGGGAAGGGACGTGGCAAGAGATATTTCCCCCTATTTCCCCCGTTATTCCCCTATTTCTCCTAACGACGAAAAAAGGGGTTAGGGGGTAATCCCCCACATCAACGCGCTGCAAATGGCATACGTGTAAACCGAATACATGTGTACGTAAATCGAATACATATGTGTATTAAATTAAAAAAACTTAAAAAAAAAATCACGTATATATAAGACTCCGATTTAGTTTTGGCGTGGTGTGGGGGGTTTGCCCCGGACCCCCCTTTTTTGCGGTTAGGAGACATCGGGGAATATCGGGGAATATAGAGGTAAATGATAAGTCCAACGAAAAAGAGCCGAGTTTCCCCGGCCCCTTTCGTGCAATGCGACGACTATTAGAATCCGACTTCGACGCCCTTGCCTTTCTTGGCCTTCAGGCGTTCCGCAAGAGCTCGCTTGATGCCCTTGGCGTTGGCCTTGAGCACCGCGTCTTTCTTGTCGCCGGGCAGGCCGTTCCACGCGGAGAGAATAGCGTCTTCCGCACGCGTGTCGCCACGAGCACGCTTGGCCGCGACGATGAACGAGCCGATGACCTGGTTTTGTTCGTCGGTCGTGAGTTCGATCTTCTCGCGATCGACGCCCCAGTTGCCCGCGAGCAGTTGTTCAAGCCCAGTTGCAATGGCTTTGCGCGCTTCGGCGGTGTCTTTACCGGCGGTGTAGTTGCGGAGTTTCGTGCGGATGCCGAGCTTCAGCATTTGATCGAGGACGTTCTTGGGAAACTGCGACGCTTCGACGGCGGTAGGTGCACCGTTGTCCTCAAAGTCGATTTCGAATTTGTTGCCTTCCCATGCGTATTTCATGGTTATACCTTTCGAAAGTTAGTAGCGATTGGGCGCGAACCCCACGTCCGCGCTGATTGAATTATCCCTGATGGGGGATGCGTTGTCAAGCGATATTTTCAATCGGCCACCCACTGGCGACGGGGCGGATTTGGGCGGCCACCCACGTGAGCGGGCGGGGGGAGGGGCGAAAAGAAACGAGCCGGGATGCTCTCCGGCCCGCTTCTCGCGTTTTAGATATCGATCTCGCTTGCCTTGCCGCGTTTGACATTCAACCTTTCGCGGAGGACTCGCTTGATCTCCTTCTTATTCGCGTCGAGAACCGCTTGCTGTTTTGCAGCGGGGAGTTTGCTCCAGATCGTTCTGATCTCGGCTTCCGGGCGTTTGTCGCCGAGATCGCGTTTGCGCGAGACAATGAAGCCCGCGATCGCGTCGGCTTGTTCTTCTGTCGAAAGTTCGACTTTGCCCGGTCGCGCGATTTGGAGCTCGCCGTGCATCCAGGCCGTCCATTGCGCTTGGATGTTATCGGCGGCCGCTTTTCGGTCCTCCGCCGCGTCGATCTTGCCCGCTGTCCGTTCGCGGAAAACGCGCTGCACCGCAACAGCGACTAAGGCCTGTTGCACCTTCTCCGGCAACTCTGCCGGGTTGAAGGCGAGCTCCTCGTTGCTGCCCTGCAACACAACCACCTTCCCTTCCTGGATGATGCTCGTCTTGACTTCCATTTGATAGCCCTTTCAGAAGTGGCGCCGCGAAATGCGAGCGCCTATATATATGATAGTCGAATGGCAGAAATGTTCCAATGAAACGTTTTGATGCGCGCATAAGCATACCGCATGACCCGGCCTGCCCCCCAACGCCCGCCCCCGGCGACTATGGGGGGCGTCCTCACGGCGGACTGTATAGTGGGAGAATCCCCGGGGAGTACGAACGGCGCGGTGAGTGGTGTGATAATCCTCTGGGATTCAGTTACTGAATTCGGAGGTCGTTTGGCGGGCCGCACAACGTGCGCCCGGAGCTAAGTCGCCCGGAGCCGTTACCACTCCTCAAAACTATCCTTCTTCTCCGTGGGGTCGGGCTCGCCCCTAAACTGGCGCAGGGCGCGCTGGCGCAGTTCCACGTGGTACTTATTGCGACATCTAGAACTGCAAAAGATCTGCCATGGACGCTTCGGCGTGAATTGTTTCTTGCAGGGTGTATAAGCGCAGGTAGCCATCTTCTAGGAGCTCCAAGTGGGGGGTAGTGGTGTAGAAGTGCTGATACTTTTACGATGGAGCGTGGTCTTGCGTAGGAGCGTAGTCACCGCAGTAAAAACACTCCCAGGGGCGATCGCTTTCGCGCTGGGAGTAACATCGCAGGGTAGCGCCTAGGCGCTTCGAGGTGGGCCGACGTTGCGTTGACACGCAGAGCTCCTGTTGGGCTAGCTCCTTGCATGATAATGCATTGCTCGCATTTTGTCAACCCCGTCCTTCCCTTCCATTCCCCCTCCCCGTCCCTCGTTCTCCACCCCTCCAATAAATCGCTTGCAACGTTTCGCTTCCCGGTATATCCTCCGCCCCATCGTAACGCACCAGCCGCCCCGTTGCGGAGGTTACTATGGCGAAAGCGCAGATTATCAAACTTCGGCCCCTGCACGAGCAAATTGCTCTGAGCATTCTGCAGAACCCCGGGATCACGAACCGTGAGCTCTCGCAGCAGTTCGGCCGGACGGAAACGTGGATCTCGATCGTGCGGAACAGCGATTGCTTCACGGCGAAGATCGACGAGCTTCATGCCGACGCGGAGGATCGAGTAGTCGCTGACATTCCGACGAAACTTCGGGTGGTCGCTGACATGGCGCTCGACCGCGTGACGGAGAATCTAGTGCAGGAGCGCTGCACGCCGTCGTACGCCATGGGTGCGTTGAAAGAAGCATTGGGCGCGCTCGGATACAAGCCGGGAGGCGGTGTGGGCACGACCTCGCCCGTGGGCACGCAGAATAACTACTTCTTCACGGCCTCGCCGAAAGAGCTGCAAACGGCGCGGGAACGTTTGGTCTTGAACCACGAGGCGCCGAGTGACAAACAGCTTTTGCCCGAGGCCGTCATGGTTTCGACCGGCGGGTAATGTACTGTGGGCTCGGTTCGACGCTGTCGGGCCGGGCTTCACAGTGCCGCACTTGCGTGGACGGAGAGGCGATGGGATACGGTACGAGTGGAAGGTCCACGGGTATCTCGCTCGGTTATTTCCCGGAAAGGTGTGCCATGCGCCGTGGATACGCTTTCATAGTGAGGGCCAGCGTCTTCGTTGGGCGCAACCGGACGTGCTGCTCATCGACATTCTTGCCGGTCGGATCGTCGTTGGGGAAGTTAAGCATACGCATACGTCGGATGCTTGGTATCAGCTTGAGCATCTGTACAAACCGCTTCTTCGTACGATATTCCCCGAGAACCTGTGGAGAATCGATTTACTCGAGATCGTTCGATGGTACGATCCGGCCACGTTGTTTCCATGCCCAATCGTGCTGACGAACGATCCCTTTAACGTGCCGCTCGGACGGTTTGGTGTGCACATCATTGGAAGAAAGGAGTTGAACTATGGCGAAGCAGCGAAAGAAAAAGGGTGGAAAGAAGACGCCTCCGATGCCGGGGTACTGATGTCTAGCTTTTAGGAGGTGCTATGCCTGCGAAGAGTGCAAAGCAGCAGCGGTTCATGGGCATGTGCTCCACGCCGAAGGGCAGGAAGAAGGCGAAAGGAAAGTGTCCGCCTGTGAAAGTGGCGAAGGAGTTTGCGCATAATCCGGACACGCCGCACAAGGTAAGCTCTAAGTGGTAGTTGCGCTGGAAGAGATCACGCCGCAAGAAGCCGTACAGCTCGGGGCCGAGAGTCTCGGGCTGTTCGGCCGTTTGTTCTTTCCGCGTACGTTTCGACAAGAGTCGCCCGCGTTTCATAAGGAGATGGACGCTGCGTTGTACTCCCCTTCGAGGTACAACGCGTTTATGGTCTTTCGTGATGGGGCGAAGACGACACGCTTTCGGGTCTACACGGCGCAGCGGATTTCGTACGGGATTAGTCGTACGATCATGTACACTTCCGGGAGTCAGATACATTCGATCATGTCGCTAAGGTGGTTAAAGCGGCAGGTGATGTATAATACGAAATGGGCCCAAACGTTCGGTTTGCGCAAAGGCGAAAAGTGGACGGATGAGTGGTTGGAGATTTATCACGGCGTCGATGAAATGCCGATTACAGTACTCGCGATGGGTATCACGGGGCAGATCCGCGGGTTCAATCCCGACGACTTCAGGCCAGACCTGATTATTTTGGACGACGTATTGAATGAAGAAAACACAGCAACAGACGAACAGAGGAAGAAAACGGACGCCCTTATCTTTGGCGCGTTGGTTAACTCACTCGCTCCCGCGACCGAGGCGCCGTTGGCAAAGGTTGTGTTCGGGCAGACGCCGTTCGATAAGAGAGATGCGATCCATACGTGTTTGAACGATCCCATGTGGAATGGGCTGAAGTTTGGAATTTTCGACGATAAAGGCAGCTCACGCTGGGAAGAGCGGTGGCCGACGAAGACGATGAAGGAGGAGAAAGAAGCGGCGATACGGCGGGGGCAGTATTCGTTGTGGATGCGGGAGAAGGAATGCACGATCGTGTCGTCGGAGTACAAGGCGATTGACGTACGGCGGTTTCGCTTCTGGGATATACTGCCGGAATACATGGACGTTATCATTGCTATCGACCCGGCGAGTAGTGATTCGAAAGACGCGGACGATAACGTCGTGGGTACTCTCGGCTTTCGCGGGATGGACGTTTATCTCCTGGCGTATAAGATTTCAAAAGGTACGATGCCCGATATGTGCGCTGCGCACTTCTTCGAGCAAGCGTTAACGTTTCGGCCCTTGCGCGCAGCTGTGGAGTCAATCTCGTATCAGCGGACGCTTGCGTGGTATATTGAACAAGAATCGATCAAACGCAGAGTGTTCATCCCCGTGAGCCGCGTGCAAGATAAAAGGAGCAAGGCGAATCGTATCATGGGCACGATTCCCGGGATCTCCGCGTATGGGCATTTCTACATTCATCCTTCGATGACGGAGTTTATCGAACAAGCGGATGACTACGACCCGCAGGTGAAAGATCAGCCAGACGACATTCTGGACATGGTGGCAATTGGCATTATCGATTACAACCCCGCTTTGCACCAGGCCGGTCTTACGATCGACGGCGAAGCTCAACGTGTCGACGACGACTATGGTGAACCGCTACGCATGAGAGGTGCCCCGTGAACGAAGAACTGTCCATTACACTCGATCCGCTGAAGGAGAAGCATACAATACTCGTGTCTGCGCTGCGCGCGCGTTTGCGGCGTTCGTACGACGACATGAGCAAGTCGTATGCAAACTGGGCGACGCGGGAGGAGCAGTTTCAGGCGTATGTGAAACCGAAGGAGGAGGACAAGCCTAAGCGGGCACGTGATCCGGAGGATACGAACTATAGCGACATCTACGTGCCGTATTCGTACGCAATGGCGATGACGGCACATACGTACTTGTCGAGCGTGTTCCTGGGCCGGAATCCGGTGTATCAACTACAAGGGCGGCACGGAGAAAGCGAGCAGAAGACGCTTGCGATGGAAGCGTTGTTGGATTATCAGATGTTAGTCGGCGCGCATCTGGTGCCGCTGTACATCTGGCTGCTCGATCCGGCGAAGTACGGCATGGGCTTTCTTGGGCACTACTGGCAGAATGAAGTGATTACGACCACGAGGCTGATTGAGGTGCCACGTACGTTCATGGGTATTCCGTTGCAAGGGGTCGGAACGAAGGAACTGCAAACGGTCGACGTCCCGGGGTATCAGGGGACGAAGTTGTTTAACATTCGTCCGCAAGACGCGTTCCCCGACACGCGAGTTCCCGTGTGGCGCATGCAGGAGGGGGAGTTCTTCGCACGGTACGTTGAAATTCCGTGGAGCGAAGTAAAAGATGGGGCGCGGAACGGAACGTATATCAACCTCAAAATGATCCCTGCGGGTGGAACGATCGAACGCTCGAGCTACTATCAGTCGGAGATGCGAAACTTGGGTGGGGCAGTGTCTAACCTCCCGGGCGATTTGGATACGATATACTCGAATTTCGAGAGTGACCAGAAGCGGAAGAGTGGCATGGTCCGTGGGCATGAGTTCTACTGGAAGATCTCACCACGCGAATGGGGGCTCGGGCCGAGTGAGAAGTACGAAATGTGGGCGATCACACTGACGCTCAACGACGTGATCATTCGCGCCCAACCGATGGGGCTTGTGCATGGACAGTTTCCTATCGACGTTCTACAATGGGAACCGGATGGGTACAACGTTACAACCCGCGGCGCGATGGATATCACGAAGGATTTGGAAGACTTAATGAACTGGCTCGTGAATTCGCACATGTACAGCGTGCGGAGTTCGCAGTATAGTACTTGGCTGTACGATCCCACAATGATCGTTGGTAAGGACTTCGAGCGGCCGGGGCCGGGTCGGGCGATTCGGCTGAAACCTAATGCGTACGGGCGCGATGTCCGTACGATGTTGCAGCAAATGCCGTATCAAGATACAACGCAGAACAACCTCGGCAATGCGCAGTACGTGTCGGACATTATGCAGCGTGTCCTTGGCGTGACGGATAATGTCATGGGACAGGTGAATCAGGGCGGGCGGAAGACTGCGACGGAGGTACGGACGAGTACGAGTTTCTCCGTGAATCGGTTGAAGACGATTGCGGAGTTCTACTCAGCAGTGGGTTTTGGACCGTTCGCGCAGAAGCTTGTGCAGACGACGCAACAGAATTTCGACCAAGAGCGGGCGTATAGGATTGTGGGGGATCTCGCACTATTCAGTCCCGGGTTCATGCAGGTTACACCCGATATGATCGCGGGTTTTTACGACTTCGTGCCTGTCGACGGTACGTTCCCGGTCGACCGGTTTGCGCAGGCGAACCTGTGGCAAATGATGATGGGGCAGATGGTGAAGTTTCCCCAGATCATGATGCAGTACGATATGGGGAAAATCTTCGGTTGGGTTGCGCAACTTGCCGGGATTAAGAACATCAATCAGTTTCGCGTGAACGTGCAGGATCCAAACGCATTGGCCGCAGCTGCAGCAGCGGGAAATGTAGTGCCGATCGGTGGACAGGGTAAGAGCGGTCCACCGGATTTGAATCGTGGTAGTATGGCTGCGCAAGTTGGAGGCGCGGGGAGTGCTGGATGAGTGCGAGGGAGGAGAAACGACTCTGGGAGGCGTTACAGGCGCATCCGGGGTGGAAGATGCTCGAAGGCATCGTGGACTCACGCTGTTCAAATTTAGCTTCCGACGTGCTACGTCCTGTGCTATCCTCCGAGGAGATGCTCGCACGCAACGCGTTGAGCGGAGAAATTTTGGGTATGCACTGGGTGCTTGCCCTTCCACATCAGCAGGCGGAAATGCTTGGTGAAGATTTGAAACGATTGGAGGCAACAGGTGAAGCTGAAGACGATGAACCGGCTGCTTGACGAGAAGGACGGCGACGGGGACGATCTTGGTGGTGGTGGGGAAACTGGTGAAGAAGCCGGGTTTCAAGACGCGAGTGCGGAGAATCTTTCGGACCTGTTGGGAGAAGGTTGGCAAGAGCCGACAGCTCCAGCAGCGCGTAAAGAAGGCATCGCGATTGGCAGTGACCCAACGCCTTCTGCACCCCCTGCGTCGGTAACGCCGCCCGCGAAGCCGCCCGTCGAGCCGCAGACGCCGCCCGCGCAACAACCGACCGAACCACAGGCTCAGCCCCCCGTTGATCCGCAAGCCCAACCGCAGGCGCAACAACCTGTTCAGCCCGCGCAACCTCCTGTCGAGCCGGTACAGCCTCCGGCCGCCCCAGAGCCCGCACAACCCCCGGCGCCGCAACAGACGCCGGAGGAAATTGTCGCAGCTCAACAGGCGAATAGGCAGAAGTTCGTGGAGCAGCTTACGCAGGCCTACGCAATTCCAGAAGACGCCATTGAAGAACTGCGTGACAGTCCGGAAGTTGCTATGCCCAAACTAGCAGCGAAACTCCATGCGGATATTTTCGACTCGCTATTTCATGGGTTAACACAGCAGCTTCCGCAGCTCGTCGACGCGTTAATCACCGGTCGTACAACTCGGAATGCCGAAGAAGAGCGTTTCTTTAGTAAGTGGTCGAAGTTAGGAACCCCAGAGCTGAGACCGAAGGCTTTGGAAAAGGTACGACAGTATCGACAGCTGAATCCAACAATGCCGCTTGAGCAGTTTCAGCATGAGGCTGGAATGTGGGCTCATATGGCGTTGCAGATTCCACTGGAAGTGCCGTCGACGCCGGGGAACGGAAGTGGGCAGCCAGTACCGGCTGCACCAGTACCGCAACAACAGCCTCGTCAACAGCCTTTCCAACCTGCCGGTGCTTCGTCAGCCGCTGGTGGAGTTCCTCTTGCGCCACAAAAGAACTCTTGGGATGCTTGGGTCGACGAGATGGCCCAAGATAAGTAAAAGGAACGCAAAATGACGGCAGTTGCAGGCCTGAGAGGTACGGGTACCTCCGATTGGGCCACCGACGAACGACCGAAGAACTTCCGGGAAATGATCCTGTGGAGAGACCCGAACGGTCAAACCCCTTTAACAGCCCTAATGGGCAAAATGCGGGACGAGAGTGTCGACGATCCGGAGTTCAGCTGGTACGAAGAAGAGCAGAAGCCCGCTCGGATTCAAGCTGGCGCCGCGGCGACGACGGGGCAAACTTCGCTGACGGTGTATACCGGTACGGACGCAGACGCGACCGCGCTGGACCTCGTCGCTGGCGATGTGTTGCTCGTGGAGAAGTTGGAAGTTGCTGGAGCAACGTTCCCGTTCGAGCTGGTGGAGGTCTCCTCCGACCCGAGCGTAAGCACGACTCTGGCAATTTCACGAGGTGCTGCGAACACGGGAGCGAACACGGCAACGATTGCGAGTGGGACGTACCTGCTCAAGATCGGAAGTGCGTTCGAAGAAGGTTCGAGCTCTCCGGAAGCCACGAGCCGCAAGCCCACGAAGATCTACAACTACACGCAGATCTTCAAGCATACGTATCGGCTGACGAACACCGCGAAAGAAACCCGGTTCCGTACCGGCGATCCGACGCGGAACGACAAGAAACGCAAGATGTTTGACCATGCAGTTGCGATGGAGCTTGCGTTCCTGTTCGGTACGCCGTACGAGACGACGGGCAGTGGGAACAAGCCGAAGCGGTACACCGGTGGCTTGTACCACTATCTGGCGACGAACTATGTCGCTACCACGAAGGAGACGATCAAGATTTGGACGACCACGGCGGTAACAGAGGAAGACATCCTCGATGCCGTACATCCGGTCTTCGACTTCGGGTATACCGGTGCAGGAAACGAGCGTATCGCTCTGTGCGGAAATGGATTCGCCAACTATCTGAACAAGATTGTAATGGCGGATTCGGCGACGCAGTTGTCGTACAACGGAACGATCACGCAGTTCGGGATGAAGTTGACGACGTGGATGGTGCCGCAAGGTACGATCTATATCAAAACCCATCCGCTGATGAACACCAATTCGCGCTTCAAGAACGGGTGTTTCATCATCAACCCGGCGGCCATCACGTATCGGCCCATCAGAAATCGCGACACGAAGTTCAAGGACAACGTGCAAGCGAACGACGATGACGAGACGAAGGGGCTCTGGATTTCGGAGTGTGGAGCAGAGTTCCACCACCTCCGGAGCATGAAGTACCTGGCAATTCAGGTGTAAGGAAAGTAGCGTGGCGCATCCGCAACAGAAAGCATTTTGCGAGAGGGTGCGCCACGCCCTTTCTGAGTGGTTCGTGAATTCGAAAGTGGTCGACTTCGGGTCGTTGGATATTAACGGTTCGAATGGGTACTTGTTTAAAGAGTGCGATTACACTGGTGTGGATCTCGACATTGGGCGGAACGTGGACGAGGTGATGCCCACACATGAGTACAAGCCCGACGCGCCAGTGGATGTGGTGATTAGCACGGAAATGCTGGAACACGATGAACACTGGGAACTCTCGTTGAAGAACATGGTTGACATACTGCGGCCCGGCGGGTTGCTTCTTTTCACGTGCGCGACGACCGGGAGACCGGAGCACGGAACGAAGAAAAGCAGTCCCGACGATAGCCCGTTTACGCCGGAGTACTACCGGAACTTAACGAAGGAAGATGTAATGTCTGTCCTTGACGTAGATGCGTTGTTCAGCGATTACGTGTTTGAAGTAGACGGCAGTTCGTGCGATTTATACTTCTGGGGGTTGAAGCGTGGTCTGGTTTTGTCCGACACTAGGCAGGCCGAAGCGGCTTAAACAGCTTGCGAAGTCGTGGGAACGGTGTGAACCGAACACGCCGCTGCATGTGCGGCTGTACGTCCACGACACGCGCATGGCGGATTACAAGGCTATGCGTTGGCCGAAGAATTGGTTCTTCTACACGAGTGACAAACTGCGCTGCGGTCCGGCGTTGAATGAGTTTTACCACGATAAGAATCCCACGGCCGATTCCTACGGTTTCATCGCGGATGATATTGTGTTGCGGACGAAGGGTGGGCTGGGGCACCTTGAGGCGTTAGCCGAGCCTTATTTCATTGCGTATCCGAACGATACGCTCCAACGCGAGAAGCTTTGTACGCACTTCTGTATCGGGGGCGCGCTCGTGCGTGAGCTGGGCTGGTTCTCGCTGCCGGGACTGCAGCAGTCGATTGACATGCCTTGGATGTACATAGGCATGCATACTAGTCTGCTGCGTTATGCTCCGAATGTCGTTTTCCAGCATAAGCACTTTTTAAACGACGGCGCGCCGAAAGATGCGACGTATTCGATGGTGTATGCTGGAAATTCCACTACGCCAACTGCGGATTTCATTCAGCAAGACACGCGGTTCCTCGAGAAGTACATGGAGAAGCAAATTTTCGAAGATGTTGTGAAAATCAAGAAGATGCTCTTTGTGGATACGGAGGATCCTCAGGAGTGGGATGAGCAAGACGCAGCGGACCGCATAATCGTGATGGAGAAAGCGTGATGGCGAAGAAATCGAAGATGAATGCGAGTGTTGGCGCGGCAGCGGCGTTGCCGGACGCGAAACCGCGGTTGTGGGTCGACGTCGAGAAGGGAGATATGGACATTTTGAACGACATGACGGTTGGAAAGACCGTCGTCGTGGCTGTGAAGGGAAAGGTCGTTGCCGTCGCGAAGCGAGAGAATGAGTACGAGGGCGAAGGCAAAACGGTCAAGGGCGAGTTCCAGCTCGAGAACTACGAAGTGGAACTCATGACGATGAACGATTTCGAAGCGCTGTCGGACGACTAATGGGCGTGTACTTCGTAGCCGTGACGAATCCCTTCTTCAAGAAAGGGGAGTTTTTGCTCGATAGCGACGACGGTTTCGTGCAACGGACGGTTATGACGAACGAAGGGCCGAGTGGGTATCAGGGTATTATGGTGCCGTTGGTTACGATACGCCCGTTCGTGATTAAGGTACAAAAGCGTGGAATCGACTGGCGGAAGGGTGGGGCGTTAGGATGAGAAACGACCCTGGAATTCAGCTTCAGAATTCAGCGGGATTATAATGCGCAACAAATATCTCCACGTCGTTGCAATCGTCCCGAGCATGGGGTTTTGGCGTGCGGAAACTGCCGTGTCGACCGCGATCATGTTTGGCTACTTCGGCGCGAAGAAGGTCGTGGGCGCGGAGACGCAGAAGCTGAGCATCATGTCGCCGCAGGGGAGTGTCATTGCGGCGCTGCGGCACAGTGCGACGAAGGCAGTGATGCAGAATCCAACGGCGACGCATTTGCTGTTCGTCGATTCAGACATGGATTTTCCGCGAACGGCTTTGCATCGGCTGTTGGCGTGGGATAAGGACATCGTAGCGGCGAACTGCACGACGCGGAAGCATCCAGTTGAGCAGACGGCGCATGATTTCAACCACGATAAGATTGATTCACGCGATAAGGACGGTATTGTAGCAGTGCGGCAAGTTGGTTTGGCTATTGCGCTAATTCGGACGGAAGTGATTAAAAAACTGCGTCCCCCGCTTTACTTGAACGACTGGATTCCGGCAATTTCGGATTACTGCGGGGAAGACGTTTATTTCTGTCAAGTGGCGCAAGCCGCAGGGTTCGAAGTGTTCATCGATCATGAGCTGTCGGTCGAGATTGGACACGTGGGGTCGTACATCTACGGCCACAAAGATATCCCTGTGACAACCAACGAGCCGAGTGATGCAGCGTGATACGGCGGTAAACCAACTTCTCGACCAGTGCGGGCAGCGGCGAAGTGATACGACGCTGCAACAAGCGGCGATCGATCAGTTCGTGAATGAGCAGAACGAAGCCGAGCGCGGGCCGTTACTTCCCTGGTTTTTAATTCAGCTGTATGAAAATGCTAGCTTCGTGACCGTTGCTGGGCAGAACTACGTCGCGACGCCGACCGGGTTCCTGCGTGAGATGGACGACGACCATGCGGATATCGGGTGTTTGTGGTATTACAACGCTGCGGTGTCCGACCCGTGGGTGCCGGTTTATAAAGAGGATATGTCGATTAATAAGCGTAAATGGGGCGGCGACGATCAAGGCTACCCCCGGCGCTACAGTGTGGTCGGCGGGAACATTTATTTGTATCCTACGCCTGCGAACGTGTTGTCGTTGAGGCTATTGGCGTACTTTGCCGATACGTCTCTCACGGGCGCGTATGGAGGCGCGGGAAGTACGACGGAGAATCTTTGGTTAACCGAAGCGCCGAAGTTGCTAATCGCACGGGCAGGGAAGGTTGTCGCTCGAGCGTACGCGAAAGATGAAGCGTCGGAAAGGACGTTTAAAGAGGCAGAGGGTGAGGCTTGGGCCACGCTGCTGACACACGACACTGCTCGTAAAGAGGCTGGAATAATGCGGGCGATGGGGGTGTGAAGTGGAAGATAAGGAGAACGGAGTGGAGATTACAGGTCCTGCGGGGTTTAAGTTGCGTACGCACGGGCCGTGGGTTTACGTTACGCTGATTGTGCTGCTGGCGTTCGGTTTTGTTGGTTTTTTAGTTTGGCAGCACGACAATGCTCGAAACCTGATGGAGCAGCGACTGTTGTCAAACCAAAAAGACATGGTAGAAGCGCAAGAGGCGACGACTTATGTGCTTACGCTACCGCAAGAGGAGAGGGATAAGCTGAAACTGCGTATGCCGCAGAGGTTGAGGGATAGGGTGCAGCGATGAACCTTCCTACGCTTGTTACTGTAGCGAGTCTTGTGACGACTCTTGGCGGTGCGGGCTGGTATGCGCGTGAAAAGCTTGCGACGAAAGACGACGTCGGAGAGGTGAAAGAGCTCGTGATGATCGCCGACTCGAAGGGAAGTATCGCTCTTGATCGGCAGATGGAGGCGTTGATTAAGGCGATAAATCGGCTGGAGGAAAAACCGAATAAGACGGCGGAAGATTTAGCACAGCTACGCTATTGGCGGGAGCAGTTGAAGGATCTGCGGAAAGCGAGGGCAGGGAAGTGAATCCCTTTACAGAAGCAAAAGACGGTAAGTGGTCCTCGTCGCGCTTGTTGGGCGCGGGCATCGTTGTGGCGGTTGTTATTGTGCTCCTTTGGGCAACGGCGGAAGGCGAGTGGGAGACAGCACGGACGCTGAGTTTGGAACTGCTTCTACTCGCTGGCGCGTTGTACGGAATTAACCGATTTTCTCAACCTAAGCAGGAGGTGACGTGAACTTCGACGACGCGTTTGAACAGCTAATCGGGCATGAGGGAGGGTATGTGAACCACCCCAACGACCCGGGCGGCGAGACGAAGTATGGTATCAGCAAACGGAGCTATCCGGATGTTGATATTAAAAACCTTACGCTGGCCGAAGCGAAGCTGCTCGCTAAGCGTGATTATTGGGACGCCGTGAATGCAGACGCGATGCCGGCAATGCTGAGGTTTGATTTGTTCGATACGGCATACAACTCCGGCCCGGGTACGGCGAAGCGTTTATTGCAACGGGCGGTCGGCGTTGCGGAGGACGGCGCGGTTGGGCCGCTGACGATGAAAGCGGTGAAAGCGTTGCACCCCTGGGAGCTGCGCGCGAAGTTTAACGCGTGTAGGCTGTACTTTTTCACAACCCTGTCGACCTGGCCGACGTTCGGAAAAGGCTGGGCGCGACGGATTTCGGGCAATTTAGTCCTTTAGGAGGTGGTATGGAACCGCAAGTGTATCAAGTCGCAATTGACTCGCAGATGCTAGGTCTGCTAAAGGTAGCGTTCTGGGCAGCAAGCGTTGTAGTCGCTTGGTTTGCCGGACAGTGGTACAAGGCGCGGCGACTGAAGGGCATGAGCCGGGAGCAGATTCTACAGGATCTGGGCTTTCGTGTGAACGAAATCGCGGATCATCAACTCACGCGCGTGCAGGACGCAATTCCGGGCACAGCGGATGATGCGATTCTTAACGCGTTGAAGAAACTAATCGCCGACGCGACAAAAGCGCCGGGAAAGTAGGAAGCCGTGGTTTCGCTGAGCCAATGCTTATCGCAGGTATTGCGATTCTCGTACTCGCCGGGACGAGCTGGCTTTTCTACGACCGTTGGCAAGCGGCTGTGGAGCGGGAAGCTACGGTGCGAGGGCAGTATGCGGGCTTTCGGGACGACATTGAACGGAAGGGCAATGAGGCGCGTATAGCGGCGGAGAAGAAAAATGTGGATAACTATGCAATTCTCACCAAGCAGATCCGCACCGTTAAGGCTCTTACTAATAGGGCTGTCTACGCTGAGCGCCTCTTGCGCGAGCGGCCCCCTGTTCGTCCCGACGGCAGTACAGTGTCCAGTACCACCTGCGATTCGGGCGGAACTGCTGACGCCGCTGGAGAATTT
>Ga0210366_10000006_pt1 | contig 23333 bp, 20 predicted proteins | sample S641metaT_FD_190380 | JGI IMG/M metagenome (GOLD analysis project Ga0210366, IMG submission 190380) | Metatranscriptome of estuarine sediment microbial communities from the Columbia River estuary, Washington, United States - S.641... | ecosystem: Environmental > Aquatic > Marine > Intertidal... | reverse complement strand
CTGGACTTGGTTGCCTCAGACCGCACGATGGAAGTCTTCCACGACGCCGTGTTCGCCAAGCAGCGTGCGCAGGATCTCTTTGGCAGCGGCGTCCTGTCGCTCCGGCAGCGGGCCCAGGCGGAGCAGCTCTATCTTCGCACCATGAACGCGGTGGCAGGGGTGGTGGGAGAGAGTCGCGCCGCTCATCCGGAACTCGGAGGCCATATCGAGTCGGCACTGGTGGATCGGTATTTTTGTAACTTCTCGGTCTTTCAGTCGCTGCCTGACAGTTGGGCTATCGACCAGGTCTTCCCAATCATGCCGATTCATCGACTCGACGAGGAACCGACGCGGCGGGGCACGCTCCACGACATTACCTGCGACTCCGATGGCGTCATCGATCTCTTCGTCGGCAGCGGCGAGCCTCAACATAGTCTGTTGCTCCACCCGCTGCGCGAAGACGAGCCGTATGTACTGGGCGTCTTCCTCGTTGGCGCCTACCAGGAGATCCTGGGCGACCTCCACAATCTTTTTGGCGACACCAACGCAGTGCATGTGCGCATGACCAAGGCGGGCTATGAGATCACCGACATGGTTCATGGCGACACCGTCACCGAGGTGCTCACATTCGTCCAGTTCCATGCAGCCGATTTGCTGGCCACATTCCGCCGTAAGGTGGGCCGCGCAGCCGGCCTGACCCGGGCGGAAGCCAATAACTTCATTGCCGATTACGTGGCCGGGCTGGAGGGGTACACCTACCTGGAAGGAGAAGCCCGGCGGGACCCATAGGGCCCGCCGGGCTGTTCGCGCTCGCGGCCGCTGTTGCTAGCGGCGATTCTTCATCGGGACGAACTGGCGCTCGTCCTTGCCCACGTAGACTTGCCGCGGCCGAGCGATCTTCTGCTCCTTGTCGAGCAACATCTCTTCCCACTGCGCCAACCATCCGGGGAGCCGCCCGAGAGCAAACAGGACTGTGAAGAAGTCCCTCGGGTAGCCCATCGCCTGATAAATCAGGCCGGAGTAGAAGTCCACATTGGGATAGAGTTTTCGAGAGACGAAATAGTCGTCCTGCAATGCAATCCGTTCCAGCTCGAGCGCGATCTCCAGCTTCGGATTCAAGCCGGTCTGCTCGAAGACCTCATCGGCCACTCGCTTGATCAGCTTGGCGCGCGGATCGTAGGACTTGTAGACCCGGTGCCCGAAGCCCATGAGCCTCATCTCGCCGGCCTTGACCCGTTCCATGAACTTCGGCACGGCGGCTTTGTCCGGAATCTCGTCGAGCATGCGGAGCACGGCTTCGTTCGCGCCACCGTGCAGCGGTCCATATAGGGCGCCGATGCCGGCTGCGATAGCGGAGAACGGATCGACGTGCGACGACCCGACCGCGCGGACCGAGCTGGTCGAGCAATTCTGCTCGTGATCGGCATGGAGAATCAGCAGGATCTCGAGCGCCCGCTGCAGCACCTTGTTGGGTTTGTGTTTCCCGCCGATGCTGAAGGTCATGTTCACGAAGTTGGCGATGTAATCGAGGTCGTTGTCCGGCAGCACGATGGGAAGGCCGTGGGCTTGCCTGAACGCGTAGGCCGCGATCGTGGGCAGCTTGGCGATCAGCCGCACGCGCTGGGTGTAGCGGTTGGCCGGATCGTGGATGTTCTTCGCATCGGGGTAGAACGTGGAGAGCGCCCCGACCGTCCCCAAGAACACTCCCATGGGGTGGGCGTCGTACCGGAAGCCCTCCAAAAACTTGGTGAGGTTGGTGTGGACGTAGGTATGGTAGGTCACATCATGGACCCACTTATCGAGCTGGGCTTGCTTCGGAAGCTCCCCTTCGGCCACGAGGTAGGCGACTTCGAGGAAGGAGCAATGCTCCGCCACTTGCTCGATGGGGTATCCCCGGTAGCGGAGGATCCCTTTGTCGCCGTCGATGAACGTAATGGCGCTCCGACAGGACGCCGTGTTCATGTAGGCCGGGTCGTAGGACATCAGCCCAAAGTCGTCTTCCGAGACTTTGATTTGCCGGAGATCCATCCCTCGGACCGTGCCGTCCGTGATGGGCAGCGTATAGACTTTTCCGGTCCTGTTGTCCTTGACGGTCAGCGTTTCTTCTGCCATGTCGGGTTTCCTCGCGGACTCATAAACATCGGGAGTCCGCTCGTCGGTGGTCAGCGTCTCTTGTCCCATGCTGCGCATCCTTGCCGGAGTGAAAAGCTCGAAGCTCTTGGGCACCCTCCTAAGGGTTCCGGGTCAAGAGATAGCATGGAAAGTTGGAAAAAAGCCTGAAGGTCGGAGGAAACTCGCTTCCGTCACCGGACGGCCCTCCGCCTCGGCTGAAAACTAGTCGCTTCCGATCCTGCCCGCACCCGCCGTCGCGTGAAGAAAGAGAGCCCCCGTCGGCGGTGGCCGGCGGGGGCTCCGGGATGCGGGCCTGACGTCAGGCGTCTGAGCGAACCATCCCCTCCTCGAGCCAAAGATAGGCGTCGTCCAGTACCTTGCGCGCCGTGGCGTAGGTCCGGACGTCGTCATTCCGGAAGACCGAGCTGAACCGGTCCTCGACTCGACGCCGGGCATGCCGCGAGAACAGATCGGCCAGTTCGACTGGCCCCCGATTCGAGGGATCCTTCTGCACCAGGGCCTGGGCGCGGGAACACGCCGCCGTGATGGCCAAGAGTTCGGCGCCGATTTCGACGAGCCGCCCCAGAACCGCCTGCCGTTTCTCCAGCTTCGCCCCGAACCGGACCATCGCGTGAAAAAGGGTCCGCCCCAGCCGGCGGGATGCCCGGTTCACGAACCGGACGTGGGTCGCCAGCGGGCCGAATTCTCCATACCGGGGCCATCGACCCCAACCCAGCCACATGCTCGGATACCAGCGGGCGTAGAAGACCCCAGCCCGGCCGAGGGCCTTGAGCTTGGTGCCGAGCGATGCCTTGGGATTGATGATGTCCCCCGCCACGTCGAGATGGGTATCGACGGCCTCGCGGGCAATGAACAACCGCATGATCTCGCTCGACCCTTCGAACACGAGGTTGATCCGGTAGTCGCGCATCATGCGTTCGACCGGGTCCGGCCTGTCACCCCGACTCCGCAGGCTGTCCACGGTCTCATAGCCGCGCCCGCCCTTGATCTGCATCGTATCATCGACGATGCGCCAACCGATCTCGGTGTTCCACATCTTGGCCATCGCCGCCTCGAGGCGGATGTCGTGGGTGCCCCGATCGGCCAGGAGGGATGCGAGGTCGCTCACCGACTCCATGGCGAAGATGTCAGCGGCCATCCGGCCAATCTTCTGGGCGATGGCGTCGTGTTTCCCGATCGCCTGGCCCCATTGGACCCGCTCGGCACCCCATTGGCGCGAGATCTCGAGACACCGCTTGGCGCCGGCCACCGCCGACGCGGGTAGGGTAAGACGACCGGTGTTGAGGGTGATCAGGGCGAGCTTGAGTCCCTTGCCCTCGCCCCACAGGAGGTTCTCGACCGGGACCTTCACGTTGGTAAACCGCATGACCCCATTCTCGATAGCCTTGAGGCCCATGAAGTGGAGCCGTTGCACCACCTCGACCCCCGGCCAGCTGCTCTCGACGATGAATGCCGAGATGTCCCGCTTGCCGGTCCGAGCCATCACCACGAGGAGCTCGGCGATCGTGCCGTTGGTGCACCACAGTTTTTCGCCGTTCAGGATGTAGTGGGTCCCGTCCTCGGACAGTGTTGCGGTCGTGGTCATCGCGGCGGGATCGGACCCGACGTTGGTTTCGGTGAGCGCGAAGGCCGAGATGGCCCCTTTGGCACAGCGCGGCAATAGGCGCTTCTTCTGTTCCGGGGTGCCGAACAGCTTGAGCGGCGTGGGGACTCCAATCGACTGCGCGGCCGAGAGGAGTGCGGTGAGATTGCCGTCCTGGCTGGTGACCAACCCGATCGCGTGGGTATACATGGTCTGACTCAGGCCGAGTCCGCCGTATTCCTCGCTGATCTTGATACCAAAGGCGCCCATCTCCTGAAGCCCCTTGATTACCTCAGGCGGGATCTGACCCTCGCGGTCGATCCGGTCGCTGTCGACCTCCTCCCGCATGAACCGTTCGAGCCGCTCCATGAAGGGCCGCGCCCTCGCCTCCTCTGCCGGATCGATTTCGGGAAACGGGTGGACCAGGTGGAGCAGGAACGAACCTTCGAACAACTGCCGGACGAAGCTCGGGGCCTGCCACTCCTTTTCCCGCGCGGCCTCGGCGACGTCCCGGGCCTCCTGCTCGGTTGCCAACCGGCCCTCCGGGCTCGTGTGCGGTGCGGGTGCGGTGATGACGTCGGTCATGGGTTGGTCCTGGTAGGGGGTCGTTGTGCCATTGTCAGGTAATTGAAAGGGGCGCCGATGCGCGATGCGCCATTCCGTGCAGGACGAGGTCCACTACGTGCCGCTTGCGGGCATCGAGAAATTCCTGGTTGCCGGGATCGATGCCGAGGGCCCGCATGATAGTTTCGGAGTGGACCAACGGGAACCAACAGAGCCCGATCACGCTCAGCAGGAGCTGACTCGCATCCACGCCCCATTCGTGCTCCAAGTCCAGCTCCTCGCGCAGCGCGCCTAGCGCTTCCTGAGCTGCTTCCAAATGCGGCGGGAGCTCCTGGAGGTGCTTGCCGCCGCTCAAGGCCTCCCACTCGATCAGGCGAACGAGGTTGGGGTTGGCCGTGATGAAATCGAAATAGTCCGAGACCACGCCCGCCAGCACGACTTCGGCGCTCTTGCCGCTCGACAGGGTACGGCGCCGGCCCTCGCGCACGGCGTCGCGGACGGCGGCGAAACATCGTTCGAGCACCGCACGGTACAGATCGGCCTTCGAACCGAAGAAGTAGCCGGGCGTGGCCCTGGACACGCCGGCCATCGCCCCGACGTCCTGCAGGCTGGTCGACTCATATCCTCGCGCGGCAAACAACTGCTCGGCGGCATCGAGGATGGCCTCCCGCGTGCGCCCCGGATCCCGCGTCCGATCGGTTGTTGATGTGACACCCGCCATAGCGCTCCTAACTTGCTAGCTGTCCAGCAAGTTATCGAAGTCCTGGTCCGGCCACAATGGGGGCCACGGGCGCAGTCTTCCTTCCTCGTTGCAACTCTCTGCCACCCACGGCGCAAACCTCGATGTGAGAGTTACCTAAAATATTGTCTTGTTTGAGTTTAACGAGGATCATCGGGCGGCCTGATTCCTGCGGCCCGCTGCCAGAGTGATTCCAGATCGTTGTCTCCAATGCCGGGCGCCACTCGCCCGAGACGCCGCGTTCTGTTCCCAGTGCGGAGCCCTTGCTGCCACCAAGGTGACCGGCGCGGCCGAGCGCCCCGAGCTGGATCACGAGATCCAGTCGAGGCTATCGCTGGCTCTCGGACCCAAGTACGGCGTGCGGCGCCTCATCGGTCGCGGCGGGTTCGCGGAGGTGTACGAGGTCTGGGATGAGGAGCTTCACCGCCGGCTGGCCATCAAGGTCCTGCGACCGGGCATCGCGTGGACCGAGGGGATGCTGGCGCGGTTCAAGCAGGAGGCTCGCGCGGTCGCGCGTCTCACCCACCCCAACATTCTGCCGATTCATTTCGTGGGTGAGGGTCATGGCCTCGTGTACTACGCCATGCCCTACATCGAAGGGCAGTCGCTTGCGCAGATGATCCGCCACGCCGGTGCGCTTCCGTGGAAGACGGCTGCGGGCTACGCGATCAGCCTGTTGGGCGCACTAGAGCATGCCCACGAGCGGGGTCTGGTTCACCGCGATCTCAAGCCGGACAACATCATGATCGATGCCACCACGGGCCGTGTGCTGTTGGTGGATTTCGGGATCGCCAAGCGGCTCGATGGAGGAAAGAGCGAGACGCAGGCCGGATTTGTGGTAGGGACACCGCAGTACATGAGTCCGGAACAAGCGTTGGGCCAGGCCGATCTCGACGCCCGCTCCGACATCTACTCGTTCGGTGCCGTCCTGTTCCAGATGGTGACCGGCATGCCGCCGTTCGACGGGGATTCCTCGCAGGAGATCGTGGGGAAGCACATCGCCGAGCCGCCGCCGATTGCCTCCGTACGCGATGCTGGCATTCCGCGCTGGATGTCCGACGTGATCGTCCACTGTATGGCAAAGAAGCCGGCGGCCAGATTCCAATCGGCCGACCGGGTGATCGAAGCTCTCAACCAGGGCCTTGCAGCGGGGGGCGGCAAGACGCCGGGCACGGATCGCGCCGTGGCAGGCGCGGACCAACCCACGGAGATCATGACCACGGGAGGGCAGGCGGTTGCCGTTCCGCGCTCCGTGTCCCAGCGTCGCTCGTGGAACAGGCTCCGCTCACCGCTCGGTGTCCTCGTGTTGGTCCTTCTCTTAGCCGGTGCGGCCGGCAGCGTGCTCCGGCTGACGAGACCCACCCTGATTTTCAGCAATCGCCTGGTGCATCCGATCCGTCTGGTGGTGAACGGGAATGAACACCAGGTGGCGGCCAGCAGCGAGTTCCGGCTGCGACTTCCGCGTCGGCAGGGTCTGACGGCCCAATGGTACATGGAGCGAATAAAGCGGTCGGACGGGAGCGCGGTTGGCGCCGGGCTCCAGGGGACCCTGGTGGAGGACCTGCCCCAGGGCAGGATCGAGTGGGCCGCTGATGTGAACGATGCGGCGGATGTGTTATTCGCTCCGCTCATAACCAATATGACCGACACACCGCTCCGTCTCACCGTCAATGCCGGGCTCGCGGATGCTGAGGACTGCACCTGCACCGTGCCCCCGGGGGCCACCCGCGCCGTCATCGGGTACTACCCACTCTTCACCAATTCCACCGTGGAAGCCAGGACCCCGGAAGGCCGGGTGGCCCGCTTCAAAGACCTTGGGCCGAAGGTCGATCCCCGGATCGGGGCGATCGGGCTCAGATTCGAGCCGAAGGACTTCGGTTGGCCGGACGAGCTCCAGCGCCGCTACTAGGGGTCCGTGCGGGGGGTGTCGCGGTGGAGGCTTCGCCTTCGCTGCCGGACGCCAGTCGAGTCCGAAGCTGACTTCCCGGCGTTACGGCGTTGAAGCCGTATTTCGACCGGGCCCGGTCGACCGCGGCGGTTAACGTGCGCAGGCGTTGGCGGTCCGGTGGCTCGAACAGATCAGCCGGCGCGGCTGGCGCGAGGTTGGTAGCCGCGACCCCGATCAGGCGTACGCCTTTCCCCCGGCGTTCCACCTCGCCGAAGGCTGCCCGAAACAACCCACGCACGGCCTCCCACATCTCGCGGTCTAGATCGGTCGGGACCCCGAGGGTGCGTTGCCGCGTCACGGTGCGGAAATCGCCGTGGCGAAGCTTGAGGGTCACCGTGCGCGCCATGAGCGCGTCCGCCCGAAGCGCCGCCGCCACCCGCGCGGTCAAGAGTTCGAGCCGTCCCTCGAGCCGCTCCCGGTCCGTCACATCGGTCGATTGCGTCGCTTCCCGGCTGACCGATTTTGGCATCCGGGAATTCCGCAGGGCCACGCCGCCGTAGCCGTGGGCGCGGAGTTTCAGGAGTTTCGCATGGTCCGGATGGACGAGTCGCTCGAGTTCTGTGAGGTCGAGTTCCTGGATCTGGTGGACGTCCGTGAGGCCTAATCCGGTCAAGCGCTGAGCGGTTTTGGGGCCGATGCCCGGGATCGCGCGGAGCGGCAGGCCGGCCATGAAGCCCTTCTCCCAACCGGAGCGCACTTCCAACAAGCCACGCGGCTTTGCCATTTCCGAGGCGATCTTGGCGATCATCCGGTTGGGACCGATCCCGATGCTTGCGTCGAGCCCCGTCTCTTGCTTCACGGCATTCCGGATCTGCTCGGCCACGGGCAGGAGCGAACCAGGATGCAGACGGTCGGTGCCTGAAAAATCCAAGTAGGCCTCGTCGAGCGATGCCATGACCACCACCGGCGAGTACTCCCGGAGAATTCTCCGTACCGCCTTGGACGCGGCCCGGTAGTGCTTGAACTCTCCTTGAACGAACGTCGCCTCGGGGCACAGCCGCACCGCCTGCGCGATCGGCATGCCTGAGGCAATCCCGAAGCGCCTGGCGCCATACGAGGCCGACTGCACGACGCCGCGTTGGTCGCGGCGCCCGCCAACCACGAGCAGGTCGACCTCGCGCAGCTCGGGGTTCTGGTGCCGACACACTTCGACGAAGAAGGCATCGAGATCCAGGTGGAGTATCCGGGTCGTCACAGCTGATGATTTCCTTTGGACGAGTCCGGGAGGGACATCGCCTCTGAGTACCTAGACCAGGTGGATAGCGGTCGCCTTGACCGTGGCCACGATGCGGTCGCCCACTGCAAGTCCCATGCTCTCGGCCGACTGGGTGGTCACCGCGGCGAGCAGCCGGCGGCCCGCGTCGAGATGCACGTAGGTCAGCGGACCGGCGTGCTCCATGCTGAGCACGACTGCGGCGAGGTGGTTCCTGGCCGAGCTGGCATGGGACTCCCGGCTCAGGACGAGGTCTTCCGGCTGAACTACCGCGTGAGCCGGGCCTTCACGGTCTGCGATGACGTCGAGCGCCAAGCTGTCGCTCCGGAACTCTGCGGGAAATGTCTTTGTGTCGCTGCCAACCGAACCGCTCCGGGTCACCATTCCCGCGATGACATTGGCTGCCCCGATGAAGCGCGCGACAAACGCCGAGTTCGGATATCGAAACACCTCTTCTGGTGTGCCGCGTTGGACGATCGCTCCGTCCGCCATAACCGCAACCACGTCCCCGAGTCGAAGCGCCTCGTCGAAATCATGGGTGACTTGGAGCATGGTGATGCCCTGGCTCTCGTGAACGGTCCGGAGCAGTTGCCGCATGTCCTGGCGCGTGGCCGGGTCGAGCGACGCGAAGGGCTCGTCCAACAGCAGCGTGTGCGGGCGCGGGGCCAGGGCCCGGGCAAGCGCCACCCGCTGCGCCTCGCCGCCGCTCAAATGCCGCACCCCACGCTCCAGGAGGTGCTCAATGCCTAGGCCTGCCGCCAGCTCGTGCACCCGCGCCTGCCGTTCCGCCTTCAAGTGGCGGGACTGCAGCAGGCCGTAGCCGATGTTGTCCGCAACGGAGAAGTGCGGGAAGAGGTGGTAGCGTTGGTACACCACTCCCACTCCCCGACGTTCGGGCGGGCGGTTGGTCACGTCTTCGCCTTGCACGGTAATTCGGCCGCTCTTGATCGGCGCAAGTCCCGCCACCGCCTCCAGTAGGGTCGTCTTACCCGAGCCGCTCGGCCCGATCACGAGGCCGTATCCACCCCGCGGGACATCGAGGGTGATGTCCCGCAACTCGAACGTGCCCACACGGAGTCCCACCCCTTCCAACCGAATCACTCGAGCTCCCGGGTGTCGAGCAGCCGCACGATGGCGAAGACGGCCAGGGCGACCAGCAGGAGAATGACTGCGGCGGGAATGGCCGCCCCCAACCCGAAGGACGTGAACCGATCGAACACGAAGACGCTCGCCACCTTGGGATTGTAGGTGATCACCACGATCGCCCCGAATTCGCTCACGCTTCGGGCCCACGCGAGAACGGACGCCGCCAAGACTCCCCGTCCGGCCAGGGGGAGCGTGACCCTGCGAAAGGCGGTCCACGGGCGGTCACCCAGCGACCGGGCCACGCGTTCGAGGTGCGGGTCCACGGCAGCAAACGCCTCCCGGGCCCCGCTGACCAGGATCGGCGCCGACACGAACAACATGGCCGCGACGATGCCGGGAACATGACTGACGAATTCAAGGCCAAGCTCGGCCAAGGCGCCTCCAAGCGGTGAGCGCCGACCGAGAAAGAGCACCAAGGCGATTCCGGCGACAGGGTGGGGAACGACTACCGGCAGGTCGATGATGCCTTGGAGCAATCGTCGTCCGGGAAACCTGGTCCGTGCCAGAAAGTACGCGAGTGGCACACCCAGGAGGATGCCGATGGCGGTGGCGGTCGTTGCCGTGAACAGAGTGAGCGCGATAGACTGGCCCAACTCGGGGTCTTGAAATGCTGCCATCAGGCCAGCGGGCGATGCCTTGAACAAGAGCCGGAGCAGTGGCCCGACGATGAACAAGACCAGCACCGCGCCAAGGCCCGCGGTGAGGAGGTGGCCCCATTGCATCCGTCGCATCAGTTACGGCCTCGTTCCCACCAAGTCCAGGATGGGCTCGGTCCAGCCTTGAGAATTGGCGGCATTCGGGTAAGACTCACCAGATCCTCGCACGAGGTCGTGTTTCCAGCCGATAATCCCCCCATTGGAGATAGAAGATGAAGCTCAGCGCCGCAATGCAGGACGCGATGAACCAGCAGATTCGAGTCGAACTCGAGTCGGCCTACCTCTACTTGTCGATGGCAACTTTCTTCAGCCCAAAGAATTTGGGTGGGCTCGCCCACTGGATGCGGATCCAAGCGCAGGAGGAGGTTAGCCATGCCATGAAGTTCATCGACCATGTCGAGGACCGTGGCGGCCGCGTGGCGCTCCAGGCCCTTGCCCAGCCGCGCCTCGAATTCGCGTCAGCGCTCGAGGCCTTCGAGTTTACCGCCTCTCATGAAGCCGCCGTGTCGGCCCAAATCCATAGCCTGTACGACCTGGCCGCGAAGGAACGCGATTACGCAAGTCAGGCTCTCCTCCAGTGGTTCATTACCGAACAGGTTGAAGAGGAGAAGACCGCGAGTCAAATCGTGGAGACCCTTCGGATGGTAGGAGACAGCGCGCCCGGGCTCTTCATGGTCGACAAGGAACTCGCGAGTCGCGGGTCGGCACCGGCCTAGTCGCCCGGCTGTACTTCTCTATGCGAATCGGCTTTCTCGGGCTGGGGGCGATTGGACGCCCCATGGCGAGCCATCTGGTCGACCAGGACCTGATCGTCTGGAATCGAACCACATCGGTGGCCCGTGCATTCGCGGCCCACTATGGGGCAGAGTGGGCGGACACGCCGCGCGCCCTCGCCCACCGGGTTGATGCCGCCATTACCTGCCTCCCCACCTCGGCCGAGGTGGCCGAGGTGCTCTGGGGGCCGGACGGGCTGGCGGAAGGACTTGCTTCGGACAGCTTGGTGGTCGATTGCACTTCGGGCGACCCCGCCAGGTCCAGGCGAATAGCCGACGACCTGGCCCGACGTGGAGTCGGGTTCGTGGACGCCCCCGTGAGCGGAGGCACCAACGGGGCAGAGGCCGGGACCCTCACCGTGATGGTTGGAGGAACCGATGCAGCGTTTGCCCGTGCTTCGGTGATTCTTTCGGCGTTCGCGTCGAGGGTCGAGCACATCGGTCCCGTTGGCACAGGGCACGCCCTCAAGGCCGTGAACCAGGCACTGCTGGCCACCAACATCCTGGCGCTCGGCGAGGGCCTCGCGGCGTTGGTCAAGGTGGGTGTCCCGGCGGCCCGCGCGGTGCAGGTGCTCAATGCCTCGAGCGGGCGGTCTTTTGTGAGTGAGCGGTTGATCCCCGACCGGGTGCTCTCAGGCGCGTGGCCCGCCACCTTCCGGCTCGCCTTGCTCGACAAGGACGCCTCGATCGCCCTGGCCGTGCTCGAGGAGGCCGGCGTTCGAGGCCCGGTGCTCCACCGCGTGAGCGAGTTGCTGCACCATGCGCGCAATGAGCTGGGCGAGGAAGCCGACTACCTCGAGGTCATCAAGCTGAACGAGCGGGAAGTCGGCGTGGAGATCAGGGAATGACTCCGCCCAACCCAGGCCCATCGTCCCGATGAGCGGCATCACGCCACCTGCGGGCCCCGTGCTCGTGCTCGTCGAGCCGCAAGACATCGTCAACATCGCAAGCGCCGTCCGAATCGCCAAGAACTTCCTGATCGGTCCGATCCGGTTGGTGCGACCGCGGGTGTTCGATGCCTACCGTATCGAGGGCATCGCCCACAACACTGCGGATGTCGTGGAGCAGATCGAGCTTCACGACGACCTCGGCTCCGCACTCGGGGATTGCGTCTATTCCGTGGCGCTCACGGCACGGGAGCGGGCGGCAAAGCGGCAGACCCTCACGCCTTGGGATGCGGCAGGAGAACTGACCCGACGGTGCGTCGAAGGGCCAGTGGCAATGGTGGCGGGTCGGGAAGACAAGGGGTTGACCAACGCCGAACTCGATTCATGCCACGGGATGGCGGTGATTCCTACCTCTTCCGCCTACCGCTCGCTCAACCTGGCGCAAGCCGTGGCCATCATGAGCTACGAAGTATGGCGGGCGCGCACCGAAGGCCGCGTGGTCCGCAAGCCGCCCCGCCGGGCGGCCGGTCCGGCTCCGGGTGCTCAACTGGACCGGCTCTTTGCCGACTGGGAGCGCGCGCTCTGGGCCATTGATTTCTTCAAGACGCGGCAACCGGACACGGTAGTGCGGTCGCTGCGCGAAATGGTCTTCCGTGCCGACTTGGATGGACGCGAGGCTGCGCTCTTCAGGGCCATGGGCATCGAGGTATACCGCTATTTGGAACGCGTCGGCGCGCCGGTCGCGGGCCAGAAACCGTCCGAAGACGAAATCGAGCGGTGATACGGGGCCGCCGCATCACCGCTCTGGCTCGCCGGTCCTACCGGGCCCAACGCAGTCGCAACTTGCTCTCAGACCACGGCCGGGGGCGAGTTCTCTGGATTGGTATTGGAGACGATGGGGTCCATGCCGCAGTGCACAGGACCGGGGGTCCTAATTACCTTCTCAGGTGCATTGCCGGGGCCCTCGTTTCGAACTGGAGCGTCTGCGTGGGGAAATCATCATCTTTCTGGAGGAGCAACCTCTACCAAGACCCCTCCACCCCGCCAGTTCCATATGCTCCGTACAAGCAACTTCCTACCAACAGCGCAAATCGATTCCGACTGCTTCGGGAAGGTCTCAAGGGCGAAAAGGGTATCGGGGAGAACGTGCGATACCTGGGACCCAAGTGGCACTGGGCCTGGGAGTTTGTGCTGGGCAGCCGGAAACTGTGCTGGCTCCATGTCATGAAGTCGGGCGTCAGCGCCACATTTACCCTCACCGATTACGAGGGGCGCAGAGCCGGTGAGCTGGCCCGCTTGAACGGAGAGGTGGAGCAAGCCATTCGCGAGGGACAGCGAACCGGCCCGGTCAAGTGGTGCACGATCGACATCACCGACAAGCGGGTTGCCGACGCGTTTCTCGGATTCATTCGGAAGAAGATGGGATGGGTCCGAACCGAGACGCCGACGCTGGCGAACCGGCGGGTATCGGGCGGGTGACGGTCGCGTGGCGGGGGCAGTCGGAAGGGTGAGTTGGGTCCGCGCGCCGCTGGTCGTGGCGCGGGTGAGACGGTCAGGGTTGTCACGCCGGTGAAGGGTCGTATACTATTGCGTCGCGGGGGCCCCCGGACGGCCGAACGGAGCGCGCGAAACTCCGCCCCGTGATTCACTTTACAGCTGATTTTCCATTCTCGACCGCGACCGATTATGCGCAAGCTGGTATTGGCCCTTGGCGGTAGTGTGGTGTTTGCCCTGGTTGCCTGGCCCATTTGGCGAGGGGCCACGGGTGCGCAGGCAGGTGCGGTGGCGATGGACTCTACCACGGCATGGGTTCTTGCCGCCGGGGACACCGCGGGCCTCCCTGGTCCGCGCCAGCCCATTTTCTTCCGTCACGACGTCCATGCCGGCCAATACAAAATTCCTTGCCAGTACTGTCACTACTCCGTCAGCGCGTCGTCGGAGCCCGGTATTCCGAGCCTCCAGGCATGCATGGGATGCCACCTGGTGCTGGCCGGCGCCGATAGCGCCACGCGGACCGAAATCCAAAAGGTGCGAGACGCGTACAACGAAAAGAAGCCAATGGAGTGGGAGCGGGTCCATGCGCTTGCCCGCCACGCCCGCTTTCCTCACATGAGCCACATCAAGGTCATGGGACCGAACGCGTGCGGCAGTTGTCATGGTGATGTTGCCCGGATGCCCCAACTCTTCAAGGTCAACAACATCTCGAACATGGGGTGGTGCATCGACTGCCACGTGGCCATGGACAAGTCCCGCGATTGCTCGGTGTGTCACTACTAATGTCCACCGCCACCTAGGCGAGGAGACTCGATGGCCACGGACGATACTCCGAACCCAAGCGACGGGATGGACCGGCGGCGGTTTCTCACCGTGCTGGGCGTCGCGGGAGGCGGTAGCGCCGTCCTATCGGGGTGTTCCACCGACCGAATTCAGAAACTCGTTCCCTATTTGATCCAGGACGAGGATCAGGTGCCTGGTATCGCCACGGTCTATGCCAGCACCTGTACCGAGTGTTCGGCGGGGTGCGGCATCCACGTCAAGACACGTGAGGCCCGTGCCATCAAGTTGGAAGGGAATCCGAACCACCCCGTGAATCACGGCGCCATCTGCGCCCGAGGACAGGCAGCCCTCCAAGGCCTGTACAATCCGGCGCGCCTCACTGGGCCGATGGCGCGCAATGCCGACGGATCCTTCAGCCCCGTGACCTGGGACGACGCGATCCAGCGTTTGAATCAGCATGTGGTGCAGGCCGGGGCACGCACCGCAGTCATCTCCGGGGCCGGCCCGGGCACCTTTACCGATTTGCTTGGGGAGTGGACGGCGGCCCTAGGTGGCCGTGTGGTCCGCCATGAGCCCTTCGACTATGAGCCGCTGCGAGCCGCAAACCGCCAGGTATTCGGAACCGATGGCGTGCCGACTCATGATTTCGGGAGCGCCAAGTACGTCCTGGCATTCGGCGCCGACTTTTTGGAAACCTGGCTGTCTCCGGTAGAGCACCAGCAGGGCTTTGCCCAGGCCCACGGCTATCGTGACGGCGAGATGGCGAAATTCGTGTCGCTCGCACCCCGCATGTCACTGACCGGCATGAACGCGGATGAGTGGCACCCCATCGCGCCCGGTTCTGAAGCCCTGCTGGCGCTGGCCATGGCCAATGTGATCTTGTCTGAACGCACCGGCGCGCCTGCGGATGCCAACGCGCTGCGTGGCGTCTTGGCCCCCTACACCACGGAGCGGGCGGCGAGAGACACCGGTGTTGGAGAGGACACGGTGCGGCGGTTGGCCCGCGAATTTGCTTCGGCCCAGCCCAGCCTGGCCGTTGCCGGCGGGGTTGCGAGCCAGCACCGAGGGGCGGTGGAGGTCTGCGCCGCGGTGAATGTGCTCAACTACGTGGCCGGTAACATCGGACGGACCGTGCGCTTCGAGCAGCAGCTCGCGACGGCGGACGGATATGTGGCGCTGGACTCCCTGGCAACCGCCATGGATGCCAGCCAGGTGTCGCTGCTCATCGTGCACGAGGCGAACCCGGTCTACACGCTGCCCAGGTCCACCGGCTTTGCCGACAAGATGGCCAAGGTCGGGTTCAAGGTCTCCACGGCATCAGTCCTGGACGAGACGGCGGCGCTGGCGGACCTGATCCTGCCCAACCACCACGCCCTGGAGCGCTGGGACGACCTGCGTCCGCGCTCCGGTGTGCATTCGCTGATGCAGCCCGTCATGCAGCCAGTCTTCGATACCCGCGCGACCGGTGATGTGCTGCTCCAGGTGGCCCAGGCGGTTGGCGGTCCGTTGGCGCAGTTCGCTGCTCCGACATTTCAAGCGTATCTCAAAGATGCCTGGCGGGGGCTGGCCCAGGCGCGCGGCAGCACGGATGCCGAGCAGTTCTGGGTTGATGCCCTAGGTGCCGGCGGTGTGTTCGAGCCCACTCTGCCGGCCGTGCCGGTCGCGCTTGCGCCGGGTGCGGCTCGGGTCGGGTACTCGCCACCGGAAATCGACGGCGATGGAGAGCTCGTCTTTGCGCCCTATCCGTCGCCCATGCTGTTCGACGGACGAGGCGCGAACAAGCCCTGGCTGCTCGAGAACCCCGACCCCGTCACCAAGATCACCTGGCACTCGTGGGTCGAGCTCCATCCGGACACCGCAGAGCGGCTCAACGTTCGTGAGGGTGAGATCCTCCGCCTGAGCTCGCCGCATGGCGCGATCGAGGCCCCGGCCTATATCTACCCCGGCATGAATCCCGGAGTCCTGGCGATGCCGTTGGGGCTTGGCCACACGGCGTACGGGGAATACGCCAAGGGGCGGGGGGTGAACGCACTCGACCTCCTCGGGCCGGCCAATGGCACCGGCTTCGTGCCCTACCTGTCGACCCGGGTCCGCGCCGAGACCACCGGCCGGTACCAGAAGGTTGCCAAAACCGAAGGCAATCCGAGGCAGCTCGGGCGGGGCATCGCCGAAGCAATGCCGCTCGAATTGGCCCGTCAGGGCCTCTCGGTCGAGGCGGCGCATTACGCGGAGACCGGAGGCGAGCACCACGAGGTGAATACCGAGCGCGAGGTCGAAGCGATTGCCGGGTTCCGGGAGAGCCAGCAGGAGAAAGCTCGCAAGGGAGGGTATGAGGGTGACCATCCCCGCTGGGGCATGGTTATCGATCTGGCCCGCTGCACGGGGTGCTCGGCATGCGTCACGGCCTGTTACGCGGAAAACAACATCCCGACGGTGGGCCAGCAAGAAGTCTTGCGGGGCCGTGAAATGAGCTGGATGCGGATCGAGCGGTATTTCGAGGGTGGCGAGGAACCCGGCGAGCCGCTCGAGGCACGCTTCGTCCCCATGCTCTGCCAGCACTGCGGCAACGCCCCCTGCGAGCCGGTGTGCCCGGTGTATGCGTCCTACCACACGGTCGATGGGCTCAACGGCCAAGCCTACAACCGGTGCGTGGGGACCCGGTACTGCGCCAACAACTGCCCGTACAAGGTCCGCTACTATAATTGGTTCGCGTACAACAACCGGGCATTCCCGGATCCGTTGGAGCTTCAGTTGAACCCCGACGTGACCGTGCGGGCGCGTGGCGTCATGGAGAAATGCACCTTCTGCGTCCAACGCATCCGCGGGGCGCAGAACCAGGCCAAGCTGGAGGACCGCGACCTGGCCGACGGCGATGTCGTTCCGGCCTGCGGGCAAGCCTGTCCCTCACAGGCCATCGTCTTTGGCGATCTCAACGACCCGGCGAGTCGTGTGTCGGAGGCCGCGCGCAACCACCGCGGGTACCATGTGTTCGAGGACTTGAACGTGCGCCCGTCGGTCATGTATCTGGCCAAGGTGCGGCATGAGCGGGAGGCCTAGCGCGTGGCGACCATAGTGCACGAGCACGCGGTACCGACCCAGACGCACGCCGAGGTGACGCGCGATGTGATCGCGACCCTGGGCAAGCCGAGCCGGGGCTACGTCCTCATGTTCGTCGGTGCGGTGCTCCTGTTCCTCATCGGGCTCGCCACCTTTGTGGCGCTGGTGAAGGAGGGGCTGGGACTGGCCGGGTACAATCCGCCCGTGATGTGGAGTGTCTACATCACCACCTTCGTCTTTTGGGTGGGTATCGGCCATGCCGGGACGCTGATATCGGCTATTCTCTATCTTTTCCGCTCGCCGTGGCGGACGGCGGTCTATCGCGCGACCGAGGCGATGACGGTCTTTGCCATCATGACGGCCGGGCTGTTCCCGATCATCCACATCGGCCGGCAGTGGGTCTTCTACTGGTTGTTGCCGTACCCCAACCAGCGGCTGCTGTGGCCCAATTTCAAGTCCCCGCTGATGTGGGACGTGTTTGCCATCGGGACCTATCTGACCGTATCGACCACCTTCCTGGTGGTCGGGTTGGTTCCCGACATCGCGGCGGTCCGGGACAAGGTGTCGGGCTGGCGCAAGAAGCTCTATGGGTCGCTGGCGCTCGGCTGGACGGGCAGTGACCGTCAATGGCGCCACTATTCGCGCGGGTACTTGTATCTCGCCGCACTAGCGACACCGCTCGTGTTGTCGGTGCACTCCGTGGTGTCCTGGGACTTCGCGGTCGGCATCGTACCCGGATGGCACGGGACCATCTTCGCGCCGTATTTCGTGGCCGGGGCCATCTACTCGGGCATCGGAATGGTGTTCACCTTGCTCATTCCGCTGCGCAAGGTCTTGAAGCTCGAGCACATGATCCAAGAGCACCATTTCGACAATTTGGCCAAGCTCACCCTGCTCACGGGATCGATTCTCTTCTACGCCTATGCGATGGAGTATTTCATCGCGTGGTACAGTGGCGTGTCCTGGGAGCAGACCACGTTTTACCTTCGGGCCTTCGGCCCCATGTGGTGGGCCGGCTGGACCATGATCATCTGTAATGCCTTCGTGTCACAGCTCCTGTGGTTCAAGACGATCCGCACCAACGTGACCGCCCTGTTCATTATTTCCATCTTCATCAATATCGGGATGTGGTTCGAGCGGTTCGTCATCATCGTGTCGTCGCTGCGCAACGACTTCGATCCATTTGCCTGGGGCCAGCTCACGCCAACGTGGGCCGATTGGGGAGTCCTCGCGGGATCGTTCGGATGGTTCCTGATGTATTTCCTGCTATTTGCTCGGACGTTCCCGATCGTCGCGATCCAGGAGATCAAGGAAATGATTCCCATGCCGCGGAAGCGACCGGGAGGGTCGCACTAGATGGGCAAGCCCGTTCCCGGCGTGTTGGGCTCCTTCGTCCATATCGATGCGGCGACCGACGCCATTCGCGCGCTCAAAGCCAGGGGCTATTCCGATCTCGCGGTGTATACCGCGGCACCCAACCATGAGGTCGAAGAGGCCATGGCGCACCGGGTCAGCCCCGTCCGCCTGTTCACCCTCATTGGCGGACTCACCGGGTGCGCCGCGGGTTTTGCGATGACGATTTGGATGTCGAATGACTGGCCGATACTCGTGGGAGGGAAGCCGATCGCGTCGATTCCGCCCTATGTGGTGATTGCGTTCGAGTTGACGATTCTCCTGGGCGCCCTGAGCACTGTAGCGGGCATGATCATCCTTCCCCTCCTCAGGCCGACGCGGGGGTATATGTACGACCCGCGCTTCTCCGACGATCAGGTGGGAATCTTCGTGCCCTGCGGCGCCGACCGCGCTGCGGAGGTCCAGGCCATGATGACCCGCGCGGGGTCCGTCGAGGTGCGGCATGAGACCGGCTAACGGCCTCCGCACCGTCCTCCTTGTGCTCGTCCTCGGTTCGGCCGGTTGCGGCTGGTGGTACAACGACGTGCCGTCGCCCGACGACCTCTGGCACCGGGTCCCGTGGTTCGACCATATGCTGGGCTCCCGGGCGGTGTACCCCTATAGCAGCGCCGCCGTGCCCCGCATGACCGTGGCCGGGACCGTCCCAGTCGGCGGCACCGAAGTCGACTATTTCTCGGACTGGCAGCGAGGCAACACCGATCGGGCCAACAGCCTGACGAACCCCACGATCGATCTCGCCGCGAGCCTCGCGCGCGGCGATACGCTGTTTCACACCTTTTGCCTGACCTGCCACGGTCAAACTGGTGTCGGTGATGGTCCGGTTGGCCGAAAGATCGGCAGCCTGTCGATCGTGTCGATCCGGGCCCAAGGGCTGTCGGACGGCTACATCTACAGCATGATTCGGTACGGACGCGGGATCATGGGACAATATGGCGACAAGATCTACCGCCCCGAAGATCGATGGGCGGTGGTCAACTACGTCCGCCACCTCCAGCAACAGGCCGCTGCGCCGGAGCTGCCCCAATGACCGGTCTCACAGTCCGCCATCGTCTGGTGGAGCATTCGGTGACCGGTCGCTATGGTCTGATGTTCGGCCTCGGAGCGCTGCTCGCGGTGGTCGGCATCGCCGGGTTCCTCCTGGCCCTGTCCCAAGGCCAGGCAGATCGCGCCTGGCATCTGTTCCATGTGAACTGGCTCTACTTTACCGGACTGGCCGGTGGCAGCGTGGCCTTGGCCGCGGTCCATAAGGTGGCCAATGCCAAATGGTCGGGGGTCATCCTCCGGTTCGCGGAAGCCGCGGTTGCGTTCTTCCCGATTTCATTCATCGCGTTTCTGCTGATCTTCTTCGTCGGATACGACCATATCTATCCCGACTTCCACGGCCTCGGCCACGGGAAGGAGCTGTGGCTCTCGTTTCCCTGGATGGTCGGACGGCTTGCGGTCGGGCTCATTGCGCTCTTTCTGCTCGGGTGGGCATTTGTGCGCGCGGATCTCGTGCCCGATGTGCACGAGGCACAGTCGTCGGTGTCCGGGTCCCGCCGGCAACGCTATCTCCGCATGGCCGAGGCCTACGACGATACGCCTGAGACCCGCACGGCGCACGAGGTCAAGATCCACCGCCTGGCTCCCATCTACATCCTCGTCTACGTCATCGTCTTCAGCGTACTGGCCTTCGACGGCATCATGGCGCTGCAGCCCCACTGGTTTTCGAACCTGCTGGGGGGCTTCTACTTCATGGGCTCCTTCCTGGGCGCGCACATGCTGCTCGCGCTCCTCGTGTTCTATGCCGGGCGGCAGACCGGGGTCGGAATCCTGATCTCTCCCAAGCAGCGGCATGATCTCGGCAAGCTGTGTTTCGGCTTCACCGTGTTTTGGGCCTACCTCATGTGGGCGCAGTTCTTGGTCATTTGGTACGGCAACCTACCGGAAGAGACCGGCTTCGTCTTTGCCCGGCTGTGGGGGCCGTGGCTTCCGGTTGGGAAGGCGGTGTTCGTGGGCCTGTTCCTCATTCCGTTCTTCGGCCTGCTTGGGGTCGCACCGAAGAAGTTTCCCCTGACCCTCAGCCTGTTCTCGATAATCAGTCTCACGGCGCTCTGGCTGGAGCGGTACCTCTTGGTGATGCCCTCCGTGACCCGGGAATTCGGCCCTGTGGTTGGCCTGCCCGAGGTGAGCACGACCCTGGCCTTTCTGGGACTCTTCCTCTTTGCCTATGCCGTCTTTGCCAGGACCTACCCGATGGTCTCACCCCGCCTCGCCGAGGTTACCCTGGCGCGGGAGACCCACCACGGGACCATCGAGTACGAACACGAAGAGGCAGCGGAAGACTACGTGAGCGAGGAGATCATCGAGCACGACCTGCACCCCGATCAGTAGTCCGGACATCCCTGAAGTCCAGCGCCCCTCCGGAGGTCGACTCCGGAGGGGCGCTGGATCATGGAGATTGCCCGCGGTCCTGCCTAGCGCACCCTCAAGAGGAAAGCCGTGAGCGAGTCGATCGGGACGCTGCCGTAAATGGCCAGCATCCGATCGTCCTGCCGCGTGCCGGAGTTGTCGTTCATCTCGACGCTGGCCGTGACGGTCGGTCCGCTTTGGTGAGAGAGCAGGTCGGAGACCTTGGCAATCGGCCCTTCCACCGTCTGGATCATCTGTCCGGAACTCAACCGCTGTGCCACCACCGTCAGCGGCTTACCGCTACCTTGTTGGTCGCCCTGGACCTGAACCGTGACCACTGGAAGTCCCTCGACCCGCGGTATCCAAGCATTCGATTCGGCTTGTGCCCCGTCCCAGGAAACCGAGCGCCACAGCCCTGCCGTCGGCAGATCACCGGCAAGCTGCTGCACCGGGATGATCTCGACCCGGAGCGGCTCGGTTGGAATGCCCGCCGCGACGGATTGGAATCGGTCGGTCACCGGTGCGAGGCTGGCGTCAGGCGTCCTCGGCTCGGGCTCACGAGTCGGAGCGGGAATGGGACGGGGCTCGGAGGCCACCCGAGTCTGAGATTCCCGGTCGAGCACCTCGACCGGGGAGGCCGGAGACGACTCGGGCATGGCCACCGGCGCTGTCGGCAACGGGGCCACGGCCGTCGCCGGGGGCGGACCCGCGCCGATCCACGAGTTGGCGATCCAGCCTAGCCCCAGGGCCAAGGAAATGCTGGCGGCCCACCCGACAGCGCGAACGATCCGTCGCTTTTTCAGGATCCGGGCCGTGGCCTGGGCCCGAAGGTCGGCGTAGGCCGGCTTGATCGGGCGGGGCGGAGCAAGCGTGGCCAACAGGGCGGTCGTCCGGTCTCGGAGGGCTGCAATGCTGTCGCGAGCCTGCCGGCACGGGGGGCACGAGGCGAGGTGACTCTCGATCTCGACGCACTGTGACCGGCTCAGGGCCTGGTCGAGATAGGCGTGAAGCTCTTCTTCAGGAATGTGCCGCATGTCTCTCAGCTTCTTGTCGATCAAAGGCATCCACCAGCCGGCGTCTTGCACGAGCGAGTGTTGTTCCCACGGCACCGACCGCCAGTCCCGTCTGTTCCGCGATTTCAGGGTAGCTCAACCCGGCGTCCCACAACAACAGCACTTCTTGGTCCCGCGGGGTCAACGCATGGAGCGCCTCACGCATCCGCTCGAGCTTTTCGTTGTGCTCGACGAGGTCTTCCGCCGAGCGCTGCGGCGATGTCAACGGCGTAGGGTCACTCTTGAGGAGTGTCAGGTGCCGCTTCCGCCGAACCGCCGCGCGGGCCTCGTCGCGGGCCAAATTGGCCGCAACGGCGAAGACCCAGGCCCGCGGCTTGTCCGGGTTGTGCTTCATGGCGCGGACGAACACCTCCTGAGCCAGATCTTCGGCGCGATCCGGATCCCACACCTTGCGGTACAGGAACCGCACCACGGCGGCGTACGTGGTCTCATAGAGGTGTTTGAGGTCGTCGGTCACCCAGCGGACTCCCTGGAGTTGTCGGAAACGGCTGCCGTCCCAGCGGCCACCTCGTGAGACGACCCATCTCCATGATATTGCACAACCTGGACCGCGCCGCGGCGGTCAGCGCCGCCGCCGTTTCAGGAAGACGCATCCGGTGTGGAGGTTCGGGTCCTTCGGCGGCCAGTCGAAGCATAACGAGGGCTTGGCCGTCCGGCCATCGGCCCGTTTGCGGCCGTGGAGCGTGCAGGCGACGCCATCCTCTTCCAAATATCCGCAGGCGGAGATGATCTCGACTTCGACCGCGTCCTCCTCCTCCCGCTCAAATTTGCAGAGATAGGGTGGCTTCCGCGTGCGCAGTAGCGTCTCGAGCTTGGTTTGTCGTTCGGTGCAGAGAATCTCGATGATCAGATCGCGACAACAGGCCGCGCCCCTTGTGTTGTCCCCGGTGCGGCATGGCGCTCCCAAACATGGGTTGTCCTCGGTGACGACGGGAAGGCGGCGTGCGGGCATGGGAAGGCGGCGCTCCACCATCTTGTGACGGTCCATGATGACGAAGCGGTCGTTGCCGGCTTGACGAACATGGCGGGTGCGCCTCCGCTCGGGCGGGTGTGGCCCGGTGAAACCGTGCGCGGCACAGGTGGCGCCGCCCTCTCCCGGCTTGAAATACCGACATGGCACGTGGAGTACGGCATCGGCCAGGAGGTCATCATCCTCCACGTACAGTTTTCGGAATGAGATCCGTTCCGTGTGACCCAGAAGCCAGGTTCCGTCGTGGTCTATCTCGTGGGGATCGTCGCCTTCGAACGTCCCGACCCGAATGGTGACCGGCAGCGAGGTGCACTGCCGGCCCAGGGCGCGGCACGGTGGGGTGAGGGGCACAGGCAGGGCTCCGGAGCAGGGTAATCTGGCAATATAGAACGACTTACACCCCGTGGCGAGGCTTGAGCCGGGGTTTGTTCAATGCCTCTCCCAAAACTCGAACCCCCGCCTTATCTTTGTGAACTCATTCACAAACCGAGTATCCGTTCTGGAGGACTGAATTCGATGCGCATCAAGTTCT
>Ga0210366_10000005_pt1 | contig 25532 bp, 45 predicted proteins | sample S641metaT_FD_190380 | JGI IMG/M metagenome (GOLD analysis project Ga0210366, IMG submission 190380) | Metatranscriptome of estuarine sediment microbial communities from the Columbia River estuary, Washington, United States - S.641... | ecosystem: Environmental > Aquatic > Marine > Intertidal... | reverse complement strand
GCGGGAAGCCCGCGCGCGTGACCCGCGCCCGCCCGCGCACCCGCGCGAGCGCCACGCCAATGTGCGACGGCAGCGACGGCATCGGGGGCGGAGCCGATGAACACTGCGGCGCTGGCCGACAAGGTGAAGGACGCGAAGGCGAAGGCCACCGTCGGGTCGTGCTGCGTGGGCGGCGTGATGCTCGTGCTGTGCTGCGCCGGGATGAGTGTGGGGTGGGCAGGCTTCCTGTACCTCACGACATGGGCGCTCGCGGCGGGCTGGCGAGCCGGGTGGGGCGGATGAACTTTCTCGTTGACCCGGTGCCGGGTGGCGCGTAAGGTTTCAGACTCGATGGACGACGCGACGATCATTGCCCTGACGCGGTTGGTACTACACCGCTTGCAGTTGGAGCCCGCCGATGACATCGGACGGGCCAAGACGCGGGACGAACTGCGGACCCGAGGCGTGCCGGTGGCGGCGGTGGACTTGGACCCGCAGAGTCACAAGACCGTGATTCGGCTCGACGACGGGCGCAGCCTGCGGGTGTGGAGTACGCCGGACTTCGAGATCGTGGTGGAGTCGGACGATGTGTCGGTGGTGCGGCGATGAGCCACCCACACGACCCGCCGCCGCGTTGGCTGTGGCCGCTGACGCTGCTCTTGCTGGTGGTCATCCTCTTGCTGGCGATCTTCGCGCCGATTGACCGCGCGACGGCCCACGCGCACACCGAGACGTGCGGTCACTGATGGCGACGGCCATGACTACGTGCGGCGTGTGTGAAGGCCGCATCCACGGCACCGTCATTTGCAAGCAGTGTCAGAAGCCCTGCTGTTACATCTGCACGGACCCCAACTCCGTCTGCATCGGGTGTGCGTACACGTACCGGCGCGGGCGGAATCGCGGGAAGATCGTCGGCAACCGTGAACTCGACCCGCTGCCCGATGCGACGTGCGACTTCTGCGCGAAGACGATGCAAGGGGACATGCTGACCTTCTGCGTGGGCGAGTGTCGGCAACGCTTCTGCCCCGACTGCCTGTCCAACGACGCGGTGCAGTGCGCGTGCCCGCCGGTGGAGGACTGATGCAGGTGTCGGTCCCCTTCACCTACGGGCAAGACCACACGTTGATCTTCGGCACGACGTGCGCCGGGTGCGAGCAGCCGTTCGCGGGGGGCGACCGCTGCGTGATCGTCCGGCCCGACGATGCGCCGACCCGCCAGTGGCACGTCACCTGTCACGAGACGGCGAAGCAAGACTGATGGCGATGCGACTCCGAGCCGGAACGTGCGACGACTCCGAGGGCTGTGGCCGGGCCTTCACGGCTACGGAGTGCTGCGTCTGCCCGCAGTGCGAAGCCGTCTTCTGTGCCGATTGTTGGAGCAACCCGCGTGTGCATTGGGCGTGCAAGCAGGCGGAGAATGACGAACTGGAACGCTTCATGGAAGACGAGGCCGAAGCCGAAGCCGACCATGAAGCCGCGCACGAACTTGGGGAGACCCCCGATGAGTGATCAATACGACCGCCTCATCTATACCATCGTCAGCGCCCCGCATTCGACGGCAGCGGGTGTGCAACTGCGCACGCGCGATGGCAACGACCGCGAGGACACCAACTGGTTTCCGAAGTCGCAGGTGGACTACGACGACCAAGAGGTGTCGATGCCCCGGTGGCTCGCGCTCGACAAGGGCTTGGGCGTTCCGGTGCGGGAGTCCACGCAACACGACGCGCGGCGGGACGACGAATGATGGACTCCAAGCGCCACGGGGTGTCTGACTTCCCACCCGACCCTTTGAAGGCCACGCTCGACGCGGTGCTGAAGCCGTTCGTGGGCTGCCCGAACGACGCTTGCACGCGGGCCGCGATTCAGTCGGCGGTCGCGGCCTTCCTCGCGCCGTTGGGGGAGGGCCGGGAGTTTCTGGTACAGGGCGAGGGCGATGCGCTGGCCGTGAACGTCATGCCGGAGTTGCCCATGACCGAGGCGACCTTCACCAAGCTGGTCGGACGGGCACCGGTGAACGACGACCTCGACCGCGTGAACTGCCCCACCATTGGCGGCTTCGGCCACACGCTGTGCGGCTGGTGCCTCGTCCATTACGGCCCCCGCTTCCAATGTGGGTGCGTCCCGGGAGTGCGGTGATGTTCCACATTGAGATCCAGTACCGCCGTGGCACGCCGGACCCGACTACGTTCGTCGGGCTGTTGGCGTTGGGCGTCATCGCGCAGTACGCCAACGCGGTGCAGCGCCGGTTTTACGAGTACGTGCGGACGCACAACGCGGAGGCGCGGAAGGCCCATGCGCGCCTGACCCGGGGTCCGCTGATCGACGCGATGGACGAGGCGATGGCCGACCGGAAGCATGTGCGGACGTGGCGGTGCGAAGTGCAGTCGAAGGTGACGGAGGACGGCCACGCGGAGTCGATCCTGTATTGCCAGCCGGACGCCGTGGAGCAGTGGGCCACCGTGAAGTTCACGACGCGCCTCCCGCAGGCGGCGACGACATGAGCGACGAGATGATCTTCGACCTCACCGAGAGCCAGCTTCGCACTGCGAGCGTGATCCAGCGCCTCGTCTATCGGTGCATCCGGATGACGTTGAATGAGGCCGGGGAGAAGGACCGCGAGAAGTTTCCGGGGGTCATCGAGCTACTGCGCGTGTGGTGCGACCACTTCGTCCGCGCCAAAGAAATCCACAAGGCCGAAGTGGTCTTCGACGAGACGATTTGGCCTCCGAGTCAACCGGAGCGGCACGGGGCGGTGGTGCAGGTGTACGTGGACTTCGACGCCTCTGCATCGCATTACATCGTGGAGATCGACTTGACGAAGGGGTACTTCGACTGCGCCTCCCTGCGGTCTCCGATGTACGGCGTCATGCCGATCAACCCGTTCCACGTTCGCTTTCAAGCGGGGGCGGACACCCCCGGGGCGACGACATGAGCAAGACCCACATCACCATCCACAGTCCGGGCAAGGACTACGACCCGGCGTTGCACGTCACGCTCGACGAACTGCGCGAGCTTGGCTTGACGAGCTTGCCCGCTGAGAAGGACGTGCCGGGCTGCGCGTGGATTCCGCGTGGCGCGATGCTGCCGGACCCGTCGAGCATCGAAGCCACTAACGACCCCGATGCGCCGAACAAGATGCGGGTCCGCATGAAGGTCGGCTTCGCACAGGCGCTCACGTGGGAGACGGTCAAGCTGGAGATCGACGGCGACGTGGACCTGGACGAACTGAAGAAGACGCTGGACGCAGGGGACGACGCATGACTGCCGAGGAACTGACCGCGCGGGCGCTCGCGCTCGTGCGCGAAGCTACGCAATCCGTCTTGAGCGGCCCCCCGAAGCGGGAAGCCGTCGAAGCCCAGGTGCGCGAGGCCCTGGAGGGGAAGGCCCTGGGGTGGGGCGAGTCCGTGGACATTGCGTTTCGGTGGGACGAGGCGGTGGTCACGCTGGTCCCGCACAACCTCTTTACCGGCTTGCTGCTGGCGCACATCCCGGCGGCGGACGCGGCCCGGTATCTCGGGGCGGAGGAAGCGGAGATCGGGCACATGACCTATCACTTCTATGACGACAAGTTCACCATCCAGCAGACCACGCCCTTCGAGCAGATCACGGTGGCGTACGACTTCGGAGCCGACTTCGATGGCTGAGGGCACCGTGACCTGTGATGGCTGTGGCACGACCGGCGCAACGGAGCGGCGGCAAGAAGTGGGGCGCACGAATCCCGTCAACCCCAAGACCGGGCGGCGCTGGTGGAGTCGGCGGGTGCAGCGCCCCGGCCAGGAGTCGCGGATCGAACACGCTTGTTCGCCGGAGTGCCGCGTGAAGGTCGAAGCTACGGCATGAACACCCCGCAAATCGACGCGCTGCGTGATCAGTTTGCCGTGGCCCTTGCGCAGGGCTTCGAGATTTGGCGCTGGACCCGTGGCCGCGACGAGGACGGACTGCCTGCCCCGACGGCGAGTGAGGCCGTGGCCCGCGACCTCTGGCGGCAAGCGGACCTGCTGGTGGCGACTCGGCCTGCTACGACGACGCCCTTCGAGCCGTGCCCCGCGTGTGGGTGGCGGACGTTCATCGTGGCGCAGAAGCACCAAGTCTGTCTGCGGTGCGACACCGTGCGCGACTTCAAACCGAAAGTGCGGCGTTGACACTGTGGGAAGCCTGTCGGACATCTTCAAATCGCCGCCCGCGCATGAGGCGTTCTGGAAGGAAATCCAGGGCTTGGTCAAGGACGGGTTTGCCCACACCTTCCGCCCGGTCGGCTGCACGATGGAGCAGATCAACGCGCTCCACGAACTTCGCAAACGGATGCAAGCGCAAAACCAAGCGGAGGCCGCCGGGCGGGAGCCCTGCTATTACTGCGGTGGGACCACCGATGCGCACGCCGACGATCCGGGTCAGTACCCGCTGTTCTTCGCGCACGCCGCTGCCCCGGGCACGCCGAAGGCGCATCATACGAGTTGCGTGACGCAGCGATTGGAACCGTGATGGGAACCCCTATGACCTTCCGCGCCAAGCCGCTCGAAGTCGAAGCCATGTGCTACGCGAAGCCCGAGGACTGCACGGCGATTCACACTTGGATGGGCAAGGCGCACGACCCGGGCCGCCCGCGTCCGTCGAACGTGCCCGAGGAAGGCTTCATGTGCGGGGGCGGTGCCCCTATCGCCATCGACACCCGGGAAGGCGTGATGGAAGCGCAGTTGGGCGACTGGATCATCAAGGAGCCGTTTCCAACCGGCGACCGGGACTTCTATCCCGTGAAGAACGCCATCTTCCGTGAGCGGTACACTGCGCCCATCGACGATGGCGTGGACGGTCACATCGACGCCACGCATCGGACTACGGCGAGCGATCTGCTGGCGACGTGGCGGCACGCGCCGGGAAGCGTGATTCTCGGGACACCGCCGTCCACGGGAGACGCGAAGGCGCAGGACATCGCCCAAGCCCTCGCCAACGAAGCCCGCAAGCGAGACAAGCTGTGGGCGCTCGCGCTCATTGCCGAGGCTCCGGTGGCGGTGATGCACCGCATCGTCACGGAGATGCTGCGGCTGCGTGACGGGGGGGTCTCCCCCGTCGGGATGGACGTGGACCCCTCCGGGGAATCCGCGTACCTGCGCTTGCGCCGCGAGCGGGTGGCAACCACGGTGGTGGACGTGCCGGGTGTCAACGTGGACCTCACCAAGGACGGGGAGATCATCGGCGTTGAGTTCCTGACGTGGCCGGTGCGCAACGGAGCCGACGCATGAACCCCGACGTGCTGGCCCGCTGGCAGGAGATGGAAGGGTGCCACGCCGAAGCCCGCCGCCTCATCGACGTGGAGTATCGCTGGATGCTGGCGTGCCTGTGGGTCACCGTCCTCATCGTGCCGCTGCCGTTCACGCTGATCGGCTGGCTACGCGCCCGCCGACGGCTGCGGGCGGCGCAGGTGCGAGCGCAGACCATTGCCGAGCGCGTGCAGCAGGGCAACTTCGCGCCGTTGCCGGGAGCCCCGCTATGACCGACTTGGTGGACGCCTTCAGTACGCTCGAACACGTGGAGTTCGCTGCCCGGTTGCAAGGGGCGCAGGACGTGGCGATGTTCCTCGACTTCGCGCGGGGGCACGCCGGGGCGCAGATGCTCATGCAGCACCGCGATGCGGAAGCGGTCGTGGAGCGGATGCACAAGCTGCTGACCAAGCGCATTGACCCGAACTACATGCACCCCGATGATCCGGCCCTCGCGGTGTATCTCGATGTGCTGTATCGCCTGGAGCAACCGGCGGCGTTGCGCCGGGCGTGGAAGCTCTGCGCGGCGAACCCGAAGCTGTACTGGACGCACCAAGTCGCGCAGACGATCAATCTGCGGGAGCAGTCCGCCACCGCCGCGAAGGCCGCACCCCCGCGTGCGGGGCTCGACCCGGAGGAAGACACCGACGACCTTGCGCCGGAGCCCACCCCGCCCGGGGTGCCGACCGGTGCCGACGGGGCCGAGACCACGGTGGCGGCCCTCAAAGAGGCGGGCGACATGATCGTGGACGCCCCGCCCGCCCCCTTCCCGGCTCCCCCGGCAGCGATCACGCCCGAGGACTTCGCGCGGGTCTTTTATCAGCGGTACATGGAAGCCACGCGCTTCATTGCCGCCGAGCGCAAGCAGCAGGCGCGACCGATGCCCGCGTGGGACGACATCAACCCGTCCCATCCGGTGCGGGCCATCTTCCAAGCTACGTGCGACGATATGCTCGCGCGGCTGCACGCCGTGCCGTACGTCCCGTTCCCGCCCGAGAATGTGGGACACCGCAACGCCGTGGCGCACGCCATTCAACAGGGCAAGATCGCCGCGCGCGTGACGCTGTACACGGAGTCCGAGAACGTCGTCGAATAAAGTGCTTGCCGCTCCCGTGCCACCCGCATACACTTCCCGCTGATATGGGACGTTCCCGAGAACAGAAGCGGCGCGAGTTCGCAGAGGCATACGGTGGCAAGGCTCCGCCACCGGAACCCCCGAAGGTGCGGCAGTCGGCCATCGGTGCCGCCTTCGATGCGCTGGCGGACCCGCACAAGAAGCGCCGCGAAGCCATCCACGGGTGGCTCGCCGCGAACGACTTCGTGCAAGCCCCCGACTACGACACGCTGATCGGGCGGGGGGATTGGGTGCACAAGAGCGGCGCGTGCGCCGTCAGTGCCGCCCTCGTGCAGGACTGCGTGGAAGGGCACCTGTCGTGGCGCGATACGCAGGGCGGGATCATGGAAGCGTTGAGCGCCCCGCGTTGACAGTCTGGTATGGCCTCCCTGGAAATCATCATCCGGCTGCCCACGCGCATTCCGTGGTACACCGCGCAGCAGATTCTCGGGCACTGCGCCCAGCGGGTGTGGCAGCGCGCACAGGATACGGGTCTCACCCTGCGTTGGCCCGGTCACTTCGTGTTGGTTTACTTGGGCGGACGCCGGTACCGCGTGTACTGGCATTCGGTGAAGGAGAACATCGTGAGCGAGCAATTGGACAAGGGCAGTGGGTACTACGGGTCACACGAGTACGTGGGCGACGACGCCACGTACGTCATGCGGTCCTGCCAGGACGATTCCATCTCCACGGTGGGCGTGTGGCAGCAGGTGATCGAGCAGCGCCTCGTGCAACTCCAGCGCGAGATCGACGAGCGCAAGGGCGATGATGAGGACAACGTGGTCCTCGCGGAAGACCTCGAAGCGCAGCGAGCGGCGTTGCAGTGGGCGCTCGATATACGCACGAAGCCGCTGCGCCGGGTGCAGCACAGTCGCGCGTGATGCCCGTTCGCCCGCTGCTTCTCGATGCCGACGCGCGCCAGCGCATTCAGCACTTGGCGCAGTTTGCGGCGGACCCGGCGCACTGGTTCACGTCGATGCGCCGGAGCCTGGGTTTCATTCCGGGCCAGCACCCCGAGTACGTGGTGACGATCAGCAGCTATCGCTGTGTTTTCACGTGGACCGAGGCGAAGACCGTCGTGGTGCGCCAACTCTCCGCGAGTGTGCCCGCGCCGGGGCTGTTGCCCCATGTGCAAGCCGTGTGTGCCTTGGCTACGGAGTTTGGGCTCACGGGGTGGGACATCGAACGGAATAATGGGGCACCCCCCAAGGATTGGCAGTGGCACAAAGGGCAGCACTCGATTGCCGTGTGGCAAGTGATTCCGCCCGCCGAAGTCGTTGCCGCGAAGGAGCCAGCATGAGCGACGAGAAGAAGGACGACGCCAACGACCTCAAGGATGCGGCCCGCGAGAGCGCCGAAGACCTTGTGGACGACCTCAAGCACATTGAGCGCGACCGCGTGAACGCCGACGACATGGACGAGCGCGAGCGGATCGAGAAGCTGCGTAAGGCCGCTGAGGACATTCGCGAGAATATCTAATGTCGGCTCCCCCGTTCCAACGCAAGAAGTGCGTCCACCGTAAGCCGTCCGGCGCGTCTTGCCGCGCCTGGGCACAGGACGACACGGGTTATTGTTGGGTCCACAACCCCGATGGCCGGGCGCAGCAGCGTATCGCGGCCACCAAGAAGATGAACGCGGAAGGCCGGGTGCGATGAGCGTTCCGACGCGGCCCCGACGGATTGCCACTGTGGGAACCTGCCGGAGGCTGACTACACTGGCCTCGTCAGGAGGCCCGCATGTCCGCACCCGAGCCGAGACCGCTGCCCGAGTGCCCCACTTGTCACGCCCATGTGCCGCGCAAGCCGTGGTGGCGCAGTCGGAAGTTCTGGTGCGTCATGTTGGGGATGAGCGTCCCGCCCGTCGCGTGGGCCACGGTACAGCTTCCGATTTGGCACACCGTCGCCATGCTGTTCCCGCCGATGGCGTGGGGCTTCGGGGAGTGGACGTTGGACCTCGTGAAGGAAGTGACGCGGATGCTGTTGGCGTGGGTCAGAGCCAAGTCCGCCTCCGCGCCGTTGCTCCCGACGCCACCCCCCGAGGGGATCGCTGATGCCGTCTCCGCCGCCGCTTGACGAGTACCCCACGGGCTGCAAACACTGCTTGCACCTGGGCCAACTACACCGCGTGACGGGGGTGTGTACCCACCGCCACTGTCCTTGCTCGCAGTTCCAGCCGTTGCCCCCGACGGCCTCGCAAAACAAGCCGCTGCGGCCCGTGGCAGCGCGGATATGATGGGCGACGAAAATGAGCGACACCGGGCACTCTCGGCTGCGCGATGCGATCACGGAGGCGTGCGCCCACGGCCAGTCGCCGTGCCTCGCGTGTCAGCAAGCCCGCGTTGTCGCCACGGTGGCAACGCTCGACCGCGAACGGATCGAAGCCTTGCGCGAGATTCGGACGCAGATCGAGCATGGGCTGGATGCCACGGCCCTCGTCCGGCTGGTGACCGACGCCCTCGACGGGGTGCCGCGCGATACCCGGCTCGATGCCGCCACCACGATGCTCGCTAAGTGTCACACCGCACTACGGCGGGTGAAGACGCCGCGCACCGACCCGGACCTCTTGCAGCAGATCGTGGCGTACCTCGCGGGCGAGGGAATCGCCGTCGCTGACGAGTGATGCCGTCCGTTTTCACCAACGCCGACGAAGTGCACACCGCGCTGCGGGCCAAGTACGAACCGCCCGAGTGGGTGTACCTCGCGGAAGTTGCCACCGGCACCGGTGGACGGCTGGAGCGGTTCATGGATGGGCTCGCCATGAATATGTGGCCGAGTCGCGGCCTCGCGCTGCATGGGTTCGAGATCAAGGTCACCCGGTCGGACTGGCGCACGGAACTGCGCAAGCCGCGTAAGGCGGAGGCGTCGTTCAAGCATGTGGACTTCTGGTGGCTTGTGGTTGGCAACGCCGACATCGTGAAGCCCGACGAGTTGCCGAAGGGGTGGGGCTTGCTGGTGCCCCACGGCAAGACGCTGAAGGTCAAGGTGCAAGCCGTCGAGCGTAAGCCCAAGAAGCTCGACCGCGCCTTCCTCGCGTCCATGCTGCGTTCGGTCACATCGGGGTCCGCTACGGCGCGAGCCGTGCAGGCGGCGAAGGCAGATGCGTACTCGCGCGGGTACGCGCAGGGCCAGAAGGACGACCGCAACACGGCCAAGCGCGACCGCGACGACGACCTGCGCCGGGCCAAGCGGTTGATCGAAACCACCGAGCAGTTCCAGAAGCTCACCGGGGTCTCGCTCGATGGGTACAGCGTGGACGTGGAGCAGCAAGCGAAGGTGTTCAATCTGATGCGGCAGATGTTCTCGGGCAAGTACGGGAACGACCCGGTGTCGGCACTACGGCGCATTCGCGAGAAGATGGCCGAGAAGCTGACCGACGTGGATGCGTTTCTCGACGAACTGACGGCGTTGATGGAGTTGACGACGTGAGCGACCCGTGGTGGGTGTTGATGGTGTGGATGCCCCTGGCTGTGGCGGTGGTGTTGCTGCTTCTGTTGGCGGTTTGGAGCCGCCGCACCCGCCCGACCGGCTTTGGGGTGCAGGACGCCACGGTGCCACCACCCCCGGCGCATCCCACGGTCGAGCCGACGCGATGGGAGTACCGCATCCTCGCCATGCTCATCTCGGGCAAGAAGACCCACGAGTGGCTGGCGCGACGGCTGTGGCCCGCCGCTCGCACGTGGCGCGGGGAAGTCCCGCCGGTGGTGCTGCGGACGATGAAGGCCGTGCTGCATCCGATGACGGCCCGGGGTTGGATCACGCGCGTCGAGTACCGGAACCCCGGCATTTGGGAGTACGAGATCGCGGACCCGGGCTTCGACGCGCTGCGTTTGGGTAAGCACTACGCCGAATTGGTCCAAGGCTGATGGGCGTGTCGATGGACGTTAGGGTGGAGCGCGCCGGGCAGTTCGTCGCCGCAGCGGACCCGTGCCCCGGTGGCGCGAAGTTCTCGACCCGCGTGTTGCACGAGATGGCGGACGCCGGACGGATTACCTTCGCCCTCTATGCGGACCCGGAAGAATGCGGTGCGATCCAAGAGCGCACGATGACGCCGACCGACATCCGCCTCTATTTGTCGGAGTTGATTGAGGTTCACGACTACGCGGTGCCGACCGACGTGATTGACCTGTTGGCTGCCCATGAGGCCGACCCGTCTGTGACGTGGAAGATCGTCACGCATCACTGAGGTTGACACGGTGGGAAGACTGCAACGCCTCGCCCAATGGGCACTCCAACGCCTTCCGGCAGAAACGGCGCACCGCCTCGCGCTCCGGGCGATGGCGAAGCAACGCTTGGCCCCCGGCCCGGTCGTGTGGGACGACACGCGCTTCCTGGGGCAGACCCTCACCAACCCGTTGGGGCTGGCGGCGGGCTTCGACAAGCACGGCACCCTCGCGGGAGCCGCGCAGCAGTACGGCTTCGGCTTCGTCGAAGTCGGCAGCGTCACGTGGGAGCCGCACGGCGGGCATCCGCGCCCCCGCATGTTCCGGCTGGACGACCGCCACTTGCTGAACCGCATGGGGCTGAACGGCCCCGGGGCCGAAGCGGTGCACGCCAACCTCGACGGCGTGCCCCCGTCGTACTACGGCGTGAGTATCACCAAGAGCAACAAGCCCGACATCTTGGGCGAGCGGGGCCTCGCGGACATCTTGCGGACGTACCGGCTCATGCGGGATCGCGGTTGCTATCGCGTGATCAACCTGTCGTGCCCCAACCGCCATGATGGCACGACGCTCGAAGACCCGGCGATGCTCCACGAGTTGCTGCCGGAGTTGCACACGATGGTGCCGGGGGTGGCGAACCCGCCGACGTTCCCGTGGGGCGTGAAGCTTTCGCCTCATCGGTCGAAGCGGGAGATGGACGCCACCATCGCCGCGTGCGAAGCGCACGGCTGCTGGTTCTATATCCTGGGCAACACCCAACCGCACGACCACCCGAAGTACGGCCCGGGTGGGTGCAGTGGTCATAGCCTTCTGCCTCTCGTCCTGCCGCGCGTGAGTTGGCTGGTCGGAGTCACCAACAAGCCTGTTATCGCGTGCGGGGGTGTGGCTACGGGCCTCGATGCCTTCCTGTGCCAGACGGCGGGAGCCACCTTGGTGCAGGCGTATACCGGCTTCGTCCGTGGCCCGTACGCCGGGCCGACCTTCGCGCAGCGCGTGTTGACAGAGTGGCAATCCCTGCCGAGCGCCATCGGCGCTTTTGAGGAACCCGATGAAGTACACCAGTCCGATTGATCCCCACGTCCACCTGCGGTGGACGGAGTACGCGGACCACGAGTTCACGCGATGGGCGTATCTCGACGCGCAAGCCGTTGGGCTTGCGGCGTTCATGGAGATGCCCAACACCACGCCCGCGCTCACGGATGCGCTGGCGTTTACCAATCGCCTTGTCGGCCTGGGGCCGACGATGAGCGGCGTGGCCCGCGAGACCGGCAAGCCGCTGCCGCAGTACCACGCGCACATCGGGCTCACCGGCACGGTGTCGGAGGTTGTGGACGCACTACGGTGGGCCAGGGACGAGGAAATCTCGGCCAAGATGTTCTGCTGTCACTCGACGGGCAACATGGGCTTGCTCGACGAGTCGCAGCGCGAGAACGTCTGGCGCGTGGCGGCAGAGGTCGGGTATGAGGAAGCCATCGTCGTCCACGCGGAAGATCACACCTGCTTTGGCCTCGACCCGGAAGGACTGGACTTCGACCCCGCCGACCCGCTGTCGCACGCGCTCTATCGGAACGAGACGGCGGAGAGTGTGGCCGCGTTGGAGCAGGTGCGGCACGCCCGCAAGCACGGCTTCTTGGGCACCATCGTCTTCGCGCATACGAGTTCGCCCGATATGGTGGAGATGGTGCGCAACGAACTGCGTCCGACCGACACTTTCGCGGTGAAGTTCGAGGTCACGTGGCACCACCTGTTCCTCAACATTGAGGACGACTACCCGCTGCACGGCAACCGCGTGAAGATGAACCCGCCGCTGCGCAGCAAGCGCAGTCAGGAGCGGCTGTGGGACATGTTGTTCGACGGCAGGGTGGACTTCATCGGTACCGATCACGCGCCGCACCCGGTCGCCCGCAAGGACGATCCCGAAGCCCCGGCGAGCGGTATCCCGGCGATTCCGTTTTGGCCGAAGGGCATCGAGTTGTTGCGCCAGGACGGCATGAACGAGGCGCTGCTGCGCCGCGTCACCTTTGCCAACGCCGCGACGACGTTCGGCTTGGAGGTCCAGCCGTTCGAGGTCGAGACCGAGTACGACCCGAGCCGGTGGGAGAAATACGGATGGAACCCCTTCAGCCGATGGGGATAAACCGTTGCACCCGCGCACGCGCGGAACTACGCTAAGGCTTCACGGTCAACCACCCGGAGGCTTTCATGGCGAACCCCACTGGCGCGATCATCCAGTCGCTCCCCATCGAGTACATGGTGGCGAGCCCCCTCATTGCGGCGATCAAGGCGCACGTGATGGCGGCGCAGGCGTACGCCGACTTCTTCAAGAGCGTCTGCCTGTACGAGGACGGCGGCGTCCGCATGATCCGCCTCGCGTATGAGGAAACGGAGCGTGATGACGCGGGGCAGCCGACGGGGAAGAACATCAAGCGCGTCGTGGACGCCCCCTTCTTCGGCATGATCCCGATGCCCGCGTTCGGCATGGACAAGGTGACCGTGGACTTCGAGTTGGAGATCAGCACCATCGAGGAATCCAAGCAGGCTACGGACGCTTCGCTCGAAGCCAGTGTGAAGTACGGCTTCGGCCCGTGGGGCGTGAGCGCGAAGGGCAAGGTGTCACACCACCGGGAGTCCACGCGCAAGACCGACACGCGCTCCAAGTATTCCTTTCACGTCGAGGCATCCCGCCAAGACCCGCCTGAAACCCTGATGCGGGTGCTGGACCACGTGCTGAACGGCACGTCGCACCCGGTGGACGCCGACAAGGCTCCCAAGCTGTCAGAGGGCAAGGGCAAGAAGACGGCGGCGTAACCCGCCGTGCCACGCCCGTCGTGGTGGAATCTCTGGTTGGCGCGCGGGGGCCACGGGCCACCGCCGGAGGGTGCCGTGCCGGATGAATCCGCGTACAGCGGCCCGCTCCCGCCCGGTGCGCAAGGGCTGACGGACCTCGCGCGGGGAATGCAGCACGTCGCGTTGGCGACGACCGACATCTTGGGGCAGCACGCGATCAACATGCTGAACCACTACGTCGATCCGGTCACGCGCGAGCCTATCGAGACGCGCATCCGGTTGCGCAACGGACAGGTGATGGACGTGCCGCTCATCGCGTTGATCCCGCCTTCGACGCTGGCGATGAAGCAACTCAAGATCAAGATGGCCGTGTCGGTCAAGGGTGTCGAGGTCAAGGCGCACCAGTACGACAAGGGGATGGCGGAAGTGGACCGCTCGCGGTTCCACGTGGCGTTCGGCCCGTCGGACCCGGACAACACGAAACGTAAGCGCGGCAGCGAGAAGATGATCGACTTGGAGATGACGTTCGAGGCCATTGAGCCGCCGGAAGCGTTGCACCGCATCATTGAGCAGTTCACGCAGTACGTGGAGCCGATGGACGAGAGCGATGCCAACAAGTATGGCGTCCCGAAGAACGGGGACCACGACACGCACGGTGGGGCTATCAAGCCGCTGCCGCCGGAGCCGGAGGTTTTGGATGCGGACGAGCCGCTGCACGAACCGGCGTTGCGCCCGGCGGGAGATTGGACCGGCCCGGACGTGGACCCGAACGCGGTGACTACGGTGAGCCCGCAGGATGAGACGCAGGAGATCGAACTGCCCGACGACGATTCGGTGCCCCCGGACGCCCTTTAGAAGGGGCTTGACCGGTCCCGCGCCACCCGGTAACATTCCGGGGGAATCAAGGAGGGCACGATGGCCCAAGCACACGTTGCAATTTATGGCCCCTTACCTGCCCAATTCGAGCGTGTTGTCTCCAAGCTCCCCAAGGAGCGCCGGAAGGCCGTACGCTTCTCGCTGGTCACCACTGACAAGGACAAGCGACCCCGCGCTCCCCGCGCGGACCTGCACGTCCTCTGGACACGCTTCATCGCGCACGTGCACGAGAGCGAAGTCGCGGCGCGGAACGAGCCCACTCAGTGGGTCCACCGCTTCAACGCGGAGACGTTGGAGGATGCGCTGCGTAAGGGCTTGGACGGGGAGCCGGACGCCCCGACCGGGGACGCGCAGTCAACCCCCGAGTCGCAGGCTCCCACGAAGCGGCGCAAGCGGAAGCGGAAGAAGTAACGGCGTGCCCGCGACACGGACCCCGGCCAGCGGGTATTCGGACTACCGGGTTGCCAGTGTGGGAAGGACACCATGAGCGACGACGACAAGCCTCCGGACGAACTCGATGAGCGTGACCCCGCCGTGCGCAAGGACGCTGCGCAGAAAGCCCGGCAGCAGCGCAAGGAGATCGAACACGCGATGCAGTTGTTCGAGACGAACCGCGATCACTTCGACATGAGCCAGCGACAGGTCGCCATCATGTATTTTGTCCGGTACTCGATGTTTGTCGAGGCGGGCTTCACCGAGGAACAAGCAATGGACATCATCAAGATTCGAGGACTGGCATGATCCGCAAAGCCTTCAACGTGCTGGACGACCACGGATGGTGGTCGGTGCCGGTATTCTTCCTGGTGTTCTTCTTGAGCGCCGCTGTGGTGTCGGCGCGGTCGGCCCCCCAAGACCCGAAGCCTCTCGTCATCGGAGTCCGTGACTACGTGGCGACGGTGGACCGCGTGGTCGATGGCGACACGGTGGACTTGCACGTCGAGGCGTGGCCGACGGTCGTGTTGCAGGATCGCTTCCGGCTCCTGGGCATCAACGCCCCGGAGACGCGCGGCGCAGAGCGGCCCGAGGGGTTGAAGAGTACGGACTGGCTGAAGGACAAGCTCGCGCCGCACGCGCAGATCATCGTCCGCATCCCCGCGAAGAATGAGCGAGGCAAGTACGGACGTTGGCTTGGCACCCTGTTGGTGCCGGGGGCCGACGGCCAGTTGATTGACCTGAACAAGCTTATGGTGGCGGAGGGGTTCGCCAAGGTCGCCAACTATTGATCCGCTGACAACGCGGCGGCAGGAGACAGTGATGAAGTTGGAATTCGAGCGCAAGCGCATGGCGGTGGTGTCGGCCCGAGGGATGACCGACGCGGTGTGTACCTACGAGTTCGCGTTCATGAGCGATGACGGGACGAAGTACGCCCTCGACGCGCCGACCGTCGTGTTGACGACGGGTCTGGACGTGGCGTTCCTGTGTGCCCGGCAGTTCACGGACGAGAGCGTGCTGGTGCTGTACCACACGGGCAACCCGGTGGACCCGCAGTTCGTCGTGGCCGAGTTCCACTTCGACAACCGGACCATCAGCCATCTGCAAGACCACGGGGACGACTGGTCCACGGCGCACGCGGACTTCGAGGCCCGCCAGCCGGGGGAGATGACCGCCATCCATCCCGAGGACCAGCCGACGCAGGCCGATGTCTAAGCCCAACCGACACGACATGGCACTGGCGGAGAAGCATCTCATCGCCATCTATCGGGACCAGTGGGTCGAGGCGAACCCGGGCGTGGTGCGCGCGGCAGCGGAAGCCGTGGCGGAACGTCGGCGGTTGGACATGAAGGCCGCGAGCGACGAAGAGATGATGCGCTACGGCATGGATGGGTTCATCGCGGACGCCATCAAGAAGGCTCCGTGAGGCCGTACCTCCCCGACCCGGAACGTACCCTCGCGGAGATCGCGGCGTACCATGCCACGGTCTTTCGCGGCGAAGCGGTCAAGGACGGCCACATGGTGCGCTTCGTGACGGACGGCGACGGCGGTTCGTACTATCGGAGCAGTGGGAAGTGGTGGTATCTTCCCAACAACGGCGACCCGCAGCGGGTCCGCGAAATCACGACATGAAGAACAACAGTGGACGCCCGCGCAAGGTCCGGATCAAGCACGGGGGGCGACGGCACCCCAAGAGCGGGCGTCCGAACTGGAACCGCAAGGAGCATCGCGGCACCGGCCCCACGTTGGAGTCGGAGTGGGCGATGAACACGGACTACACCGAACTGAAGGGGGCCAACTGGCTTTCGATTCACCGTGACCGAACATAGGTTGCGTGCCGGGGATGGTGTTCAGGCCCCGTTATCAAGGCACCACACAATTCATATGCCGACGACATCAACATCGTCAAGGCGACCTTCGGCGCTCGCGCCGAGTTCGCCTGTGCTGCCTAGCGAGTAGCACTCACCCCGGCCTTCTCTAAGCCCGAAGAGAAGGAAGCGTGCGAGGGCTGGCTGTCGGGGAAAGACCGAATCGCTGACCGAGTGGTCTGACACGCGGACACCGAGTCCCCTGGAAAGACAGGAACATCGGAGACGCACGTGGACGCCGTGGGACGCGCGAGGAAGACGGGGGTTCAAATCCCCCGGCCTCCACCATTGACCCTCACCGGAGCCAGCCGGTGAGGGTTTTCTTTTGGCGTGACTTCGACGCACGCCGTACACTTGTTCCTACCTACAGGACCATGCCCACGCATGTATCGCGCTATCACTCTTTCGGCCCCACACCGTCGCTCTCGGGCGAGGGTGCGGCGTTCGATTGTTGGGTAACGCTGTCTTTCGCTGATCGCCCGTGTCCACCGGATGCGGCTGACCCGGCCAGTGCCCCATTGCTTGTTCTGCCGTGGGGGCGCTTCACACAGGTCAACCGCGATGAGGACACCACCGATGGGCGACGACCTTCCTAAGCGCGATCCGCAAGGCCGCGACGAGTTCACGGAGCGCCGCCCGCCTCGCAGCAGCGGGGACGGAGGACATCGCGCCAGTGACAGAGAAGCGGACATGCGCCGCCGGTGGGAGCGAGAGAAGGAAGACGCGAATCGCAAGTCCATCTCGAACGTGCGGCACGAGGCCACGCTCATTCGCCAGGAGTTGCGGGCCGACATCGAGAAGGTGTCGGACGCCAGCCGCGAGCGGGACAAAGAACTACATCTCAAGTTCGATCAACGGAACGAGAAGTACGACGAGCGCCTGGACAAGCTCAAGGATGACGTGACCGGGCTGCGTTCCGAAGTGGCGACCTTCAACAAGATCATGGACAAGAAGGAGAAGGGCGAGTTCGACGACGCGCCGTTCTATGCGCGACCCTCGTACATCAGGGCGATGGGCCTCGCCTTGGCCGCGATCATCGCGGCGATCCTCACGTCGTTGGGCCTCGTGTTTGGCTGGGGCAGTGGCTCCGCCCCCGCGCACGATGCGGTGCACGAAGCCCCGGCGGACCCGGGGGTGCTGGACGGCGAGGGGGACTAACGAACGGTCTCCGCTGCGGCGGGACCGGGCCTCGCGGTGTGCCGATACCGGCCATCGCGAGGCCACTTGAAAGGCGGGTCGTGGAACGGTTCGACAGTCTCTATCTCGGAGCTACACTCATGCTGCTGTTCCAGGGTGAGCAGGTGGCGTTGGAGTTTTTCCGGGTGTATGCCCTCGACCGTGCCGAGCGGGTGGTGTACTTGCAGCCGGTGGACCAAGACGGTCGCGTTCGATTCGGCCTGGACTTGTGCGTGATTCCGGCGGCGCTGTTGGAACGGTATGCGATCCTCGACGAGGAATGGTGCTTGCCGGACCCAACGGACCCCGACCGCGACAGCGAGGCTGGATAGGATTCCCATTGTGTCAACCCACCCCCCTGCTACACTCAACCGGGTGCCGAGGCCCAATCAGCACCCGAACGTTTCCAGCGGAGCAGCGCCCGCCCTGTGAGCCACAGTCGTGACCCAGGAGGAAGCTATGGCGCGGCCCCCGGATAAGGCGACCGACGAACACCGCGCCACGGTTTGCTTGCCGTGTCCCGACTGCGGCAACATCATCCCGTCGTTCACGGTGCAGCGCCCGTCGCACGGCGACACCACGGTGCTGACCGCGAAGTGCGACCAATGCTTGTGGCATGAGGAAGCATCGGTGTTGACGGACGATTTGGGCTTGACCTCGTTGGCCCTGCCCACAAACTACGGCAGGCTGTCGGCGGGGGCCGAGTTGCGGCTGGACGCCTTGTACGAGATGGCTCCGGGTGCCGCGCCGGACGGCGAGGCGGCAGACGACCTCGACGAGTTGATCGACGCCGCCGAAGATCGCCACCCGGTTCTCGATAGTCCGATCTTTACCGCGCGGGCGGTGGCTCCTGCGCCGAAGAAGCCGACACAACGTCCGGACGTGGACGACGACGGGCTCTGTGTGTCTCTCGACGAGATCGCGGGCCTGCCGCCGACGCTCGACTCACTTGCGGCCCCGGTTCGCCGTCCACCGACTGCCTCCATCGTGCGCCGGTCCTCCACGGGGACTGTCCGCCGACTGCGGCAGAAGCGCCGTCGGGGGGAAGCATGGCTGTTGTCCATTGCGTGCCTTGTGGCGCTGGCGATGGGCGGGCTCGAACTTATTTTTTTGGCGCATCGCATGACTACGCCGCAGATCATTTTGGTCGCGGTGTTTTTGGTGCCGGTGACCGTGTTCCTCGTGCGCGGGATGAAGGGCCTGTGGCGCGACACCCAACCGGCGTAACCCCGGTACACCGACCGGGACGGAGGCTGTATGACTGAGTTGCAAGCGGGGGATGCACAGACCCCTGGTACCTATCACGTGATCCAGACCACGGGAATCGAGCGGACGGTGGACATCGGGTGTCCCAACTGCGGCAAGTTTCACCGGCTCTCCAAGCCCACGATTTCGCCTGACGGGGACGTGCGCCCCATCGTGATGTGCCCGTGCGGCTTCAACGACTTCGTGCGGCTCCTGGGCTGGCAGAGCCAGCGGGCGGAGTACCCCACGGTGCGGCGCGGAAATCCCCGGTCCCCGGGATAAGACTTCCCGGTTGACACCGTGGGAACCACCAAGGAAGATGACCGCGCCTTCACCTAACTACGGAGAAGTTCTATGAACGTTCAAGCCCTCGCCAGCCTGTTTGGGCAGGAGGTCGTGGCCTCCTTCGCCCCCTCTGAGATCACGGAAGCCGATGCGCAACTGGCGCTCGACGCTGCCGCGCACATCCTCGAAGACTTCGGGGAGGAACCGGCGCTCGTCGTGGAAACCGGTGAGGGCTTTCTCATCTCCAGCGACCAGCACGTCATCTTCATGGGTGGCGACGGCGAGGTCGATGTCCAAGAGATCGACGACGAGGACGGGGCCGACGTGGCGGAAGGGTCGTCCACCGACCCGGCCAACAACATCAACGATTACTTCTTCACCGAGCGGTTTCCGGATTACGCCGCTCATAAGCTCGCCACCGAACTCATGTATGAGGTCGGACAGGTGGGCGGCACCACCGACACCGTGTTCTTGGATCAAGTGTATCGCAAGACGCGCAGCGGCAAGTTTGCCCCGCTGGCGCAGTACCTTATCCCGACGGTGATCGAGTTTGCTACGCGGGATCGGCTCAACCAGTTGCTCGAACCGGGAGCCGATGCGGCGTATCCAATGGACCTCACGCCGCGCACGCTCCCCCTCGCCACCGAGGGGGTGGACGAGGACATGCCGCGCGAGATGGACGTGGACGACTTCTTCTTCAGCGAGCGGTTCCCCGATCACGCCACGCATGTGGCGGCGCGTACCGCGTTGGAGAAGGCGCGACAGTCCACGGACACCGCGACGGAGAACGCCCTCGCGAAACGGATGTACGCGATCATGCCGGAGTCGCTGCGGAAATACATGCACACGGGCTTCCGTGACATGCTGCGGGCCGAGTCCGAAGAGATCGACGTGACGCGCATCGTGTGGGAACACGAGAACGACGACGCGCCGACCGTGCACATCGTCGAGAACTCGGCGCAGCACCGGCTGTTGCTCACGCCGGTTGGGTCCGAACTGCACGGCCTCACCAAGGACGACATCGACTGGATCAGCAGCGGGCACGCGGCGATGGAGGTCTATGGCCTCCCCGACGACGCGGACTACCTGTACGTTCGCGATGACGTGGCCCGACAGGCGGCGCAGACGCTCACCGAGGCCGAGTACGCGCCGACGATGCACAGCGACCTCAGTGCGCAGGCTAAGGCCATGCGGCTGTACGCGCTGGCCGAGGACGGCATCTCGCAGGCGGCGCTCATCGAGACGCTGCTGCCGGTCGCCCCGCAAGCTCGCGACTTCCTCGACGCACAGCAGGAAGTGGCGCGGCTGGTCGAGACGGGCCGATTCGTCTTCGACGGCGACGACACGATCACGTTGGCCGAGCAATATGCGGCGATGTTCGACGACGGCCCGCTTCAGGCGCTTCTGCCGCTGGCGACGGCGGTGGACACGGGGGCCTTCGCGGCGGAGATCACCGAGTCGCTGTCCGGGTTGACAGAACGGCAACGCACGCAGGTGCAGCGGCATCTGCTGGAGGCGTGGGGCCTCACCGAGCGCGGCCCGCAAGGGGTGGCCGACCCCGCCGCGCCGGTCGAGATGGTCCCGACCATCGCAGAGATGGAGGCCGTGCTACAGACCGTCTTCGAGGCGCAGACGCCTTCCAACGCGGTGCGTCAGTACATGGCGGCGTTCGATGCGGCGAAGGTGGCGGAGGACACCGGGGCGGCGTGGGCCGCGTGTTCCGCCATCCTCGACGTGATGGTCGAAGCGGCTCCGGCGCTCGACGCCGTGACCGAGGCGCTGGACAAGAACTTGGTGCGCGACCTGCAACTGTTCATCGAGAACGACGGCGACCTGTATCGCCAGCAGTTCCAGCCGATCCAGAAGAACCTCGTCACGAAGATGGCGCGCGGTCAGTACGAACACAACAAGGCCGTGAAGCTGTTCATGTACCTCGTCGAGAACGGGGCGAAGAAGTATCACACGGAGAGCGGGACGCAAGGGACGTGGAACAAGGCATTCGACAAGCCCACGCGCATGGCCGTGGCCGAGGCGCTGGCGCTGGAGTTCGAGAGCAGCGCCAAGGACGGCGAGTACGACAGCTACCTGCCGAAGAAGTACCAGAAGACGGCTCCCAAGAAGGGAGGCCGCAGCGCCCTCGAATCGGCGGCCACGACGTACACGGCGGAGTTCGAGATCGACCTGTCGGAGGACGCGGACGATCAGACGGTGGACTTGCAGGTCGAATCGTTCGACGCGGACACGCAAGCGTTCCTCGATGACGAGGACACCCTCTTCCGGGTCACGGAGGACGGGCTGGTCGAGTACAAGAAGATGTCCGTCGGTGCCCGGCGTGCCCGGCTGAAGGCCCGGCGTCGTCCGAAGACCGCCAAGCAGAAGAAGGCGAATCGCCAGCGTCGGCTGAAGCGCCGCCGTGATCCGTCGCAGCGCCGCAAGGAGAAGGTGCGCAGCAAGCGCACGGCGCGGTTCGCCAAGCAGCGCCGTCCGATTGCGGCTTCGGTGGAAACCCCGCAGTGGGTGCGCGAGATCGTCGAGACGGACATGGACGTGTTCACTGTGTCGGCGGAGGACGTGGCGTTCTACACCGATCTGTTCCAAGTCGCCGGATGGGAGCCCGCCGTTGTCGAACACGAAGACGGGACGGTGGACCTGCACGTGCCCACGGAGGTCTTCGAGGCCGTCGAGGCGTTCCTGTTCGACAAGGAGATCGACGACGACATCGACGAGAAGAAGTTCGACCCGACGTTCGGGGGCAAGAAGGCTCCGCCGTTCAAGAAGGACGGCAAGCCGGGCAAGGCCAAGTCGGACGACGATGACGATGACGAGGACGAGGATGAGGATGAGGATGAGGACGAGACGACCGAGGATCACGCCATCAGTGGGGCGCTCGCGGAATTGAGTGAGGCGCTGCCCGCATCCGGGCCGGAGTACGGCGAGGTCAAGACCACGCTGACACTACTGCTGGGCAATGGGATGCTGGAGGCGGCGCAAGCGTTCGTCGCGGGTGTGAAGGCCCGCGACCTGTCCGGCTTCGAGGCGGACGTGCCCCAGGCCGAGACGGTCACGGGGGCGTACGCCTTTGGCGAGGTCACGCCGCGTGCGGCCATGACCGCCATCGCCAACCTGCACACGCGCTTCACGGACGAAGCGGCGCAGGTGCCCGCTTCGCGGATGCCGACTGTGCTGGACACGGGCTTGGGCCGCAAGGTGGATGAGGCCACGTTCCGCGCCGCCGTCGCAGGCATCGAGCCGGACGAGAGCGAGATCGGGGCCAACGTCATTCTCAAGAGCTACGTGGATACGGATGAGACGTGTATCGGGCAGATGGTCGAGATGGCCGGACGCCCGCCCGTGTACTTGCTGTCGGACATGCCCGAGGACGCCGGGGCGGCGTGGCAGTCGGTCATCGAGGGCACGTACAAGCTCCAAGGTGGACACCCGCAGCGCGGGCCGAAGCCGAAGCCGCCGGTGGACACCGGCGCTCCCGGGACGCCGAAGGACGTGGCCGAGACCACGTTGCGCGTGCCGCAGTCGCGGTTGGCCGCGTTCATCGAAGCGGCACAGCAGGCCGGAGCCGGAGACTCGGCCCGGGTGGTGGCGGATGGCGGGGATGTCCTCGTCACGTTGCCCGAAGGCGTGGCCGAGCGTGTGTTGGTGGTGTTCGAGGATGCCACCGTGGAAGAGGAAGCAGTCGCGGTCGGCTAGCTTCCAACAGCGTCAAAAACCAGTTGATCTCAACTACGGCGTCCCGCTAGAATTGCGCCGACCCTAAAGGGCTGCCAGGAGGACATCCGATGCCGCCGATCATGCACGAGAGTGACGAACCCACCGTCAAGGCCGAGGACACCCGAGTCGTCGAGGACGAGGCGCTGCTGTTCGACGAGGACGGCAATCTCACCCTCGAAACGGAGACCATTGGTCGCTTCATCAGCGACGTGGACTTCTCCGATATGCTCGACGACCCGGACGTGGCGGAACACGCCGAGGTTACGGCCTTCGTCGGCCAACTCGTCGAGAACCCCGAGACGGGTGAGTCCGAAGTCATCCCGCTCTCCGAGGCTGACCTCGAAGAGAAGGGGTACGGCAAGGACTACATGGGGGGCAAGGGCGGCAAGGGCGGCATGAAGGGCAAGTACCTCAAGGGCAAGAAGGCCAAGATGCCCGCCGATGCCGAGGACGACGACGAGGACGACGACGAGGAAGTCGAAGAGGGCGAGGCGCAGACCACCATGCCCGCGCACGGCTCTCTGAGCGGTGCCTCGAAGGCCGGGATGGTCGCCGCGATGATGGGTCGGCCCACGGTCAAGATCGGGTACAACGGCAACAGCAGCGGCGGTGAGACCGTCGGCAAGGGCGACAAGCAGCACAAGCCCGGTGCCCACGCCCTGAGCCCTGACTCGTACAGCGAGTCCGAGGAAGTCGAACTCGACGAGGGCGGACTCGACCTCGACGAGAACGGCATCGGCGTCTTCGAGCTTTGGCGCGTGCCCGGCGCGGTCATCGCGGAACACATCGACCTCGACGATCTCGTCGAGATGTTCCCGCACTGGCTGTACGACCTGCCCGAGGCCACGCTGGAGGACCGCGCTCGCAAGGCCATCTTCGAGGACTTGCTCGAACTGGACTACGCGGCGATGTACCCGGGGCTCGACATGGAGGCCATCCTCCAGGCCGAGGCGCGGCTGCAAGAGCAGGGTCTCGACGAGAAGTCCTTCTTCAAGAAGCAGGACTTCCGCAAGCGCCAGTTCAAGGGCGCGGCCCCGACCAAGTGGGGTCCGGCGGGCAAGGGCACCAACGCTATGCACGACCAGCGCGTGCGGCAGATGGTCGCCATGATCCACAAGGGCGTCATCGTCGCGCCCAAGTCCGGCAAGGGGTACCGCGAGGGCTCGCGCTGGAAGTACAAGAACAAGGCGGGCACGCCCTCCGGCAACAAGCAGTACGCGATCTACAAGGACAAGAAGATCAAGTCGATCAAGAAGGGCCTCAGCCAGAACCCCGGTCTGGCGAAGGCGCGCGAGAAGGTCGTCAGCAAGATGGTCTTCCCGAACTTGGGCCTGAAGTGGAACGCGGCCAACTGGACGCCCCCGGAGGATCGCTCCGACCTGGGTCTGGGTCCGCTGTACAAGTACATCGCCAAGGGCAAGAAGAAGAAGGCCGCACCCAAGAAGCTGAAGGCGGCGTCCAAGAAGAAGGCCCCCGCCAAGGCGGCGGCGAAGGGCAAGAAGAAGGGCGGCGCGCTCAAGGCGTCGGCACCGCAGGTCGCGGCCAACATGACCGAGGCGGTCGAAGAGATCCCGCGTCCCCCGCGCCGCTTCGGCAACAGCGGGCCGCGTCTGGCCGGGCTGGTCGAAAGCCACCTGCACGGCGCGCGTGCGGCGCATCAACTCGACGAAGACACCAAGTAGAACGACGCAGAACCCTGCACAGGCCCGCCGAGGGGAAACCCTTCGGCGGGCCTGTTCCTTTGAGTAAACTACGGGCCAGGAGGCCCCATGTCGGACGCACCGATCCCGAGTATGCCGAGCATGTCTTTGCCACCCGTGCGATCCAGCACGGAAAAGACCAAGATGCAGGAGAGCGCAGCGGGACTCGCCCGCCGGTTTTCCACTGGCCCGGTGAAGCCGTCGGCCCGCGCGAAGCGTGGCCCGGTGGATTCGGACCTGTTCGAGGACACCCACGCCAACGCCGAAGCGGCCCCGATGACCGTCACCGGCTCGATGACCCTGGGCGAACTCGCCAGCGTGATGAAGACCGACAAGCCGCGCAAGATCGCGCGGGTGGACGAGGACGGGTGGTCCGCTCGCGAAGTCCTGTCGCGACCTTCCGCGAAGCCTCGTCCGAAGCGTACCGGCGCGCTCCGCAGCACGGCAACGGCACCGGCGAGACTCGCCCAGTCGTTGCTGCCGCCGGAATCGAGGGTCACGGCGTCGACGACGTGGACGAGCGCCATTGTCTCGCTGAAGTTGTTGGAGGCGTCGCGGGCACGGACCCGGAACTCCACGTCGAGCGGAGCGCCCGCCACCGGTAGCGGCGGCGCGGTTGCGGTTGCCTTGAACTCCTCAAGTGTTCCAACTGATGGTGTGACTGTCGCGAACGGCGTCGTCTCGCCTGCGCGGTAGTACTCGACCGCCGCCACCCCGATGTCGTCGGTAGCCAAGACCTGCAGCTCCAGACCGTCGTACCCGGAGGGCAGCGTCGCGCCGCCACTCGGACAGGTGAACGCGACGGCAGGCGCACTCGGGTTGACGAGAGGCTGCACCGTCACGGTACGGCTGACGACCGTCTCGTTGCCCGTCGGGTCGGCGCCTCGTGCTTCCACGATGAAGGCGGTCGTCGTTTCGACCGGTGGAG
>Ga0210366_10000003_pt1 | contig 26844 bp, 20 predicted proteins | sample S641metaT_FD_190380 | JGI IMG/M metagenome (GOLD analysis project Ga0210366, IMG submission 190380) | Metatranscriptome of estuarine sediment microbial communities from the Columbia River estuary, Washington, United States - S.641... | ecosystem: Environmental > Aquatic > Marine > Intertidal... | reverse complement strand
GTCGCAACGATTGTCGGCACCTGGGCCGTAAGCGCTATTCCTCTTCGAAGGACCGCATCTCTTGAAGTGTTGTCCGCATCCCTGTCAAAGCAGCCGAGGGCCGACACGGCGGTACGCAATACCTCCATGGGGTGCGAGTGCTGCATAGCACGAATGATATCGACGACGGCATCCGGTAGCGCGCGACGCGCCTTCAGGGCAGATTCAAACGCGTGTAGCGCTGCCGCGTCTGGTAATTCGCCTTCGAGCAACAAATACGCGGTTTCCTCGAACGTGGAGTGTTGCGCCAGGTCGTGAATGGAATAGCCGCGGTAGCTGAGCTCGCCTGCTCGTCCGTCAATGGAGCTAATAGCGGAGCGTTCGAAATAGATGCCTTTGAGGCCACGGTTGATGATGACTCCATTGTCGGAATGCTCAGACATAATTCTTATACTTATCGAGGTAACGAATCGGCTTTGATAATGCGTCACGGCGAAACGGATCGCCGAGCTCCTGAGTACACATGACTTCGACGATGGTCGTCTTGCCGTCATTCATTTGTTGATCGACGGCCTGTTCGAGCGCCGAACCCACATCCTCGAGCCTATCAACCACGAGGCCTTCGGCGCCCATCGCCCGGGCGATCCCAGCGAAACTCGGGTTGTCGAGCTCCCCTGCGACAAAACGCCTGCCGTAGAAGTCGACCTGATTCTTCTTTTCTGCGCCCCATTGGCCGTTGTTAAACACGACCGCGGTCACCGGAATGCTCTCGCGTACACAAGTCATTGTTTCGCCCATACTCATGCCCCAGGCACCGTCTCCGGCATAGGATATGGCCGGACGATCTGGCGCGGCGACCTTGGCGCCAATTATGGTAGGAAATGCATAGCCGCAATTGCCGAAGCTCATGGCCGCAAAGAAGCTGCGGGGGTTTTCGAATCGCAGGTAGCTGTTGGCGACCGAGTTGATATTGCCAATGTCTGTAGACACCATAGCCTTGTCGGGCATCGCCTTCTCCAGCTCTCGCAATACCTGCCGCGGGTGCAGGTAACCGTCTCCGGCGCGCGCGATTGCATCCAGGCTGAACTCGTCCTTCTCGTGAATCCAATTGTCGAGTTCCGTCTCCCAGGCATCCTTCTCCGTTTTTATCAGAGCGGCCCGCTCCTTTTTTGTGGAATCGCAGGCAAGTGAGCGATTGGCGATTCGATCGGAGAGCGCCTGCGCCGCCGCTTTTGCGTCACCGCATATGCCAACGGTGATCTTCTTGACGAGACCAAGCATCTTGTGGTCGGCATCGACCTGGATGATTTTCGCGTCATTGGGCCAGTAGTCCATTCCATGTTGCGGCAACGTGCCGAAAGGACCGAGACGCGTACCAAGCGCCAGAACGACGTCGGCTTTGCTGATTAGTTTCATCGCGGCCTTGGAGCCCTGATAACCCAGCGGACCGCACCATAGCGGATGGCTTGCCGGAAACGAATCGTTGTGCAAATAACTGTTGACGACCGGTGCGCCCAGTCGCTCGGCTAGCGCCTTGCATTCGTCAACGCCGTCGGCGTTGATGACTCCGCCGCCCGAGACAATAACCGGAAACTCTGCGCTGGCAAGCAGGTCCGAGGCCTCGTTCAGCGTTTTTTCGCCGCCAGGACCGCGGTCCAGGCGCATCGGACGCGGAATGTCGACATCAATCTTGCCGTAAAAAAAATCCCGCGGAATATTCAACTGCGTTGGGCCCAGTTCCGAGAGGGCGCGATCGAAACATCGGCCGGTTAGTTCGGCCATACGGTTCGGATTATTGACGTGTGCCTGGAACTTGGTGAATTCCTGAAACATTGGCAGTTGATTTGCTTCCTGAAAACCACCCAGGCCAATGCCCATCGTACCGGTCTCCGGCGTCACGATGACAACAGGTGAGTGTGCCCAGTATGCGGCAGCGATACCCGTAACGCAGTTGCTGATCCCGGGGCCGTTCTGGCCGATGCATACGCCATGGCGTCCACTGACACGGGAATAACCGTCGGCCATGTGTGCGGCCCCCTGTTCATGCACCACAGGGATCATTCGAATGCCAGCCGGCTCGAAAATATCCATTGCATCCATGAATGCCGATCCCATGATGCCGAATATTCTGGTGACTCCATTGGCGACCATGGTTTCTACGAAAGCTTCACTGGGGGTCATCTGTGTCATCGCGCGTTTCTCTTTTTGTTAATGGTGCAATAGTCGGGTACAGGGCAACCTAGTAGACGGGTGGCGTATTGACCCACAATGTGACGGACTCAGTCGACGTGTTGTTCTCGCACTTGCGACTCGCGCCCTTCGGCACGAGAAAACTGTCGCCTTGTTCGAGGTGGAATTGCCTTTCATCGATGCTGATATCGAGAGCTCCTGAGAGTACGACCCCCGCCATTTCTGCGTCGGTTTGGGTTGGTATGTCGCCAGTTACGGCGCCGGGCTCGAATGTGCTCAAGACCATCTGGATGTCACCGGTCAATATCGGCGATAGCAGCTCTTCGCTGATGCCGGCTCCCGCCAGTCGTAGCCGCCGGCGATTGTCTCGCCGGACAACGAAGCCCGCTTCATCGGAATCGGGCATGTCCAGGCCCTGGAAGAACCAGCTGATATGGACATTGAGAGCGTCGCTTATGAGCTTCAGGTTGCTTACCGAAATCTCAGTGCGTTCGTGCTCTACGTTGTTGATGTAGCCTGCCGACCTTCCAACGGCTTTGGCCAGCGCCGCTGTACTCAGTCCCCGAGCCTTGCGCAGGTCACGAATCTGCCCTCCGAGCGGCAGTGCATCTGCAGTGTAGTTTTCGAAAGCTTGCTTCGCTGCATTCGGATCCGTCATTGACTTGCGTTCCTTGTCAGAGGCGCGAGATTCGGCAATCAGCCGATCAGATATTCAGATTTGTGAATAATAAGTAATAAGTTCTTCAGTTTCCGAACAAATATTACCAGTCAGATCTAGAAAAGTGAATACTGATGACGAAAGAAATGACTGCCCGCAATGCCGTCGCGGGACGACTCGCTCGTCAATGGACTGCTTGACCCACGGGCCGCGGTGCACCCGGATCTCGTCGACCGGCTCGACAGGTCCTTCGAAAGGCGCGCTGTACCGAGGTGTCGACACCGCTGATCTCCGAGGTCAGTTCCCACGACCACGACAGTTGTGGAAAGCCTGGAGTTTGCCGAGGAGGAGGTGCTCGTGGTCATCGTGCCGGCAGCTGGATGGCTGACAAACGCATCGCCAGGAAAAAAGGGTTACCCGTTCCTGGACGTCCCGCCGGCTAACTCTCGTCGATAAGTTCCAACTCGATATCACGCTTCTTGAGCTCATCACCGCAGTGAGCGCAAAGGCGCTTTACGGTGACGTTCTTGCCGCAGTGATCGTGGAAGCGCAGGAATGCCGCGCCTTCATCGATCGGTAACCATTTGTCGCCCCACAGCGCGAGCATCAATGGCACCTGGTAGAACGCGATGTTTTTTTCGGTGAGGATGTACTCGTAGCGTACTGGCTTCTCACGATAACGATTGCGCGCCAGCATGCCATCGTCTGCAAGACGTCGTAGTCTGTCGGACAGGATGTTCGTCGCGATATCCAACTGGCTTTGGAAGTCGTCGAATCGCGTAACACCGAAATACGCCGCAGAAATGATCAGGAAGCTCCAGCGGTCTCCGATGATGTCAACGAAACGACCGATATGAGGCTTGTCGCCGTTCCCGAGTCCGTCTGAACTTCTCGTACGGCGCGACCCGGGTGATGAGTGGACAGGAATCGCATCGTATCCTGGCCCGCGATCTATACGAATGTTGTAGTAGCCCACGCGTCCACCGCAAATACCACAGACGAATTTGGCACTTGTCGAATGGCCGCAGGTCCTGTGCACCAGCCTTACCGGATGCTCGGAATCCCTGTAAACCCAAGCTCGTTCCCAGCTCCAGACGGCGAGCGCCCAGTCGAACAGATCGTCACCCATCTTCGTGAGCTTGTAGTACTGGCGTCGTGAACCCTGTTCGACGGGCTGTCGTTCAAGAATGCCGCTTTTGATGAGGCGCTTGAGTCTGTTGCTGAGTATGCTTGGTGACATGCCGTGCAACGTCTTCCATTCGTCGAAGCGCTGCACGCCGCAAAAGGCGCTGAGCAAGATGAGTAGCGTCCAGCGGTCGCCGATCAGGTCCAGTGCGCGGCGGACAGATCCTTTGAGTATTCGATCTTCAATAGCCATGAGTTTGCGTCGTTATACTACCCGAGCGACTGACTCGCATACAGGCATTTCAGCAGCTCGTGCTGACCGCTGTAGGTACGAGGACAGACCGCAAGCGTTGTTGATAATCTACTTGCACTAAAATACTAAACGAGCCTCGCCATAAGTAGCAAAAACTGCAAGTGCCGGGCCAGCAGCAACACACGGCCCTGTGAGTAGTTTCTGAAAGAGGCCCGAACGGCCTGCCACTTCATCTGCTTCGTCGCTAGGCCGCTTCGGACTTGGGCTCCAATTCGGCCTCGAGGTATGCGACGTACTCATCAACCGTGCATTGCGGCGTCTTTGTAAAGTCGAACATATGCGCCGGTCGAAGTTTGTGATCGAACCAGACGCCAGCGTCCGGGTCTTCGCTCGTCGGTGGCCGCTCCGCGACCAGCCACAGAGCGGTTTCTCCACCCTGGTACGGCGATCGCAGAATGATGTTCTGCAACCTGTAGAAAACTGGCAGTGCATCCTTGACTCCCTGGGTCTTGGTCCAGCCTGGATGCATTACGTAGAAATCGATCTGCTTGCGACGATACTTGGCATTCCAATGCGCGGTCAGAACCGCCTGGCCACGCTTGTGGGCCCCGTAGACAATTTTTCCGTTGTAGACGGAAGCGTCTGTAACATTGAGCATCCTGGTACTGATGGGCGAGTTGTACATGCCGCCGGAGGTCATATTCACTACCACGCCGCCCCGAGCAATCTTGTCGCTTTCGACCAGGCCCGTTGTCAGAATAAAGTGGCTGAGCAGGTTGGTCACAAAGGTCGCCTCCCGACCCTCAGCCGTCATCGCCAAATGCGGGAACAGCACACCGACATTGTTGATCAGGACATCGAAAGTTCCTTGCTCGGCGAGCAACTGGTCCCGCAATCGCTCTGTATCGGACTGCAGTGACATATCGGCGACCCGATAGCACGCACGGTCACGCGCTTCGGGCGGCATGTCGTCCATCAATGCCCGTAGTTTGGTTTCATTGCGCGCGACTGCGACGACTTCGGCGCCACCTTTCGCGGCCGCCAACAGTATGGCTCTTCCGATGCCGCCTGAGGCGCCCGTCACGAGCCATCGCTGGCCTCTAAAGTCCTGGGAGTAGCGCTTCAGGAACAATCCTCTGCTGAAGTAGCCGGTTTTCGTGAAGCTCGGTGTAAAGCGGCCGTAAAAATTCAGAATTTTGACAAGATCCCGCGCCGTCATAGGAGTTCCTACCCATTCGTCTCGATTTGGCAAATGACGAGTCACTTGCACTATAGAATTAACGATACTATACTCGCAGGACGAAATCCGGTCAAATCGCGGGGCAGTCGAAAGCCTTGAATCATCTGCTCTTTGCTCTGGTGACGCACGTTGGTGGAACAGATTGGCGTGGAAAATTATACGAAGAACGGCCGCAGAGCATCGGTTCCCTACATGGCGTCGTTCGAGTTCCAAGATAATCGCATTTCAACCTGGCGCGACTACTTCGACATGGCGACTGTCGAGCGACAGCCAGCGTGATGCCGCGTCTCATCACGATTTGAAACGATTCCCGACATCGTGACTCAGCTCTTTGATTCTTTCTCAATACGCGGCATACGGTTGCGCAACAGGATTGGCGTTTCGCCGATGGTGCAGACCAGCTCCGTCGATGGCTATGCAAATGACTGGCACCTGGTTCACCTGGGCGCACGCGCAGCCGGCGGAGCCGGACTCGTTATGACTGAGGCGGCCGCCGTCGAGGCCCGCGGTCGAATTTCTATCGGCGATCTTGGTGTCTGGAAAGACGAACACGTCGACGGGCTGCGCCGTATCGCGAGTTTTGTTCGCGGAGAAGGCGCCGTTGCCGGCATTCAACTGGCACACGGCGGTCGAAAATCCAGTTACGACTTGCCGTTTGATCGCGATGGCATGAGAGAGCTTAAACACCTTGCGCCAGACCGTGGAGGGTGGCCCGTACTCGGGGCCAGCCCGATCCCATTTGATGAGACGTCTCCAATCCCGCTCGAGATGTCGAAAGCCGATATCGGGACTGTTATTGACGCCTATCGGAGCGCTGCAGTTCGCGCTGTCGACGCCGGCTTTCAGTGGGTGGAGATTCACGCCGCACATGGATATCTCCCGCATTGCTTCTATTCCCCGATCTCGAACCAGCGTGACGATGAATACGGCGGATCACTGGAGAACAGAATTCGTTTCGCACGTGAAATCGCACGAGTCGTTCGCGATGCGATTCCGGACAGGGTTGTGCTGGCTTTCAGGATTTCCTACACCGATTGGGTTGATGGCGGCTGGACGCTCGAGGAAAGCATAACGCTGTGCCGGGCGCTCAAAAACGAAGGCGTCGATCTCATCGACGTAAGTTCTGGTGGTAGCACGGCAAGAACCGTTCCGCTTATGCGACAGCTGCGACACGAGGCGGTTGGGAAACAGCACGGAGACAAAGATCCAGTCGCTGACATTCCAGTTGCCCCCGGCTATCAGTTGCCCGGAGCCCTGGCCATCCGGAGGGAAGCCTGTCTGCCGGTCGCCGCTGTCGGGCTGATAACGGCTGCGCATCAGGCGAATCAGATTATCGAGAAAGGGGAGGCCGATATGGTCATGCTTGCACGTGCATTTCTTCGCGACCCAAACTGGCCGATACGAGCGGCGATAGAACTCGATCAAACCGAAAGAGTGAGGATTCCGGTCCAATACCATCTGGGCTGGAAGGACAGCGGCACGTTCAGCTATCTTCCTGTTTCTGCACCCTCGCTGGATTGGTGAATCTCTCGCAACTGTTGGAGGATTACGGCGGCGTCGCTGACGTCGTAGTCGCCAGGACTTTCGACATTAAGAATCTTTACGCGTTCATCATCGACAAACATCGAGAATCGATGACTGCGAAATCCGAGCGTGAATCGGGTGCAGTCCATTTCCAGTCCCATCCGCGTGTGAAACTCGGCGTGACCATCCGCCAACATCCGTATTTTGCCAAGTGCTCCGCAAGCTTCGCCCCAGGCATTCATTACGAACGCATCATTGACCGAGATACAAATAACACTGTCGATATCGAGTGCCAGAAAGTCATCGAAGTGCGCGATGAAGGAGGGCAGCTGCCTAATGGTACTCTTGGGCGTGAAGGCGCCGGGACAGGAAAACATGATCACTCGCTTCGCCGCAAACAGATCGGACGTTGGAACTGCAACCGGCGCATCGCCCTGCAACTCCTTGAGTACCGCAACCGGCACTTTTTCACCTATCGTAATCATCACCTGAGTCCTCCGGCGCAATGTCTCGATTCAAGGGCGCTGCAATTATCGTTGCATAAAAAGTCTGACTTGGTCTAGGGTGATCACCGTATGGTTAAAACAGACTGCCCAGAACACGAATCGGTTGACCTGGTTACACTGGAAGTCCTGCGTGGACGGCTCGACGCTGTCGCATCCGAGATGGAGCATGCCCTGTTAAAGGCGTCCTACTCCAGCATCATTACCGAAGCACAGGACGCTACAGCGGCAATTTTCGATGCGCAAGGGCAAACGGTTGCACAGGCCTGTGCGCTTCCCATACACCTCGGTGCACTCAGTGAACTCGGCCGACGGTTTGCCCAAAGCTATCCGCAGGCGGTTGCGAGACGCGGCGATCTGTATATCACCAATGACCCGTACGACGGCGGCACTCATCTCCCGGACTTCGCGGTTGCCGCCCCGGTGTTTTTCGACGGCGAGCTTGTCGGCTATGTCGCCACTATGACGCACCACCAGGACATTGGTGGATCCGCACCCGGCAGCGCGTCGACCGACGTATACGATCATCATTCCGAGGGATTGCGTATACCGCTCATGTTGCTTGCAACTGACGGCATCGTCGATGACGATTTATTGGTATTGATGACGGCTAACAGTCGCACGCCGGATAACATGCGTGGCGATTTATACGCCCAGGTTGCCGGCTGCAATACCGGCGCCGACCGCTTCGGGCGCGTCTTTCGGGACCTCGGCATCGCAACCACGCACGCGGGCCTTAAGGCGCTGATGGATTACGCCGAGGCCCTGACGCGAAACGCGATCAGGAGAATTCCAAACGGGAAGTATGAGTTTTGCGACTGGCTCGATAACGAGGGACTCGCCGATGACAGTCCACCGGTCAAGATTAAGGTAACGCTCACTGTGAACGATGCAGATGTTGAATTTGATTTCAGTGGTACCGCGAAACAGGTCCGGGCCGCTATTAACAATGTACCGTCATCGTCGCTCTCATGCGTGTATTTCGCGATTCGCGCGCTGACCAGCGACGCCGCTCCGAACAACGATGGCTGCTACCGACCAATCAGCGTTTACTTGCCCCCGGGGAGCATTGTCAATCCGGACTACCCTGCACCCGTCAATGCAAGAGGCGTCGCGATTTGCCGCATGGTCGACGCGGTGATGGGTGCCATGTCGAAAGCGCTCCCGGAACGAATTCCCGCCGCTGGCTGCGGACATGCGAACATTTTTCTCGCTGGAGGCAAGGACGATAGCGGGCGCCGGTTTACCGGGGCGCTGGGTGGGCCGCTGAGAAGCGGAATGGGCGCGCGCCCGCAAAAAGATGGTATCGACGTCGCTGACCATGAACTATCCAACGTATTCCATGTACCGCTGGAAGTGACCGAAAGCGAATTCCCGATTCGCTATGCGCATGTCGGCCTTTGGACAGATTCTGGCGGCGCGGGCCTGTGGCGCGGCGGCCTCGGTTTTCATGCGCAGGTCGACTGGCTTGAAGGTGACGCCGTGCTATCGGTTCGAGGAGAGAGGCATAAATTTCAGCCCTGGGGCGCGCAGGAAGGTCTGCCGGCGCCCTGCTGCCGTACCGAAATCACCACTGCCGATGGGACGACGGTTCCCGTTCCGGCAAAAATCGTACAAAAGATCAGTCGCGGCGATTCTTTCAGATACTGGTCGACTGGCGGCGGTGGCTATGGGCGTCCCACGGCCAGAGATATACACAAGGTGCTGGCAGACGTACGCGACGAACGGGTTTCTGTGGAAGCCGCTCGTGACATTTACGGCGTCGTAATCGAGTCGGGCAATATCGTTCATGGCGCAACCGAAGCTCTACGCAGGGAGATCAATGAACAGCAAAGTGACTAACAGCATCGCACGGGGCCCGGATCCGGTTACAACCGAGGTTGTAAGAGGCTGGATGGAGTCCGTTACCGAAGAAATGCAGGAGACGCTCGTCAAGACAGCGCATTCGCCGCTGATTTGCGAGGCAAGGGACGCAACCAGCGCATTACATGACCGATTCGGTCGAACAGCGGCGCAGGCGTCGGCGATGCCCATTCACCTGGGCGTTCTCGCCGAACTGGGACTGCGGTTTGCGAAAAAATACCCGGAAGGCGTTGCCGAACCCGGCGATCTTTATATTACCAATGATCCGTATTCCGGCGGTACGCATATGCCGGACATTGCTCTCGCCGCGCCGGTGTTCAATGGCGAAAGCCTGGTCGGTTATGTATCGACGATGGCCCACCACCGCGATATCGGCGGGTTGTTGCCCGCGAGCGTCAGCGTGATGGCACGCGATATTCATGCCGAAGGCCTGCGCCTGCCAATGATTCGACTGGCCAAGGGTGGTGAGGTCAACCCGTCTATCATGGCGATGATAGAGGCATGTAGCCGCACACCCAGAAGCATGCGCGGTGATCTGGGTGCCCAGATAGCTGCCTGCCGGACTGGTGCGTTGCGATTCTCGGAGTTGTTCGACCGATGGCCGGCCAGCACGGTTTATCAGTCCATGGATGCGCTGATGGATTACTCAGAGCGAATGACGCGCGCAGAGATTGCCGCGATTCCCGATGGCACCTACGAGTTCTCTGACAAGCTGGACGATAATGCAATCGATCCCGAATCGGGTCCGGTGACGATTGCTGTCAAGATGACTGTGAAGGGCGACGAACTGGAGTTTGATTTTGCCGGCAGCGATCCGCAAGTTCCATCAGCAATCAACAACGTGCTGGCGTCGACGGCATCTGTCGTTTACTACGGGGTCAGAACGCTGACCGGCGACCGCATACCCAATAATGACGGCTGCTTCCGACCGGTCAAGGTTACGGCGCCCGAGGGTTGCGTTGTCAATGCCAGCTACCCAGCGCCAGTTGCTTCGCGCGGAATCGCCTTGATGAGGATCGAAGACGTCGTTATCGGGGTACTTGGCAAGGCGCTGCCAAACAAGATGACAGCGGCGCACAGCGGCCAATACACGATGGTCAGTGTCGCCGGCTTCCATCCGGAGACAGGCGAATCGATGATCGGCCAACTGAGTGGGCCTGTCGTCGGCGGGCACGGCGCCCGGCCCAGCAAGGATGGCATCGACGTGAGCTCACATGGCTGCACGAACGGTACGATCGACGCGATGGAACTCGGTGAATCAAGGTATCCCATGCTATTCAATCGCCTCGAATTGTGGCCCGATTCCGGTGGCGCAGGACGCTACCGGGGCGGTCTTGGCTGGTTCGCGGAAGTCGAATGGACCAAGGGAGACAGTACGATCACGTTCCGCCGCGAACGCACCCGATACCGGCCATGGGGCCTGGCTGGTGGCAAGAGCGCACCGCTATGTCGCACCGAGTTTATTTCGAAAGACGGTGACGTCAGGCCATTACCGGCGAAAGTTGTGTTGCCATTCACAGTCGGTGAAAAACTGCGTTACTGGACAACTGGCAGCGGGGGTTACGGCAACCCGCTGGAGCGCGACCCGGAGAGCGTGCTGGACGATGTCCTGAATGGACGCGTCAGTGCCAATTCGGCTCGCAGCGACTATGGCGTAATCATTGACGATGAAACGGTCGATTTCGACGCGACCAAATCTCTCCGCCAGACAATGGAGGCGGGTTCCTGATGAGGGTTGATCGATCGAGCGAGATCCAGGAAATCGTCGATCGAGAGTCGCGCGCGTTTGATACGTCAGACACGGCTTTGATGTTGTCGTGCTATCACCCGGATATGGTCTGGGCGTGGCCACCGCATTCAAGAGCTTACGATCCAATGGACTGGGTCATGAGGATGGGGCGCTTCAATTACGAACGCTGGTACAAACTGACGCAACAGTTTTTCGACACGCATTCTCTGGTGCACAACCGCAGAATTACGCGCAAGATCGTCATGTCTGAAGAGCAAGATGGTGCTTTCGCGGTTGTCGACGTCGATACTCTTTTCCGGCAGGATAAGTCGCGGCAATCGCCGTGGCACGCCGAAGGCGGTGAATTGCATATTCTCGGTCGGGCCTGCAAGATTTACACGACGGTCGGCAACGAATGGAAGATGCTGTATCAGCCCGGAACGATGGAGATTCCGACATTCGAAACCGCTGTCGAGTCAGAAAAATCGAAGTAGGAGTCCATGCTAACCAGGCGCGCTGGAACCCGCGACACGAGGGACGCAGGTGACAGCATCGGGGCGGCCCTTTTGTTGATCTTTTATCCTGGGATGAAAGGGCGGTGGCCTTGCTTAACTACGATCAATCGTCTCAAGCTCGATGATCAGGTTGCCGAATTGGTCGACTGTGGCTGCGTGACCGGGATAGATCAGCGTCGTTGTATCGGCTTGCTCGACTATTGCCGGGCCTCGCAATTCGAAGCCGAAAGGCAAATCTTTGCGCTTGAAAACGGGTATCTTCTCGAAACCGTTCTCGGCGGATAGACATACGCTGCGTTGCGTCGACGATGGCTGCCCCTCGGGAAGATCTACACCGGAATCGAGCAGGCTCTTTTCATCCGGGTCACGACGATGTACGGAGCGTAGCGCGACAAACTCAGTCTCTGCCCGCCGGTCACAATGGTTGTAGGTCGCCTGATGCAGTTCATGAAAGCGATCGTTGGCATTATGCAGCGTGTCATCATCGATCTTGTTTCCCAGCGATACTTCAAGCTGGTGAGACTGGCCGACGTAGCGCATCTCCGCAAGGTACTCGACGGTGGCTTCGTCCGGCGAGACGCCATCACTCTGCATCTTTGATGTGCAGCTTTCGTCCAGCGGCGCGATTAAAGACTCTAGCATCTCGCGCGTAACGGCGTCGGTCTTCGTTTCAAAACTTGCCAGGGCCTCGTGCTGGATCGGCGCGAGCATGAGCCCCATCGCGGAAAGCACGCCAGGAGTCGGGGGAACCAGTATTCGCGAAATGTTGGCGTTCTCGGCGAGGCGCCCGCCCTGCAGCGGCCCGGCACCGCCAAACGGAATTAAAACGAAGTCGCGTGGATCGTGGCCACGTTTGATCGAGACCAGTCGAAGGGTCTGGGCCATGTTTGAATTCACAATGGCATGGATGCCGAGCGCAGCTTCTTCGAGCGACATTCCTAATGGCTCAGCAATCTTTGTCTGGATGGCTTTGCGACTTTTCTCGACGTCAATGTCGAGTCCGCCGGAAAAAGTTTCCGGATTCAGATACCCGAGGAACAGGCTGGCGTCGGTGACCGTCGGTGCAGTGCCACCACGGCCGTAGCAGGCGGGGCCGGGATTGGCCCCGGCGCTTTCGGGCCCGACCTTCAGCGCGCCACCCTCGTCCACATAAGCAATTGAACTACCTCCGGCGCCAATCGTTCTCACATCGATCATCGGTACATTGAGCGGGTAGTCTTCGAAACTGCCCTCGCTTGTGACCAGTGCGTGCCCGCCACGAATCAGTGCAACGTCGGTACTGGTCCCACCCATATCGAGGCTGATACAGTCGGGATAACCGGCGGTCGCACCAACATTCGCAGCGCCAATTACTCCAGCCGCGAGTCCGGACAATACCGTTCCTACCGGACGCTCGATAACATTCTCGACACCGCCCACCCCTCCGTGCGATTGCATTACGTGCAATGGAGCATCAACGCCGGCGTCGCTGAGTTCGCTAATCAAATCATTCAAATAATTGGTAACCACCGGTTTGACATAGCCGTCGAATCCGGCGACGACGAGGCGACGGTATTCCCGGCGACGGGGAAGTACGTCACTCGATAAGGTTACCGGAATATGCGGATACAGTTCGTGGAGAATCTCACGCGTTCGCCGCTCATGCGACGGATTCGCATAGGAGTGCAGGTAGCAGGTAACGAACACTTCGACCTTGTGCTCCTCTACGAGTGTTCGCGCGACCGCACGCAAATTGTCCTCGTCCAGTGGCTTGATCACATTGCCACGGAAATCCATCCGCTCTCTGACTTCCAATGTCCGTCTGCGTGGGGCAAGGAAAAGCGGTTCAACCGGATCCATGTCCAGGTCATACATTTTTGGTCGCCAGCCGATGCCGATATACAAAATATCGCGGCATCCCTCAGTCATCAGGAAACCGAGTCGGGCACCGCTCTCAGTCAGGATGCAATTGGTCGCTACAGTGGTGCCGTGCACGACACGCTGGATTTCGGTCGGGCTCGCGCCTGCCGCCGCGACAGCCTCTTTGAGGCCGCGCATGAAACCGTCGCCGAATGACGGCGGAGTAGAGGGCACCTTGCGGACAACCCAGCCGGGCCGACTGCTGTCCCGAACAAACACGTCGGTAAAGGTACCACCGACATCGATTCCTACAGTAAGCATGGTTTCCCCGGTTGCCTGGAAAAGGGTTGATTGCAGTCACAGCGCGGCTGCGCCCCAGCAACCTGCTACTTGCGCTGTGAAACGAAATCATAAGATGAATGGTAGCGGCATCGCAAGTGCATCAGACCCTGTAATCGTCCAGGGCGGCCGCATCGCGGGGGGCTCGGGGGGGTCATCGATAACTTGCGCAATAGAACCTTCTACGGGTAATATCGACGTGAATACCTAAAAACCACGAATGGGGGGTGGCTATGAAGACCGAAAACCAACATTGTCTTGCCGTGTTCTCGGCAATAGCTATTGCGCTTTTTGCCAGTTCGATTCATGCGCAGCAACTGGAAGAAATTGTCGTTACCGCGACCAAGCGCGCCAAGAGCATCCAGGACGTCAATATCGCGATCAATGCGTTTGGCAGCGAAGATCTTGCCGAATTGGGCTGGACCGATGTCACCCAGGTCGCCAACCAATCACCCAATCTTGACATCAAGTATGCATGGGGGAATTCGATGCCGATTTACACCATTCGTGGTGTCGGCATGAACAGCTTCCAGGCAAGCGACACGCCCAGCGTGGGTTTGTTTATCGATGAGATATTCCAGACTTCGATCGCGACCATGGGCGCGCAACTTTTCGATATGGAGCGTGTTGAAGTACTAAAAGGACCACAGGGCGCCTTGTTTGGTCGGAATACTAACGGTGGCGCGGTCAGCTACATCTCGCGTCGACCAAGTCGCGATCAGCAGGGATTCATACGTGCCGACTACAGTCGATACGACCGGGTTGAATTGGAGGGTGGTTTCAACATACCGCTCGGCGAGACAACGTCAGCTCGCTTGAGTCTCATGACGATTCAGCAGGGCGAGGGTTGGGTATACGATCGTACCAGTCGGCAGGATATCGGCGAGGTCGATCTTCTGTCGGTGCGCGGCCAGCTGTTGTTCGAGCCAAGCGACGATCTGAGTATTAACGTCAAAGTTTTCGCCAGCCGCGATCGGTCACAGCCGGTTTATTTCGAACACATCGGGTTCTGGGTGCCGGGCGCGCCTGGCACGTTCTGCAATGCGTACCAGCAAACCGGCGTACCTGACAGCAGCTGTGTCGATGTTCTGGGCTACAGCGACACCGATGGCGATCCGTATGCAGGCGATTACAGCGACCGCCCGGACACGCCGATTTTCGCCGGAACCAAACTCGAAAACGACAATTTCGGTGCAACAGTATCGATATCCAAGACGTTCGCCAATCAGGTGGAATTGACTTCCTTAACGAGCTACCAGACTTACGACAGGTACCAGCCAAAAGAGTCTGACGGAAACCCCGGCCTCTTTGTCGACTTTCTGTTTGCAAGCGACATCGAGGCTTTTTCGCAGGAGTTCCGCCTTACGTCGAACAACGACAGCGCATTTAACTGGATTGCCGGTGTCGTATACGCGAATGATGACGTGACCGAGGATCCGCCACGTATTGGCTACCTGGACGACTTTATCGGCCTGCGTGCGCGACTGGTGTATGACCAAGGCCGCGACTCGTCTGCCCTGTATGGCCAGGGGGAGTGGCAATTGAACGACAAGTGGACGCTGACCGCCGGCGCCCGCTATATCGATGAAAGCCTCGACTTTACGAAAGAAGTATCTTTCCTGTTCCCGCCGGATTTCGCGTTCGACACGCGCCTGGTTCTCGCCGCTGTTCCGGACGCGGCGCTTGGTGTTGACGGTAAGCTGGATAGTGAAGAGGTTACCTGGCGCGTGGCACTGGATTACGCGCCGACGGACGATATTCTGCTGTACGCCAGTGTAGGCACCGGATTTAAAGGTGGCGGATTTAACGGCGGACTCGCGACGAATCCGCGACTCTCAATTCCTTTCGATCCGGAAGACGTATTGGCGACAGAGATCGGCCTTAAAAGTACGTTGGCCAGCGGCCGGCTGATCTTCAATGCCGCGGCCTTCAAGTACGATTATGAAGGATTGCAGGCGGCGACGCCGCGTGTCGACGAAGTTCTTGGCACACCTCTGAACTTCCTGACAAACCTGGCCGCAGCGGATGTCTCCGGTGTCGAACTCGAGGCCCAATGGCTGCCAACTGATAAGCTGACAATAAACGCCGGTATCGGCTTGCTCGATACGAAGAACAATGATCCGGGTGTGAATTTCGACGGTGTGTTCGGCAATTCGCCCAGGGAGTTACCCAACGCGCCGGACACGAATTTCAACCTGTCCGCAAGGTACGAGCAACCGCTGAGTAGCGGTGCGACGCTACGATTTTTTACCGACTACGTCTGGCAGGCGGAGCACTACAAGGAAATCGTCAACAATCTACCGGTTGACTCCCAAGGCCTGTGGAATGCCCGGGTCACCTGGGTTGCACCCGGCGATCAATGGAGTGTTGCTGTCTGGGCGAAGAACCTGACCGATGAGGTGTATCGAATTGATACGCTGACTGACCCTATCGGCTCCGGCTGGGGGGTCTATGTGAACGGTTTGCCACGAACACTTGGTGTGTCGGCAAATTATCGATGGGGTAACTAGCGCTCCGGCGCCCCGGCAATAATGAATCGTGGCGTTGATAGATGTCCAGCGGGTCATTGTCGAGCGCGGGATTCGTAGTGGACCTCGGTATCGCCGGACGCAGCGCAATCGTTTGTTGCGCCGCATCAGACCTCGGGCGGGCCTGCGCGATGGCCCTGGCCGAGGAAGGCGTGCGGGTAATCGCGACAGACGATGGGCCGTTGGGAGACTTGCCGGGGTGCCGCACGATCATTTGCGACATCAGAGACGAGTTCGGCCGAGACAGCGTGCTCGAGGCCTGTCCCGAGCCGGACATCCTGGTCAATCACGCACCCGGACCACCGATGGGTGACTTTCGCCAATGGAGCCAGGATGACTGGCAAGAGGCGCTGAATTCGAACATGCTTTCTGCTATCGATCTGATCAAGCGCGTCATTGATGGCATGACCCGTCGTGGTTTCGGTCGAATCATAAATATCACCAGTCAGTCGGTGCGTGCGCCGATGGCGAATCTGGATTTGTCGAACGCGGCACGGGCCGGCCTGACAGGATTTGTCGGCGGCGTTGCACGTGAACGTCGGAATGCCGACGTGACCATCAATAATCTGCTACCCGGATTGTTCGATACCGTACCGTTGCGGCGTCATGTTGAGGCGTTGGCAAAGAACAGCAATGCGACGGAAAGGGATGTCATGGCGAAGTTCGCTGCGGACGTACCGCTGTCGCGAATCGGTCGACCGGAAGAATTCGGTGCGACCTGCGCTTTTCTGTGCGGACGCCGGGCAGGGTTTATTAATGGCCAGAACATACTCATAGATGGTGGCGCTTTTCCTGGCGTGATTTGAACGGAGGGCTACTTTCGTGACATCAATAATTCCGCCACCGGCGAGTGGTGATACTGAGGCCACGCGCCGGACATTTCAGCGCTGGTTGGAGGTGCAGGAGGCCGATTTTCCGCTGCGAGACCCGCACGACAAGTCGTGGCAGCGTAACGTGGTTCGGTTTGTCGAGGAATTCGTTGCGCCCGATGTCATATTGCACAACGTGCCCGTAAAGAAACCCGGCCGCGATGGATGGATAGATTTCATGATCAGCCTCGGCAACGCCTATCCGGATTCACAGACGACCTATGACCTCGTGCTGGTAGACGGCAATCTCGCCTGCGCGCACTGGACATATCGCGCAACGCATCGTGAGTCTTTGAGAGATCATGAGGCCACCGGTCGCGTCCTGCAAGTATGCGGCATGCTGGCGGACCGCATAGAAAACGGGAAGATTGTCGAACATTGGGCGGTTATCGATCGGCTCAGTTGGCTACAGCAGCTTGGCGCTATAGACGAGAGTGTTGGCCTGTAATTATCGCATGAGTGAAGAATTCTGATGAGTAAAGCGACCGCAGTAACGGTGATCAAGCTTGACCCACCGGACGAGCGCGAGGATGAGTGGAACAGCTGGTACAGCAACGTGCATTCCCCTGGGCGATTCGAGTGCGGTTTCCTTGCTTTTCGGCGTTTCCGCCTGGTGCCTGACGAGCCGCCGGTCGATACACGCCTGGATGACCAGGCAAAATACCTGGCGGTAATGGAGCTGCCCGATACAAGCGTCCTGACCGGGCCCGCGTACGATGCGATTACCGAGCGTTGGCTGGCGACGCCGCCGGACAGTTTTGAACACCTGACAATGACGCTACCCAGATTCGCACGCGGAGTGCTCGGGCTTATCGGTGAGTACCCGGATGCCGACCTGCCACTGTTGCCGGATACGCGATTCATCTTTATGTCGGCGCACGATGTCCCGAGTGACATCGCCGAAGAATTCAATGAGTGGTACGTTGAAGAGCATATGCCCCTGGTTCTCTCGGAGCCCGGTTTCATTTCGGTTCGACGCTACACGCACCTCTCTGATGAATTTCCGCCGATGCTGGCTCGGGGTGGCGAGCTGTTTACGCACCTGTCGATCTGGGACATAGAGGGTCCCGAAGCCTTTCGCAACCCCAAGTTCGCAAGCTATGAGGTAACTCCCTGGCAGCGCCGTATGCGTCGCCTGTGCACGCTTAGAATGAGTAATGTCTACGAGGAAATAGCGCGCGGAATTGCGCCGTGACCGGCCGCGGTCAAACGGCGGCAACGAACTCGATCGCATACAGGCCCGTTTACGCCTGGTATGTGGTTTTTATCCTGATGCTTGCATTCATCGTGTCGTTCGTGGATCGGCAGGTCATTACGCTGCTCGTGCAGCCCATCCGGCGTGATCTTCAAATTAGCGACACTGAAATCAGTCTGTTGATGGGATTCGCGTTCGCGATTTTCTATGTGCTCATGGGTGTACCTATCGCACGCCTTTCGGATTCACGCAGTCGAAAGGTGATCATCAGCGTCGGAATTCTGCTGTGGAGTATTGCTACTGCGGCATGCGGACTTGCGCGCAACTTCGTCCAGCTGTTTGTTGCACGAATCTTTGTCGGTGTTGGCGAGGCAACGTTGACTCCTGCAGCCTACTCAATGATTGCGGACTCGTTTCCTCCACACAAGCTGGGTCGGGCCATCGCGCTTTATTCGACCGGTATTTTCCTGGGAGCCGGACTCGCCGGTGTTATTGGTGGATGGGCGGTGCAGTTGTTGTCGCAGGCGGAAATGGTCGAGTTGCCAATCATAGGCAGCTTGCGACCGTGGCAAATGACCTTCCTCGTCGTCAGTATCCCGGGCGTTTTCCTGGTCGGAATAATCATGGCGACTATCCGCGAACCCGTCCGCAGGAGTCTGCGCGCCAGCGTTGATCAAGGCGCTGTGCCCATCGCCGATGTTATCGCATTCATGATGCAGAACAAGGGTACTTTCGGCGCCATCTTCATCGGCTATGCCTTCGGCGGCATAGCGTTCTATGGGTTCCTTTCGTGGATACCGGAGTTCATTCGAAGAACCCACGGCTGGGAGATCGGTGATGCCGGTATGCTTTTTGGAGCGCTGCTCGCAATATTCGGAACAGTCGGCACGCTGACGGGCGGATGGATTTGCGACTGGTTGACACAAAGAGGTTACAAGGATGCCGCATTGCGCGGTGCGGCAACGTTTTTCGCGATCGCGATGCCAATTATGGTGGCTACGCCATTAATGCCGTCCATGTCTATGACGGTGCCGATGCTGGCGTTGATGTCGTTCTCAATTGCCCTGCAGCAGGCGATGTCTCCCGTGGCAATTCAGCTCGTGACGCCCAACGAAATGCGCGCACAGGTTACTGCCGTTTTTTTTGTGGCGGCATCTTTTCCCTCGATCGCACTGGGCGCCACGTCTGTCGCGTTGTTGACAGATTTTTACTTCGAGGATGATGCGGCCCTCAGGTACTCATTGGCGATTGTCGGCAGTATCGCGATGTCGATTGCGGCGATATGCCTTGCGGCGGGAATGCGCTCGTATCGGAAAAGTCTGGAACGTTCGATGCAGTGGCGTGACGAGTAGCCTGTCTATTCCGCCACGGGTCGATCGGCGAATGGTTTCAGACCGTACCAGAGGAACAGAACGCCGACAGGCGTCAATACCGCGCTGACAATAGCCAGCGAATAGCGAAGTGCTTTGTCGTCGTGAAAAATATAGTCCGTCGTTATAGCAACAAATGCGGGACCGATTGTATAGCCGGCAAGAACAGCGATGAACATGAAGACTGCCGTCAGCTGCGCGCGCATTCTGTTCGGGGCGATCAGCTGCAGGATCGTCGGCGCGAGCCCCTGTGGGAATGAAAGCGCAAATGTTGCGAGCGCGAGCATAAAAACAGCTGAGATTTTTCCCGGTACCAGCGGAGTCAGAATGGTCAATGGAATCATTGCAAGTCCGCCGACAAGCGCCGCGCGCATTTCGCCGTCCTTGTATCCGCGGGAATTGAATCTTTCCGCCAGCCATCCGCCCGCATAAGGGCCGGCCATACCAAATACCAGCAGCAATAGGCCGTAAATGAATCCCGCTTCGGCAATGCTGATGTCATGGCTGCGGCGCAGGAATTCCGGCGTCCAGACGAGGTATGCGCTGATTACTGTGCCGAGTGCCAGGAAGCCGCCGAAATGCCCAATAATGATTTTGTGATGATCTCGCATGAAGCTGAGTACTTCGCGCAGCGGCACGGCCTGCGACTTTGCCGCAAGCGCGCCGGCCGCATTGCGACGCGGTGGCTCCTTGACTGTTGTCATCAACGCCAGTACCAAAAGACCGGGCAGGGCGACAATGAAAAACGTTAACTGCCAGGCGAACACGGTTCCGATCAGAGGCAGTTCTACTGGACCCGCAGCAATGACCAGCGACACGATCCCGCTGCCTGCCAGCATTGCGAGACCCGCGCCGCCGTATAGTCCCATTGCGTAAACGCTGATTGCCTTGGCGAGTTTGTGGGGCGGGAAGTAGTCGGCCATCATCGAATAGGCTGCCGGTGACAAAGTTGCCTCGCCAACGCCGACACCGACGCGGGCGAGAAAAAGCTGTAAGAAAGTCTTGCTGAGGCCGCAGACGGCGGTCATCAGGCTCCACAAAGCGACCCCTATCGAAATGATGACACGCCGACTGGAGCGATCAGCCAGTTTTGCAATCGGCACGCCGAGAACCGAATAAAACATCGCGAAAGCAAATCCAGCAAGCAGGCCGATTTGGGTGTCGCTGATACCGAGATCGCGACGAATGGGTTGTACCAGCAGACTCAATATCTGCCGGTCGACGAATGCGACCGTGTATGCCAGCAATAAGACGCCCACGACATACCAGGAATATCGGATCGACGGCAAGTCCGGATCTGTCGCGGTGGAATCGTCGTCGCTCATTGCCGCGCTGGCCGAGCGCGTTCCAGTTCAGCGCGTCGCGCGGTTGTGGCGTTGAAATCGACTGCGCCGTTTGAAATGACAACACCGTAAGTATTCAGCGCTGTGTTGTCGGAGATTCTTTCATCGAGGACGTCGTTCAAGACGCGTTCGGGGTCGCGCCGCAGCGGAGAACCGTGGCCACCGCTTCCCGTCGTCCAAAGTTGTATCCGGTCTCCGGGCTGAAGCTCGTAGACGCCTTTTGATGGCAGGTCTACTGCCGCAGTACCGGAACGCGCAATCTTCGTAACGCAACGCGGGCCACTTTTTCCGCCGAGGAGTCCCCAGGGCGCAAATTTATGGCGATCACGACGCACGGTGGCAATCCCTCTCCCTTGCAGCCATTCGAATTCTTCTTCATAGCCAAGCCCGCCGCGCCATTTGCCCGCGCCACCCGAGTCCTTCCAGAGTCCAACCTTGTGAAATCGGATTGGTAATTCCGCTTCGCTTGTTTCTACCGGCATGTGAAATACATTTGACGCATCGTGATCGGTTACATCAATACCGTCTTTTCCTGATCGCGCACCCATGCCCCCCATCCAGGGACCGCCGACTGTGGCTACGATGCGCCGACCGGTTTCCTCGTCGACTGTGCCGATGTGAATCAACGAACTCTGCCCGCAATGTGCCGCGGTCATTCGTTCGGGAATCGCCTGGGCCATGACGCCGAGCACCGTATCGATAACCCTTCGCAGACAGACGGCCCGGGCATTGATCGGTGCGGGAAACCGGGGATTGACGATGCTGCCCTCGGGCAGATGAACCGATACCGGGCGGTAACAGCCGTCGTTATTCGGCGCAGCATCTCCCGTCAGCGTTCGAACCGCATAAAATACAGACGAGATGGCCGAGTAGGGCACGTTGTTAATGGCGGTTTGCACCTGATCTCCAGTGCCCGTAAAGTCGAAATGAATATTAGAACCGCTGATTGACATCCTGACGAAGAACCGGATGGGGTCGGCTTCCGGACCGGAACCGTCATCATCCAGGAAGTCCTCGAATTCATATTCGCCGTCCGGAATCTTTTCTATCTCGGCGCGCGTCAATCGCTCCGCATATGCAAGTAACTCGGACATCCCTTGCGACACGATCGCGGGGCCCCAGCGCCGGAATATCTCGGCAAATCGGGTTACTCCGGTTCGGCATGATGCGAGTTGGGCATTAAGGTCACCACGAATATTGTTTGGCGTTCGACTGTTCGCCATCATAAGGTCAATGATGTCCTGGTCGGGTTCGCCACCCTTGACCAGCCTGATCATTGGTATCCGCAAACCTTCCGAAAAGTGATCGAATACCTTGATAGCCGTGCTGCCCGGAACAGAGCCACCGATATCCTGATGATGGGTCATGGTAACCACGTAGCCAACCAGCTTATCGGCAAAGAAAACCGGCGACGCGACAGCAATGTCCGGCAGGTGAGTACCACCAGAATAAGGGTCATTAATGGCGTAAACATCACCGGGGACCGCCTTGCCCTCCGGGTAGGCGGCGGCGAAACGGCGCCCGAGTTCCGCCAGGACACCGAGGTGAATCGGTATTGATACGGCTTGTGCGACAGTACGACCTTCGTGGTCAAAAAGTGCCGACGTCGCATCGAGTGATTCTGAAATTATCGTGGAGTACGAGCTTTTCAGCAGCGTGACCTGCATTTCTTCCGCGGCGCTGTCGAGTTGACCGCGCAAGACTTCGAGCGTGACCGGGTTCATGACCTCGAATTTCCTCCTGCCAGTATCGTGCGAAAATTGCCTCGCCACAGCGCGAATATTGTACTATATCATTAGTACTATAATGCAATTAAGTAATCTCCCGGCGACATCGTGAGGCTTACAATGCCGAAGTACCTGAAGAAAGCGAACCCGCCAGTTGTAGCCACAGATTCGGAAAGCGTGAAGCGCGTTTCGAAGACACTCGACGACATCCGCAAGCGAGGTGAGTCGGAAGTTCGTGCATTGAATCTCGCATTTGATCGGTGGGATGGCGACGTGGTCGTGTCCGACTCGGCGCTTGATTCTGCCGAGAAGCGGTTGCCGGTTACCGTGGCGGATGATCTTCGCTTCGCGCACGCTCGAGTCACGGCATTTGCTGCACGGCAACGGGACTCTATATCGGAGTTTGAGATGGAGTTGGCTGACGGTCTGTTCGTGGGGCAGCGACTGGTGCCGGTTTCGACCGCAGGATGCTACGTCCCTGGAGGACGCTATGCACATGCAGCGTCGGCGATAATGAGTGCTGCAACGGCCAAAGCGGCGGGCGTCGAGAATATTATTGCAGCGACTCCGCCTGGCGGCGAGTTCGGAATTCACCCGGCAATTCTGTTCGCACTGAAGCTCTCGGGGGCAACGACCGTACTGGCGGCCGGCGGTATTCAGGGCATTGCATCGCTGGCATTCGGGCTTTTCACCGGGGAGAAGGCCGATATCATTGTCGGCCCGGGAAATCGATACGTTGCCGAGGCGAAGCGACTTCTGTTTGGTGAAGTCGGCATCGATGTTATCGCCGGTCCGACCGAAAGCCTTGTCATCGCCGATGAATCGGCAGATGAGCATCTGATCGCTGCGGACCTGGCTGGCCAGGCCGAACATGGTATCGATTCGCCGGTATGGCTGATAACAACAAGCCGCCGGGTTGCCGAAGCTGTCCTAAATGAAATGCCAGGCACTATCGCCGCGCTGCCGGAGCCTGCCCGAAGCGTAGCGGAACAGGCATGGAGTCACTATGGGGAGGTCGTGCTGGTCGATGGTCGTGACGAGGCGTGCCGTGTCAGCGACCGGTACGCGCCGGAACACCTGCACGTGCATGCACAACACCTGGACTGGTGGTTGCAGAACCTGAAGAACTACGGATCATTGTTTCTGGGCGAGGAAACAACAGTCACGTTCGGCGACAAGTGTTCCGGACCCAACCATATTCTGCCGACTCGATCGGGCGCGAGATATACAGGTGGCCTCAGTGTTGCCAAGTTCATCAAGGTCCTCACCTGGCAGCGAATGAATCAACAAAGCGTGAGTGAGGTAGCTCCGGTAGCCGCGCGAATATCTCGCCTCGAGGGTATGGAAGGGCATGCGCGCAGCGGAGACATACGTCTTCAAAAGTACTTTCCGAATCGCCGGTTTGATGTGATGTGCCCTAGCGTCGTCCGGACCCGGGATCGGGAAAACGCCGGGTGAAAGTCAGATTCGACAAAGACTTGTCCGAGCCCGTCGATATTCCACAGGCGGGCATTGACAGAGCTATTGAAATACTTCGAAGCGGGCGCTTGTTCCGTTACGGAGAATTTTCCGGCGGCGAGTCGGAGGTAGCGGCGCTGGAGCGAGACTTTGCCGACTATATGAATCGCAAGTATGCGGTGGCCGTAAACTCATGCGGTGCGGCGTTGTTTGTCGCGTTGAAAAGTATCGGCGTAGTCACGGGCGACGAGGTTCTGGTGAATGCATTTACGCTAGCGCCGGTGCCCGGTGCCGTCGAGCACGCCGGCGCGCAGCCGCTTCTCGTCGAATGTGATGAAAACTGCTGCATCAACCTCGACGACCTCTCGGCCAAGATATCGACTGGCGTGAAAGTGCTGCTGCTGTCGCACATGCGCGGTCATATCGCAGACATGGGGCGCATACAGGACATGTGTGCCCGAAATAACGTAATTCTCTTGGAAGATTGTGCACACACGCTGGGAGCGCGATGGAACGGCAGGTTGTCCGGTTCATTTGGACATGTTAGTTGCTTCAGCCTTCAGTCTTTCAAGCACATCAATGCGGGTGAGGGAGGGATCATTGTCACCGATAATGCCGATGTTGCGGCGAAAGCAATATTGTATTCAGGTAGTTACATGTTGTACGAACAAAATGGCGCGCGGCCGCCAATCGAGGCATTCGAAAAGTATCGCTACCAGATTCCGAACTTCAGCCTGCGGATGCAGGAAATCACTGCCGCGGTCGCGCGGCCGCAGCTGGTCCTGGTAGAGCAGCGTCAGGCGAGGTGGGCTCGCTGCTACCAGCTTATCGTGAGCCTGTTGGCAGACGTTGAGGGAATCCGTTTTCCAAGTCGAGGCGACGCGGAAGATTTCGTCCCTTCGTCGTTACAATTTTCGTTGCCGGCGCTATCCGCAACCAGCATTAGCCGGTTTATCTCGATCTGCAAAGGTAAGGGCGTAGACATTAAGTGGTTCGGCGCCAGCGAACCGGCGGGCTTTACAAGTACACCAGCGCACTGGCGCTATATTCGTCAGTCAACGACTGTCGACACTACGCTGGCGATGCTGTCCAAGTTGTGTGATCTCAGGTTGCCGCAGTCTTTGACCGACGCCGATTGCAGGACGCTTGCCCATATTTTATCGGAATCATTGACAGAGGTGCACGACACCTCACGCTGACGTTGCATACCAACGCATACAAATGAAAATTGGCCAGGATGAAATCGTCCCGGATCTGGCGGATACACAGGCAGCAGCCAGGCAGTTCCCGCGTATTCGACCAGGGTGCGTTGGTACCGAAACCCGCTGTCAAGGCAGTCGAGCCAATTGGCCGGGTTCACACTAACTATAGATGGCGGGAGTCGTTTTCTGATGTCAGCGGCACAAGCCGGTGGTTTTTTATTTAGTCTCAAGTTAGTCTTCTAATACAAGTTACACGACAGGCCGCCGCTGTTACTGCGGATACTTCGATGCGAGGGATGAGTGATGAGAATTGTGACCATACTTTTGTTGGTGATTTGCAGCGGAATGATTGCCTGCTCGAAAGAGACGGCACAGGCGGATGCCGAACGGCTTGCGGTTGCCGACGACATGATCAATGCCTGGAACACGATGGAATGGGATCGCGCGTTTGACCTGTTCGCAGATGATGGCGTCTTGCACAGTATGATGATTGAACCAATTGTTGGTAAGCAGGCAATCCGGGAACGGCTGCTGCCGTTGGTTCAGAATCTCGATCGCATCGAATTGCAGATTCGCAACAAGGGGATCGTCAATGACGTCGTCATGTTTGAGCGGGTCGACGATTTTGTCTACAAGGGCCAACACTCGCGGATTCCTGTCGTTGGTGTCATGGAAATATCAAACGGAAAGATCGACGCGTGGCGTGAGTACTACGACAAGGCTTCGTTGGCTGCCGCGCTAAGCCCACCCGAGCCGGCATCGGCTGTCGCCAGCGAGATTCTCGCGTTGACGAAAAAACTGTCCACGGACTGGAACGCTGGAGAAATGGGGCTATACCTCGATGCCTACAGCGACGATGTCGAGATGTCGTTGTTGTTTCAGGATCGCATCGTCGCCAGCAAGCAGGAGCTTAGCGATTTGTTTACCTCGTCCTGGACGACGGAAGAAGCAATGGGAGACTTCGATACGGATCAGGTGGGCATACGTCAGATCGCTCCAGGTACCGCAATCTCGCGTGGCTTGTTCGAACATCGATTTCCGAACGAGACAGTACACGGAGCATTTACTCATGTCTGGCAAAAGACAAATGCGGGGACCTGGAAGATTATTCACGAGCATACTTCCCGTGGTCGGGACGAATAGACTGCTTCGATGAACAGTACAGTAATTGTGGCCGTGATGTTTTTTGGCCTGATGTCACTGGAGATTTTTCGCGGACGCTTCAAAAAGATGACGGCAACGGTCGACGACCGTGTCGTCGAGATTGTCGCCACGTTAAGCGTTCCGCTTCTGGTTGTTCCGACGATAGTCCTCGTAACTTATGCATTGATGGGCAGGCTCGCGCCCGACTGGCGAGGGGCATGGGGCGACCTGTCCATTTGGGCGATGGTCGTC
>Ga0210366_10000002_pt1 | contig 28916 bp, 20 predicted proteins | sample S641metaT_FD_190380 | JGI IMG/M metagenome (GOLD analysis project Ga0210366, IMG submission 190380) | Metatranscriptome of estuarine sediment microbial communities from the Columbia River estuary, Washington, United States - S.641... | ecosystem: Environmental > Aquatic > Marine > Intertidal... | reverse complement strand
TAGCGGCATTGAGCTGGACTGCAGCAACTCGACGCTCCGGCTCGCGCAGGGAAGCGAGGACCTGGTGCCGGAAACATCGGAGAACTACTCGGTCGGCCTGGTGCTGGAGCCGCTCGACAACCTGACCTTCACGCTGGATTTCTGGGGCATCGAGAAGCAACACACGATCGGGCTGTTCGGCGAGGAGAACCACACCATCCTGGACCTGTTGCGGCGGCTCGAACATGGTGCCGGCAACTGTTCGGCCCTGCAGGCGAACGATGCGGTGGTGCGAGTGGCCCCCAATGGCGATGAAATCGCCGCCTTCACCGCCGCCGGGATCTGCCCGGCGGGCACCATCGCATACATCGATGATAATTACCTCAATCTCGACACGCGTACCGTGAAGGGATTCGATGTCGGCGTCTATTACGATTGGGAGACCCGCCTGGGGCGGTTCAATTTCCGCTACCTCGGATCGTTCCTGCAAACCTACGAACAGGACGTAGGCGGGGCAGCTGCTGAACTGCTCGCGGCACAGGAATCCGGCGTGCTGCCCGCCAGTTTAATAGTCAGGGGATTCGACGACCTGATTCGTCGTGATGGCAACGCCAAGGCCCGGCACAGCCTGAGCCTGGCGTGGCGCAAGGGGCCGGTCAGCGCGACAGTGTCGGGTTACCGTATCGGCGACTTCTACCAGGCCAGCCTGACGCTGGACGACGGCACGCAGTACGTCATTCCGTCCATGACGACCTACAACGCATCGGTGGATTACCGCTTCGAGCTCGGCGGCAGCAACATTCGCGCCAGGCTCGGGGTCAACAACTTCACCGACGCGCGCGCGCCGCTGGCCGACGATTACTTCGGCTATTTCGCGGACGCGCACCGCGACCTGGGCCGGAGCTTCTACTTCGACCTGCGGGCAAGCTTCGGCGACTAGTCATGTCTGAGTGCTGCAGGAGGGAGGGGGGCGGATCGCTCCCCTCCTGGCCGGCCCTGCGCGGAGACCGTCGTTGACCGAATCCCCTAGCCTGACCGAACCGAGCACCAACCTGCCGCTCGAGACTTACCAGGTCGTCGGCCGCATCCTGGGGCCGGCCGTCTTTGTGCTGATGCTGGCGCTGGACTCGTGGCAGGACGTGATGAACCCAGCGGCCTGGCATGTTGCCGCCGTCGGGCTGTGGATGGCCATCTGGTGGGCGACAGAGGCGATTCCGGTGGCCGTCACGGCACTCCTTCCGCTGGTGGTCTTCGAACCGCTCGGGGTGACGACGATCGGCGTGGCGGCGTCCCGTTACGCCAATCCGGTCATCTACCTGTTCCTGGGCGGCTTCATGCTCGCGCTCGCCATCGAGCGCTGGAACCTGCACCGGCGCATCGCGTTGGCGATCCTCGACCGGACCGGTACGGACGGCCGGCGGCTCATCGGTGGCTTTATGCTGGTCTGCGCGATGCTGAGCATGTGGATGACCAACACCTCCACGACGATGATGTTGCTGCCCATCGTGCTGTCGGTCGTCGCGGTCATTCATGACCACGTTCCCAATCTGTCGGACAAGAACAGGAGTGATTTTCAGGTTGCAATGCTGCTCGGCCTGGCGTATTCCGCCAGCATCGGTGGCCTCGCGACCCTGATCGGCACGCCGCCCAATGCGCTGCTGGTCGGTTTTCTCGCCGACCACTACGGAATCAAGATCAGCTTTGCGTCGTGGATGCTGGTCGGTATCCCGGTGAGTCTGGTCATGCTGCCGCTTGCATGGCTGGCACTGACGCGTTTCCTCTATCCGGTGAACATTCCGGAGAACCAGGCCGTGCGTGATCACCTGCATGCGCTGCGCACGGAAATGGGGCCGATGACCACACCCGAGCGGCGCGTGGCGATCGTATTTGTCGTGGTGATCCTGTGCTGGATGCTGCTGCAGCCCCTGGCGGAATGGCTGGGCCTGGCGGGCATATCGGATGCCGGCATCGTGATGACGGCCGCGGTGGTGCTGTTCATGATGCCGAGCGGCCATGTCGCGCAGCCGAGGCTCATGACCTGGCACGACACCGGCCGGCTGCCGTGGGGAGTGCTGATCCTGTTTGGCGGCGGACTGAGCCTGGCCGCGGCCGTCTCGGATTCCGGGCTCGCGCTGTGGCTCGGCGAAGCCCTGGCGCCGCTCAACGCCTGGGGAACGGTATTGCTCGTCCTCGCGTCCGTTGCGCTAGTGATCTTCCTGACGGAGCTGACCAGCAACCTTGCAACCACCGCAACGCTGCTGCCGGTCATGGGCGCGATCGCGATCCAGGCCGGCATGCCGCCGCTGATCCTGACGGTGCCGATCACGGTTGCCGCAAGCTGCGCCTTCATGCTGCCGGTCGCAACGCCGCCCAATGCGATCGTCTTCGCGACCGGGGCGATCAGCATTCCGCAGATGGTGCGTGCGGGTGTCGTGCTCAATCTCATCGGCATCGTCATCGTGACGCTGGTAGCGCTGATCGTCGTGCCGGCCGCGCTGCAGTAGAGAAACCGGCAGCGCCGTCGCCTCGGATATGATCACGATCCTGCAGAGGCTGCGCGCGGGATTCGCCATGAACATCGTTAGGGTGACAATGCGGCCGTCGGTCGGTGCCCGACGCGCAAGGCGGTTGTCGTGACCCTGCGCTGGAATCGCCGCGTCTGGCTGGGCGGCTGCGCCATCCTCATGCTGGGGGTGGCCCTGTCTGCTGCGGCTGCGCAGCCAGACAGTTGGTCAAGCTGCGATCTCGGCGACATCCGCATCGAGACCAATTTCCCGGAGGCCCGCGCGAACGGCTGCAACCGGCAATCTGGAAACAAGGTCGCGGTGCTGATCACGCCCGAGCAGGCCGGCGTCAATCCGAGTCCCTGGTACGCGTTTCGCATCCTCTCGGACCGCCGGCGCCGGCTTTATGCAACGCTCGTCTACAGTGAGGGCAAGCATCGCTACTGGCCGAAGCTGAGCCGTGACGGCAAGACCTGGCAGCGGTTGCCGGCCAGGAGAGTCCGGGTAGCGGCCGATGGCCGCACGGCGAGGCTGCGCGTTGACGTCGGACCCAAGCCGGTCTGGATCGCGGCACAGGAGTTGTGGCCGCAAGAGCGCTACGAGAGCTGGCTTGCCGGCTTGTCGGGCCGGGCTGACGTCAGCCTGTCGGTGCTCGGTCTGTCCGGCCAGCAGCGGCCCATTCACATGATCGCAACCGATGCCGGACAACAGCGTCCCGGCACCGTAGTACTGGTCGGGCGGCAGCACCCGCCGGAAGTGCCGGGTGCATTCGGGTTACAGCCCTTCGTCGAGACCGTGCTCGACGACAGCGAACTGTCGCGCCGGTTTCGCGGGGTCTTTCGCCTGGTGGTCGTGCCGGAGCTGAATCCGGATGGCGTTGCCCTCGGACATTGGCGGCAGAATGCAGGCGGCATGGACATCAATCGGGACTGGGGACCGTTCACGCAACCGGAAACACGCCTGATGCGCGACCTGCTCGCGTCGATCGACCAGAATCCGGCGACCCGGCTTGCGATGTTCCTGGACTTTCACGCGACCCGCGAGGACGTGTTTTACACGCAGCGGGACGAGGACCCGGTCGAGCCGCCTTTCTTTGAACGGCGCTGGATGGCGCGGCTGCAGGAGCGTATGCCGGGATACGCCGTCAATCGCAAGCCTGGGCATCAAGTGGGCTTACCGACCGCGAAGACGTGGGTGTACGAGGCTTATGGAATCCCGTCGGTCACCTTCGAACTCGGCGACGAAACACCGCGTGAGCTCATCACGACGCTGGCGGAACAGGCCGCCCGGGCCATGATGGAAACGCTGCTAGACAGCCCACCAGCCGGTGCGTCTGCAATGCCGTTGACGGAGTGATTACGCTCCCGGAGCCCCCTTGGAGCGTCGTGCGTCCGCTCGTTGCCCTGGGTGTTTCCAAAACGCATACTCACGGGGAAGCCGATGCCTTCCGGGGGATTCATGGATCTTGTAGTGGGCGCCACGGGTCACCTCGGCAGCCGCATCTGTGAACTGCTGCGGCAGCGCCAGCGCAGGGTGCGCGCGCTCATCCGCCCCACCTCCAATCCTGAGCGCACGGCAGCGCTTACTGCGCTGGGCGCGACGCTTGTCCAGGGTGATCTCAAGGACCACGTGTCGCTGGCCATCGCGTGCGAAGGCGTGGAGGTCGTTTATTCAACCGCGACCGCGATCATGTCCCGTGCGGGAGGCGATGCGCTTTCGACCGTCGATCGGGACGGTCAGCTCGCGCTGGTCCGCGCGGCACGCGCCGCCGGTGTACGCCACTTCGTGTTCATCTCGTTCCCGCCCGCGCCGGGTGACTTCCCGATCCAGGCCGGTAAGCGCGCGGTCGAGGCCGCCCTGCGCGACTCGGGGATGGCCCACACCGTGCTGCAGGCCTCGCTGTTCATGGAGATCTGGCTGAGCCCGGCGCTGGGTTTCGACTACCCGAACGCCAAGGCCACGGTCTACGGCACCGGCGAGCCGAAGATCAGTTGGATAGCGATAAATGATGTGGGGGAATTCGCCGCACAGGCGCCGGTGACGGTAGCGGCGCGCAACGCCGTCATTCCCATCGGCGGACCCGAGGCCCTGAGTCCCCATGAGGTGATCGCAATGTTCGAGCGCGCGTCGGGAAAGCGATTCGCGGTGCAGCATGTCCCCGACCAGACTCTGCTCGCGCAATTCCAGGCCGCCGAGGAGCCCGTGCAGAAAAGCCTGGCCGGACTGGCGCGGTTCTATGCGGCGGGTAATGCGATCACCATGGAGCAGACTGCCCGGGCGTTCGGCGTGACGCTCACACCATTGGCCGAGTACGTCGCCCGGGTCACCGGATAGCGCGACCCGCCCGGTCACCGCAGCGCCGACTGGCAGGCCAGCCGACGGGGTTGCCCGCCGGCTGGTTACATCCTTAGAACTTCTGCCCGAACCGCAGCCCGATGGTACGCGGCGTCGCCGGTGTGATGTACGTGGCGCCGACGCCGCAGATCGTGGCGTCGCACTGCGCCCAGCGGTCGAGTTGCGACCGCTTGTCGAAGGCGTTGTTCACGAACAGTTCCACCGTGTAGTTGTCTTTCGCGAGGCCGGCGCTGAAGTCGGCGAGCGTATAGGCGTCCTCCTCACCAAGAATTTCCCGGTTCGCCGTGCGCAGCTCCGGCCAGCGGCTGCCGGAGTAGACGAGCGCGCCCTGCAGGTGCGCGTCGAAGCTGCCGAGGTTGAAGGCATACCTCGCCGTGAGGTTCGCCTTGAACTTGGGCGTCACCGGCAGCTGGGTTCCATTCGGGGCCTGGGGAGCAGCCGGAACAGTGACCCCTTCATCGTCCTCGGTTGTGCACGGATTTCGGTCTTTTCCACTTCCATCCAGACTCAACGTGCCGCAATAGGCCTGCGTGAGCTTCGCATCGAGTAGCGCGAAGCCGGCGGCGATCGTCAGCTTGTCGGTCGCTACCCACAGCAAGTCGGCCTCGATTCCCTTAATCCGCGCCTTGCCGGCGTTCGCGATCTGCGTCAGGGAATTTTCACCCAGGAACGAGAACTGGAAGTCCTTCCAGTCCTCGAGGAACACCGCGCCGTTGAAGCGCAGGCGATTTCCCGCCCAGGTTGTCTTCCAGCCAAGTTCGTAGTTGGTCAGGAAGTCGGCCTTGTAGGGCGGCAGGCTCCCCTTGCGATTGATGCCGCCTGGGCGGAAGCCCTCCGAATAGGTCGCGTAGACCATGCGCTCGCCGTCGAAATGATAGCTGAAGCTGAGCTTGGGCGAATTACCTGTTTCGTTGACGCTCTTGTTGAGGTTCGTGCAGGGCCCGCCATGGACCGAGGGAGAGGGGCCGAGCGCCGGGTCACAGAACTTCTCTCCCGTCGAGTAGGGGTGAGTCAGGCCGAACCCGAAGAATCCCTCCAGTGAATTCTTCGCCCTGAAGAAGCGGATACCGCCCGTGACCGACAGCTTGTCGGTCAGGTCATAGGTCAGCTCGCCAAAGGCCGCATAGTCACGATCGATGCGGACCTGTTGGGTCAGCCACCAAGTGTCCGGCCAGCCCGTGACCTCGAGCTCGGTCGCGATGTTGTCGATCTTGTAGTTCTGCTCGATGTCATGCGTCTGGCGCTGCATGAACAGGCCGGCGACGAACCGGGCGCGGCGATCGGCCGGTGAGGCGATCCTGAGCTCATGACTTTGCTTCGTGTAGCCGTCCTTGCCGATGATGTACTGGGTGGGATCGATGTATTCGCCGGCATCATCGAAGACGTAGTAGCTGTAGATGTCGTAGTAGATGGAGTAATCGACATAGTCGGAGCGAACGTCGTCCTTGCGATCGAGGTAGGAACCGGCATAGGTGACGTCGAAATTACCGAGCTTGCCCTCAATCGTCAGCGACGCCTGCGCCCAGCGGTCCTTCGTGGACTCCGGATTGAAACGTACGATTTCCAGGTCGTCACCGATGCGGTAGCCGTAGCTGCCATTCAGCGTCTGGTGCTGGCCCATCAAACCGGCGCTGACCGTCCAGTTGTCGTTCAGGTCTACCTTCAGCGCCGCGCGCGCGCCGTAGACGTCACCATCGTTGTAATCTTTCTTGACGCGGCTGGCATTGTTTCTGGTAATGGCGTCACGACCTCGTATCCAGCCCGAATCCAGCTCTCCCGTTTCCGGGTCAATTACTGCTGCCGGGTAGGCGGGATATGTGACCGAGCCGGGAACATTATCGATGTAGCCCGCGTCCTGCCGTGCCCATCCGACCAGGCGGATGGCCGCGGTCGGGGACAGCGGCAGGTTCACGAAGCCTTCGGCGAGGTAACCCGTGCCGCCCTTGGCCACGGTGCTGCCCTCGAGGTCGTAGCCGGCCTTGAAGCCGGTCGGGTCCGGCTTGTTGGTAATGATGCGGATCGTGCCTGCCTGGGAACTGGCGCCGTAGAACGTGCCTTGCGGGCCGGCCAGCACCTCGACGCGTTCGATGTCATAAAGGTGGATGTCGAGCGCGCCGTTGATGGTGGTGACCGGTTGCTCGTCCAGGTAGGTGCCGACGCTGGGCTGGGAACCGGAATGGTTGCCGTCGCCGCCGCTCGCCACACCACGCATGTAGGCCCGGGAGAAGCCCGGCCCGCCGCTTTGTCCGCCGCTCTGGTAGGACAGGCTGGGCAGGAACTTGGCGTAGTCGGCAAAGTTGCCGACGTGTAATTCTTCGAGCTTTTCCGTACCGAGCGCCTGGATGCTGAGCGGAACGACCTGCAGGTTTTCCGTGCGCTTCTGCGCGGTGACGGTGATTTCCTGCAGCTGGGTAAGACCCTGCCCGTAAGCAGCCGGGGCGAGCACCAGCATTCCTGAGGCCAGTGGAACGCCCGCGGCCAGCAGGGCGCGCGCACGCTGGAGCTTCCGCTTCTTGGAACGCTGCATGATCGCCTCCTCTAAAGATGTATCCGGCGGAGTTTACGCTTTGTTCACCGGACTGCAATTATCCGGTGAGCCCGGGACAGTGTCGGGCAAGGGATCCAGGGCCCGCTTCAGGGCCCCGAGCCAGGGCTCGAAATGACGCCACTGGTCAATACCTTCTCGATAGATGGGTTGCCGAACCTGCTCTGAGCTGGCGGTGCGCACGGCACGCTCGGTCTCGTAAAAGCGCAGGCACGCCGGGTCGAACGGCAGGCCGCAGTATTCGAGCAGGCGCCGGACCTCGGCCTCGGTGTCGTCAATAACCCGCTCGTAACAGACCCGATGCACGCGACCGGGCAATACCTCGTCGAAATGGGCCATCAGTGAGACATAGTCGCGGTAGTACCGGCCGATCTCGTCGAGGTCATAGGTGAATTTCTGCCCCCGCGCGAAGTGCTGCTTGAAATTGGACAGGCAGCAGGCGAGCGGATCGCGGCGCGCGTCGATGATCTTCGCCTGCGGCAGGATCAGGTGGATCAGGCCGATGTGCGCGAAGTTGTTGGGCATCTTGTCGATGAAGAACGGCACAGCGGTCTTGCGCTGGATGCGGGTCCCGGCCAGGTACTGCTCGCCGAGCGCGCGCAGCTGGTCCACATCGAGAGCGGCCAGCACTTCCGGGTATTTCGAGATCTGGCCGCGGGTCTTCCGCTCGCCCAGGGCCCGGGCGATCGAAATGATGTCCGGCAGCTCCATCGTGCCCTCGACCGCCGGGTGGCTGGCCAGGATCTGCTCGAGCAGTGTCGAGCCTGAGCGCGGCAGGCCGACGATGAAGATCGGGTCTGGTTGCGGCGCCCCCGAACCACCCCGCTTTTCGAAAAACTCCTTCGAAAACAATTCCTTTGAGCGCTTCACATGCGCCGAGGTTTCTTCGGCGTCGTAGGTGATCAGGGCCCGGCGCTGGTTGTTGCCCTGCACGTAATGCTCAAAGGACTCCGCATAAGCCCCGGCGTCCTCGAGGGCTTTCGCAATGGCAAAGTGAAAATGGAAGCGGTCCTCGGCCGTGAGCTCGGGCCGACCGAGTTGTTCCCCCATCGCGTCCAGTTCGGCCTGGGAGAACCGGAATGTCTTCAGGTTGGCCAGGCTCCAGTACACCTCGCCGAGGCCCGGCGCGAGGCCGATGCTCCTGCGATAGGCGGCGACGCAATCCGGCTGGCGCCCGGCGGACTTGAGCGCGTGACCCAGGCTCATCCATGCCTTGGGCTGATTCGGGTATTCTGCCAGCACGGCCTCGTAGAGGCCGATGGCTTCATCGAACTCGCCGATCCTGATGAGGATGGCCGCCTTCAGGTTGCGATAGCCCGGGTTACGCGGATCGACGGCCAGCACGCGGTTGATCTCGGCAAGCGCCTCGACGGCCTTGCCGAGCCGATGCAGCACGATTGCGTAGTTGTAGCGCGCCGCGGTGAAGCTGGGCGACAGCTCGAGGCACCTGGCAAGAAGGTTCTCGGCATCGCCGTAACGGCCCAGGCGGGCCGCGACCTCCGCGAGCATGCGGATGGCGGCAATGTCGGTAGGGAATTGCCTGAGATGCGCGCGCAGCAGCGCCTCCGCAGGCGCGATGCGGTTCTCGCAGAGCGCGGCCGCGGCTTCCAGCAGGCGCGGGTCCCGGGTCGAGAACTTCAGATGCCGCGCATACGCGTCGTCGGCCCCGTCCGCATCGCCGATGGCGGTGAGATGATCGGCCAGTGCGCGCCAGGCCTCAGCCAGGCCGGGCTTCAGGCCGACCGCGCGCCGCAGCGCGGCGACCGCGGCATCGCCTTGGCGGTCGGCGCCCAGGGCCAGGCCGAGTTCGTAATGGACGGCGGCGGCATCCGGTTGCAGCGTTGCCAGCGGTTCAAGGATGGAGAGCGCCCCGGCGACGTCGCCGCCGGCGCGCCGCGCCGCGCCCAGCAGCAGCAATGCGACCGGCTGGTTCGGCACCGCCTTGAGAATCTCAGCAGCCTGCTCGGCGGCCAGCGCCGGGTCCGACTCGAGCAGGCGCCAGGCATGGGCGAGCGCGACGTCGAGGGTGCCCACCGGCTCGCCGGCCTGGCCCGAGTCGTGGCTCATGGCAGCAGGCCAGGCGTGAACGTGGCCGGAGGCGGACCGTTCCGGCGCATCCAGAAGTAGACAGGCAGGCCGGTGAAGCAAAGGGCGAGCGCCCACAGGAAGGGCTCGGTGCCGACACCGATGAAGGCGAAGACCGAAAATGCCGTGCCGCCGACTCCAAACAGCCAGGCATGGCGCGGCACGCTTCCGGCATCGCGCCGCCACAACCATACGAGGGCAAGCGCACAGCACAGGTACACCGGCAGGTTTGCGGCGGTACAGATGATGCTGAGGAACGTAAAGCCCTCGACCAGCGTCTTGCTGTAGTTCATGAGCGCCACGCCCGTGGAGAGCACCCCGATCAGCAGCAAGGCAGGCGCGGGCGCGTCATAGCGGTTGCTTCTCGCGAACACGGATGGCAACAGCCTGCGCAAGGCGAGGGTGCGGGTCAGCTCGGCGATTACAAGCGTCCAGCCGTTCAGGCAGCCCAGGCCGCTGATGACGATGAACAGCGCCAGCCAGCGGCCGTTGCCGGCGCCGAGCAGCCGGTCGAGCACGTCGACGAAGGGGGCGTTCGAAGCCGCAAGCGTCTGTTGTGGCACCAACAGCGTGGCGACCGCCGTGACCGCGATGTAAATCGCAGCCGTCACCAGCGTGCCGACCAGCGTGGCGCGCGGAATCGTCGTCTGCGGGTCGCGCACGCGGCTGGCCGGTACGGTCGCCGACTCAAGGCCCAGCATTGCGAACAGGGCGATGGTCGCGGCCGTCATCGTGGCCGGAAGCGCGATGGGCGTCGTCGGGATGTTCTCGGTATAGGCCACGGGATCCGCGACCAGCATCCACAGGCCGAGCAGGACAACCAGCGCCAGCGGCACCAGCTTCAGCGCTGTCGTCAACACCTGCGTCCGGCCACCCATGCGCGCGCCAAACAAGTTGATCAGCACGAACAGCCACACGAGACCCGCGGCGATGACGGCAGGCGGAATACTGACAAGCGGCGGCGCCACGCTCGTCAGGTAGCCGGCAGCGCCGACCGCGATGGCGGCATTCGATATCCAGATCGAAATCCAGTAGCACCACAGCGCGGCGAATGCAACGCCCTCGCCCAGCGTCACCCGGATGTAGTCGAACGGGCCGTCGGCGTCGGGCATGCGCCGCGCCAGCATCGCGAAGACGATCGCGAGCAGCGCACAGCCCACGACTATCGCGGCCCAGCCGAGGAAGGCATTGAAGCCGTAAGGGGCAAGGGACGCGGGCAGGATGAAGATGCCGATGCCGATCATGTTGCCGACGACGAGCGCCGTGCACATCCAGAAGCCGAGCTGGCGCGTGATCATTGCCCGCCCGCCGTGCCGACCAGCCGCCCGTTCTTGATGACGCCGGCGACGTTGCTCAGCGTCCCGACATCGGCGAGCGGATCGCCCTCCACGGCGATCAGGTCTGCGAACTTGCCGGGAGCAACGGATCCCAGGTCGCGCTCCAGGCCGAGACAGCGGGCGGCATCGATCGTCGCCGCTCGGATCGCGCCGAGCGGCGTGAGCCCATGGCGCACCATGTACGGAAACTGCCGGGCGTTTTCGCCATGCGGAAATATTCCGGCGTCGGTGCCGAAGCCGATCTTCACCCCGGCTCGCGCCGCCTTGGCGAAAGCCTGGCGCTGAACATCGGTGGTCTCGCGGTTCTTGCGCAGTACTTCCTCAGGCCAGCCGTCGCGGTGTCCAACCTCCTCCATGTAATCGCCGTTGTAGACGTCGGCGACCAGCCAGGTGCCGTGGCGGAGCATCAGTTCAATGCCCTCGTCGTCGAGGTATGAGGCATGCTCGATCGAGCGCACGCCAGCGCGCACTGCGCGCTTGATGCCCTCCGCCCCATGGGCATGAGCGACGACGAAGGTGCCCGCATTCGCCGCTTCCTCGACCGCGGCGCGAAGTTCTTCCTCGCTGTATTCGGATGCGGAGGGTCTCGTGCCGGCGGTCAGCACCGCGCCGGTTGCCATGACCTTGATGAAGTCAGCGCCGCCCGCCAGCAGCTCGCGCACGCGCCGGCGCACCTCGTCGGCGGAATCGGCGACGCCGCGGCGCATCTCAGCCGGGACGACGACGTCCGGGGCGAGCCCGGTCACCTCGCCGCCGCCTTGTGTGACCGTAATGTAAGCGCCGGCGACCAGCATGCGTGGACCGTCGACGAGGCCGGCATTGATCGCATTGCGCAGCGCGACGTCGACAAAGGCCCGGTAGGTACCGACGTCGCGCACAGTCGTGAATCCGGCCGCGAGCGTGGCGCGCGCATGGGCGGCACCGAGCAGCGCATCGCGCGCAGCCGAACTCAGCAGTGGCGCGGCAATATTGGCGGAGGAGATATCGCCGATAAGGTGCGTGTGCAGGTCGATCAGCCCGGGCAGCACGGTATGCGCGGACCAGTCGATCAGCCGTGTATCGCTGTCGGGCAGCGCGACGTAGGGGCCAATCGAACGGATGCGGCCGTCCTCGATGCGGATCGCCTGGTCCGCGAGATAACGACCCTGCTCCACGTCTAGCAACTTGCCGGCGCGCACGATAACAGTCTCAGCCCGGGCGACCGGTGCGGCCGCCGCGAGGACGGCGGCCAGCAGGCAGGCAGTAGCAATATGGCGCGAGTTCATGTGGGCAGCTCCGTCAGGCCGGCGTAGGCGCTGCGCAACAGCCGGTGAAAATGCCAGACACCGGCCTCGTGCCGCGGACACAGGCGGCCCGGCTCATAGGCACCGGAAGCCAGGCCGCGTTGCACGGACTCGCAGATCGCGGCGTCCTCGCGCTGGACCTGGTCGGAAAAATCGAGATCCGCGGCAACGCGCGCCTGGGCCGCGGAATGTGGCGCGTAGTAATAGTGAAAATCGACACGGCAGCGGTCTGGCGTCAGCGGCACGACGCGGTTGACCTGCAGGCGGTCCGGCATGATGTTGAGCATGGTGTTCGGGTAGATGAAGTAGTAGTAGGCCTGCCCCGTGCCATACACGCCGCCCGCACCGGTGATCGGCGAATGCTGTAGCGAGTACCAGTCGGCCAACTCGATATTGTAGGCACGGTAATCCAGCACCCGGGCAAGCGCCGGGTGGACGCAGGGCAGGTGATAGCCCTCGAGGAAATTATCGACGTACGCCTTCCAGTTGCACGGCACCTCATATTCGCGGCTATGGGCATGTCGCAGCGCGCTGAAATCCACTGGCGCGATGCGCTCTGCGATCCCGCTCACGATCGCCCCGAAAGGCACAGGCTCGGCGGCCAGGGTGACGAACACCAGGCCCAGCCACTCGATGACGGCGAGGGGCGGAAGCCGGATGGCGTCAATCGTGAATCCTGCGGCGCCCTCCATTTGCGGCGCACTGCGCAGGCACCCGTCGAGCCGGTAGGTCCAGCCGTGGTACCGGCAGCGCAGCGTCTTTGCGCCCCTGCCGCTGGCGAGCGCGAGCGGTCCGGCGCGATGGCGGCATACATTCGGGAATGCGCGCAGGACGTGATCGGCACCGCGCACGACCAGCACCGGCGTATCGGCGATCTGCGTGACGACATGGTCTCCCTCGCCGCTCAGCTCATCCCGGTGGGCCACGAACTGCCAGCCCTGGGCAAACACGCGGGACTGATCCTGCGCTAGCATGTCGGCGCCGAGGTAGAACCCTGGCGGTAGCGCCAGCGACTCTTCGAGCGGCGCGGACTCAATAGGGGCCATGTGATCTCCCGCCATGCGTAGCATCCTGACACTGATCCTGACACTTGCAATCACCGTATGTGAAGCGGGGCCGCGCGCGCGCGACCTTGGTGTGCCCTTCGACGGCCGGCCGGGGCCGCTGAACGCCATTACCGACGTAGCCGGCGTGACGATCGGCCAGGTAACGCTGATTCGGGACCTCGCCGCAGGCCGAAAGGTGCGGACCGGCGTGACTGCAATCCTGCCGCGTGGTCGCGAAAGCCTGAACCTGCCGGTGTTCGGTGCCTGGTTCGCGCTGAACGGAAACGGCGAGATGACTGGCACGGCCTGGCTGGAAGAATCCGGGCAACTCGAAGGCCCTGTGCTGCTGACCAATACGCACAGCGTCGGGATCGTGCGCGACGCGGCGATTGCCTGGCGCGTCCGTCAGGGCGGCGCCGACGCCAGCGGCTACTGGTGGTCGCTGCCGATCGTGGCCGAGACCTGGGACGGGCACCTGAACGACATCAACGGATTCCACGTGCACGCCGCGCATGTGGATGAGGCGCTCGCAATGGCGACGAGCGGGCTGGTCGCGGAGGGCAATGTCGGCGGCGGCACCGGGATGATCTGCCATGAATTCAAATGCGGCATCGGTACGGCCTCGCGGCGCATCCCGTTTGCCGGCAGCCGCGAGTACGTCGTCGGCGCACTGGTGCAGGCCAACTACGGGCGCCGCGATGGCTTGCGCATCGCCGGCGTCCCGGTCGGCCAGCACCTGCGCGCGCACCGCGTCTATAGTGAGGACAATGAGGCTGCCGCGGAAACCGGCTCAATCATCATCGTCGTCGCAACCGACGCGCCGCTCCTGCCGCACCAGCTCAAGCGTATTGCCAAGCGCGCGGGCATGGGCCTGGCGCGCATGGGTTCGACCGCGGGCAACGGCTCCGGGGACATCTTCGTCGCATTCTCGACCGCGAACGCAATGGCACTGCACAGCGAGCCATTGGCAGTCGCCGAGTTCATCGACAACGGCGAGCTCGATCCGCTGTTCGAGGCGACCGTGCAGGCGACGGAGGAAGCGATCGTCAATGCGATGGTCGCTGCGCGCGACATGGAAGGCACGGAAGGACGTTACGCGCGGGCCCTGCCGCACGCCGACCTCGTCGCGTTGCTCTCCCGCTACGGCCGGCTCACCGCTCCCGAGTGAAACTACGGGGCTCAGGGAGCGGGTTCCCCGGTGGGTTTCAGATAGCGGTCATACCAGTCGAGGCTCCGCTGCGTCCGGTCACGCAGGTAGCTCGGCACGGTCACAGGGTGCCATTCATCCGGGTAGATGACGAGCTGCGTCGGCACGCCGAGTGATCGCAGCGCCTGGAACATCTGCTCGCTGCCAATACACGGCACGTTGGCGTCTAGCTCCTCGCAGTAGAACAGCGTTGGTGTCGTGATCCGGTCGGCGCGAAGGAACGGGAAGCTGACCCGGTCCCAGGCGGCACGGTCGTTCCATGGCGCACCGAGCTCGAGCTCGTATTCGCGCGTGTACTGGTCGACGCCGTACATACCGATGATGTTCGAGGTTCCTGCGCCACTGACGGCGGCCTTGAACCGCGTATCGCTCGCGATGGCGTAGTTGGTCAGCATGCCACCATAGCTGCGGCCGCCGATCGCCAGGCGCTCAGGATCCGCGGCGCCCAAGGCGACGACGTGATCGACCGCGGCCAGCACGTCGGCCGTGTCCTTGTTGCCCCAGTCTGCATAGATCGCACGCGCGAACTCGAGGCCCTTGCCTGAGCTGCCGCGCGGGTTGGCGGCGACGATCGCGTAACCGTGCGCGGCGAAGACTTGCCAGTCCGCCATGAACTCATGGCTGTACTGATAAACCGGTCCGCCATGGATCCGTAGTATGGTCGGGTAACGGTGGCCGGGTTGCCAGCCGAGTGGCCTGACCAGGAAGCCCTCGATCTGCGCGCCGTCAGCGCTGTCGAATTCGATCGGCTCCACGCTGGCCAGGCGCCGGTCTCGCAGGAACGCATTGTGGTCCGCGAGCGTGCGCAGGCCGCGTTGTTCGACCGCGGCGATCTCGTAGGGGTGATGGTCGTCGCCGCCCAGCACCGCGATGCGACCGTTATCCGAAAGGGCGAAATCGAAATCGAAGCGCGCGCCGCGCGTCAGCGGCGTGATCCTGCCGGTTGCAAGCTCGATTCGCGACAGCCAGGTCACCCGGCTGTGCTCGATGAGTGCAAGCACGGAGCGGCCATCGGGACTGAAACGCGGCTTTCCAAAGGAGCGGTCAATGGGAGCCGGCAGTCCCGACTCGCCGGTCCGGACGTCAATGATGGCGAGTTGCATGGGCATGTATTCGAGCAGGCGGTCGCTCCCGCTCTGCAGATAGGCGATCCTCTGGCCGTCGGGGCTCCAGTCGGGACGCGCCTCCCAGTAGGGATCGAGGTCGGCGCCCTCGAAACTCGTGAGTTGCCGCTCTGCGGCGCCGGCGCGCGGCTCGACGAGGTAGATGTCCCAGTTCCTGTGCCGATCGGGGTCGGCGCCGCGCTTGGTCACGTAGGCGATGTGCTGTCCGTCCGGGGACCATGCAGGAAGGTGCTCATCATGCGCACCGGACGCCAACGGCGTTGTCTTGCGCCCGTTTAGCTCGAACAGGTAAAGATGCTGGCGGCGATCGGTCAGCAAGCCAATGAAGTCCTCCTTGAAGTGGTAGCGGTCGATGACAATCGGCAGCCGTTTCGGGGGTTTGGGCTGGCCGTCAGGCCGCTCCGGGTCGCGCGCTATGACGGCGAGACGCCCGCTGTCCGGTGCCCACGCGTAGTCGATGACGCCACCGGGGAAATCCGTGAGTTTCTCCGCTTCGCCACTTGCTGACGGCATCAGCCAGACCTGCGTCACTGCATCCTCGCCGCCGCGATCCGACAGGAACGCGAGGAAGCGACCGTCGGGGCTCCAGGCCGCCTGCCATTCGCTTGCCTCGGGTGTTTGCGTCAGCGCGCGGCGGTCTCCGCCGTCCCAGCGCACGCGCCACAGGTCGGACTGCGGCTTGTCCTTGTCCAGATTGGCCGTGGTCACGGTGTAGACGAGAAACTCGCCATCCGGTGAGAACGCCGGTTCAGTGAGGTCGGCGAGGCGGACCAGGTCGTCCACGCTGAAGCGATCGTCCGCAGCCTGCGCCGCGAGCGGCAACGCGCACAACAGCACGGCCAGGGGCGTTAGTTTCATGGCCGGGTTACTCCTGCGGCTTTTCCCAGCGCGAGGAATCGCGCCCGCGCCTGTTCCAGATAATCCAGCGTGGCGCGGCGTTCCTGGTCGCTGTTGAAATCCGTGCTGTCCGCGGTCGTGGCGATGGCACGGTCCATCCAGGCCACGAAATAGGCGGCGTCTTCGGCGGCACCCTGCGGGGCGCCCGGCCGCTCGAGGTAGATCGGACTGGTCGTCGCATAAGGGTACAGATCCAGCACCAGCGGGTCAGCGTGGTCGTTCCAGGCCCGCAACAGCAGCCAGCCGCCCCGCGGCAGCGTCAGCTCACCCTCGGCGTCGAAACTGTTTCGCTCGCCGGACAGCAGGAACGTCTTGACGACCTTGCCGTTGTACACGAGCTCCAGGTGATCGACAGCGATGGGCGAGCGCAACGCCACGCGATACGGCACGCGGCCAGGGACGTCGCGCAGCACGCCGCCGGGGCGCAGGCCAGCGAGTTCGAGACCGAGCAACGGGCCGTTGCTGGCAAAAGTCCGGCCGGCCTTCAATGCCCCCATCAACGCCGCCGGCGTACGCTCGCCGCCGGTTTCCAGGAACACGCGGTTCATGCCGACCGGTCCGCGCAGCGATGCGTAGTTGGCCATGGCGTCGGTGCCGGCGCCGGTTGGCAGCCGGAAGCCCAGGTTCAGCAGCCGGTACCAGACGCTGGCGGTTGCCCGGTGGTCGGAAAAGCCGACGACCTCGAGATAATCCACCTTGCCGTGCGCGACGTCGGCGGGCAACTCGTGCGTCAGCGAAGCTTCCTTCTCGGGAACAATCTCCGAATCGAAGGGGTGCACATAACCAACCAGCGCGCCCTGTGCGTGTGCGAGGTTGGCGACGACGCCGTTGTACGGGTACGGACTGGCGAGCGCGGTATGACGGTAGGCCGAGAAATCCGGCAGCAGCAGGTGGTCGGCCAGGTTCAGCAGGCCGAGATGCCCCCAGAGGCTCGTGTGGAACTCCTGTGAGTGAAAGATGCCTACGCCGCCGGCGCCCGCAGGATCGGGCGGTGCGCCGAAGTAGCCCACATCCGGGATGCGTTCCTCCTTGTTGACGATCAGGTTGTAGACCACATCCAGGTCCTCGGCCCTCGCCTGCCCGGCCAGCCGCTCTGGCGTGTTGCGGTAATGACCGCCGTAATTCATGTGCGTATGCAGGTCGGCACTGACGAAGCGCCCGAATCGCTCCGGCAGGTCGTTGTCCTCAAGTGTCAGGCTCAGTTCGGCGTACGCCGCGGGCGCAAGCAAGTACTCGCCGCGCCAGGGCAGGCTGCGGAAACCATGCTGCGCCTGGATCTTCGCCGTACCCACAGGCAACTCAAGCCTGCAGGGTGATGCGCAGTGGAAGTAATGCACCTCGCTCGGCAGCAGGCTGCGGTCGTAGCCGTCGTCGCCGTGCATCCAGGCGTTGCCCGGCGCATGCCAGCGGCGGTCGCTGCCCAGCACGGAGACACGTGCCGGTACGGGCCGGCCCGCGCTGTCCTGGACGGTGATCGTGAGTTCAGCGGACGGCCTCAGGCGTCGCCGGGTCTTCGGAATGACCTCCTGGCGCGCGCCACCGACAAAGTCCTGCACGTACAGCGACGTGTTACCGGACTCGTTGCTGATATACGCAATCCGCGTGCCGTCCGGTGACCAGCGCGCATTGCGGCGGTCGAAATCGCCGAAAGTGAGCGGTAAGGGCGCGGCGCCATCGATGGTCGTAAGCCATAACTGGTGCCACGGCCCGCCGCGGTAGCTTGAGAACAGGATCCGCCGGCCCTCCGGCCCAGGCTCCGGCCGCGCGCTCCACATGGTCTCCTCGGAAACCAGCGTGTTCGAATCCAGACCTGGCGGCTCGCCAGGATTCGCAACGTCAATGGAACGGATCGCGCCGCTGCCCCATGCGATCTCTGCATTGCCGACGTAAAAGACACGCTTGCCGTCCGGCGACCAGGATGGGTTGATGGCGTGGTCATGGGCCGAATAGTAGTAGCGGCCAATGGCGCTCTGCCGCGGCTCGACGAGGTAGCGGGGGTTTGACAATCCCTCGGGGCCGATTTCGGCCAGCATCAGGTTGAAGTGCCCGGTGCCGGACGTCGATACCCAGACGAGCCGCTGGCCGTCCGGCGAGAGCCGCGGCTCAACGTTGACGCCGCCGTTGCCGGTCAACGCTTCTTCGCGCCCGCTCGCGAGGTCGAGCCGCCAGAGTTCCATTGCGTGGCCGTCGTAGCGCGTGAATACGACGCTGCCGCCGTCGCGGGCCATATCCGGCTGGTAATCATAGGCCGCGTCTGCATGGGTCAGCTCGATGGCATCCCCGGCACCGATTCGCTGGCGCCATAGCGAACCGGCCATGCTGTAAATCAGCTCGTCGCCCCCGGGGGCGAATGCCGCGCCCGACGGGCTGCTGGTCAATTGCGGCAGGTACAACTCGCGCCAGTAGTAGTTGTGCGGCAGATGGACCTGATTCAGCACCGGCTCGCGCCCGGCGTCGGCATCGGCGCCGGGAGACCACAGCAGAACCGACCCAACAATCAGGGCGCGAGCAGCGTGATTCATGCGGGGTCTGCCAGCGCCTCGTCGAGGCTTTTCCGGAGCAGCACCATGGCCTCGTCCACCTCGGCCTTGGTGACGCACAACGGCGGCATGAACCGGAGCGTGCTGACACCGCAGTTCAAGAGCAGCAGGCCGTTGTGGAAGGCGCGATGCAGCATCGAGTCGGAGAGCGCGCGGGCGGGCGAACCATCCCGCTTGATCAGCTCGATACCGATCATCAGGCCGCGGCCGCGCACCTCACCGATGCAGGGATAATCCGGCATGAGTTCGCGCAGCCTGGCCATGAAATGCGCGCCGACCTTGGCGGCGTTCGCGGCGTACTGGTCGCGAACGAGGTCGAGCGTCGCGTTGGCTGCCGCGCAGCACAGCGGGTTGCCGCCGAAGGTGTTGCCGTGCGCGCCGCGCTTCCATTGCTCCATCAGCCGGCGCTTGGCGACGATGGCACCGATCGGCATGCCGGAGCCGAGGCCCTTGGCCAGCGTCATGATGTCCGGCGCGACGCCGGAGTACTCACAGGCGAACATGCGGCCGCTGCGGCCGACGCCGGACTGCACTTCGTCGAACACGAGCAACATGCCGTGCTCGTCACAGATCTGCCGCAGCCCGGCCAGGAAACCGTCCGGCGGCACGATGTACCCCCCTTCGCCCTGAAGCGGCTCGACGACAATCGCGGCGATTTCAGAAGGCGGCAGGTTGCGCTCGAACAGCATGCGGATGTAGTCGAGCACGGCCCGGCCCTGGTCAGGGCCGGCGAACAACGGCCGGTAACTGTTCGGGTAGGGCACGTGCGTGACGCCCGGAACAACGGGCGCGAATCCAGCCTGCTGCGTGTACTTGCTCGAGGTCAGCGCGAGCGAGCCGAGCGTGCGGCCGTGAAAGCTGCCCAGGAAGGCGATGAACCGCTGCCGTCCGGTCACGTAACGCGCGAGCTTCAGGGCGCCTTCGACCGATTCCGTGCCTGACTGGCAGAAGAAACTGAGTACGGGTTCGTCCATCGGCGCGAGCGCCGCGATCCGTTCGGCGAGGGCCGTCATGCCCTCGTGCCAGAAATCGCTCGAGATGTGCAAGAACTTGCCTGCCGCCTCACGCACGGCCGCGACGACCGTGGGATGCGCGTGGCCCGTGGCGCAAACTGCGATTCCCGCGGCGAAATCCAGGAAGCGGTTGCCGTCGACATCCCAGACCTCCGTTCCCTGGCCGTGCGACATCACGAAAGGGTAGTCGCGCGGATAAGAGGGTGACTCGACCTTGACGTCGCGCTCGATGATCGCCCGCGCCTTGGGTCCGGGCAGCTTGGTCTTCAGGTGTGGATTGCTCATGTCATCTCCCGCTTGGGTTCACGTATTCAAATAGGTAGCTTGATGGGCTCGCAGTGTGCAGCCGCAGTGCGAGCCGCAACCGCGCGAAGCGTTTCGAGTTCCAGCGCGGTGGGGGCTGCGATGGTCTCTACTTCTCCTGCCAGCGCAAGCGGCCAGCCGATCGCTGCGCGCGCTTCGGCGGCCGGAATGCCGGGATAAGTTGCGGTCAGCACCAGTTCGCCATCGCCTGCGAGCGGTTTCAGGATGCCGACATCGGTGACGACGACCGTTGGTCCTGCGCCGCGCGCGCCGCTGTCGCTGCGCCCCGGGAAGTAACCTCCGGAGGTACGAAAATCCAGCGCGGTGACGAAACTCCTGGGCGAGGCCTTCATCACAACGAAAGTCTGGCGCGCATGCGCCGCAATCTCGGGCGCGCCGCCCGCACCCGGCAGGCGCGTGCGCGGGCTTGAATAAGGGCCGATGACCGTGCTGTTGAGGTTACCGTGCCGGTCTATCTGCGCCGCACCCAGGAATCCGACATCAATGCGACCCGCCTGCAGATAGTCGCTGAAGATCTCCGGCAGCGGCACCACGCAGGCGGCCGTTTCGGCCAGTTCGCCGTCGCCAATCGATAGCGGCAAGACCGTCGGTTGTGCGCCGATCGTGCCGGATTCGTAGATCAGCACCAGCCGCGGCGCATGGGTCAGGCGCGCGAGGTTGCAGGCCGCACTCGGTAGCCCGATGCCGACGAAGCAGACACAACCGTCCCACAGCATGCGAGCCGCAGCGATGGTCATCATTTCGTCACGACTGTAGTCATTCATGTTGCCGCCCGACGCAAGCTCTCGAGAAATCCGTGGTGATCCGTGGTGCCCAGCACGTGACGACTTATCCACTCGGAGAAACGCCCGCGGTCGCGCGAGATGTCGTCCCAGCGCAGGTAGAAATCATTGTCCCGGGCGTAGCGGCCCTGCGCATAGGATGGCCAGGCGCCTCCAGGGCAGTGCGACACGCAGCCGACCACAAAATGCGGCAGCAGCAAGCCGTTCATCGCCGGAGGCAATTGCTCAACGATTTCTTCGACCGTGACCAGCAGCATGGTCGCCGCGAGCGCCGCCTCGCGTTGCGCTCCGACGATGCCCTCGATTGCGATATTTCCCTGCCGGTCGGCACGCTGCGCATGCAGAATCGTCACGTCGGGATTCAACGCCGGCACGGTGGCAAGGTTCTCACTGGTATACGGGCAGCGGATGCTGCGGATATTCGGGTTCATGGCCGGCAGGTCATTGCCGATGTAACCGCGAAGCACGCCGAAGGGCAGGCGGGCGGCGCCCGCGCGGTAGGCCGCGGCCATGCCGGCATGGCTGTGTTCGTCGAGCTCGAGCGGCCGGGGCCAGCCCCGCTCGACGGCATCACGTAGCCGGTGCAGCGAGCCGACGCCGGGGTTACCGCCCCAGGAGAAAGTCAGGCGCCGCGCTGCGCCGACGCCGATGAGCTGGTCGTAAATGAGGTCCGGCGTCATCCGGATCAGGTGCAAGTGCTGGCGGCGCTGGCGAATGAGTTCGTGCCCGGCCGCAAACGGGATGAGGTGGGTGAACCCCTCGAGCGCGATCGAAGCACCGTCGGGGACGTGCCTGGCGATGGCTTCGGCGAGCGGCACGAACTGCGTCATTCATTCCACCACAGTGCGCGACTGCTCACGCAGGTACAGCGGCAGGTAGTAGAAAGAAGCAATCGCCTTGCCGGTCGAGCCAGAGCTTTTCCAGCCACCGAAAGGCTGATAACCCGGCCAGGCGCCGGTGGTCGCGCCCTGGGCCCGGTTGGCATAGGTGACGCCGGCCTCGATCTGCTCGTGGAAGCAGCGCACGTCCTCGTCGGATCCGTAGATGCCGGCGGTCAGTCCCATCACGGTGTCATTGGCCAGGCGCATGGCTTCGTCGCGGCTCCGGCAGCGTCGCGCCATCAGGATTGGCACGAACATTTCCTCGTGCCATAACGGGTCATCCGGCGCGGCCTCGGCCAGGACCGGTTCTGCGTAGAAGCCGCGGCCAAGGCTGCCGTCCGTCAGTACGCGACCGCCGCGGCGGAGCGTGGCGCCGGCGTCGCGCAGCCGGGCCACATAAGCGGCATAGTTCTGCAGGGCGCGATCGTTGATCACGGGTCCCAGCCAATTGTCCTGGCGGCAGGGATCGCCAATCCGGATCTGGTCGATCTGCCGCTCGACGCGGGCGAACAGCTCGTCGGCGACGGCCTCGTGTACGAACAGGCGCGACAGCGCGGAGCACTTCTGGCCACCCATGCCGTAGGCGGAGCGCACAATACCGCTGGCGGCCCGGTCCAGGTCCGCGTGCTCGGTGACGATGCACGGATTCTTGCCGCCCATTTCAGCGATGCAAGGACGCGGCCAGGCGCCCGCGGCCATCGTTGCCTGAATCGAGCGGCCAACGGCGACCGAACCCGTGAACGTGGCCCCCGCCGTGCGCGCATCCCGGACCAGCGCCTCGCCGACCTGCGCACCGGAACCGGACACGTAGTTGAATACGCCCGGCGGCAGTTGCGCATCGCGGATGCAGTCGGCGAGCCACCGCCCTGCCCAGGGGCTGTCGGAAGCGCACTTGGCGACGACCGTGTTGCCGGTTACGAGCGCCGCGGCCGTCGGCCCGCCGGCCAGCGCCAGCGGAAAATTGAACGGTGCAATGACTGCCCAGACACCATGCGGGCGCAGCACGCTGTGATTGCGCGAGACGCAGCCCTCCAGCGGGTCGTTCGGTAGCTCGACTTCGTACCCATCGTGCGACTCGAAGTCATCCGCGTAATAACGGAAGAAATCCACGGTCTCCTGGGCCTCGCCAAGAGCCTCCATGCGGTTCTTGCCGACCTCGAGCACCAGCGCGGCGGCAATGTCGTAGACGCGCTCCTCCATGATGTCTGCGACACGGCGCATCAGGCGCGCACGCTCGGTCGCGGGCGTCGCCCGCCAGGCAGGGAATGCCTTGTGCGCGGCCGCGAGCGCGGCGGCCACATCAGCGGCCTGCGCCATCGGAAACCGGCCAAGCCGCCAGTCGCGATCGATCGGGCTCACGCGCTCCTGGTGCACGTCCGCTTCCTGGTCGTGGCCGTCAATGAACAGGCAATGCTCGCGGCCCAGCTCGCCGCGGACGCGCCCGAGCGCCAGCTCGAAGCGATCGTGTAGGGCTTTCGGCGGGTCAAACATCGTCGCGTAGGTCAGGCGGAAGCTCATGGTTCACTCTCCGGGGCGGAATCCGGGAAGAAGCGGCCCAGCAGGCGATCGAGCAGCGCCAGCGCCGTGGCCAAGTCGGCCTCGTCGATCATCAGCGGCGGCGCAATGATCAACAAGTTGCCGCGCGAGCCGAACGATACCCCTTCGTCCAGCGCCGCGCGCAGCAATGCCCGCAGCGCGGTGGTCTGTTGCGGCCAGGGGGCAAGCGGGGCACGCGTTGAACGGTCGGCGACGAGTTCGACCACCGCGAACAAACCGTGGCCGCCGCGTACATCACCCATCACCGTATGGCGCGACTGCAACCGTTGCAGTTCCTGGAACATCCAGAGGCCCAGCGTTCGCGAGCGCTCGATCAGCCGTTCATCGCGATAGGCGTCGATAGCGGCGAGGCCCACGGCACAGCCGAGAGGATGGCCGCAATAGGTCAGGCCCGAATAGAACATCTGCTGTTCGATGCGCCGCGCGATCGTAGCGCTGATAACGACCGCGCCGAGCGCAACGGTGGCGCCGGTCAGGCCCTTAGCGAGCGTCATCAGGTCCGGACGGCCGTCCTCGCCGTACCGTTGCCACGCGAACCATTCGCCGCAGCGCCCGAACGCGCTCATGACTTCATCCGCGATAAGCAGGACGCTACGCTCAGTGGTCACAGAACGCAGCAGCGGCCAGTAGTTGTCCGGCGCAACGATGCCATTGGTGCCGGCATTGGGCTCCATCAGCACGGCGGCGACGCGTTCGGCGCCTTCGGCATCGATGCCGGCGGCGACCGCGGCGGCGCCACGGCGGCCGCACTCGTCCGGGGTCGTGGAACCGAAGGGGCAGCGATACGGATAAGGCGATGGCACGTGGCGCACGCCCCAGGCGATGGGATCCACTTGATGCGCAGTGCGACTGTCGCCTGATAGCGCCATGTCCAGGTAGCTCGCGCCGTGATAGGAACGATCGCGCGTGATGATGAGGCCGCGCGGCTTGCCCGCGGCCTGGCGGGCGATCCGCACAGCGTTCTCATTGGCATCCGCGCCGCCCAACGTGAAGAACACCAGGCCGCCTTCGAAGCCAGCGAGTTCCAGCAGCCGCTTGGCGAGCGCAGCGCGCGAGGTGGCGCCCCAGGCGCTGGTCACGAAGCAGAGCTGTTCAGCCTGTGCGCGGATGGCGGCGATGAGGCGTGGGTGCTGGTGGCCGAGGTTGCTGCATTCCGCCAGGCTGCTCATGTCCAGCAGTTCGCGGCCGTCTTCGAGTCGCAACCTGGCGCCTCGTCCGCCCACTACGGTTGGCGCGTTCCATTCCGCCGGCACGCACCAGCTGTGCAGCACGAAATCGCGCTCAAGTGACACGTTGCAGGCACTCCTGGCTGCCGCCAGCCTGTTACCGTCTGGGCAGGCCGCGCACTACCTGACAGTGTACCTACCGGAACTTTTGCCTGGCAGGGATCGGTGTGCTCCAGCGCCGATTGCCGCGCCCGCCGTCAGAGCAGCCGACCCCCCAGCCACCACCCGGCCGCCGCGAGCAGCGCCGAAGCGGGAATGGTTACGATCCAGGCAATCACAATGTTGCCGGCTACACCCCAACGTACCGCGCGAACGCGCTGCGATGAGCCGACCCCAATAATAGCGCCGGTGATCGTGTGGGTCGTGGATACCGGGATGCCAAAATTGGAGGCGAGAAACAAGGTAATTGCGCCGCCGGTCTCGGCCGCAAAGCCGCCGACCGGCCGCAGCTTGGTGATGCGCTGGCCCATGGTCTTGACGATGCGCCAGCCGCCGAACAGCGTGCCGAGGGCGATGGCCGTGAAGCAACTGACGATGACCCACGCCGGCAGGTGCTCCGGAGTCGTCAGGCCGGCAGCGATCAATAGCAGCCAGATGATGCCCATCGTCTTCTGCGCGTCGTTGGTGCCGTGGCCGATGCTGTACAACGCCGAAGAAACGAGCTGCAGGCGCCGGAACCACCGGTCGGTCTGTCGCTGCGATAATCGCCGGCAGGTCCAGGACACCAGCACCATCAGCGAGCCACCGAGCAGCATGCCGAGTACCGGCGCGACGACGATGAATACGGAGGTCTTCGTGATGCCGGGCGCCAGCAGCGGACCCGTGCCCGCTTCCGCGATGGTGGCGCCGATCAGGCCGCCGATCAGGGCGTGCGAGGAACTCGACGGCAGGCCGTACCACCAGGTGATGACGTTCCAGGTGATGGCGCCGACCAGTGCGCCGAAGATGACCTGGTTGGTCACCACGTCGGCGCTGACGATGCCCTTGCCGACGGTGGCGGCGACCTTCATTTCGACCAGCACGATGGCGACGAAGTTGAAAAAGGCCGCCCAGGCTACGGCCTGGTAGGGCTTCAAGACGCCGGTTGAGACGATCGTGGCAATGGAATTGGCCGCGTCGTGGAAGCCGTTCATGAAGTCGAATGCCAGGGCGAGGACCACCAGCATGATCAGGACCAGCGTGACGGAATGCGCGTCCATGGTCAGCCGTTCTCGAGGACCACGACCTCGAGAACATTGCCGACGCCCTGGCATTTGTCGGTTGTGGACTCGAGCAGTTCGTAAACGTTTTTCAGCTTGATCAGCTGCCTGACGTCCTGCTCCTCCCGGAACAGCCGTGATATAGCGCCGAACATCACGCGGTCCGCGTCGGTTTCCAGGTCGTTAATCTCCTGGCACAGCCTGCGGATCTCCGGGCCGTTCTCCATCGACGAGAGCAGGCCGACGGCGGACTGCACCCGGGCGCAACAGAGTTGCACGAGGTTGGCGAGATGTGCCGCCTCCGGCGTGAGCTGCCTGATGTCGTAAAGCGTCAATGACTCGGCGGTGTCCTGGATCACGTCGAGGATGTCATCCATCCGCGAGACCAGCCGGTTGATCAGGTCGCGGTCGAACGGCGTCACGAAGGAGCTGTGCATCAATGCAACCGTCTCGTGCGTCACCTTGTCTGCGGCCTTTTCCAGGGCGACGATCTGGCCGACGAGTTCCTCGCGGCGCTCGTTTTCGGCGTAGGCGTCGAGCAACTCGACCAGCTTGCGGCTGCCCTGGACCACGAAATCGGTGTGGCGGTTGAACAGCGTGAAGAACTGCTTCTCGCGAGGCATCAGGATCGACATGAGGCGCATGGTTTGAAATCCTTGCGGCGTAACGGAGGGGTCGGAGGGGCGCGCATTGTCCCCTGAACGGTCCTTGTTGTGTACCCCGGAAGTTGCGCAAGCCCCGGCAGCGCCGCAAGGCGCCGGTCAAAAATCCTTTTGCCGCCAGAGAGTTGAGCGTGGCAGCTCGCGGAATCGCGGGTCCCCGCCACGATCGCAACGCGGCGGAGAAACCCGCGGGCAATCAAGGCCGCCTGAGGCGCGCGATCAGGGCTGCTTCGGCTGGGGCGCGGGCTCCGGTTGCACCAGCTGTTGGGTCGGCTGGATGCTGCAGGCGAATTCCCAGAGCGTTTCGGCGAGCGTGCCGGGCTCGATCTTCTCCCAGTTGCGCAGCAGCGCAGTGGAGTGCTCCGGATCGTCGTCCTCGAGGTTCCTCCAGCGGTAGAAGAACGTCCCGACGTTAGAACGTCGTTGGTCCGTGCAGTCCCAGTCGTCGCGGCTTACTGCGCTGTAATGCGGGCCAGGGCTGCGGGCGAGCCGGTATTCGATGCGCATCCACATGGTCACGACGTTGTCGTCACGCCGCGCATCCTGGCGGGTGGCGAAGAAAACCTGTTCCGGATAGGTCTCTATCCACTCCCAGTCCATCCGGCCCTTGAGGTCGAGCTGCTTCACCCATTCGTTGCCGAGACCCTTCATCGGGACCGTGTAGATCTGGGCGACGGCAGGCAGCGCGAGGGCGCAGGCCAATGCCGCGACAGCCGTTGCGACCTTCCGGTTCATATGCCGATCTCCCTGCCGGCTTGGACCGGCACTGTGCGTTGGCGGTTCCCCACCCGCTGCCGTTATACGGCAGGCCGCAGCGGACTGCTAACATCGCGCCAGCCGTGCCCTGGGGAAGCGCCGTGCCGCAGATCGATTTCACGAGCGAGCTGACCTACATCATCCTGTTGTTCGGGCTGTTCGTGGTACCGCGCATGTTGCAGGGCATCGGGCTGCCGACGGCCATCACGAGCCTTGCGCTGGGCGGCGCGCTCGGCCTCGGACTCGGCCTGTTCCAGCACGACCCGACCATAACATTGCTGTCCACGCTGGGGATCGTGTCGCTGTTCCTGTTCGCCGGCCTCGAGGTCAACCTGCAGGAACTGCGAGGCGGCTCACGCGTGCTGATACTGCATCTCATCAACAGCGTCGCGCTGTACGCGGCCGCGACCTGGCTGTTGTGGCGATTTGCCGGCCTCGAGCTGCGGCCGGCTATCCTGGTGGCGCTGGCGTTACTGACGCCCTCAACCGGCTTCATACTCGACTCGCTGGACAGCGTCACGCAGGACCCGCAGGAACGCTTCTGGATCCGCTCCAAGTCGGTCGCGACGGAAATCGTCGCGTTGCTGGCATTGTTCTTCACGCTGCGCTCGACCAGCTTCATGGACTTCGGTGTTTCAACGCTGTCGCTCGTGGTCATGGTCGCCGTGTTGCCGTGGCTGTTCCGGGCCTTCGCGAAGCTGGTGCTGCCCTATGCGCCGAAAAGTGATTTCGCTTTCCTGGTGATCGTTGCGGTGGCCTGCGCGCTGGTGACCAAGAAGCTTGGCGTTTATTACCTGGTGGGCGCGTTCGTCGTGGGCATGGTTGCGCAGCAGTACCGTCACTATATGCCGTCGTTGCAGTCCGACCACATGCTGCACGCGGTCGAAGCACTGGGCTCGTTGTTCATCCCCTTTTACTTCTTCCATGCCGGCCTCGAGTTGCACCGCGACGACTTCTCGTTCATGGCGGTAGGCACCGGCATAGCGTTCACTGTGCTGATCCTTCCGTTCCGGGTGATCGCGGTCAGCGCGCACCGCAAGTTCGCGCTCAGGGAGCGCTTCGCGCAGACGCTCAGGATCTCGGTGCGGATCCTGCCGACGCTCGTGTTCACGCTGGTGCTGGCGGGCATCCTGCGCGAGTCCTACGACATCCCGTCGTGGCTGTTCGGCGGGTTGATCGTCTATGCGTTCCTGAACACGGTTCTGCCGTCGCTGTTCAAGCTGGCGCCGCCGCCGGAATACACGATGCCGCCGCTGGTGACCGCCGCGCACCTGCCGCCGGAACCGCGCCCCGCGGCAACGGGTACGGGCAAGCCCTGATGGTCAGCGGGCGCCGCAGTGTCTAGCGTCGCGCCCAGGGGCGCGAAGCAGGAATCCGTCATGCGCCATAGCGTTGACAAGGCGATAGCCCGATGGCTGCAGGCCGGTGTCATTGACTCCGCGACCGCGGCACGCCTGCGTGAGCACGAATCGACCGCGGCAGTGCCGGCAGCGGGGCGACTGGCGGTCCTTGCGTTCGGCTTCGGCGGGCTGCTGGTCGCAGCCGGCGTGTTGCTGTTCGTGGCGGCGCACTGGGCAGACCTCGGGCCGGGCGCGCGGCTTGGGAGCGTCGTGG
>Ga0210366_10000001_pt1 | contig 84955 bp, 94 predicted proteins | sample S641metaT_FD_190380 | JGI IMG/M metagenome (GOLD analysis project Ga0210366, IMG submission 190380) | Metatranscriptome of estuarine sediment microbial communities from the Columbia River estuary, Washington, United States - S.641... | ecosystem: Environmental > Aquatic > Marine > Intertidal... | reverse complement strand
TTTATAAATTGGCAAATTTTGAGTGTGTTAGTTTTATAAATTGGCAAATTTTGAGTGTGTTAGTTTTATAAATTGGCAAATTTTGAGTGTGTTAGTTTTATAAATTGGCAAATTTTGAGTGTGCTTTGTAGTGTGTGGCGTTCATTTTAGATGCCAGACATAGCTTGCTCGCTGCGCTCGTCAAGTAAAAACCTACACAGTGGGGGGTGCACCACCTAAAAACCTAACAATTACAACACTTTGCCAACCACACAGCGGCCAAGGAGCCAGGCGCCCCACCCCGGTACGCATTGCTTCCACCTGTCAATTGCCAAGAAGCACGCCCAAGCAAGCCTCAAGAACTCGTTGAGCATCTATCAAGTAGAATGCTCAAGAACTAACGGATTGGCAAGGCGGCAAACAGCGCTACGATATGCAGCCAATTCACAAACGTGCCACTTGCCGCCTACTTCTTGACAATTGGCATGATAGAATATTTGAGCGTTGCCTATAGTCCGTTGTAATGCTTGAACTATTGTTGCAATTGCTCAAGAACTATATGCCGGAGAGACACTCGCCAAGTGGAAGCAAATAGGCCAACTGCCAGGCACAGGTTGAAGCCTGGTATACGCTAGGCGGGCAATCCACACTGCAATCTTTCTATATATACGGAATAGTTATCTTTTCTCAACGACTGTTTTCGTGGGGTGTTCTTGACAATTGAGTTTGCCACTCGCTGGCCGGGCAGGCGCAAATTCGCTAGGCTATAGCTTGATAAAGCATAGGGGCATGGCGTTTTACCCTGTAATTTATTGACAATAACACTTGTGAAAAAACAACCATGTGCCCCCAATTGCGCAGTGGGACTGGACCACACACTATCCGCTAACACAACCTAACACAACCTAACACAACCTAACACAACCCAATCCCTCAAAAACACCTCATATACCGGGCAAACTCCTTCTAGAAATCTACCCTCAATCTATTACATTATCAATCTATATCAAGGCCTTATCACATTATCCGGGCAAACAGAGGCAAAGGGTGTTAGGCTTCTATTAGTCTTTCTCTTACTACTCCTCTTCCTCTCTTGTATTGTTCTGTTTTTTCAACGGGGGGCAATTGGCAAGAATGGGGGGGCAATTGGCAAACTCAAATACGACTGAGACAAAACACTTGGTCCATCTCATACGCCAAGAACTATTGAGAATAGAGATACACCGGAAGGGAAGCACCTCGAAAACCACCTATCCTCACAAATACACAATTGACAAGAACCAATTGACAAACTATCAGGCCTCAAGGCTCAAGAACTTATGCTATTTGAGGGGAACAGCAGGGAGATACACCAGATACAGAACAGGGGCAATAAGAGGAGCACATACATGTTTCCGGAATAAGGCATGAAGAGGGTGTAGGATAGATAAGGTTCGAAAGGCTGCCTCTAAAGGCTATTCTAGTGCTACTCCTCTGTGCTGTAATTTGGCTTCTTTTTCTAGGTGGAGGGAATTGGCAAAAAGGGAGTTTGCGGATTGTGAATTTGCCAATCTTGCGTTTCTTGCTTACACCTCAAAAGAAAGACAAGACAAGAATCATTTGTCTGTCGTCTAGGTGACACCTCAAAAGAAAGACAAAGCGCAAAAAGGTGAGATGGCAACTCTCAAGTTCTCAATTAGGAAAGACGAAAAGGCACGGAGCAAAGAAGCCTAGAAAAAAGAACTTGAGAGTTGCCTGGCAGGCAGAACAGGAAGGAAGCACGAGGAAGAAAGGCACGTGTAAGCTTTTTGAATAGAGGAACACGCCTCTGACGTGGTGGTGCCCAAGTTGCACAGGCGCACCGGCCCATGGGGTGATGTAAAACCGGATTGCCCACGAAACCTTGCTTTCTGTTGTCGCGAAAGCTTGTTTTTTTTGTCGTGCGGGCCAACACTTGAATACCCTCCAGAGTTAGATCCTTGTAAACCTCTTCAAAACAGAGGCGTGTTCCTCTTGGTGCCCTATAATATGTTGCTAGTATTTGCGAGCTGAAATTGTCAGGGCAAACACGAAACGTCCGTCAAATGAACGCCGCATTCATTATGCTTTTCGGTTGGATGGTCAACAACCCATATCGTGATATAAAGCTGAAGCTCTGGAGACAAGGATGATTCTTCTATCATCGCCTGTGCCCTTTCTGCTTCTTTCTTGCACGATGCGAATATGATTGTACCAAGACCTGCCTCTGCTCTTTCGACTGCCGAGGATACCATTTCGTGCGCCTTTTTGGTGCACTTTTCGACAATCTTTCTATTGAACAGCTGCTGGTTAGTCATTTATGGCCTCCTGCTCTGCTTCTGCCTTTTTTTAGACTTTTTCAGGCGGAATATGCGGCCTCAAAGACTGCGCGATTGCACTTTGAGGCATAGCCTTCATGTATTCGTTACAATCCCTTTTTTTCTTTGCCACTTTCGTTGCATGGATCAAGGACATTTATATTTTCACATTTGCAATATGCGCACCTCACTTTATTCCTCCTTTTCGTACCACCCTGGAGGATTGATTGGGACCGTTTCATCTTCACGCTCAAGCGATGCTTCTGCTTCCACTACAACTTTTCCAGACTCGTAGCGCTCTGGACGTTCACAGCGACAACGCAAAGCTTCCTCGCATGCGTCGCTACAGACGTCAAAAGTCGCTATCCACCCAATAAGTTGGACTTCTCGCCAAGGCTTTGGAAGAATCACCGGACTGATGTCCATGGAAGGGTCAATTATCACTGTTGCCCTGCCACAGATGTGACACCTAATTTTGTGCTCCAACCAACGAACCATCAAGACTCTCCGAAACAATGTTCCATTCTAGCTTTCTACGACTGACAAAACAAAATACGACACCCACAGAAACAGGAATCAGCAAGAATAACCCTAGAATAGGCCACAGCTGAAAAGAAGTAAATCCTCAAAAACAAAACCTCGTACAAATGCCAAATTATTGAGGTTTTCCGCCTTCAAAGCTATTCCGACAAGCCTTTTCCAATGTTTCCGTCTCAACAGCAAGCCCAAAAGACCAACAGCACTCAATTTGCACGTCACACCCCATGAACTTTTTCAATCCTCCTGCCTGTACGGCGAAATCTCCGAAAGAAGTTGCCTTGGAGTGCAAATAATCTAAGATGTCATCGTGCGTGTCCGGAGACATCTTGATGATTGGCCTTTTGTTGTGCTTCTTTTTCACCTCGTGGATGGCACATCTCAAATCTTGCACGAGGTATCGAACCTGTATTGAGGTGTTCATTGTTTCTCCCCATTGTACGCGAAACCTTTTTCAGGGCACCAAACTTTATCTATCAACTCCTTGCGAACACTTCGTGACCTATCCACAACAAAAGGCTCAACATACAAAGTATGCGGAGGAAGAAGTTTTATTATTTTCGCAGCCATCTTGCTCTTGCCGCCATAAAATGGCAAACCACGAATCATATTTTTCGCCATCGCATCTTCCTTTCATCGCATCTTCCTTTTCAGCCTTTTGAGCGCTGCTATCGCCTCTATCCTCTTGCTGTTATCCAAGAGGTGTTCGCCGTATTCACCGAGATTGATACCAAGATCAAGCTCAAAGCCTGAACAGACTCCTGCTGTATGGATTCTTAGCCTGCTTCTGTCGCCGTATTTGCTATGCTCGTATTCGTTCTTTTTACAAACGCCCCAAGCTTTCCCCTTTCGGAAGCACCGATGAGAGCAGATAGAGCAAGCCTTCACAAGCTTGAAGTTTATACTCGTATAGACAATAAGCATACCTTCATCCATCACATTCTCCGCTTGCAAAGTTCCGGATACAGCATGCGCCTTTTTTCAAACTCCTTTCGCGTGTTATCTCGGTGCTCCATGCTAAGTTGCCTTTCTTGATATCGCTTCCAGATGCGCTCGAAAAGAACAATCCTACCGTCCCTTGTGTGACAGGGCATCTGCTTCTCCCAATAAAGGCCACAACAACACACTCCGTTGTGTCCTCCTGGGTGGTTCTCGTACCATCCAGGGCAGATATCATTCATTGTCGCCGACATCACCTATATCCTTTCTCGACAAATTGAAAGTTTCTTCAGCAAGAGGGTTTCCCAAGACCTTTGTCAGAATCTGTAACTTTTCGTCGTCTGCTGAAACGTCACGAGGCCATGCCTCCAAGGGGATGCCAATTCCGTCAGGCGAAACGTCATCGCCGTCAACGAGTATATAGCGCCTTGGATGTGGAAAACCTTCACCTCTTTGAACGCCAAGGAACGTTCCAAGCTCCACGAGTTGACCGGGCATGTCGTGCGTATCGTACTCAACGCAAAGGTTTCCATTGCCGTCGTGACACACTCCGTTGATTTGGATTATTTCTCCGTCCCAACGTTCCCAAACTTCTCCCAATCTTGGCACTCTATACATGATTCTTCCTATCTAAACCATAAGAAAAACAACTATAAACCTGGTACCCGGATTGAATCTTTCGAGTTCAAATTTGCGCGTTTCCGCCTTTTCTTCGCTCGTGAAGAGGCAACTGTCGCTGACGTGGGCCTTTGAGACGCTGCCGTTTTTGTTGATCCGCTTGACGGCGTGCGTGGCCTTGGAACGGATTGAGTTTCTGAAACGGAATGCGTAAAAGTCTGTTTTTGGCTGATTCATGGTGTTCTCCTGTCCTCCATAATTGAAATGGAAGTGAATACCTTTTTCAACTTTTTTTGAATTCTTCGTAATAGGCTGAAACCTTTGGCCTTTCTTGTTCGGCGTGGAACCTTTCCTTATTTCGTTTTACAACCTCTGATGTGACGTTGTCGTAGGATTTGAGAAGCCTCTTGATATTTCCACCTTTATCCGAAGCGTCAACAATGACGTCCAAAAGCGTAGCGCGAACGAAGTTGAGTTGTGCGTCGCTCATGTCTTTGTATCTGTTTTCCATCTTTTTCTCCTTTACTCGCCCATCGCCCAACCGACTATGTTGCCGGCTGTATAAGCTCTTGCCATGGAATTGACGTTTTTGTTGAAAGTGCGAAGTCTTGCGTTTTCCTGCTCTTGGTGCGCTACTCTTGCGGCGTGGACGGCTGCGATGTCTTCCTCGGTTGCGACTCTGATCGTGACCTTGCCAATGAGGAACTTGCGGAAGTTTCCCTTTTCGTCTGCTACCAAAACCTTGTCGTCGGAAACGTTCCGGATGACTTCGTATGTTCCCTTTGGGGTGATTGCGACGTTCACCTTATCCATCGTGCCCTCCATCTAAATTCTATAACACCCCAAATTGAAATGGAAGTCAATACCTTTTTTTCAACTTTTTTGGAACTTTTTTATATCAGGCTGGAATCTTTGGAGAAATAAAAACGCTTTTCAGTATTCTCCTGTGCGATTTGGGTCCCATTGACGTGGTATCGGCAGCCCGTCCCTGAGCGTAAAACCATCGCCTCCATCGCCCAAGCCCAAAACCTTTTGCGCCCAAACGCCTACTTCTTTCCATACTCGTGAGCCGGGATCAGACTGCCGTGTTTTCGAGGTTTGCCTATGCGCGTGGATGAACCTCACTTCTCCGCCATGCGCTTCCACATCTGTACAAATCTTCCTGACAGCCACACGTGCCGCGATTATTTGCTCATCCGTACACCTATGCGGTTCATTCTTGTATCCTCCTTTCCAAGCGGTCCACTTCTTTCCATCGATGCCCTCGAAACAGCCGTTGATCTCTATTCCTACATCGGTGGAGTTGAAAGCGTTTCCGTGGTGAAGGAGCACATTGAAAGGATAAACCTGAACAATTGTGGGCCTTTTGAGCTTCAATATCCCGATATGCGCTCGCAGACTCGCAAACCTCGAAAAATTGTTGCCGAGCATGATGCCCGTCTGATGGAGTGTTATCCCTGTTATTTGCTTCCACGGACGAAATCCCTTTGACGCCTTTCGAGGGTGCACTTCGCTGATGTCGTGAAAATCAACATCACTAGACTGAAAAGAAATATCAGAACGGGAAACATCCTTGGCCATGGCCATAACGCTGGAAACAACGCCTTGAGCGACAACAACGTCCATCCACCACTCCCAAGCGTCATTCACAATATCAGAGCAACCATGGTCTTCAGAAAAATCTTCTAAAGCAGCGATTGTCTCAAAATTGACAACACCATCTGCGCCATACTTAGGCAATTCATAGCCCAAAGCCAGAAGTGCTTCTTGAACTTCTTTTATCTTTTCACCGGTTGCCCCAACATCGAAATAGCCCATAGCAAACCTCCTGCGATAAAATATAAAGAAGTTTGCTGCGATAATGAATTACTCCGGGCAAGGCGGCACCCACTCCTCATTTTTTAGCTTTCTTCTAAGTCAGAACTTCTCTTATCGCAACAGGACTGACATATTTCCAATTCATCCAATTCATCCAATTCAACTTCAAACTTACCGTGAGAAATCTCGAAATCCTCTGCGGTTGCCGGGTTGCCCCCAATAGTTGTTCCGCACAAGCCACAAACTTTTACCATTTTGTCCTCCACCTATAGACAGTATCACCTTTTTCATGGTAGGTGTAAAGCCTTTTTTCAACTTTTCTTGATCTTTTCATAACTGACTGGAATCGTTTACAAATCTCCGTCCAATAATTCTTCTATCACACGGGTCCAACGCTCACCATCAGAGCCTAAGATGTCGCCAAATAGGCCTTTATTCGTGCCCTGTTCAGAGAATTCAGCTGGCGGCCAATCGGAATCAAGCTCTTTATCGAGGGAAGGCACCCCGTTGACGTACCCAAGAAGCTTCCGCAAAGACTCAATGGACCGGTTGAACTCCTCACGCACCTCAAGCGTAACAGAGAGGACACGGCAAAGCTCCGCTTCTGTCATATTCTTATCGTCCCTGACCAAGTTGACGCCTTTTCCGTCATACAGGAGCACACCTCTAACATTATAAGTTCTCATAGCAAGCCTTTCTTTTCGCAGAATTGTGTCTTTCTGACGCCTCAAGCCCGCACCATAAAAGAGTACAGGCCAGAAGCTACGGCACACGACGAGAACAACGAGGAGCGCTACTCCATTGCCTCTGCTATCATCTCTGCTTCCTCCTCAACCTCAACCGGCATTTCCCAACGAGACAAACCACGAAATCTTTTGGTTCCGGCAATGTCGATTGGCTGAGTAAAAGATACGAAGTTGCCTTTGACCTCGATGGCATCGCTATCGAGTTTGAGTGCTTCCACTGCGTCTGCGCCTGCCGTTGACTCGCTGCCCGCCTTGGTCGCTACGTAAACACCACCCGGCTTGCGCTTACCGCATCCACGCTTTTTCTCAGCGGAAAGCCCACCGAAGGGAACGATTACAAACCCTTTCTCTTCCATCGCCTTTGACTTCTCTTCATCGCCTGTGGCGATATATTCAATTTTCTCCGGAACGAACATGCCGAAAACTTTGCCCTCTGGAAGTCTGCCAAATCCGCCACACGCCTGGCACATATCCATCTTGGCGATGCCGCCTTCAGCTGCTGGGGTCCACTTCTTTGGTTGATTCCTGTAATACATGTACTTCCTGTAGTCCCAAGATTCTCCGTTTTCAAAGATGACGTTGCCGCCTGTGCCTTCTCCCACATATCCGCTTCCGAAACAAAGTTCACAATTTAGCTGGTTATCGTCGTGCTTTTGGGCCCTTTTCCTAGCGTTTTTTGCTCTGAGATAACAACTCTTGTGCTCGCTTGAGCCATTTTCGTGCTTCTTTGCCTCTTCAAGAAATCTCTCTGCGACGGCTAATTCTCTCTGCTCCGCTTCTGCGTTCTTTCGGCACTCCGGGCAAGCGGCAACTCCTGCGCACTCCGGACAAGAGGAGTGCTCGCCTTCATCGTGCGCGACAAAAACGACTGTGCCCGGACGAAGGAGCGCTGCGCCCATATGGTCATTAGGGAGTCTTTTGGACACTCCCTGCTCCAACGCTTCCGAAATCCAATCTTTTGCCGTCTTATAGTGCTCGCTGCCAATCCACATGAGGTAAGTTGCGGCGATAGTGAAAGGCTTTGATTCGGCGGCCATGGTCTTTCTCCTTTGGAGTTTGTTCGTTGCGTCCAGTAATTACAGACTAATGCCATCAAGCCCCCAAAGTCAAGACCTTTTTTGTCTTGGAAGCAACTTTTTTTGAACTTTGGCGAGATTGTTAGACTTTTTTGGCAACTTTTTCAGCCAAATCCTCGAACACTACCGGAATTTTTTCGTTCAAATCCAACAGGAGCGGCACCATGAGTTGCCTCATTCGAGGATGCGCTTTCTTCGATGTCCGCTGACGGAACACGTGCCTCCACTCAACAATGTTTGCTTTCATCACCACATCTGCCTTCAGGCCGATGTTCAAAACCTCTCTTGCGCAATCAAGCGGAACACCTGCGTCCACCATCTTCAAATACCACTCCTCGCAAAAACGAAAACACTCATTCAACCCATGCACGTAGAGATTGAGTGAATATCCGTTTTTGAAACAATGGTGCATTGAATCTCCGGAAACGTTCTTGACGTTCCTCGTGAACTTGTCTTTTGAATAGTTGCAATACCTCGTGCTCTCTTGCGCGTAACTGGCCAGCCTGTGCCTGACAAGCTCGTGGGTGAATCCTCTATTGGAGGTGAATTTGACATAAACGTCACCACCAAATTCGATCATAGCAGTGTGCCCGTGTTTGATCAGGCGACGCACTAAAGACTCAGCCGAACCATTTTTGGTGCGATGCTCGGATTTGTAACAGTTTCGTGCCGCTGCTTCGATCATTTGAAGCGCATCACACGGCCATTTGATTATCTCATAAGACGGCTCCACCAGGATCAACTTTTTTCTCGTTTCTGCGGCAATATGCCGTACAACTCTATTAGGTTGTATTCCTCAATAAGTAGATTTGCCGCCTTTTGGTTTCCAGTTTCTTGCGAAACGATAGCAAGAGCAAGGCCAATCGCATTTGCCCCGTATTGCTTCTCTGCTGCCTCTAAAACACGCTTTATTCTTTCCCGTGCCTTAGTCACAGGCTCTGCCTCTGTCTGCTTAGGCTTGGCTGCTATTGCCTTCTTAGTGGCTTTCACCTTTTTACGAAGTTTCTTTTTCTTCAGACGCTTGCAGCCAGACCCGTCACCTGGCAGAGGAGTGAAAGAAGAATCATCAGTCTGACTTTTGTTGTACCAGGCACACGATTTATTGCGGCACCAACTATAGGGATCAGACTTCTGAACTTGTCCAGCATCCATCCTCTTGAAAAGAGGCCTTTTGCAATGCGGGCACGTCGGTTGCTTTGGCCTGCCCTTGTGTTTTTTCGTAACCATATGGCAAACTCCTGTGAATGCCTTAAAACATAACCGATTTATAGGCCAAAGGAAAGAAAAAAACAACTAGGCTTGTCGAAAAAACGAAAAACCCAACTAAATCAATGTTATTTCTTTGATCCTGTCCAACGGAACACGGTCGTAAGGGTCACCGTTCAGTTCTACCTCTGTCAAGATTTCGACATTTTCATTGTTCCAGACCAGCGTCATGGAAGACAGCCCTGTCATTCTTCCCTCGCGAACGACACCATCCTTAGTCTCAAGCGAAATGTGCTTCCCTACACTTTCGACCATATCATCAATCCAACTCCCAGAAATCATCCTGTTCATCTTGTCCCTCTTGTTCGTCATGCTCTTCACTTTCCTCGAAACAGGCGACAGAACAATAAAGCTTGATCTGGACGCCTTGTTCATCTTTTACTATTGGGACATCACCGCCGCAATGCTCGCAAGATGCCTGTTGAAAGAAAGTCAAATCTCCATTTTCAACCATCTCTATGAATCTACCGCGTTCTGCCTCTGTAAGATAAGGCAAATTTAGTTTCCATTTCATTTAAAACCTTCCATTGGGAAAGGAATGAGCTCTATCCCCAGCTGTCGAGACACGTCAAATCCGTATGACATCGCATCGCTAATGTGCGAATCATCCCTGTACTCTCCACCATAAACAATCCTATTTATTCCAGCCTGAACGATCAATTTCATACAGTAATGACAAGGGAAAGTTGTGGCATACATCGTCAATTCCTGGCCCAATTGAATAAAATTCCTGATCTTGTTGATGCCTACTTCCAAAACAGCATTTGCCTCAGCGTGAATAGTCCGGATACAATGCCCACATTCATCCATCAGATGGCCTACTTCATCACACTCCGGCAAACCAGACGGAGCGCCATTGAATCCAGTCGACAAAACACGGTCACCGGCAACAAGAACAGCGCCGCATTGCCTTCTATCGCAAGTGCCCCTCATCGCAACGACAGCCGCAATGCGCATATAATATTCGTTATGACCCATCTTTGACATCACTGCTCCCTTCACAGATAAGGATATTCATCGACCATTTCAAGCACCAGTCCAAGCAATTTCAATTCTCGCTTCAGCTCGATGACTTCCTTGCAAACCTTTTCAAGAGCACCAGGTTGGCCGTACTTATAGGCCATAGCGCGGTAGTCATACGCTTTCACCCTTTCTTCCAAAGTGCAATCATTATTCTTTTCTCTGCCCATCATTTGGTTCTCTGCGCTGGTGGCGCTCCATAGTTCGTTCTCCGCTTCCACTTATTGTCCCAGAACTTGCTACCAAACTCCTCTCCAAGTATATTTGAAAGCTTCGATTTATGCGCTAAGAATATATGATTTTGGACAATCTCGTTTTCGCCCAAAGCGATGGTATATGTTCCGTATCTATCAAGCATTCTATCGCCAACAAATAACACCCAATCCTTCCAATTCCCTTTCACTTTATTATCACGCATCAGGTTGAAGATACGCTCACCGTTTTTAGTCATCCCCTTTGGAGTTTTACGCTGTTCTGCTTCGTCCTTTATACTTTTCTTCGCGTGCTTAGTAAATTTCATGTTCACTCCTTCCCCATCTTCATGAGGTCAATCAATTCGTTATGAGAAAGCAAAGACCTAAATCTGTAAACGTGAAAGTGCTTACGAAGCACATCTTGGTCTCGCTTCCGGGCAATCTCTTGCACCTCCACATCAGGTTTTATTACTGTCAACTTCTTGTACAAAAGAATATCACGCCTGTTCTCGATCAAAGCTTTCCGAAATCGCTCAGCAACAGGCCAATCTTCTTCACTAGTGGAAGCAGCAGCGAGGATAACCTTTTTCACATCCCCAAAATGTTCAATGAGCGTAGCCGCTGTTTTCTGGCCAATTCCACGAACACCAGGAATGCTGTCAGAGGAATCACCAGCCAACGCCTTCAAATCTGCAAGGAATGCAGGATATACGCCATGCTTTTCCTTCACAGACTTCGATGTGTCATATACCACGTCAACGGATTTGAGACCAGGAGAAACCACGGCAATGCCGTTTCTCGTGGTCCCACCCTTCACAAGTTGGCGCAAGTCTGAATCTCCTGTGTAAATGATCGTTGACTCACCTCTTTGGTGGGCGTTTTCGGCTATCCAAGCCATCACGTCATCTGCCTCACAATGCACGCCCATATATTGTCTAACACCCATTGCGCGAAGCATCACCATCAAACGCTTTTCCTGCTCCATCATATCTGTGATGAATTCGATTTCTTCTTCTGTAATACATTTCTTTTTCTTCTTGTAGGCAGGGAAAATGTCCAAGCGGAAGTTGTCCTCTTTCTTCCCCTCCCAAGCCACCCAACACCTGCCTCCATATCTTCTGTGTAGTCGAACAGCAACGCTCAAAAATCCATACATTCCGCCGCAACCTATTTCACGACCGCCAATCTCAGTAGTCAAAGTGCGAAAAGCATCAGAAGCACGAAACAATAAATTTCGGCCATCCAAAATCAAATTATCAGCTTTTATTGCCATCTTTTTCTTCTCCCAACGCCTTTCAACAGAAGCGCCCATCTATATCCTTTGAACTTCAAACGTAACAATGCCAATCGACCAAACAAACAACCCTATAAACCGCACAAGACACTAATTCATCTCCCTTTCCGGATCAACAATCCATTCACGATCAAGTAGGCCAATCGGATAGCTACGCGTAACACGGTTAAAAACACGCACTTCTTTTTCGTGCAATTCTGCAAGCGTAAGTGTTCCTTTCCTGAGTTGTACTTCTGTCCAAACTATTTGAGCCAAGGCGTAAGCATCGCACAAATCTTGGCTAGTTTGTCTGTTCTGCTTGGGATCAGAAACACGCTTTGACGGTTGCGCTTTGGGTTGGTTGCAGAAATCGAAATCTATGCCCCAACGCTCAACAACGGCTGCTTCCATCTCAAATTTATCAGCGTTTCCCTTGTGCGCCGCAAACATCTTCACAGTTACCGGATCATGAAGGCGCATCTTGAGACCTCTATTCCAACAACTCAGGCGAGCAACACCGCCTACTTCGCCTTGATAGTGCGCGCCATGGCCCACATCAAGAGCATAATCCTCTATGCCTATATATTCGGCTTGAGATTGCCTGAATACTTTTTCGAGAAAGTCAACAATCCACGCAATACGATACATCTGTTTTATCTGTCTGTCCTTCTTTTTTGCCCAAGAAGGCATCCTAAATCCTCTTTTGGACCTCCCAGCAGAACCAGCATAATCTGTATAATACCAGAAATCAGAAATATTGCCGTCAACCAACTCAACGAGAGCACCGTGATTCAAAGACAAATCAGCGCCAATCACTTTCACCATTTCATGACCTAATTCCTTCCACAATAGTCATGATTTCATCCTATGGTTCAACCACTTCTTCCTCATATCCACAAACGTCGCAAATGAATCGTACTTTTGATTCACCGCAATCCGTATCCATCACATCTTCATCTTGGTTGAACCGAGATTTAATACTAATTTTCGTACACTTCCGCATATCTGCTCCGCAATCCGGGCAATCAAGACCTATATTTGTCTGTTTCTCTTCTTTGAGAGTTTTTTCACCCTCGATGACAACGCCTTTCATTTTGGATCTCCCAAAGTGGATATTCCTTCATTTTTTTCAACGTATAGCGACTTTTCAAATATTTCACTCATGCTAGATTGATGCGAAATAACGAATATGGTTTCACGCCGTGACCGTAGCTCCTGCAAAAGCTTCAAAACGCGGTTTGTCCCTTCCACGTCCAAACCATCCAATATCTCATCCGCAATGAACAAATCAAGCTTGGAACCTTCAAGTGATTCCGCCAAATCCATAAGGGCAAGATCAGTCGCAATCTCCATCTTGCGCTGCTGACCTCCTGATGGCGGATAACCAGACACCCCTTCAACCGTCCAACGTATATCTATTTCATCCCGATATTCACCTTTGGATGATTTCAACTCGCGTTGCGTTTTGAATTCCATCGTGATGTCGCCGTCTGCCAAAGTGTCGAGGTAGTGATTGGCACGGTCTGTAATCTGTTGCATCACGCCGTCAAGTATGTACGAAGGCAGACCTTGGCCTGAGAACCCTCTGCTCCAAAACTCAAGAAGTTCCAATTCATCATTGTGAGCTTTCAAGAATTTATTCTCTTCTCTGATTTCATCCACCAACTTGATTATATAGCTTTGCAACCGAAGAATACGATCATGATGCGGGTTTTCTTCTTCCTTGACCTCTTTGATTTGGTCAGCGATCATTCGTGCGCCTTTTAGTGTCTCCTTTGCCCGCTCTACTGTCGTTTCTGCTGCATGTATCTTGTATTGGATGCTTTCAAGTCGTGCGCGATAACTAGAAATACGGACTGCCTTGGCCTCTGCTTTCTCCGCTTTCTTCAAGTCATCAGCGGCAACGTCACGAAGTTCACGCCCCAACTTTATTGCTTTTTCTTTCTCTTCTTCCAGTGTCTGGATTTGTTCTTCCAAATCATCTTTGTGCTTCTTTGTATCTTCACTCTTCAAGTTGCCATTGCAAACCGGGCACCTTTCGCCTTCAAGGTTTTTGAGCTCATTTTGGATGAGATTTATTGAGGACTGAATTGCCCTAGACTCATAAAAATGTTTTTCAGCCAACGAGGAATTTGTTGCACGCCGCGAACGATAATGCTCGCCCATCACCTTTGCCCGTTCAGCCCTCGATATTGCCGTGCGCAACTTAAATTTCTTCTCGCGCAACGAGCCAACATCTTCCGTGCCTTCCATCATGGCTTTTACGTCAGACTTGATAGAATCAACCATGCAACAAAGTTTCGCAATCTTCCCTTTTCGGTTTTCTTCCCAAATCTCTGAATTTTTCTCTTCTTCTTTCAGATTGCTTTTCAACGTTCCGGCAAACACATTCATGGAAGAAATCTTTTGTTCGCTCTCAACAACTTTTGTTTTCTTGTCTCTTGCCAGAGACAAGGCCAACTTATGGCAATCTTTCAAGATTCCAGTCCGCATAATCCGGTTCAACATGTCTTTTCGCTCAGCATCACGCACCCTTGAATCAGCAAACCGGGCTGAATCGTTCTGCCCGTACAAAATCGTGTTCTTGAAAGCCTTGAAGTCTAAACCAATAATTTCATTTATCTTGGTCTGAATCTGCTTCTTGTCGCCTTCAAAAGCGCCAACTCCTTTCCTGTGAAACAGAAGTTTCGTCACCCCCTTTTTTCGTATTCGCCTCAACGTCCAACACGGCGCAATGTCTATCAAGACCTCTGCTTCTGCCTGCCCGTGACGGATAACCCCATCACCTTTCTCGCCATCAATCGTTTCGCCGTACAAACCCCAAGTGAGCGCCTTGAATATAGTAGACTTCCCTGACCCATTGGAAGTGGCACCTTCACTATCGTTGTTCTGCCCTCCTATCCAAACCAAACCTTGCCCAGAAAGAGGAAGCTCGACACATTTGAACGAACAGAAATTCACAGCGCACATCCTAACGAGCATTGCGTGCTTCCTTCAGCAACTCAAGCCCGTACCCAAGGACAGCGCCTTTCCTCTTCTCGTCACCGGTCCAAGCCTTATCTGTGTACCTTTTTATTTGCTTTTCCAACGTCAAGATTTCGGCGTCATCCTCTTTCACAAGACGTTCCTCATGGCTCCTAACAGGCTTGTGCTTGAAAGAATACCTAACTCCAATCTTTTCCATTTCTTTCTTTCTCGACAGCAAACTAGGCTTTAATTCAGTCCACTGTTCGTGCGTAGCAACAACTTCATCTCTATGAAAATCACCGTACTTGTATGCGACTTCAGCCGGATCAAATCCACTCCAAGACATACTGCTAACATCAAATTTAGTGGAATAAAACCTGGAAGTGCAATTGACTTCCAAAGGTCTTTCAATTATCGAATCATGCGTCAATTCCATGATCCAAATAAAGGTTTCTCTTCCAACATCACCAAAGTCGTGATGCATCGGCGCACCAAGGTAAAAACCCATCAAATCCGGTCCAAATCTCTGGTGTCTATGGAAGTGACCGGCCCAAATGGCATCGAAACCTTCACAGATGAAATCGGAATCAAGCCCTTGATCGCACTTCCACCCAAGATGTTCGCAACCGATAACACTATGATGTATGAGAAGAATGTCTTGGCCGCTTGATTTGCATTCCACTATTTCTCTTTGGCAAGCACGTATACATTTTTTTGCGACTTCAGCCGTTGAAAAAGGGACAGGGTAAACTCTAATCCATTCGTTCAAATAATACGCATATCCAGTTGACGGTTTTTGCAACACGTGTACGTGATCTTTCCTCATGGAAGCGAAAGCTTCAACTATGAATCTTCCACCTGTAATGGAAGCAGCGTCGTGGTTTCCGGGCAATATGTAAACATCACAGGGCAAATCCACGATTGCCTTAACGGTATGAGTCAGCGTGACGGCATCGACCATAGACTTGTCAAACAAATCCCCAAGGATCAAAATGGCGTCAACATTTTCCCTTGTACACGTGTCCTTGACCATCTTCCAGAACAACAATTGTCCTTCAAACCTATCCGTGAGGCCATCTTTCGTGGGCTTGGAATATGAAAGCCTATTGCTCATGTGAACGTCAGCCGTTGCCAATATCTTGAAGGTGTCTTTCATGCCTTTATCACCTTTGGCACTTCTCCGTTTTTCACACCGCGAATCATTTCAATAGTCGCGACCATTGCCCCAACGCACCGCACCTCGTATCCATCATCGCAATCATCAACCTTTTCGCAAAGAACAACAGCAATCGCTTCTGCCAACTTCTCTTCTGACTCCGTCATATCGCCAAACCTTTTACTTAAATAACCCAACAAAGAATCAAACTTTTGAATCACATTCCCTCCTGAACGGCAGCCCAGATTTCTTCTCGTTCATCCGCGTTCTCTCGCAAATATTCAGCAGCGGCATCAAGCCCTTGTCCAAGACGTTTTTCGCCGTAACTATACCAAGCGCCACCCTTTTCCACAACACCTAGCTTCAAGCCAATCTCCAAAATGGAACGCTCATTATCAATCCCGTGCCCGTACTTTATGACAAACTCAGCTTTCTTGAAAGGAGGAGCAATTTGATTCTTTCTAATTTGGACTGCTGTCTTGTTGCCGGCAATGTCGTCGCCTTTCTTTATCGAACCAATCCTTTTTATAGAAATAATCAAAGAAGCATAGAACCTTGGTGCTTGCCCTCCTGCTATTTCATCATCATTGCCAAAAGTGATATTCATCTTCTTTCGGATTTGACTAATCCAAACCAAAGCAACATCTTCTTTGTAAACAAGAGGCATCAATTTTGGCAAGTTTTGACTATAGCATCGAGCTTGCGGAGCCATGTGCTTATCGTCCCACTCACCTTCAAATTGCGCCTTTGTTATCGCAGCATTCATCGAGTCAAGAACGACAACAACCGGAATACGCCTGCCCAACTTCTCTCGCAACTTTGCAGCATGAGAAATCGCAACTTCAATGTAGCGGAATACATCTTCAAGCGTATTCGGCTGATTCAGAAGTAACCTTGAACGGTCAACGCCTAATGCTTTCGCATAATCAATGTCTAATTTGTATTCCTTATCCAAGAATACTGCTATTCCGCCTATTCTTTGGACCTCTGAAATTATGTGAAGAGCAAGAGTAGTTTTCCCGCAACCCTCTGGACCGTGCAATATCGTCAGCCGCCCAAGGGGCACACCTTTTCGGCCTATAGCGTGATCCAAAGCAGCGCATTGCGTGGAGATAACACCTCGTACTTCCACATTTATATCCTCGCCATCAGCGAGCATAACGCTTTCGTCCCCAAGGTCTTTCCTCATGCCGTTCAACAATTCTGTAATGTTTTCAGTAGGCAGAGGCTTGTCGTGAAACTCGGAGAATCTTATTCCTATTTTAGTCTTTTTTGAAGATTTAGTTTTGGGCGCGTCCATGGAAAATACCTCAAGCAAAAAGATTGGCCCCGTCTCTCCGGAGTGTCACCCCAAACTTTCCCAATTTCCCGCAAGCCCAGGCAGAGGCCATTGAATCGGCTATCGGCGGCATGTGAGGTTCGCCCAACTCCTTGAAAGCCTATTAGGCTTTTGCTTTCTTATTTATACGCTTTTTGGCAGGCTTGATGACAAGCTTGCCAGCTTTCTTCGCTTTATTTTCGATTGCCTTTTTGGTCACCCTTTCGAGTTCAGCATCCAACTCATCAAGGCCCAAGTCATCATCGTCATCGCCAGAGGTGTCCTCTTCTGCCTCCTCTGCCTCTTCTTCATCATCGCCTGTATCCTCGGGTGTATCCTCGCTTGCGGCTGCCTCGTCACCATCCTCGCCAAGAAGATCATCACCGTCATCGAGTTCACCGTCAAAGTCATCGCCTTCATCGCCGTCATCGCCGTCAAAGTCATCACCGTCATCACCGTCATCATCGAGGCCATCACCGTCATCATCGAGGCCATCACCACCGTCATCAAGTTCATCATCGCCCAAGACACTATCATCATCGACCAAATCGCCTTCATCAAAGTCATCGTCATCGCCTTCAGACGTGTCGACAGTTGCACCAGAAAGCAAGCCTTTGATATCTTCCGTGCTTTTGACCATGTTCGCGACAATACGGAAAAGATCACAATCGCCATCTTTCGAGACAGACTTGATCAATACCCGTCGCAACGCTCCTGGAATCTTTTTCGGAGATTTCAGCGTGGCCGGATCAATCTTCACCTCGTACTTTGTGTCATATTGCCCCTTCCCAGTGCGATAGATCAAGGCAAAAGTTGCTTGGTCCAAGTCTGTGATATCCCCATTTTCAAAAAACAAATCCATGAAACCGTTGTAAAGCGTAGAACCAACGAAAGTGCACTGCGGCTTTGGCGTGAGCTTATTCCATCCCTCGGAAGATTTCGATGGTTTGTGAGCGATAGGCGTGACACCCCAAAGAAATCTGGTTGTAGGAGCAGAACGGTCAGCTTGATCAGCGTCCATTTCTCCGCTTTCAATCGCACGACAAACAGGGCACTTCTTGCCAATCTTTACACCTTTTGATTTCAAATACGCTTTCACGAACGGATGCGTGACAATAGGATTCCTCTCTTGATCCAAACAAACAACCATTTGCCGGCCATCGCGACCAAGACCATAGTGAACGACAACCGGAACATGGTTCAAGCCCTTGGTCGGTTCATGGCCATCCTCTCGACATTGTCCATGGATATAGACCATGGTCACGCCAACATCAGCCGTCCAGATGTCGCCTCCACGCTGATTCTCGTCATACGTTCTACGCATACACTTCATATCAATTCCCACAGAAACCTCCTTTTGTTGGCGCTACGTTGGCGCGCCTTGCTACTTCTTTTTACTGAAAATGTCCTTCATCGCTGAAACTCTTGGATCATCAGAATCAGAAGCGTTTTTTGCGGCAGCCTTCTTCTGAAAAGTTTTGCCTTTTGGAGCTGAAACTGATGCGCTTTTCTTCGATGAAGTTTTCGGATTTTTCGGGGTGTGCATATCCGTAGCGTCAAGCTCGGAACGATGCATTGCGCCTTTGGATTGAAGTTGGTTCGCCTTTTTATCAAAAGAATCAAATGCAGATTTAGCCAACACCACGTTCCGGTCTGCAAGAGCAAGAGCTTGCTTGTATGTCACAAATCTCGGGTCTGCTTCCACCTTGAGTTTGACTTTCCACTCCGCCAACTTTGGTTCTGATGCCAAAACCTCTTCAGAGGCCTTTGCCCGCCAATAACGATAGTGCGCCTCTGCTTCTGCTCTTTCTTTTACCGCTGCTGCCCATACACTGCCCCAGAATCCCATTTGGGCAGCAACCTTGTCCATGTCTCCAGACAACGCGCCCACTTGCAAATCATAGTCAGTGTCCAAAGTGACCTCGTGGCCGTTGACGGTGATGGTGCTCTTTGAAAATGGCATGAAGACTACTCGGTTGCCGGTGCTGAGAACTCGGAGAAATCTTCCTCTCTGCTTCCAGCAACAGGCTTCTTCTTGGAACGCTTCTTGGCTGGCGATGACTTCTTCGATGAAGCCTTTTCTACCTTCTTTTTTTCGACAGCCTTTTCATCGGCAGAAGCTTCATTTTCAATCGACTTGTTATTTTTCGGAGCGAACTCAGCGGCAATCTCATTGATCTTCCCCTTTGCGGATTGCGACTGCCTGAATCGAAGAACAAGCTGATCTGCGAATTCAATCAATCCGCCTTTCATCAACGGGCTGCGAAGTGTTCTGCCTTTGAAGTTTGATGCCGCGAAAACGCCAAATCCTCTCACCTTCACATTGTCACCTTTCGCGCAACGCTCAAGGATGACGCCAAAAACCTCTTTGATCAAGTGCTCAACATCAGATTTGGAACCAAGGTGCGGGTTGTCCCGCTGAACGTCGTGAGCGATGTCTCTGATCGTCGTGTTACTCATCTTCTTTCTCCTTTTCACAAACAGACTTGAAACTTTTTACCAAGCCACCGTTGAAAATGTGAGACACTCCTCTGCCTCTTTCTCTTGATCTGCCTATTTCTATCTTCAACACCTGTTCAACGCTGATTACAGTTTTGACAAATTCCCATTGAGAAGCAAAGCAAATTACATCAATCATGAAACCGTTGCCGCCAATAAGACCAAAGAAAGCCATAAGTTGACCGCGCTTGTCGTATTTCAAACGAATGTTCGTCACAACACCCCAAAATGGACCTCCTTTCGGAGACATCCTGTAATATTTATTGGTCCACATGGCTCTTTTGACGGCATCGCTCTTAGCCTTTATGTGCTTCACAGGATGGTTTCCGGTCACAATGCTTTCCCACATGCCCAATGGTTTCCCCGAAATCAACTTCTTTCTCATCCCCTCCAAATCGACTGCGAAAAAAGCCCTCATGTTCTCAAATTTCGCATTCACAGAGGCCATCACGAGCACCGGAGCACCCAAACCTAATTCAATAACAGGACGCATACCAGGGTAAACGTCCCAATCAAACTTGATTCTATTCTGAACTCCGCCAATATCTTCTATGTTTACGTTAGCATAACGTTTCCCCCAAAACATACGCTCACGTTCCTCTTCAGTCGGCAGCCTTCCAGTGTGAAAGTCACCTATTTGATTGAGTTTCACTTCCACTATAGTTCCACCGACAAGGACTATTCTTCCATCATTCCTCTCATAGAAATCACCAGCTGACATATCTGCAATCTTTATCTTCACGTTTTTATTCAAGAAATCCTTGTAAGTATCCATCGGGTGCTTCCCGAAAGCAAGAGGGTTCACCTTGGAAGCGATAAGCTGCTTTTCCTCTGCGTCCCAAGACTTTTCATCCTTTGACGCCTCAATCATCCGCCTTGCTTCTTTCTGCGCTTCCTCTGACTTCTTCGCAACTTGCTTCCAGAATGCTTCCATGTTCTCAATAAGCCACCGAGGATTGGGGACCAAATCATCCAGTGCTCCTGCCCGGACAAGAGAAGCCACGACGCCTTTGTGAACCTTTCTCTTGTCTACTCGATCAAGGAAGTCAAAAAAGTCAGTATAAGGCTGCGTCGCCATAATAGCTTTCGCTGCCGCTGTCCCAACTCCTTTTATGTCTACAAGGGAACCTCGAATTGCTCCACGACTATCATCTATGGCAAAGTGCGCCTTGGAAGTGTTCACAGAAGGCGACAAGAATGATATGCCTTTCTTCTTTGCGTGTTTCGCCAACTGTTGTATCCGGACACGGTCTGGCTCGTTTTTCAACAGCGACCAATAAAACTCAAGAGGATAATAGGTCTTGAGAAACATGCACCAAAACGCTATCATCCCATAAGCTGTTGCATGGCTCTTATTGAATCCATAGGAATTATGGCATATTATTCCGTTAGCCACATAATTACATGGACTAGAATCAACCTCTATGTCATAACACTCAATATCCCTAGCAGGGCAACCACTTCTGTGCGTTGATCTATCTGCTATTTGACGAATTTCATCCACCCGAATCCACCAGAGTGCTTTTCCTCCCAATGCTCCTTGCTGTGACAAGATTGACAGAGAACTTCCAAGTTGTCCGCCGAATTGTCCTTTTTGTTTCTGTTCTTGTGGTGGACGTGCAAAACTCTCACATTCGGGGCATCGCTTCCCTCGTCCGGAGGGCAACCGCACCTTTGGCAGACCTTTATCTTTTCCAGCAGCGTATCTTTCATTATTTTGAATTCTGAATAACTCCAGTCTGTCCAAGCCGGATTCAACTCTCCCATCATAGCTTTCGCGTGCGCTGCTATCCCTGGATGCGTATTCTTGTTTTTGCCCCTTTTCCAACCCTTGCCCGGTGCTCCGGGCCACTTGTTGTGCGCACTGCTCACAGGGTTGCCCTTTTCTGTCCGCTTCTTTCTGTACTGTCTCTGATAATGAAGGCTGCACAATCCTCGGCAAAACACTTCCCTTGCGCAATCCTTCTTCAAGCAAAAGCTTTTCTTTTTCGGATGATTTGAATCCATGCCCCATAACATACGATATGAATTCACCTTCACAAAGCTCACTAGCCTTTTTGTAACCTCCTTCCATGCACTCCCAATAGTGGTCGTTGGAAGAATCAACCATAAAACCGCTCGCAGTTATTCGATACAAATCCTTTGGCCCTGTGCTTGTGACCGTCTTTATGGTATTGATGACAACTTTCCCGCATTCTTCAACGCTGTAAATTTCATCACCATCAGACAAAGAATCAATTGCCCTTGGCCCAAATGGCGTTGCTATTTGCGTCCACCAAGGAACGCACCCGAAAAAAGTTATCGCGTCCATAATCTTATGTGCGGTTTTCTCGTCCATTCCCGTTTTCTCAACAGCTCCAGCAACAAAGTTGGCACGTTCCTTCCCCATGGTTTCATCGCCAATCTTTTTAGCGATTGTTTTACGCAAAGAGTCAGCCGTTGCCGGAGCAAATCCAGCGATGTCTGTGAATATCTTTATGACGTGCTCTTGGTACACGATAATGCCCAACGTGTCCTTCGTTATCTCGGAAACAGCTGGATGGAAATCGTGTTTCTTTGCTTTCTCTGGATTCTTTTTTCTGTCCACATATCGGGATGCCAAACCGCTTCTGGATGTGCCTGGCCTGTTGAGAGCTGTCATGGCGGCAATGTCCTCGAAAGAAGAGAACTTGACGCCTGAACAGACCTTGTCCGCTGAAGGCGTATCATACTGAAAAACGCCTCCATAATCGTGATCTGTGAACCCCTTCAAAACTTTCGGGTCGCTCAAATCAACTTCTGCTGATTCAAGGTCAATCTTCCTGCCATGCCTTTCTTCTATCGCTTCTGTCGCTTCTTTCAAAACGGTGAGTGTGCGCAAACCTAAAACATCGAGCTTTACCAAACCACTCGCAGCAACGCCGTACATGTCCACGGCTGAGACTATAACATCTTTCCCATTATGCTTCCTCACTTCCAGAGGGATGATATCTGTCAGCGGCACCGGAGAGGCAACAGCTCCTGCAGCGTGTATTCCCAAGTTTTTGGCCATGCCTTCAAGACGTTTTGAATGATACAAAACTTTCGGGTATCTCTTATCAAAATCTCGACATATTTCAAACTCCTTGAAAGAGTCTTCAATTGTCTGCGATGCCCGTTCATCCCCGCTAGAACGCTCGATGATGGAATTTGTCACCTGGTTGACTTCCGCGTATGGAACCTGTAGAACGCGAGAAACATCCTTGAGACACTGCTTCCCGGATAGCTTGCCAACGGTGGCAATTTGGCAAACTTTGTCTTCACCGTACTTCCTCCTGAGGTATGCAAAAACCTCTTGCCTTCTCCTGTCTTCAAAGTCCATATCAATATCAGGCATGTCGATACGATTTGGGTTGATGAATCGCTCAAAGATCAACCCATGATCAATAGGGTCAACAGAAGTCAATCCGATCAGATACCCAATTAGGCAACCTGCTACGCTTCCACGACCAGGGCCAACCATTATATTCTCACCGCGTGCCCAACGATACAAGTCGTGTATTAGAATAAAATACGGAACAAATCTTTGCTTCTTTATAGCTCCAAGTTCATGCTTCAAACGTTTGCTGTAAAGCGACAAAGCTTCCTCGTAAGGCACCCCGTGTTTCACCGAATACGCTAAAGCCCTTGCCGGTATTTCTCTCCAGCTCCAACCTTGAATGCACAAATCTTTCAAATACGAGAAATCATCGACATATTCAGGAGGGATACCAGGATCAGGAAGCAAGGCTGCGTGATAGTCAATATTGAGTTTGACGTTGCAACGCTCGTGGAAGAGCATCGTGGTGTCCAATGCCTCTTTTATTTGGCCCTTGGTCAATCCGCTGTGCCACTTCATGAATGCTCGAATCATCTCACGACGTGTTCGCATATGAAATTCATCGCCGTCAAACTTCATACGCTTTGGGTCTGAAAGATAACTTCCTGTGCCTATGCAAAGAAGAACATCGTGGTGAACGGCATCACTTTTGTTGATATAATGAGCATCTTGCGTCGCGACAAGACGCGATTTCCCGCCATATCTTTTCCTGAGTTTCACAGCCAACTTATTCGCTTCCAGCTGTTCTGCTATATCGTGCGGCTGAATTTCAATCATATAACGGTCTTGGAACACCTCATGCAACTTATCTGATACTTCAACGGCATAACGCCTATTCCCTTCAAACCAATTACTATTGACTGGACTTCCAACGCAACCAGAAGAAACAATCAAACCTTCGCTGTGCTCGCAGAGCGTTTCAATATCTATTCGAGGCTTGTAGTAAAAACCTTCAATGAAAGCTTTCGAGGTCAGTCTGAAAAGGTTTTTCAGCCCCGCTTCTGTTTCGGCGTGCACCGTCAGGTGCCAACGCTTTCTGATCCCTTCATTTATTTCGTATTGCGCAATCACCTCCTTCGCTTGCGCCTTGGTCCTGCCCTTTGAAAGTTCCGTCTTTTCTTCAGCGGTGATACCCTTACGGTACATATTTCGAGAAACGTAGAATTCAACCCCGTAGATTGGCTTGATTCCAGCCCTCTTGCACTCCTCATACTGCGTCATGTATCCTCTCATAGTTCCATGATCAGTGAACGAGATTGCTGGATTTCCACGCTTATGGGCTGCGTCCACGTAATCAGAAATCTTTCCGCAGCCGTCAAGCTGACTCAAATCACTATGAGTGTGGAGATGAACAAAATCTTCTTTCTTTTCTGAATCATGCATGAACGCCTACTTTCTTGCGAAAGACTAGGGAGGATTTACTTTCCACGAAACTTCATGTCAACAGGCTTGGTTCCATTCAAAACATTATCGACAACTTCTTTCAAATCGGCAGAAAACTCCTCTTTCAAAATCCATCTAAGATAATCAGGCTCAATCGAAGCAACCGCAGAAACAAATTTACCGGAATGCTTGCCAAAACTCAAAAGTGCATCTGATTTATCTTCCAAGATCAAATACTTAGTATGGCGAAATCTACTTTTGGCTCGCAGAGGCAATGGCCCTTTCAACTCAAAGGTTGGAGAAAGAGAAATCCCTGGATACTTTCCACCGCGAATATCAATCGCTTCACGTATTTCAAGGTCTGCTTCAAACCATTCATCCACATCAGCTTTTCCCACTATTCTTCCCCCTCGCTCTGATATCTTCTTTATCGACAATGATATCATCAACAACAATAATATCAACGTGTCTGCCCTTTATTGGCCCATACTTCTCCTCAACGTGCTTCACAACAGCAGGAAGCGTACCGCTCCATGGACCTTTCTCCTTTTCTTCTTCTTCCTCATCAAGATACAAGCGCGTGTCTGCGTTTTCAAAGTCTGCAACTGGATCACCAACCAGAGACATCTGCCCAGCTATTGTCTCGCTTCCAGAGCTTGAATCTTCCCTTGAATCCACCACTTTTGAACACCTGGTTGCAATCCCTCTGCGAAGTTGCTCTCTCATTTCTTCTAACGACTTAAACATGAATCACCTCAGTCTTTTGATTATCTTCTTCGCAACAACCGGACCAATGCATTCCTGGGCTATATCGGAAGAATCAACCAATATCTTTTCAAATTCAATACACCTAAAAACAAGATCAAAGACTTTATAAAGCAGTTTGTCCTGTGAAGCGTTAGGGTGCCATCTTCCTTCAGCTTTACACCTTTTCTTCCTGACTTCTTTCCGAGCAATCATATACACATACAAAATGTTTCCGTTATACCTCGTGATGCTCTCTTGCCAAAGCGACAACAATTCTCTGGCGTGCTTCATATTCGCAATGTTTCCGTACAGAAGGCCATAGGCAATGCCAGAACCCATAGAACGGTCCAAAACAGCGCTTACTCCTGTTTGAACCAAAAAGTCAGACGTATAAGCATCATCGACAAACGTATTGGCCGGGATGCCAAGTTTGTGTAGGTTTTCTTGAGCGCCTTTATCTTCTCTTCCAAGATGCTCATTGTTTTCTCTAAATGGACGTATTATTGGGGCTGGAAGCAATTCAGAAAGCGTTTCCGCGCAGAATGTCTTTCCGCTTGCATTCAACCCGTCCAGTATCACTACGCTATTCATCCTCCAACCTAAAGCTTCTGTGTTCTTTTGTCAAAAACTTGTGTGTTCTTTCCAACGCAATAAAGGCGGTAGCAATCTCATCAGGAGCAACGTTCATTGGAGGCGTGAATCGAATTGGCCCATATCGTCGATGGGTCACAATGCTAATGCCGAAATCACGAGCCTTGTGACAAAACTCAAAACCATCATATCCATACTTCCCGAAATTAGGCGTGAAAGCGTTGAGCAAACCAGACCCGTCATGCTCCTTGATCCAGGCCATTTCAGAGAAACGCAAACGAATTGCCTCGCCCAAATCTCTGACTTTCGGAAGTTCCAATTCAAGCCAACTATAATATTGCTCGGCAAGATAACAAACGAAAGGGCTGCCTCCAAAAGTGTTGAAGTGGACACCGGGAGTAAAAGCGGAAGCAACTTCTTCAGAGGCAAGCATCGCGCTCATTGGATAGCCAAGAGCCATGCCTTTCCCGAGACACAATATGTCTGGTTTGACCAAGCTTTCAAACCTCGAATCAAAGACAGAAATCCCTTGATACGTTGCTGGCCAACCTGCTCTTCCGCTTCCGGCTTGAACGTCATCGTGGATAATAAGAAATCCGTGCTTCTTCCTCAAAGCTCCAAGTTCCTCCCAAAAGCTTTTAGAATATGTCTTTACCAAATTGTTTCCCAAAACCGGAGCAAGAATCACAGCAGCAACGTTGGACCAATCAGGTTCAATCGGATAATCTTCATGGACATCGCCGTCTGTAACGACTTGAAGGAAAGTCTTATCGTCGATAACGCCAAAACCTTTTGGCTTCGGGCCAAACCCCCAATGGTGATACGGACTGACCCTTGGGTCGCTTGCCGCGCTGCTTAGCCCAGTTCTGCCATGAAAGTTTCCGGCAATTGTGAGAACTATATGCCGCCGTGCGTACGCTTTATTTGACTTTATTCTTCCTTCTCTATATATATTGCTATACTTATCCCACCAAAATTTTCTTGCAATTTTGATGGCTGCTTCATTCGCTTCTGTACCGCTATTTGCGAAAAAGATGCGGTCCATATCTGTCATCTGGCAAATCTTCTCTGCTGCGTTGAATCTGGAGGTCTGGGGATAAACATCTGGCAACTGATGCGGTTGTCCACTGCTGTGAAAATTATCCACTATCCTTCTGTATTCTTCTGTGTTGTATCCAAGACTACATACGCCTTCATCGCCCCAGAAATCCAACAAAACGTGCCCCTGAACAGTACGAATAGCAGAACCACGAGCTGTTTCAACTTCAAAAGGAAGTCTGACAATGTTATTCATCAAACGCTTGTTGAATACCATAGTGTCAATGGTCGTGTCTTCATTCTGATTACTCATCACTGCTCTCCTCTCTCAAAACTGTTACCTTCATAGGTTCCCTGACCTGTACTATGAGCGGTTTTGCGAAAACCTCTTTTTCTTTCTCCTTCAAAGGAGAAAGCACATGCATGGCCGCTGGCCCCCAATCGAACACGAAATCAACTTTCCAACCCTTCGTGACCTTGATCCAACGATCAACTTCATCATACCAATACACAACAGGACTATTAGCCAGGTGATAATGCGTAGTGTCCGTGAAAGTAATACAATCCGTTGCCATTTCAAAGAGAGCATTCCAAGTGCCACGCAACTCAGGGTCAAGACTCATGTCTTCAGCCGTCCAAATATTGAAATCAGCGTGAATCCAATTGAATTTCCACTTGGAATGCCTTAGGTAATCACAGCCATCTCCGCAAATAGCAATCACACCACGATTGCCTTTCAAACCAGCACAAACAGAACGAATGCAATCCTTTGAAATATCAACCACAAATTGCTTTCTTGGACCAACCAAACGCCTGATCAAAGAAGAATGCCAACCAGAACCACCAAATGGCTCGAATACGGTCCAATCACTACGCTCTCCTATTCTCCTGCAAACCTTTTCAAAGGCAGCAAGCTCAATGTGAATATCCTCACGATCAAGAGCATAATGCGAATGCGGAGCATTATCTCTAATACGAGCACGATCAAATTCTCCTGTGCGACTATCAACAACTTTCGCCACGCATATTCCTCCCAAATCAACAGTTGTGATCTTCATGGTACTTATCCTGCCTTTTTAGAATGCCTAAGCAATCCTTGCATGTTACGTCTTCACGTTTTTCTGTTTGGTTCCCAAAAGACCTGATTTTGAGCGCCTTGTCTCCAGAACAGCAACAAGGATACCCACGAAGCATCCTAACCATAGACAACATCACCCCGCCAGACCAATGAATCTTTCGTCCCATCTAACACAACCTTTCTCCTGTATACGGATCTCTGCCCCAAAAAACGCGATACTGCTCCGCTCGTTCCTCCATTTCTTCCATACGAGGATATAAGAATTGTGCTTCAACGTATTCCAACCCCTTGGCAGGCAATTCATGATAGGTAAGATGAAGCGGGCAAGGCGGAAGCGCATCATCACCAGTATAACGCCTGCGACACTCCTCATGGTAAATACACCCCATAAACTCATCGCCTTTCAAACAAGGAGGCGCAACCAATTCTCTGAAAACCGGATGGACCTTTGTCGCCAATTCGTTGACCATCCCCGTAATCACAGGCCCCCAAATTCCAAGCTGGAGAATCCAACACCCTCGCTTCCCAACGATATGTTGCAGGGAACCTATATTGAGCCGCCAACTAATTCTGTGTTGGGCGCCAAGAGGAATAAGTTCACGGGCATCCTCCATAGGAACACCTTCTTCAACCAAAACCGCATATGTCCTCTCGATCAACCTCATAGTTTCTTTATAAAGAGAAACCATTTCAGGCCCTGCCTCTATAACTGTCTCAGGCAACCTGTAAGCGCCTTTTCTGGCGAAGTTGCTCATATTTTGTATTCTCATCGACTGCGACCAAAATGAACTGTCCGGCAAATCTGGAATTTGATCCATGACAATGTCCACGCCGACACGCTCTGGGCTTGGAAGCGTTCCAATCCTGTGTCGCACAGCTTGTTCGCGCCAACTCACACTGACGTTTTCAAGCATGAAAACGAAATCAACATGCTCCCCAATCGGAATACGCTGGGCAATTACAGCCCTGAAAAGTCTTTCAACTTCTTCCTGCGAGACTGATGTTTTCACATTGAAAGGCGTAACCAGCTCATCCTCGCTTTTCGAGGCTTGCCAAACAGAGTAAACCGTTTCCAAAGGATTCATGGTCCAAGTAAGCAAGGTGACTTTGGGCTTTTCATTCATCGGCGCCCCCCTTTCTTTCTTTTTTCCAAAGCTAAAAGAACTTCTGTCCAGTTCGCAACCCTTTGCACGCCGTTTGGCAACACGAAATCTTGATTGCGTTCCGTATCGAATAATAACACCTTTACTCCAGCCGCGCTGAGTTGAACAGCGTTTCTTTCCTGATCTTCAACAAAAGCAACCGGCCAAGCAGGAGATATGTGATCATATATAGCTTCAACTTTGTCCTTATTGAAAAGTATCAAATCATGCGGAACTTCGTGCGCCCGAAGCCACTCAAGAGTGTCTGCGTAAATACGCTTGTATTGCCATTGCGGTCTTGCCGTGATAATGATAACTTTCCACCCCCAACTTTTCACAACGCCAAGCGCTGTAGATGCGCCTTCAATCGGCCTCAATTCCAAAAAACGTCCTAAACGATACCAATCACCTTTCCACGCTTCCACCAACTGCATAGTCTTGGCATTCATCGGGGCATCACCTCTTAGTTCCTGTTGCTCCTTCACCCAAGGGGAAAGATCAGCGATGACATCATCCATATCCACGCAGAGGACTTTCGTGTTTACACACAACTCAACCCGTTGCCCCTCTGCCTTAGCTGCTATCACTCGTGTCTTTCTCTCAAAAGCGCTCACAAGATCAACCGGAGAAATGCCATGGAGCTGGGCCACCGAAATGAGAAGTTTTAACACGTCAACGATTTCTTCCGTGACATTCCCTTTGTTGACGCCTTCAACCGACAGAATGTGCCTCTTATATGTCGAGGCATACCGTTGAAGCTCTGACAACTCCTCGTACAGCCCCTGTATCAACTCACCAGCGGCAACACGTTTATTCACGCCGTTCATGTAACGAGGATCAAGACCAAGATCAGCTTGTTGTTGCTTTTGAATCTCCCACATTCTCAATAAGAAATCTTTTTCCATCCCCAGCCCTTTGCCATCTTATGAATATTGTCCAAAGTGACATCAGTTGTTGCTCGTGGATCCCATTGCGCGAAACGGCCCAAAGGCGTAACATTTTCAGGCCAATCAGGCTTTACCACGAGCTCAAGCAAATGCCCCTTTGTGCCAATCTTAGCACCACGAACGACAAACCCGTCAGGGAAAAGAAAGGCCAAATCGTTACACGTAGCTCTTTCTTGTTGGGCCCAATCACCATTGATCTCGATGCTATATCCATGATCACTTGGGCTCAAACGATGAACCGCGCTTGACGGAGTGTAAGGGGTGTAAATGTAATCCCATCGAGCATATCTATCTCTATTTGGAATAACATCCAAAATGTTCAGAGACATCGCCATCCCTTGCGGAACATAAAAGTCAGCAATATGATGAACAATCCAAAGAGGAATAGTTACGATCAAACGGTCATAATAGATAAACTCACCATCAAATGTTTTCACCCTATTTCTTTTTGACTCAATAAAAGAAACACGAGCTTTGACTATGTCTGCTCTTTTCGCCAATTCTTTAATCATTTCTTCAAAGTCACAACGAATTGCCCGCCTAGAAACTTTCGCTGCCGGATCATTCATGGCCTTTGATCCAAACTTTCCAGGCTCTGACTTTCTCGTTTTTCTGTAATGATCTTCTTGTATCCTCATTGCTTCTTCTTTACTCATAAACTGAAGACATTTCGGATATGGTTCAACTTTCCCCTTCAGCATTATTCCGCCATTGACCCTATAATGGCTCCATGGAAGTGAAAGTTCATTGAATAAACCTTCCATTCTGACCGTTCTGTGTATATACTTCAAACCTCCCAAAAGAAAGTCGCCACCTGGCTTTGCTTCCTCTATGACTTTCACCCTTCTTCCATAGCGTTTCACAACATACGACGCAAGGAGACCAGACACACCTCCGCCAATTATCACTACTCTTTCCATAAATTCTTCATCCCGCTTCCTCTTCACGGCTTCCAGGTACTCTTTGATGTTACGATCCCAAATGTGATGTCCGCAGTCAGCACATTCGAGTCTCGGTTTACTCATCACTCTTCTCTGGCGGCCCATCAAGATCAGAATCACCTCTCCTCATGATGCTGCGAGACCACCATCCTTTGCCCCCCTTTGTCTTAGGTTGGACAACAGCGTCTGGATCGTCTTGCAGCAACTCACAGTAGATCCCGTGACCCCTTGCGCCAATGTAGCGGGCCCTCACATCCCTGAACTGACCAGGGCGCTTGTCAGGGTGGCCACCCCGGCGCAAGATTACATCGTCACCGAACTTCACTCTTCTGTACTCCTGTATTGCATGGACGAGACACCCCTCTCTATCTCTTCCCGGTGCCGCCACGTGATATGAGTCTCTGTCACCGTGCACCGAAAAAACCTCCAAAAGATTTATATGATCAAGGAAGCACTATTGTGCCATTTGAAATCATGCGAGAAAGGGATTCAGCCGCAAGAGATACTCCTGCCCCGTCAAGACCTTTTGAAATAGAAACGAAAGCACCATCACTATGCTTGACCGGAGACAGCAATTTGATCGTTGATTCTCCCACGCCTTTGAATCCATCGACAGACACAGGCCATTTGAAATCCATAGTCGTTGTTCGAGGCTTGTACATGAGAAGAAACAACGCCACATGCCTGCCCTTTTCCGTCTTGCAATACACGCCAACATATCCGCTTTTGGCACGCCTGTCTTTCGCATAAAACTGTCCTATGCTTGGATCGTTGCCTGCACAAAACGTTCTACCGGTTTTCTCGCACAAAATTTCCAAAGCTCTTTCATACCAAGGATCCATAATAGTCGCACCCTCTGACCGTGCCACGACAACAGAAGTGGCCTTTTCTACCAACTCCTTGTGTCGAGAAACTGCCTTTGAGTTTTTATTGGGCCTAGCCTTGGGGGTGCGAGTTGCCTTGCCGTCGCGCACACCGTAATTACGAATCGTGCCGGAAACAATCTTGCCGAAACTCATCAAGCTTTTCGGCGCACAATATGGTGTGCCAGCTGAGTCTGTTTTCTCGACAACGTACTGCTCCTTTTTCATCCCCTTTTGCTTCATACGCAATTGGAGAGCAACACAATTGTCTCTGTGGACGCAACAGGGATCAAACTCTGCATTTTCATCCCCGTCGCAAACCAAATCTCCTTTCTCGTACTCGCTTATACAATGCGGCAAAACCTTCAAACTATCATATTGACTGTCGTCGTTCACAGAAGCCATCCCTTTTCTCCTTGCATCTGCCAAATCTTTTGCCAACTGCCCATAGCCCTCAATCGGTAGCAACTTCCTTGCTCCGCAAGAACCAAACAAATCACCGCTGCGAGGATTGAATGAACCTTCCAAGACTGCCGTCCAACATGTTTCTGCCCTCTCGATATAGACGACAACGCCCCATTTATAGGAAATGATAGTGCGCGCACCGCTTTCACACTCCTCGGAAATCTCGTCAAGGACGAGACCACTTAAATTTCGGTCCTTGATAATACTCCGAACAAACTCTTTATTGCGTTCAAATCCTTTGCTGACGTGGACCACGGGCCATTGTGAGCTATTTACCAAGTCCCCAAAAACATCGCTGAAGCGTATTCTCTCAGCAACTTCTGTAAATGCAGACTTTATCTTATACAGCGCCCAATCTACTTTGTTCTTTCCAACGCCAAGAAATTTAGCAATATCAAGAACACCTATGTTGTTGACGTCACCATCATCCGCCTTTACTTGCTCAATCAAAGCCTTGGGAGCATCCACACGACAGCGATACACCTCCAGCTCAAACTCGCTCAAATTCTGCTCAAGCACCTCTTTGAAATCCTCAACCCGCATAGAAGAATGCTCATGGCAAATCATGTGGTCTCCGCCAATCGCGTTTTCATCAGGCAAGGCATCATAAGTAGGCAAACGTTGACCATCGCAATCATTCGACTGCTGGATGCTAAGTGGTCTCGATGGGCCTTCAACCCAATCCTCGCCATCACGTTTTGCGACCCAAGGCGTTTTTGAGCGCCTACGTTCTTTCAGCCACAGACCGCGACAAGTATTCAGAAGGACAATCTTCATGAATGGAAGATAATCACCACCTGCTCGATTGAAGTCATAATCGTGCAACGCGGTCAACAAAGCTACTCTTGCTTCTTGTACGGCGTCATCGAATTCAACACCAGAAAGAGATGACACCCTAGATTTGATGTATGGAAGAAATTTTGCGTCTATTTCTTCATACATTTCACGGACAAGAGGATCAACAGATGAAAGTTTGCCGACCATCACGCCACCTTTTTGAGGCCTGCGATAAGTACGGAACGCACGACCTTGAAAATGTTTTCGGCCATCTTGTCAAGTTTGTCCACGCAAATGCTGTGCTCTACGCCATAGTAACGCACGATATCCAAATGCTGCACTCCGATACCAAAAAGGATAATCCCTGCCCCTCGCACCTTTTTGATTGAATCAATCAAATGTCTTGAGCCAACTTCATCACTCAATCCGGGACAGACTGGCTTTCCGTCGCTGATAACGAACATGAGCTTGCGACTCTCAGGACGAACAACCAATCTCCTTGCGACCCCCACGATTGCCTCGCCATCAGCGTTCTCTTGCCGTCCTGTTATCCCAACAAGACGGCATCGAACGGAGCGATGGACCTCTTCAAAGCTCTTGTAAACGTGATACTCAAAGGGAAGTCTATTCACGAACGCTCCACTGCGATCAGGCTTGAAAGGGATGTCGTAGCTGTTGTGAAACCCTATTATCTCGAAAGGAACGTTGATTGATTCAAAAGTTTCTGCAAGGGCAACAGCCGTCATCCTAGCGTAACAAGCTCTGGAATAGGCAAAATTTGAATCGCCCATCGAGCCAGAAAGGTCCACGAGCACCGTGACTGCGGTGTCAAGCATTTGCCCTGAAACGGTCTTGCTGAATACCTGCTTACTGCCCAAGCGCAAGCGGTAAAGCGAAGAAGTGTCAAGCTTCCCATTGTCTTGCTCGTATTGCTCGCGAGAAATTGCCCGACTGCGAATGATGTGGATCAACTTGGACCGAAGTGCAGAAATCTGCTGCTGGACCTGCTTCTTGATCTGATTGTAAATTGCTTCTTCACCCTTCTTCGGAACGATCCACTGATCAGCCTCAAGGGCAGAGGGGCAGGGGTTGTATCCACCGCGCAAGGTAGAAAGATCTTCGCTCGCCTTTTCAATTTCTTTCTTGCCTTCGCACATGATGTCATCGGTGTCAGCATCTTGAAAAGCCCCAGCTGTGATTTCTGCGGCTTTCTCAGCGCCATCGCATGGCACTTCTTCTTTGCCTTCAGACATGTCCTCTTTTGTGTCCTCTGCGCTTGTAGAGGGTGAACCAAACGAGGTATCGCCTTCGGCGTTATCGCCACGCCTGACACCACCCTCTACACCGCTAGCACTTTCCTCGCCTTCACCAACTTCCTGATCGCCACCTTCAGCGCTATCAGAGGCACCATCACCATCCTCGGCAGTTGCATCGTCAGAACCATCTTCGCTAGGGCCACCAACACCACCTTCATCCTTCGTGTCGCTTTCACTCTTGCCCTTTGTATCGCTTGACTCTGACTCGCCTTTCTCTTCTTTCTTCAGAGCTGTCTTCTTTTCCATCCAATCTTCAATATCCTTAGCTAGTTCACGGACTTTTTCAAAAGTTCTCTCGACAAGCTCCATCGAGTCTTGGGCCCAAACCACGTGCCTACTTTCCTCGATTTCAGGCTGTAGCATTTCCATGAACGGAGCGTACTGCTCTGGAAGCCAAAAGGTGTCAAGTTCCCTAGCGGCAAAGATGATCCCGCACCCTAAAGTGTGCCAGAAATTAGCCTTTTCCATGCCATCGCCATCACCAAATCTTTTTATAAAGGTGCCAACGGAGTGCTCGTTAGATGCCTTGAGATTTGCTGCGACTCCAGGATAAATCTTGCCCCTTTTTATCTCCATACGAATGTCTTCGTATACATTGAGGAGCATTCTTTTTGTGATATTTGTTTGACGCTTTGCGATTTCAAGAGGAGTCTCACGACCGTCTATAGCATGCTCCCTTTCTTCTGCGATATGCCCCACCTCATGGTCAAGGTATCCATTCAAAACGTTGAAAGGAATAGTGTCGATGTCATCGCTATTCCATGGAAAATATATAGTATTGCCATCTGTTGCGAGAACGCTGCCGGAAGCTACGATATTGACTTTCCAGGAACGACTTTGGGCCCTTGCTATCGCTGTGAAAGGGCCATCAAGTGCGTTTCTGCGAGCATTGGTCTTTAATTTCATCCTTAGCCTCATCATTTGTTGCCGATAAGATAAACATAAACGAATTTGCCAAAAAATTCTACCAAAAAAACAAACTTTTTTGCTACTTTGTGAATTTATTAGGTTTTATTGGAAAGATTTATCTAATCACCCCCAATACCTTTGGACCAATCCAGAAATAAATGTTGCATCCTCAGCGCTCAACCTATTTGTTACGCTGATTTTGACTGCCCTTTTAACATCTCCCAATCGAACAGAGGCTTGTGCCCATGCGACAAGACGCCTTGTCGAGAAAGAACAAAAAACCGTTTCATTCTCCAAAGCCTTCCGAACATCATGAGCAATCTTGACCATCTTACTAGCATCATCTCCATTCAAGCCAGTGCGCTCCACGATGATGTCCCTTTCGGTTAACTCGCCAGGGTAATCAACGAGAATCACGATTCCAAAACGATCAAGAAATGCCTCGTTGAGAATATTTGTACCGCCGTACATTCCGCTATCATCGCCTCTGCCAAAAGTGTTGGCCGTTGCGATAATGCGAAAACTTTCGTGGGCCTTTACTATTTCTCCGTTGTTGTTTGAAAGGACAAGGCGCATCCCCTTTTCGAGAACAGACTGGAGCACGAAAAGCACGTGAGCAGGCGCAGCATCCAATTCATCGAGAAGCAACCAGTGGCCGTTGCGCATAGCATTAGGGAGAATGCCATCTTTCCACACAACAACGGCTTGTCCACTTTCAGGGTCAACATCAACAGTCTTATCACCAACGAAGTCAGAAGCTCTGACTTCACCGTGAAGGTTGATACGCTGCACAGGCTGATTGAGAGCTGCTGCGAGTTGAAGAACGCCCAAACTTTTACCGCACCCGGTTGGACCGGAGATGAAAACGTTTTCACTATCTTGAACGCCAAGAGCGATATATTCCCAATTCTCTCTCTCCATCATGCCGAGATTGTATTTTGGGTCGTAGTCCGGAACGTGAAATTTGTCTACTTCGCTGAGGTCTTTTCGCATCTTGAGGCGTGCCACGCCGATACGGAACGTGTCCTTGTCTCCGCTGAACGTTTCCTCTTTCGCTTCTCTGACTACTTTGGCGTGAGACGCCTTTTTAACCGCTGCGGATGACGCTGCCTGGGATGCTGCCTCGCTGATGGTTGGGCACCCTGGGTGCGTCGCTTGGTACTGCTCGACGTTCATTCCGTGCTTCTTGGCAATGTGGACATCAAGCCGATGATACCAAAGTCCACAGACTTCGCACTTGACCTTTGCCCTGCCTCTGCTATCGTGGGAGTCTTTTGGTGATGGCATAGCGTCACTGCTCCTTGCCATTTTGTTTGCGCCAATAAATCCAGGATAATGCCATACAGCTTCAAAGGTCAAGAAGTTTTTTGCCTTGATTTCAACTTTTTTTCCCTTATATGTAATTATTCAAATATTTTCTGTAACTTATGGCGCGCATTTTTTACTACAACCTGCACTCTCTCAGCCCGTTCTCCAGAGTATCTAAAGGCTTTATTGTGCGTTTCTCGTGCCTGGGCCCTGGTCGTATCGCCTGGATCAACGCCGTCAGGCAACGTATAGGCTACATAAACACGATCAAAATGAACAATAAGTTGTGACGCTACATTATACGCTTCCTTCAACGCCTCTGGATCCAACATGACCGTGACCCGCACAGAACTAGGCCTTTTGAATAACATATTCAATTGCTCGGAATGAAGAACTTTTCCGCCCATGGCCATCGAAGGCAACCCGTGTTGATCGAGCTTCATAGCATCAAGTGGTCCTTCCACCAGCTCAAAACCGGAATGATTCGACACACTATTCCAGCCAAACAACAAACGCCTATGGTCGATGCCTTCTGGGTTCAAATATTTTGGCTTTTGTTCACCTGTAACATCACGGGCAGTAAAGCTCCTGCCATTTGGGCACTCAAGAGGAACGATGACGCGCCTTGCGTATCTTCCACTGTTGCAGAAACCAACTCCCCAATCTCGAAGGATTGACCTCCTGTATCCTCTTTTGCTCATATAAACAGGAACACGCCACTTCTTCCCGTCCCAAACAGGAACAAATTCAGAAGGCAATCCGCCTTCAACCTTTTCATCGAACAAATCAATTGAATCTATGTCCTCGTTTCCTCTTATCGCTTTGATCCTATCGAGAAGAGAAATGGCAGTTTCTTTCCTTCTGAATTCAACCTTAGATTTGAGGAGGAAAGCACGTGCCTCTTGAGGCGTGATACCTTCCACGTGCGCGATAAGACGAATCACGCTTTTTGATGCTTCTCCACATTTGAAGCACACCCATGGCCCGTTACCATCTTCACTACAATTGATATAAAAACCACCATATTTGCCGCAAAACGGGCACTCTCCTGTCCGCTCATCTCCAGCTGATGGACGAGCACGGTCTATGTTCGCGTCAACCCATTCTACTAGATCAAACATTACTCTACATAAACCTCATGTATGATCATCTTTTCAAACTCAGCGTCAAGAGGAATTGTTACTTTACTCATTCCATCGCGATACTTCGCAAGGAAAAGCTCAAGGAAGCTTCCCTTGGTTGTAGGCGTCAAACTTTCGCCGTCATCGTCATCATCGTCATCGACAATCTTAGTAGCACGACTTGACTTGCGAGGTTCATTCAAAGAAACCATAACATCAGCAATCCTCGCCTTGTCGTATGATTCGCTTCCACCTTCAGCCGTAATTGTTCGCGTTGCATACTCCTGTTTTGCTTGTGTTGAACTCCAAATGGCATAGCCATCGCTTTCAGCCAATCCCTTCATGGCCCAGTACACATTCGCTTGATCAAGCCTAAAAGACTCTGACCTTCCAGTGGGCAAAAGATGATCAGCACTATCAAAAAGGAGCAACTTAGGCTTAAATCCATCTTCAAGGTAAGCATCATCAAGAGCAGATATGACCGTGTTGATCGTAGCGCTCCTCACCGGCATGCTAAATATCTGAAAAAGACTTTTCCAACGTGGTCTCATCCTGCCTAACTTTACATTGATTTCTCTAAGCTCTGATGGAGTAAATGCATAATCCTTGAACTTCCTATAAGGCATTTGAAGCCAACGAGCATCTTGCCGTTGGGCAATTTGCCGGGCTGGCATCTCAAAGGCGAAGTATGCTGTTGGGAAGCCCAATTTCACAGCTGTGTAAGCAAGGTTGTTCAAGAATATAGATTTGCCTCGTCCAGTTGTCCCGAGAACAAGCCCTATTTCTCCAATCTGAATTCCTGTTATTATTGAATCGAGCTTGCTGAGGCCTGTAGGTATTGAGGTGTACTCCTCTGGGTGCTCCTTTCGGTGCTTCCTTTCGCGTTGTCGCTCCTCAAACTCCTCAATCCACTTTACACGAGTATATACTCGCGGTCTAAGGTCTTTTTGAGAAATCTCTTGCATGACGCCATAAACGTCATCAACCTTCCCCTTTTCAAGCGCGGTTGCTCCCTTTTCCAAGGCCAGTTGTGCGTTCACAAATCGAACGAATTGACTCAGCTCATCGAGCGAAGCAGCAGAAGCTTTTGGCTTCAGACGAAAAAGCTTTTTGACTAATTGTAAATATGGCTCCCTGTCATCGAGCTCAAGGAAGTCACGCTTTACGCGAGCAACGAACATCTTAGGGCTACACAACTCCCGATAAGCAGACCACACTTCTTTCATCTGCTTCCAAACCCAACTATGGTGCTTGGTTCCGAAATGGTGAGCATCCAATATGCCAGAAGCTTTCTTGAGATACATTGCGTCACGTAGTGCTCGTGCAAGAACTTCTTCCTCGAATTCAATGTCAATCTTCACGACAAATAGCCCATGTCCTTTGCCATCTTTTCGCCGATTGTTTTCCTGAAATCTCCAGGCTCCATGACCACTTGTTGATATTTACCTTGAACGATTGAAACTATGCTGTCGCCATAAGATTTCGCAAGCGAGGAAGCATTCAAGTTTGTCGCGAGGATGACCGGTCTGCTCTCATCAAAACGTTGTTTGAGAATACGTTCAATCTGCGCCTTTATAAACGTTGGCCGATCAATCCCTTTGAATTGTTCTTTCCCCATTTCATCGAGGCCCAAGAAATCGGAAGTCAGCATCCACTCAAGGCGTATTTGGGACTGAACATCACCGAACCCTGCCTTTATATCGTGGTCAAGTTGAAGCATAGTCGTATAATATACACTTTTTCCACGACGTATTGCACATGTAAGAACATAACTCATAAAAGTTGTCTTTCCCACGCCATTTGGACCGGAAAGCAGCAACCCGTAGCCATGCTTATGCGCCTTGTTCAGCTTTTTACAATAAGGCTTTATGAAATCCTTAAAAGCCTCAACGTTGTGCGATATATCCTTTTCTTCGATGTCCCAAAAGTCACGAGGGATGCAAGATTCAAACGCCTCCACCTCAAAGCGAAACCTTGCCGTGCAAGCGCACAGCTGATTGAGAGCACCTTTACACTCAGGGCACTTCATAGCTCTGATAGACGCCTCATATTTGAACGTGCCCACTTCTTGTTTGTTCTTCATTGCTATCTCCTTATGAGATTGAAACTCTGAAGATGAATTAGATGTAATCATCAAGATTCTTATCGGCAAAAAAGTTGTCAGCGGCCCACTTCACCATTTCTCGCAACTTGGAAGGGATAAACCTGGCTTTTACTTGGCCGCCAGCCACGTCCACAGCATAAGCTTGGACCGTTGCAAGGTAAACATCATTCATACCGCTGAGATCAAATCCTACTTCCGCCAAAGTTTTTCTGAATCGAGGATCAAGCAACGAGGTATCGCTCATGGTGTGCATGGAACGCGGTCTGCCGGAATCATGCCTCTTTGGCCCGGAGTGCTTCTCTTCCATCATGTTGATACATACTTCATCGATGTTGGCCGGTTGACTTAGAAAGGGCAAAGGCGGCACGGAAAGCTTGCTATTGGCAAAGTGCTTTATGTTCTTGTGCCAATACTGGAAAACTTGTCGTGGTGTAACTCCTTTTACAACGCAAGAAATCGCTGCTGCCAAAGCATACTTCCTTTCTTTTGACATAACGTCATACTTTGTTGTGCCCCAACCCATTTCTCTCATAGCCGCACGCCGATACCTTTCGTATAGCCGGACAAACTCTTGTTCAAGTTTCCTTTCAACGGCGCGCCTAAACTTCTTATCTTCTGAACTTAGTTTTCTCATATCAGGAACCAATAAACGTATAAGTTCCTCTCGTTCCGATTCAGATAGATTGAATGTGATTGCCGGCTTGCCTAATTGGTCTAGTTTCCCCCAATTTATCGGTTTGCCAGAATCTGGATGTTTTGGGCGTTCCAAGACTCTCTTCGTTCGTCTCTCTTTTGAGTATTTAGATATATTTATCCCACTATTTAAACTAGTATAGCTGATATTTGTTTTGGATTTGTGAGTTGTTTCAGAGGCATGCTTTATGTCGCCATCAAATGTCAAAAATTTTACTTTTTTCTTGGAGTTATCTCCTTTTGAAGAGTCATCGGACATATTGCTTTCTCCTATGCTCAAGTTATCATCGTGTTTATTTGACAGGCCATGTTGCGCACATAAATAATTGAATTTGCCAATTGTGAATTCGCTGTTTCCGCTTCCATCTTCAGGAACACAAAATTGGTGATTTCCATCAAATTGTTTTTGTGCGCCGGTAACCTCATAATCTTCAGAAGATGCGTGTCTGTTTGCCTGGTAGTTTTCTGTGAATTGTTTTTCATTTACTGTTAGATTGGCAAACAGACTTTGCGCAAAAGGGATGCTCAAATTCTCCTCTTCGTGGCTACTTGAGCATGCACAGCCAGAACCCTGTACGCTAAGTTTGACAAAGCGGTTTTTGCCCGATAATTTGCAAACTTTCAGCATCAATAATGTCGTCGGCAAGCCTGGCCTCTCAGCCGGGAGAAACTTCACATACCCAGCATTGCGCAAATCCCTCAAGATGACAATGTATCGTGCTTCAGAGTAGCCTACGATCCTGCACAACTTTTTATGGCCTAGTGCAAGTTTATCGTCACCGAGCATGTGCAAGCGCATCCAGACAGAGAATGCTTCTTGGCTCAGCTGATCGTATGCCTTGACCAAGTCAACTGTTTCCAATTTGTGTGTTTTTTTCAACTTTTGATCCTCCGTTCATGCGCTTTCAGAAAATGTTTCTGTCTCGGTCGCAAGTTCCCCTTTCATGACCTACAATCTAACTCGATTCACATGTCGAAGGCAAGTCTTTTTATTCCCAAGTTTTCATGACTATAAAGGCAGGCTCGCTCTTGTATGTTGTGTATCTTTTTCTGGAATGTTTCCTGAAATAGGCGTTTGTATCATCCCAATAATCAATTAGTCTTGAAACAGTCTTCCCTTCCATTGGCGTCATATTCCTCATCCTCTGAACCGTGGCTTTCGCGTCTTGTCCGCCTTCAGCAATTATGACACTTTCTATCTCAGGGATGTCCACGCCCTCGCCAAAGACGGTTCCGATGATAATCTGGACCTTCCCACTTTTGAAATCATCCACTCGCTCATCTCTGACGTCCTGAGAGTCTTCCCCTGTAACTGTAACGTGCCCAATGCCGTATTTATCCATAATCTCTGTAATATCTTTGATTTGCGACTTTCTATTTGTGACTATCATCACTTTGTAGCCTTTATCCGTTTCTGTCACAGCATCTATAACTATTTGTCTGTTTCTCACAGGATTGCTGTATATGCAACGATTCTGTAAATCACGAGACCATTTCTCGCCATCGCAATTAGGTTTCCGAATTGGCTTCATCTCAACATGTTGCCTCATCAAGTATCCTTGTTCTATCAACTCGGAAGTTGAAACATCATACTTTATATCTCCGCAACAAGCACGAAGCCAAATCACACCTCTTTCATTTTCTTTCTTGCAATCAAAATTGACAGTTGCCGACAAACCAAGACGATACTTTGCCGGTATATCAGAAAATACGTTGTGCCAAACTTCACCCGTCAAGTGGTGAATTTCATCCATGATTGCTAAATCATAATTATTGATCAACGGTCTGTATCTGGTGTCCTCCTCTGCCTTATAGTTGTGTGAACCGTTACAACGTTTTCTTCCGCAGGGAGCAAGAGAAGCCAAATACTTGCCCTTTATCAGCACTCCACTTTCATTCCTCATTTTGTTTCCGGAGCACTGCTGTTTCGTGCCGCCTTTTAAGCGTCCAAGAGTTTGAATTGTGGCGACAGTTATGCTGCCTTCCTCCCAGTTGCCGTCCCCAATCATGCCAACTTTTGAACCTGGAAGCGATTCACTTAGAGATTTCGCAGTTTGATACATAAGCATCTGCGAAGGAACAAGGAATAAAGTTTTTACTCCTATTCTTTTGATTATTCCTGCAGCAGTCTTGGTTTTCCCTGATCGAATAGGCATCTTCAGTATGCCTCTTCCTGCGTCAGGAGATTTGCAAAATGCTTCGATAGCTTCCACCTGATAAGGTCTCAATCTGATTTCTTCGTTCCAAATGAATTCGACTTTTTCAGGTTTTCTCGTTTTTGCCCTTTTAACTTCGTATTCTATTCCATTCTTATCAAGCTCTTGACGTATTACTCCAAGCAAACCTATAGGAGCACGATAGTGGCCCTTTTTGAAAACCAAAAGGTGCTCACGACCATCCCAACGCCTGCTCCGAAATGCCGGACTGAAGTAGTGCCCTTGAACAAGATAGCTGGTGGCCTTTTCGAGCAACCGTGCTATATTGATTGGAGCGTTTTGTATTGTGATTTTATGGTTGTTTAGAATAAGCTTGAGTTTTGGCATATTCTTTTATAGATATGATCAAAACAGTAGTCAAGATGAATTAGAGGCGATAAGTGGATTCTTGAATGAATATGGAGTGGCGTTTCTTGGACCCAATAAATTACAAGACGAAACACTTGTGTGTCAAAAAAGTCAATAATATTAACATTTGTACGCGATTACCAATCGCGAGGATTTTGGAGGTGCACTTCTAGCCAAGACTCTTTAGCATTCCAACTTCGTGAGGTTTGAGAATAGGCGGAACGCTCGTGCTCTGCATCACGATAAACGTGACCGCCACGAAGTAGCGCTGTCAAAAAGTTTGGAAGTTGCCAGAATCCACCTGAAGCCCAAAGCGCAAGACCTAATATCCAGTTTCCGGTCACGAGGAACACAACGAGGCCAACGAAGAAAGCGAGCACAATTCGGTCTTCAGCCTGCCGTACGTGAATCATCTCGTGTGCTTCTGTTGTGGAAATTATCTTGCCTGTTTCCTCGTCCACTACATTTGGATGGTATATGATTGATCTCCCGAAAGTTGTGCTGTATTTCCAAATCTTGCCCCACCATGGTCTCCATTGGGCGATAAGTATGCCGTATGGAAGCATTTGAGGTTTCTTTGCGAGAAACAACACAACCGACAAAGCAACAACGAAGTAACTCACCAAACAAAGATATGGAAGGCAAAAAGCGAATAATATCCAGTTACCTACTTTTCCAACTTTCTCGTCCATAGTTTCCTCCTTAGTCTGATACTGCAACCATTACAGCTATATAGGCAACAGTTGTAAGAACCATCCCAACGGACAACCATAATGATGGTGACCTATACCAAACCCCAAGTTGTTGTCTGAGCTGTGTTTCCCTTTCAAGGCTTTCGTCAAATCGAGCTTGAAGCGCAATCAACGCTTCTTGCCTCAATGTATTTGCTTCTTGGTATGCTACAATTCTGCTTTCCGAAATCCGAAGTGCCCTTTCAAGGCTTGCATTTTGAAGGCGCAGTTCCGGAAGCTCCAACCTCATCCTCCTGATGTTGTCGGCCTCACCAAGAGAAAACCACACTCCTCGCACACCCTCGCGCATCATTACGACGCACGTGGATTCTGGTGTGGCGTTCTGCGCTTCAACACATTCAGCTGTAGCCAGCCTGTCAGAAACCAGCGTCAGCGAAAAGGCGAGCAATGTCAGCGTCAGTTTTGCCGTCCAATGACTTAGCATTGTGTATCTCCATCACACGTTTCTTGGAAGCAACAACTTCACGTTTCAACGCTTCCACTTCAACGGAATCAGCGTCAGCCTGTTGTTCGAGTGTTTTCGCTCGTGCTTCTTTTCTGGCGATTTCTCGCACAGCAGCTCGCACCTGGATGGCATCATCGAGGGATGAAACGTTATTTGTCCGGGAAAGCAGGAGCGCTGTTGCGCCTATAATTCCAGCGAGTGCCACGATCAATGCCCATGGATACTTCTTGATCCAGCCCCAAATTGTCGTGAGGATAATCATATTTGGCCGTTTTTCAACTTCAGATTGTCAATGTATGACTTGGCGTTGCTGACTAGAAGTGTGTAAACGAGCATCGAAGCTGCCCCATTGCCAGCGTAATTGAGGATTGCGCCTCCAACACCGTCGCCATGAAAAGACTCTGGAATAGGCATGCCCGGAATGAGACCAATGAGCGCTCCAAACAGAATAGCTTGCGCCTTGTAAAGTGTGTTGTAAACTTCTCTCCAGCCTGTGTAAGGTTCCCCGTTTTTTCGTTCTTTTCGAGGCCCAAGAACAAGGCGTCTGATAATTTCACAAATCATTCCTATCACAATTATTGCTGCGATATTAGGACCAAATGAAAGCCAGCTTGTAAAAGCTTGTACCATAGAATCCATGACTCCTCCTGTTTACATCTCAATATCAGCTTCATCGAGAAGCAACTCAAGACGTTTTTGTGATCTAGGCGTCAACTTTACCTTCAAATCTACGATTGTTGGGCTTTTTTCAACGGCTGTTTTCACAGCTATCGGTATTGCCTTGATCTGTTGGGTGATAATCTGTCTGTCTCTTTCTCTTGCCGCCTCCAAAGCATCTATTTCTTTTTCATGTCGGGTGGTGATTTCGCTTTGTGCGTCTCGTTCAGCTTGAGCCGTTGCGGCGTCTGCGATAGCTTTTCCAGCAGTGCTCAAAGCGACAAGAGCAAGTGGGATTGTGATTGAGGCAATATATGTTCTCCAACGAGAAAGACCAGCAACGTCCTTTTCTTGTGCTGTTATCGCTTTGCCGTAGTCTTCCAATCTTGTGTCGTGTTTATTTATTTCTTCTTCATATGGGCAATTGTGGATGATTTGTCCGTTTTCAATCTTACTTATTCGATTGTCTATTTCTTTATTCCAACTTGTAAGTTTGATTACTGAATCGGAAGCTTTTCTTGCGTCTTTGGCAATAGGCGGAAGAATATGCTCTGTAATTGATTTTACACCGATTGTTATTTCAGCAACATTCCTTGTGAGAAGATTGAACTCTGAAGTGGGTATTGGTGTGTGTTTCGGTTTTTCGTCTATTGGCATTGTTTTGCCTTTTATTCAGAACCTATATATCGCAATGAGCTTTCACCGAACACAAACGTCCCGCTGACCAAGAGATCATTTCCAGATGCACAAATAAACTTTCCGCGATAATTTCTTACTTTTTTGTAACCATTACTCCAATGTGTTTCTTCTCCTATTGATATTTCGTCATAATTCACAACATCTCTTGTGACGCCAAAAAGTTGAGATAGTGTGCTATCGCTAAAAACAAGAATGCCATGGCTGTCTATGGCCATATACCCAAAAGTTCCATTCAATCCATTAGCCTTTTTTACCCAATTCTGTCCAACTGAATCAGAGCGATAAATCTCCCCATTTGTCGCCAAAGCCCAATACACACTCCTTTTCCAATCATACACAAGGTCATACACCCTACCAGTTTGAGGAGATGCAGGCGTGACATCAGTCCATGTCTCTGGAGATCCAACAGCAGAACGAAGAAACATAATTTTGCCTGAACTATCTATGCCACCTGCTACAACATAATCGTTGGCAGTGCTATGGGCGAAGGCATAAATGCCGCGACATGTCGATGGAATTGTAGTTGGAACCGCCCATCCGCCTGAAATATCATCGGTGTAAAGAATGACATCCCCTGTTCCGGCAACGTTCTGATTGCTTCCAAGATAAGTTCTTGCACTCCAAAGGTGTAAAGCTTTCCCTGTCAAATCGCTTCTGCCGCTTGGACTTGAACTAGAGAAAACCCCGCCCATGTCGTCGTCTGTGTAATTCAATAGCACTCCGGTTGAATCGTGCCCCATTGCAATTACACGGTCTTGCGAACCGCCCATAGCCACGACATCAACAATATCCACAAATGTCCCATTCCAAGCAGGCCCTGTGGTCCAAGTATCACCAAGATGTTTTTGTGCGTATCGAATATTTGAAACTGTACCAGCGCCATCATCTCCAACGGCATACCATGCGTTTTCCCAACCAATTGATCCGCTTGAATTGTTTGGGAAAAAACTTCTGATTGTAAAAGAGGAGCCAAGGACTGTTTCAATGACATTGTAATTCCTCGCAGCGTAAAAAGCAACTGCCGTAGGAGACGTCAACTCATTTATAATTTCTTGAAGTTGATCCTTGATGGAACCAGCAGAAACGACAAAGACATCACTCGTAAAACCGGCAACAATGTTGTTTCCTATTTCTTCGCTATCAATGCGATCAGAACCAAAGCCATCAGCGGAAAGGTCTGTGACTATCGCCGCAAGCAAATCGTGAATGCTTCCAGAAGCAAAACTATGGCCGTCGTGCCAATTGACGTTTATCTCTGCTGAAATCTTGTCTGCGCCTCTATTTCCAAGAGTTGTCGTGAGGTCTGTGATAATCTTGTCCAAAGCATCATCTGCATTTGCAGCAACATTTGTCGTTCCATCGTACCAATTGCTCCTTGCAGGCGCTGTTATCTTTCCAAGTCCTCTGTCTCCAGTGGTTGAAGTCAAATCCGTCACAATCTTTGCGATTGCAGCGGAAACGCTTGCGGCCGCATTTGCCGTTCCGTCTGCCCAAGATGCCCGAGCAGGATTTGTGATCTTCCCTGCCCCTCTATCTCCAGAAGTTGAAGTCAAGTCCCCAACAACTTCTTCCAATTGATCCTTGATTGACCCGGCTGCAATTATATCTGTATCCAACCAAGCGTTTGTTAGTTGGGCAGAGCCTATCCTGTCTGATCCGCTATTATTCACAAGGTCTGTAATTATCTTGTTCAAAGCAGTGGAAGCAATCGTTGTCGGGTTTGTCGTTCCGTCGTGCCAATTTGATCGAGCAGCGGCGGTCAACTTTGCCAATCCTCTGCCACCACTTGTTGACGTGAGGTCTGCCACTATCTTATCGAGCTGATCAATGATAGTCGTTGCCGGGTTAGATGTTCCGTCTGCCCAATTTGATCCGCCTGGATACAAAAGAAGTGTAGACAATGAACTATCAATCAAATTCTGGCTGCTGTTATCTCCAGCTCCAGGAACACCGCCATTGCCGGTGATATTTCCAAGATATATGTGCCCGGAAACAGCGACAGTATTTACCTTGCGGACACTAGGTCCCAAAAGCATAACGGTGTAATCTCCAGGCGTGGTGGATGGAGAGTTTTGCCCGAGCAAGGCTGCGGTCGTGATTCTATTATTCACCCCGTTCCAAGTCACTGTGCACTCTTCGATTGCAATCGTTTCCGTTATTGCGTTTTTGTCTGGAGTGTTGAGATAAATTATCGCCTTTCTTCCAGCATGAGAATGAGAAGTTTCGCAGACAGAATCAATCACCAAAGTCAAATTACTTCCATTGTCCACGATTGAGTTTGGCGCTGCGCTTTTCCCAATAGACTGGACAATTTCAGTGTACTCTGGCCTTCCATTTCGAGGATTTATTTGGATCCCTTTGGGCCTTGTCGCGTATTCCAAAGAGAAATGATAATCAACAGCGTTCGTGTTTTCAAAGACAACAACCTTTATTTGGCCAATGCTCTCATCTTCGCTGCCTGACTCTCCAAGGCCTAAAATGTTTCCCAATCCGTCTGTTCCTCGGAAGTCACCAGGAGCACCTTGCGCAAATGTGACCGTATTTGAAGCTGATCCGGCAAACGTTATCTTTGCATCGAATATGCCGTCAGCGTCAAAAACTCTTACGACAACTTCTCTGAAGCTGTCGAGCAGAAAGTAAAGAAACCTGGTGCTGAAATCTTCAGCGGCAAGTAGCCTTTTGAACACGAAATTTGTGAAAGTTTTTCCGGTGCTCATGTTTCCTCAACTGTTGATGTCGACACAATCGCTGTCCGCTGGCAGACTCATAACTTCTATTTCGTCAACCTCGACACTTGCACCGCCGACACCGTGAATGACCCCAACAGTTCCTTGCGCGAATTGGCTGTCTAAAGCGCTGAAGATTTCAACACCATCTATATAGCACTGAATCCTTGTCGCTGTTCCTTCGACAGCCGTCGTCACCCTAAACATGTAATACAGCAGAGGGTCAACGATATATCCGGCTGGAACGGGTGAACTTGCAATCGTACTTTCTACTCCAGCAACCCTTTTGATAAGTTCAAAGTTATCCGCAACACCAGTAGTGTTGAGACGAAAGACATAATAATTATTTTCATTCGCTCTGTAAAAAGTTATGCCAAAATGATCCTCGCCTCTCAAACGTGCAGAAAACATGTACTGAGACCAAGAATCAGCTCCGTCAATATTGGAATAGATTTCTTCTCTATGCGTCAAATCTGTAAGTGTTCCGGAACCGCTTGCAACTGTGAAAGTTGTTGAATCGCTTCCAGCGTCGTTTATCGTGCCCCACTGCGTATCATCGCCGTCAATATTGAAAATGTCGATCAAGTTGAGATATGTTATTTCAAACCTTTCTCCGCAAGGCCTGACTAATTTGAGCAGATTCTTGATAAGTTCCCTGTCGATAGAACCATCAGGGTCCATTATTCTCACGTTCATTTCGCGGTCATTGTCGATTTCAAGAAGCCAAGGGTCATATCCGCTTATATCGTGGCCAAGCCCTGTTTCGTCTTGGACCCAACGGTAATCAAACCAGTTCCATGAGCGTGTTCTTGCCCCTGTTACCAACGTAACGATACTTGTGATTGTTTCTTCTGGCCCTCTACTTTTCCAAAGGTTTACAGAATTTGCAATCAACCTTCTCAAAGTATCGTTGTTTAGTGCGTCTGTTATTTTTTCTCTTTTCCCTGTCCATCCAACTATATTCTTCAAGTATTTCAAATATTCATCTGGAATGTCTGAAACTGACCATAAATTCTTTATCGCGAAAATTTTGGCCTGAATATCTTCCCAAACGGTTTGCGGTCCTTCAAGAAATCTTTTTAGAAACAAGTCACCATTATTTGCGTCTTCAATCCTGATTATCTCAATCAGAAAAAAGTACATTTGAAGTTGAAGCAAATCATCGGCAGAAATTTCGACATAACCCAGCATAGACGCTGTGCTTCCGCTTGCCAGTGGGTTGAGAGCGGTGTCGAGAATACCGCCTACAGCTACTGGGCCGATAGGGCTTGGACCTGATCCTCCTGCCCCTCCTGCCCCTGCTGGTAGCGAACCAGCGCCTGGTCCTTGATTTGCCATCAAAATTCACCTAGTTTTTGATGAGTTCCTGCGACCAAATTATTGGTATGATTCGGCTCTGTATCTCCGGAAGCAGGAGTTGGATTGAACGTTTCTTGCGTATACTGACACCATCCAACTCCTGTGTCCCAAATCCTTTGGATGATATCAGGAGTTGCTGTTGCGTCTGCATAAGAGAAACCTTCCAACGTTTCCACTTCAACAAGCGCTCCAACCTTAGTGTCGGCCACGCCAGAAAATGTTTCTATGTCAACAAAAGTTCCTGTGTAATCGGCCATGTTCTACCTACTGCAAAGGCGCAGTTCCATCCTCCCAAGGCACGAGCAAATCTCCACAATAAACGTATGCCCCAGAGGAAAGATTCACCGTGTCTGGATATAGCCTATTGTTGGAGCCTAATTTCAAATGGTTGCAGACGCCTTTGAAACCTACTGGAGATAGATTTGGCGGTCTGCCTGTAAAGATTGGAAAGCCTTCGTCTGCTCCGTTATAAGGATTGCTGGGCGTTCCATATGCGGGTGCATGCGGAGCAAAAACACCCAAGCCATTTGCGTCAATAATTGCTGCAATGTTGGCTACAAAGGCTTCATCGCCGTAATTCATTCTGTGCCAATAACTCCAACGAGAAGTAGCGTTTGACCATCCACTTGAGAGGTTGCTGACCCATAAGGCATAAGCGTCAAAAGTAGTTGCTCCGTAGTAATCACAAACGTAAATACACGGGTCAGGGTCTCCTGTTACCGGAGCAGCTCTTGTGCCTGAAGAAAGCTCTGGAAAAGTATTTGGGTCCATTGCTTCTTGCGAAATAAAAGTGGGACACCATTGACTTCCGGTTGGGTTGATAAATGACCAAAACGGATAAATAGGAACCGCAGTCCCAACGGCTGTGCTTTCAGCAATCACGTGAAATCGGTACGTTGAATCTGTTGGGAATAAAGTTGCCGTTGTAGGCGAAGCATCTGTACCACTTCCATGCAAAAGTCGTTCGTCCGTAGCAGATGGAACCTGAGTTGCACTTGGCGCTCCTCCTGTAAAACCATCAAGAGCGGAAACTTTCACGCGCCAAGACGTATTGTTGCTTGTTCCTCTTTGGAAACACCACTGGTGTTCTCCGTTTGGACTTTGGACCACAAACCAAGCGCGACTATTCGCCATTCCATTTGCGCCTGAGCCACCACTTGTTATCTGATCTCCAGAAGCGTTATAAGTGGTTCCATCACTTGAACGAGGAACAGTCCACCCAGCCAACTTGAGCGTTTCCTTCAAAATGTAGATACCCTCTGCGCCAGTAACCCCTGTGTTGTTTACGCTACTTTGTTTTGCCATTTCATTCCTCTATATCAAAGGCGCAGTTCCATCTTCCCAAGGCACCAAGAAGTCATCTAAATAAACCTTTGCACCACTTGAGAGGTTCACTGTGTCTGGATAATTTCTCGTGGTTGCTTTGGTTTTCAAGTGATTTAGCCAACCTTTTTTACCTGGATTGGAAATCCCTGATCCTCTTCCGCAAAACAGCGGGAAACCTTGATCGGAACCATCATATGGATTGCTTCCAAAGCCATAACCAGCGTCTGGAGGTGTGCCTTGATCGTTTGCGAATAAAAGGTGAGCAAAATCCATGAATTCATATGATTCATCGACATAATTCATACGATACCAAGCCGAAACGTGATTCGCATTTCTCCAAGTAGAGTGAATCCAGGCGTCATTTGATAAGCTGTAATGACACATATAAATACACGGGTCAGGGTCTCCTGTTACCGGAGCAGCTCTTGTGCCTGAAGAAAGCTCTGGAAAAGTATTTGGGTCCATTGCTTCTTGCATGATCCCGTTTACAACTTGCCCTGATCCGTTTGTCGCGAAAGCCCAAAACGGATAAATAGGGACTGCCGTTCCAACAGCGGCATTTTCAGCAATTACGTGGAATCGAACAGCAGCCGCCGTAAACAAGTCTTCCATTGTAGGCGAAGCATCTGTGCCGCTTCCATGCAAAATTTGTTCGTCCGTAGCAGATGGAACCTGAGTTGCACTTGGCGCTCCTCCTGTAAAACCATCAAGAGCGGAAACTTTCACGCGCCATTCGTTTGTGTCGTCCGTTTCTCTTTGAAAGCACCACTGGTGTTCTCCGTTTGGACTTTGGACCACAAACCAAGCGCGACTATTATTCATGCCATTTGCGCCTGAGCCGGATTGCGTGATTTCATCTCCAGTAGCATTGTAGGTGGTTCCATCGCTTGAACGAGGAACAGTCCAACCCGCTGTCTTGAGAGTTGCCTTCAAAATGTAAATGGCTTCTGCGCCTTGAACGTTTGCGTTATTTACGCTTGTGATCTTACTCATGGTGCATCCTGTTCTGCAACAAAGTCCACGCCATCGAGCAAAGCAACTGCTGCTGCGTCTCCGCTGAATATTTCAAGATAATACCAATCATCAGCCGGCAAAGTTGCATCGGAAGCCAAATTGACGTTTGACAATCCGCTTGTTGTTTGCCATTGAGCAACAATTGGAACTGGATCTCCAACTCTGCGCAATCTAGCTGTTACCGTGTGGGTTCCTGTGCTTGAACCGAAGTAAACTGAAGAACCAGCTTTCAAAGTTCCTTGCTTCAGCTTCCAAGCTCCAACGCTTGAGGGTGTAATGCCCTCTTGTTCGTTGAAAGCTTGCTTGATATATCGCGTTCTGTTTATCGTATCGAGAAGATTTGTCGTCAACGTGAAAAAGTCGTGCCAACCCGTCCATTGTAATCCAGACACGCCTGAAACTTCGTTATTCTCTGATCCTTCCACTTCATCAGGAGTGTGAAGAACCAAAGAAGCGCCCTCATCAGCCTTTTCGTTGAAAGCAGGAGAAAGTAGACCAGATGAGTTTCTTATCCCAAAAACTCTGATTGTTTCGTCTTCAGTCGGCAATCCTTCATCAACAATCAGCCGTATTCGATATGTTCCGTACACATTTGGAGTTGGGCTAAACTCCCAAATCTCCGGTGAGCCTGTCGCTGCGAGACTAGCCACTGCTGTCGTGTCACCGGAAGGAACCCATAGAAACTCAAAGCGATAAGTCGTGCCAACAGTAATACTTGTCAGCGTAACTGTTGCGCCGTCATCGAGGCCATCTGTACGGGCAAGTCCAGGAGTGCCAGCGGCAATTCCTACTTGATCAATTTGCATGGATGCCGACATACGTTTTCCCCTTCAATTACCCAATCATCAGGTTGTAGATAATTCCTGGAACCTGATCAGACGTGACCAATTCTACTCTGTTGGAAACAACGTTCAAAATTGCTATCGTTGTCAGCCCGTTGTCGAAAATATAGTTTGTCGGGTCACGAATTGAATCGTTATCCAACATTGGTTCGCTGAAAGTTATGTCAACACGGTTGGAACCAATAGCTTCAACCGAAACAATAGTTGGGTTTTCACCTTCGCCAAAAAAGGAAGCGGTGTTTCCAGAGAAGTTTATCGCGATATCAAGACGGCTGACCGGAGCATTCAAGCCTGCGTTGACTCTGCCTTGGTATCCTACACCTCCTGTCATCTCATTCACGGTCAAATCAACATAGGTAGGATTGAGAACGCCTTCTGGTTCAACCGAAGAAACGTAAACAGCAACTCCTGATGAAGAAGATGGAGTTACGAAATAATTTGTTGGATCAATTAGCCTACTATCGTTTTTCATTGCTTGATCAAACGTGAAACGTACTTTATATCCGGATAAAGCTACAACGGAAGATAAACGCGGTGCGGAAACCATGTTGCCTGTCGCGAGAAATGACTGCGACACACTTCCGTTCAAGATACCTAAAAGACTTGCCTCGGTTGAAAGAGAACAAGCTACGGCAATACTGCCTTCTGCATCTATATTTGCCATCAGTCGAGCGACACCGTCAAATCACCAGCGAGGAACCTGAAAACATCAGACGTCAAAACGTTTCTGGGAGTATTCAAGGCTCCATACGCTAAGAGGTTTCCGCCAGAAATAGCATCGAATATGCCAAAGTGAGTAATTGTTCCCCAAGCGCCAGTCGCTGAAGGGAAAGTTACGTTATTCGCGTTTGACTTTGAACCAGAAACAGCCGCAGGCCATTCCGTCAAATTGTTGTCAACGCTTACACGAGCATATCCATTTCCAATAGGCTCAACAACTCCTGTCCCATCATCGCTTGGAGCTGTAGTCATCAAACCGATATACACAGGATCAGGCATGAGCGTAGCGTTTCCCAAAAGCTCATCCAAAACTTCGTTCTCTTTCGAGTCAACCAAACCTGCCACGATTCACCTCACGGCTCAACAACTATGATAGACAAGGTGCCGACCGTAGGCAATTCCCTGTCTCCTAATTGTACATCTGACGCTGGCGAAGTTATGTCCACATCTGTAGTGTTTTCGTCAACGCTGAATATCTCGTGATTTATCCTGGAAACTGTGACTTTACCGCCAAATTCCCATTCATAATTTACGCCATCATTTTTCAAAGCTTCCGGCCTGAGAACTTGTGTGAGTCTATTCTTGATCTCTTGTGCTGTTGCTTCCGTCTTGACTACTGCTGTGACGTCAATGACTCTTGGCGTGTAGTTTACAACGGTGACCTCTTGATTGGCGACAATCCTTTGCCGTTTAGGCGGTGTGGAATATTTGTCTCCGTTGAAATATTCCGCCAATTCTTCAAGCTGAGCAGCGGAAGCAAGGCCTCCGCCTTGAAGAACAACAACAAGCTCTATTGTCTTCGCACCAAATCCTTCTTCAATTGCTAACGCTCTTGCATATGGTTTTGAACCTAGGTTATCCGCAAAAGACCTTGTCAAAGTTTCAACATCATCCGTCCCAATAGCGACATCACCAGATATAATGGATGCTGGGCCTTCAATTTTTGCCCGTTCAAGGCTCTCAGTTGACGAACCATCTGCCTCTTTCCAACCGCTTGCTTGTCGAGGATTTGTTATTGAGTCAACATAAGTCAACCCTGTTTTATCAACTTTCAATGTATCCGGGCCAACGTTGCCGTCATCTTGAGCGCCATACCGATATTCGATGGAGATATTATTTACTCCAATAGGTGGAATCAACCCTGCGGCCCCAGACCCAAAAACTACAGTTGCTTTGTCGTTTTTTCCAAGCTCAATGACGTAATGTCGATCAGTTGGTTGGCTATTCACGAAATTGTCAACTTCTGTCCACTCAATGTTATCAACTTCAACAGACTGTGAGCCTTTTATAAAGTTTTCACGAGAAGTTTCAAAACGTTGGTCAGCAAGACCAGTTGAGCTTCCCAAAGGGCTGTCTAAGGTTGTAAAACCTTGGGTGGCAAGTTGGATCACGTACTGATTCCCACGGTCCAAATTTGTGTTCCTAAACACAGGAGAAACAGGCGCAGAAACAACTACAAGACGATACCTGATCCAATACGCTTCAACGTTATTTACTGTTGTTTTCACCCAATTCTTGGTAACAGATTGCGGGATTGTATATGAAACTTCTCCCGTCTGTTGAAGGTTCATTGTCCCGTCTGTAACGTCATCTATTTCAGTCCAATCAGAACCAACAGAATAATCCTCGGTGTCAGACGAAGGAGAAGATTGCCCAAGAAGTCCAACAACTATAAAATTTTGTGAGCCGTTCCATTGAACTTGTGCCTCTTCATAGGCTCCTGTTTCATTCAAAGTAGCGCGCACTGTCGTGCCTGGTCTCTGGGCAGAGCCCAAAAGTCCATTCAAAACAAACGTGATATTCGCGCCTGCTGGTGTGGCCGAATCAGGTTTCACCTTCAACCAGTCGCCGTCGTAAAACTCCCAAATTCCTATGAGGCCAGAACCTCCTGTAGATAGCTCGATATTGAGCTTGTCCCAGAGGATTGAGGCGTGTCCGAAGTATAGGCTGTCGCCTACGCCTGGGGTGACCCAAGGTGAAAAGTCATCGACCGGTGCTATGCTAACAAGTTTTGCGGTTCTGTCTGTATATGTTGCATCTTCCAACGAAAAAGCAGCACCTAACTGATCTGTTCGATCAACGGAAACAGCTGCATTCGCCTCAACAGTTATAATTGCATCGCTTCCAGAACGTTCTGTCGCCACCCGAGCACGTTCACTAACTATTTCTATTGTGGAAGAAAACGTGCGAGATAATTTGTAAAGAAGTTCAACTTGTGAAGGAGTAGCAGAGGAAAGTTCATACCCAATCAACCGCAACATATTGCGAACTGTTTCAACCAATTGGGCCGTTGGAAGCGTAGACTCATTTGCAACTAAATCAATCGTACAACTATTCAAGTGTCCGACCAAAGCCATTGCACGAAGCATCTGGATGGAAGGTTCAAACTCTGATTCGTCCGTCAGCTCTGGAACGTTTTCTCTTTTGTAACGGATCAATGCTTCAAGTATTTGCGGATAATAGAACGCTGAAAAGTCAAAGTTTGGTATTTGTATAGTTGTGCTGGCCATCTTCTAAGGACCAATCTTTCTGGAAAACGTTTTGATTTCATCAGATTCTAGGTCGTGGTACTTGAATTGAAGAATCAAATCTTGGTTTCCCTGGTCTGAAGACCATTCTACTGTTTCTGGGAGTAATCTGAAACGTTTTTGGGCTTCAAAGCGTTGAAATATTTTGCGCAAACGACTCATGATTTTGCCGCGTATTGCAGGACTTTCTGTGTCGAATACCATGAAATCGCCAAGACCTATATCCTGTTGAAATGCGTTTTCATTTTCGTCAGAGCCCAAAGCGAGGCTAATCAATTTGTCGTTGTTTTCGTCGCCGCCAACAAGGCGTATTCCTCCGCTTGAAGATGCACGAACGGGCAATGCGAATCCAACAGGCATGTTCGCCTCACAGTATCGGAGAAGCAACCGGAGCAGAAGGAGGAACCTGGGTTTGAACCGTGCCTCCTAATTGCGTTCCATGGATTGCCGCTGCCAAAGTATTTGCTGCCGAAGCAAGGTCTGACCCGGCAGCAACGTTCGCGTCAAAAGCTCCTTGGATTGCCGCTGTCAAACCTCCCAATCCTGGTGGCAGAATTGTTGTTGAAGGAATCATGATCGTCGGTGGAATCATGATCCAAATCGTAGCTTCCAAGCCCAACAACGCGGACCAAAAAGCGGAGATGCCAGCAGAAATGGCTCCTGCTGCTCCTCCTATTGAGTTCAAGCCGCCCATAGCTCCTGCCATCGCAGATTTCGGCGCACCGTCTAGCACAGCGGGGGCAGCAAGAGCGCCCAATACAGATGCACCGCCGAAATAATTCGTGAACGCAGTCGCAATCCTGTCAATAGCGACAGACACGCTATCGGTCGGTTCCAATGTGGCCAAGCTTGAGGCCAATGTTGCAGAAACTAAAGCCATTATGGTGTTGTATCTGGAACCTTCAACTTATCGGAATTGATCTTTGAATCCCAACTTGTTGCTGGCCCAACAGAAGCTGTTATTGTCGCTGAAGGCCCCATCGCTGTATTCACAAATGCGTTTTCTATGTAAGTTTTGAGTTGGCTGTAAAAGGTTTCGAGGTGATCAGCAATAGCCACAGCAACTGCTCCATCGCCAAGGTTTGTAACGGTTTGATCATCTTTTCCAACCACCTTCAAGCTTGCCCCTTCATCAAGCTTCACCTCTATTTCATTTTCTTTGAGATGTATTGTGTGTTTCCCTAAAACACTAAGCTTTATTGTTCCATCTGTGTCAATAAGAATTTGGCTGATCTTCTCAGCATCAGCAGCCTGAGTTTCAGACGCCCACGTAAGATTTACCTTGGGACTTCCTTCAGTGTCGTCAAACATGATAATGTGGCCAAATGGAGTAGCAAATCCTCTTCTCTTCCCATAATTCTCTTCAGAGAAAAAGGGATGGATAACGGTTGGCACGTCTGCTTCTTCATTCCCGTAGTACCTCTGTCCTCGCCATTTCACATTAAGTTGGTCGATTGAAGCTTGAAGAAATGACTCGTCCATATCAGATGAAGCGGTGACTTCAAGTTCTACAATTTCACCAACGTCAGGCACGAAAAACCAGCCCCAATCAAAGATAGGCTCAACCCACATAGGCAGGTCTGCATCATCGTCTCCAAGCAATTCGACACAAGCTACGCGTATTCTGCCACGCTTCTCATCATCATTGTTTGCTGTGACTGTGGCGCTCATTGTTTCTGTTCTAATTGGCATCACGCCACCCGTGGAGTTTGCTTTCGACAATTGAAATCGAGGGTGTATCCTTGGCCCTCGCCATCCATCTTGTGCTTTACACGGCTAAAGAAATAATCACCATCATACACAGTTCCAACTCCTGAAATCGTATGAACCTGACGGCACATAATGTCTTCAACTCCAATACATACTCCTCTGCTTAGTATAAAGTTTTCTCGTTGCCTTCTAAACCACTGTCGAGCCCAATTGATCAATTCCGCTTCTGTGCCAAATCTTCTACTTGTAAGGTCTTCAAACGAATAATCGCCAATGAAAAGCTGAACAGCAGTCGATGTTGCTGGAGCAGATTCAATCTCTGGAAGATCAACGGAATCAAACCCTAATCCTCCACTTTCTTCCTCAAAAGCCAAATCTGGAGCATCAAGATTATCCTCTGTGAATTCTGCTTCCATTATTCGTCCTGTACGCGCATTCCTGACTCTTGCTCTAATTCGCGTTACAGCTCCAGTTATCAGAAACTCAGGTTCAAAAGAAAACAGAGTAGAAAAGTTCCCGTTGTTGTATTCAAGTGTGAATATTCTTTCTTGCCCGCTATCGAAAGTTTCTGGGTCTTTGAAATGCAAAGTCCAAGTTCCTTGTTCATCGCCATCAACCCAAAAGTAGAAACCTGTCAAATTTGACAACCCCTTGATGAAATCATAATCAGACATTCCTGCCCTTTGTATGAAATTGGAAGGCTCATCGTGGGTGTCATCAATGTCAAGTTCAAACCCGTAGTCTTCAGCACGTTCCGCAACTGCTTCGCTGTACTTTAGTTGCGTGAATCTTCTTCCACCACGTTGGCTGCCTCTTGCTCCGTTTGCACGGTCACGACTTGATACCTCTGGCTGTCGATGCATCATGTCGTGGTCTTTTGTGTAGCCAACGGCTTCAAATGTAGGCCACCCATCTTGCGGGAATGTCGGCATATTCTTGTAAATCTTTACTCTTCCAACGTGAACCAATTGATCTGTTCCGTAACCCATCCAAAGAGAAACCTCGTTGCCTGGTGCAAAAAGGCGTGAATCTGACAACTGAAAGCCTGGATTGACTGCTCGAATATGCATGACGTCTGCCATGCCATCTGCGCTTTCGTATTCAACCGTTTGAATCAAGCGACGAATACCGGTGTCAATTTCATACCCGGCACCGCCTACTTGGATGACGTAATTTGGCACAAGCGTTGGCATTATTCAACCACTACGTGCGACACGTACTTCCTATTCCTGCTGTCAAATGTTGCAATTCTCAAAGCCCTTTGTGGTGTTTCTTTCCTTCCATATGCTGTACTCAAAGCAATCGAAGTAGGCTGAACCTTTTTAGTTCTAATTGCGCCAATTGAAGGAAGTTTTACAACGTCTCCAGATTCAAGATTTGGTTGATCCGGGTGGCGTTTCCGGATGACGTCACCAATTAGCGCATTGCCATATTCACGGTACGTCAACAATTCATAATAGTCTCGCACTCTTGCTCTGTGATACCTCGTTTCGAGGATTGAAATGCCACCAAGGTCAAAGTCTTCATACTGAAGAAGATTGATCGTAAATGTAACTTTGCGAAGTGCACCCAATGAAGTTGGTTCGCTATAATTGATTCCTGTGACTGATTCTATTACAGAAGTCTGCTCAAGAAACCCGTTGCCTACCCAAAAAGTAACAATAGGTGGTCTGCCAAGCTCATCATCTTTTTTGGCCCAAGAGATAATCTTATTTATCTTGCCCTCTGCTGAATTTGTGAACAAGTCAAAAAATGTTCCTTCGTCAAAGAACATTCCTTCAAAAGAAACCGTGTCGTTTTTACTCGAAAGGTACTGGATGATTTCTTTTGAACGGTTCAGCGCTATATGACGAGCATAATTATTCGTTACCTCTCTTGTAACGTTTGGTGTTGGGAATTGTGATTCTATCGTTTCGTCCGTATCTTCATTTCTCAAGTACCATTTGCGAGTTTCAAAGAACAGACTAAGTGCCGACATAATTACCTCTCGGTGACCGGAGCAGCGCCTTGTTCTGCCCGTACACGCCTCTGCCAAGGCGTTGTTCTGAATCCAGAGCGCTCTCCTATTTCTGTGCGGTGCCGTTGTGAAGCTACGGAAAGCTGCTGTCCGTCAACACAGACTTCATTATTCACTTCAATAGAGCGCTCATCTTGCAATTCGATGTCAGCGCTGATGCTTCCAGCAACGTTTCTTCTCCTTGCCCCGCGTGCAGCAGTTCTTGTGACTCTTTCTCCAAGTCTTTCTGTTTCTCTTCTTATTTCTGTGGGCTGAGCAACCCTTGCTGCCGGTGCACCAGTATCGCCAAACAAGCCAGTGAAAAGGTCTGAACCACGACCTGTAGGCCTGCCTCTGCCTCGAACAATAGGCGTTGTCGCTCTTGACCAATCTCTGACCCTTTGACTTATTAAATTTTCGCCTCCAAAAGCATCAGCGAGTTGCGCAATTCCTCGAACAACAGACTTTATCGGTTCAAGCATAAAGTCCATTATAGCTTGTCCAAAGTGAGTCATTCCGCCAATAATGTTTCCGGACCAAAGCGCAGACAAAGCACGAACAACAGACCCAATAATTGTAATGACTCCTGAGAAAGCTTGGACAACGTTATTCACCATGGTTCGGCCATAGCGCATATAAAAGCCCATGGCATAGCTCCAGACTTGAATCATGATTTGGATGACCTGTAAAACGACAGTGATGATGCCCCTAATCACTAGTGCAACCATTTGTCCAACTTCTTGCCAACTGATCTGCGTGCTGCTTCCAAACTGCTCAAATTGAGCAGCTAATTCGCTGATCTCCTTACGAAATGTTTGCACTATATTCTGCCACAAAACTCTGAACTCTTCAATAGTAGGAATCATGATATTCATGAAACCTTCATAGAAAGGCCTGATTCCTTGGTCCCAAACTCTCAACGCTGCTTCTCGAATTACAGCCCAGATTCTGGCAAAAGTTTGACCAACAGTTTCACCTTCTCTGCGGATAACAGAAAACAACCCAATAAGCACACCTATTGAAGCGAGGAGCGGTAGAAAGACAACGCCCAATATAGACCCAACACCACTTATAATGCCTGATCCAATTGAAGCTATCAACCCTATGAGTGTGCCGACCGCCAACAAAACCGGGCCAACAGCAGCAGCAGCAATCCCCAAGATGATGCCGATACGAGTAATCAGGCGAATTGTGTCCGCGCCAAAGGCTGCTTCCATGCTAGATATCAGGCTTGTGACCGTTTCGCGAACCCAATTGAAAGCATTCCTCATGTCGTTGATAGCGTCTACAATTCCAAGCACAACTCCTGCTTGGGTTTCTCCGCCATTCTCCATAATCGTAGTCAGCGCTTCATACCTTTCGGAAAGGTTGTCTCCAGCGTCCATAATCGCACCAACGCCGATAAGAATCCGATTCAGATACTCTGTAACGTTTTGAACAATATCCTTCAACGGTTCAAGCATGGGTCCGAATATTGTGATGGCCACGCCTTCAAGCGAAGAAGCAAAAAGCGTCAATGCGCCTTTGAGGTTGTCGAGCCTTGTTGCAGCAGCTTCAGCTGCCGCACCAGCGCCTTCAGAAGCACGCCGTAGTTGTGCCTCTAAATTGCTCACGCTTTCTTCGCCAGCCTGAGACAGAGCTTCAAATGCTCTTCTTCCTCGTTGACCGAATATTTCAACGGCAATATCCGTTCTTGTCAATGGGTCTTCAATATTGCGCAAACGATCAGCGAGTTGCTGCGAAATATTGGTCAAATCTACTCCGCCACTCGCAGTCCGTGTCATTTCGATGCGCATTTCGCGCATCATTTCTTGTGCTCTCCTGGATGGCCTTGCGAGTTTGCTTAGAGCATTTTGCAAAGAAGTGCCGCCAACTGAACCTCTCAAGCCTGCATCCGCAAGGCGTCCCAATATCGCAGAGGTTTGTTCAAGGTCCATACCAGCTACACGGGCTGACTGTCCGCCGTAGCGCATTGCCTCGCCAAGCTGAATGATATCGGTGTTCGAGCGTTGGGCTGTCCTGACGAGAATATCAGCCGTGTTCGAGGCTTGACTCCATTCTCGCCCCATGATACGTGTTGACTGAGCTATGATGTCTGACGCGGTGGCGAGTTCAATGCCCTCTGCTGCGGCGGCATCGACAACACCCCTAAGCCCACCAACGATTTCAGTGGCGCTAGCGCCACTTCTCGCCATAAACTCCATGGCCTGTCCAGCTTGTGTCGCGCTGAATGCAGTTTCGATACCTGCTGCCCGAGCAGCAGCAGTGAGCGTTTGTAGGTCGCCAGCAGTTCCTCCTGTAATGGCTTGAACAGCGGACATCTGGTGCTCGAAAGAGGCAGCCCTTTCAGCGCCTACGCCCACTGCGGCTGTCATGGGCAATAGAGCCATGCCAGCTTGTTGCGCGGCTCCTGCCAACTGTCCAATGCCTCGGCCAATCTGCCTAGCACCTTGCAACATTTGTTGGGCTGCTCTTTGAACAGATTGGCCTATACGCCCCATCAAAGGAGGAACAGGTTGGGCTTGTCTCGTGAAACGGCTAAAAGCATCACGCGCTTGACCGGAAGCACGAACGGCTTGAGCGCTGTCGAAAGTCAGGACGCCTCCAAGGCCAACACGCTCAAGCGCCATCTTTTATCTCCTTTTTGCTCTTCTTGAAGGTTTTTTGACTCTCACGGATGATTGTGTTCTTTTTACTTCGTCTGCTTCAGCTTTCAATTGATCGTGCAATCTTTGCAGATACCAAAGACGGTCTTGCGCTGACATATTCTCTAAATCTCCGTAAGTCATCCCCTTCATGCAATACGTGAGAGCAAAAACTTCTTCGCGTATTTCTTCCGTGTCCTTTACACGGAAGAAATGCCGAAAAAACTGTCATAGCCCCAATCTATTGGGGCGCGAAACGGTCTACCTCGATACTCGCCTTCAACGGCCATGACCGGGCCAAGCACGTTCTGATCGAGCAAAGTCGTGAGCTTTTCGAGATCAAGCTTGCTGAGCTCATCCAATTCGTTGTCAGTGAGCATGATTTCTCCGTCAATCCCTTCGCATCCAATGATAGAAGATTTGATGATGATCAACTTCGCAAGCCCTTGGTTTGAACCTGCGCCTACAGCGTTGTGTTGCTCCATGGACGACCAACGTTGAGGCGAAAGCCTGAAGCCTGTAACTTTCTTCCCTCTGATTTCAAACGGGTCATTGAGCTTGTATGCCCAACAAGATGACTCGTAGCTTTCAGCGGATTTCACCTGAACAGACCAAAGGTCTGCCTTGATTTTGAGAGGCTTGTTCGACCATGCCGGCTGGAACTCAATAGGGAAGGAATGACCGAGACAATTTATTCTCAACCAAACATAAGCATAAAAAACATCGCCCATGAACATTTGGCTAAGAATGAGACAACGTTCCTCAAACTTCATTTTCTCGAAATCATGCGGCCCCAAGCGAGTGCACATTGTTGCAAGAATCATCGAAACGTATGTTGCGAGGTTTGCGTCTTTGTGCCTGTCTCGTAACTCGCCAAGTTCTCTTTCTTCTTTCATACGCCAACGACGGACAGATATATCCCTGTGAAGTTTGCCGCTTTTGTCCTGGATGCCAAGAGGTAAGAGTGCACCTCTTTCTTTGATGGTCTGAATCTTTTCTTTCTTTTCTTCCACGGTTCACCTCCAATTAGTTTGGAACCTTTGTCAGGCCCAACCGTGTTCTTTTATTTAGATTGGCTCTACATCATCGACGCTGATGGTCCACGTCACTGTGGCCATTTCGCCTTCATTTGCCATTTCGCGGTCTGATTGAACTCGCTTTTTTGGAAATGCCCCGATCAAGCTCATAGTGCGAGCAACGTTTCCGTTGATGTCGTAGCTGATCATTGTCCCTATTTTCTTGTACGTTGGGCTTACAGGGTCTTGTGACTCTTTGAACCAACTCTCCATGAAAACTTGTTCCACGGTGTGGTGTTCCGGCATCGTGATGTCAAACTCGATGGCTTTTCTGTTTCCGCCAGAAACAACGGTGCGGTCTGGCAATTCCGTCGTTTCTAATTCATCTTCAATTCCAGATTGCTCTGTAATTGTAAGAAGTGGACCGCCCAAGATGATGAGCTGCCAATTGTTTACAGGGATATGCCCTTCTTCAATCACGCCCTTCATGTGCTATTCCTCCTGCTTAGGTTGAGCCCCAATATGAGCGTGATGGATCAACCCTTTGTAAGTGTTTGCGCCGCTGGAGTCAACGTGGAAGCGTAATCAGTATCTGTCACGCCTGCATCCGCATCCAGTTTCGCGAGCAAAGCGATGAGCTGCGTTCTCAGCTCCGCCACATCATCAATTCCGTCACGGAGCGCATCGGACAACGTTGCTTCTCCGCCATGCGACTTGGTAATGTTGCCACCACCGTCGCCAAATCTTTCTGTTATTCTTGTTGCCATCTTATTACTCCTTGTCCTCCAAGCCTAATCAAATCGAGGCCAAAGACTTAGCCCACAGATTCAAATATTCCTTGTTTCCCGATACGGATGATGAATCTTTCAACGGTGTCGGCAAGTCTCAACGCAATATCCGCATAAGCATCACCAGCACTTCTCGTTGCATCTGTGTTGTTTTCGGCGTCAATCTTTATGATTGCTGCATCGTCAAGCGAATTGCCTCGAATTGCTCTTTTGACCCACTCAGGCCGGAAGAAAGACCTCATGGTGACAAGCGCTTGTTTGTCGTTTTCAGGGTCGTTGATCGCGAAAACAATCCAATCAAAGTTCTCTTGAAGCGTCTGCTCATAATAACTCATTTGCTCGCGTTGGTGCTTCCACTTCCAAGTTGAATCGCGGTACAAAGTGCGGTCACCCCAAATAACAAAGTTGCCTTTCTTTTTCTTGATAATTGAAAGACCAACTGGGTTAAGGATTTCTCCGTCAAGAACAGCATCACCTGTTGGAATCTTGAGAACAGCTGGAAGTGTCGCATCATTTCCGGCTTGCGCCTTGTGATATCCGTTGTAATCTGCTGCAATACGTGCTTCACGACCGTGGATCATGCCAGTGAGAGGAACCTCTTTGAGTTTGCCGCTGTTATTCGCTTCTGGATCAGCGACAGAGCCATACGAAGGGAAGCTTGCAACCACAAAGTCTGACCTTCCAAGTGTATCATTCACATAGGACTGAGCGCCAGTTTCTGTCGTAATTGATTTGAGAATTTCATATCTGTATTGGTGATTCTTTGCTTCTGCGTACGCTTGCCCTGCTTTTTGAACGGCTGTGGCCGTGATTCCAGGAGTAGCAAATTTGATCAGGCCAAGGTTTTTATCTGCTGTTCGATTGAAAGGTGATGCGTCCACATCCCAAGCTTGCGAGGTGTAATCTGCATCGACTAAATCTGCATTTCCATCTACACCTCCAGCAAGTGGAAGCAGAGCAACGACCATGAATTCATCGTTTGCAGCACCATTTGTCGTGAGATCAGAGCCTGTTGCAACTGTGATTGTTTTGTGATCGTTGTCCACGATTCTGAACTTGGACAAAGAAGCGTTTGGCTTATCCGGATACAAGAGACCACCAATGAGCTGATCGGCAATCATCGGAATGTAGTCGATCACAAGCGTATCGGCTGCTGCGAGCGCTGTACCTCCTGCTGTTACGGTGAAAGGAGGGACCCATTTGATCAAGTTTGCTCCGCCAGCTGCGTTAGGTGGATCAAAAAGCGTTCCAAGAGTCACAGTCCCAAGAGCGCCATATTTGTCAGAAACGGCAGCACCAGTCGTTGAGTCTGCCATTGTAATGGTGATTCTTTGCGCCTTGTAATCATCCGTTGTCGTTCCAAGCGCAAAAGTTGGGTCTCCACCGCCAACAGAGTTGATGTCAAAGTTGCTGATTCTGGCTGTGAGAACCGTTTCAGTTACGGTATCAATCACCCCATAAAGGTTTGCTGGTCTGGTTGCCGCTGTGTGGCCTCCCGTCACAAGGTCTTCAACTTCAACCTGATCGTTTGTATCGTCGTTATTGATAACGCTGACCCAGTAATTGGCGCTCGTGGGATTGGTATTCAGATTTGAATACTTTTTGAAAAGTTCTCCGTCAACAAAAACGTTAAGAGCAAATTCAGTTGATGGATTATCCTCTCCATCTTCAATTGTGAAAGTGACTTCTTTTCCATCGTTTTCAAGGACAAGGTAATAACGAAGATCAGCGCCGCCACCGTGGTCTGTAAGCATTGTTTCGTCTGCTTCCACGGTAATAACACCTGCCGCCGTATTCCCTGTGATCGTATAGCGTTTATTCGCTACAGCGCTCAACTCGACATATCCGCCTTTCCAGATGTCCGTTTTTGTCGTGACACCGGTGTCAAGCGTAATTTCGCCAAGGTCACCAATCAAAGCCATCTCATTCGTATAGAAACGTTCTTTTCCGCCCCAACGACCACCGTTTTTGGCTTTTACCTTGCCCATAGGAACAAGCCAAGGCTCAGCTGATGCGCCTGATCCTTCAACTTTTCTTTGATAAAGTGTTCGCTCCGCTTGTTCTTCATTTCCGTCTGTAACGCGAACGATAAGCAACCCGCCAGCTCCAGCTGCAATATCGTAGAAATTTTGCGCGCAATCCGGAGCAAGGCCGTCATCAATGTAGCTTCCGTGTCTGCGAAAGAAAGTGGTTCTATTCGGGCAAATGCTCAATTCGCCCACAGGACCTTTCTCGAAAACACCAGCATAACCAGCCCAACCTAGTGCAGCCGGTTCAATGGTTTTTTCACCTTCTTTTTCGATGGTAACCACACCCGCGCCACGGGTGGGGCCAAACCTTCTTTGTGCCATTTTCAAACTCCTTCAGCTCACACTATCAAGTTTGGTGGTCCCTGTACGACAAAGCGTTTTACAGCATACGCAACTTCGTCTCCACGATTGTAGAATAGCGCGTTTGCTATGCGAAACCTAAGTCTTGCAGAGTCGATTTCGCTTTCACCCAACGGATTTTGATGATCAATTTCATCTATAAGCCACAAACGATATGGCTCGTCCAATCCCTTGGACCAAAGCACTGGGTTCCTCCTGAAATAGCTCTTGACCATATCTGTGAGCCGTACTTGGTCACGAGCTTTGTCTGTGAGACATCTGAGCACAAACTCGATGTCGAGCATCAAAGGCGCATGAACTTTCGTCCCAACTCCTGTAGCTTTATTCATTACTGTCTCTGATCCCTGTCCTTCTTTTGATGAAATGTTGTTATAATCAGAAATAACAAGGACAGGAACTTTTCCAATTTCATTGTATGTTCTTTTAGTGGTTATAGCGACTTCAGGCTCATAAATAAGCTTGATCCATACAACAGTTCCGGCAGACAGAGTTGTTGTCATCGTAATTACTTGTGCGTTATAATCATATGAACTGTAAAGGTCTAAAAGGTGATTTGGATCAGAGTTATTGTCGAAAACAGAATCAATTTCAACAACATTGTAAGGAGTTCTCAGCGGAAAGTCGTTTTTCAAATCAATAGTATCGCTGTCTGCGGAAAGCTTTACAGGGTAGTCTGCAATTGGCCTTATCCCTTCTTTCAAGGCAGGAATCAAAGAGCGATAAATCAAATCTTCTTTGAACTCAATTGAAGAAGAATAGAGAACTTTGACGGAATAAAGCACTGGCGTATATTCCGAATCGGTTGTAACTAAATTCACAATAACTTGAAGTTTCAAAGAAGAAACAGGGAAAGTGTTTATGTTGTCGCAAATTTCTTGTTCTGTGTTCCAACTCGTGTTGTTGATAACCCAATCTCCTCCGTCCCACCAATATTCATCTGTTCCGTCCCCAAGCCTATATCCGTCACTTGTTATCGGGCTTCCATCATCGTCATACCAGTGAGCAATTACGGATTCAAACAAAAGCCATTGTTTTACGTTTATTGGGTTTGCTACCCAAGTTTTTACATAAAGATCAGGATCAATAGGATAAACTCCATTTGTATCTTTAAGTTGAACTTTGTGCTCGTTTGCCACCAAACGAACATTTGGTCCAAGCGTGATTCTTTCTCTGTTCTTTTCTTGGAACTCAAAGTTTTTTATAAGCTTGATCGTTCTCATTGTCTGCCCTTTGCCAGTTCACGCATAGTAACTTGCAAAGCCATTTGCCAGTTATGTTTAGCTTTTTCTCTCATTTCTTTATCAGCAAAAGCTTTTTGAATAAAAGGTCTTGAAGGTATGACTATATGAGTTGTCGATTCTTTCAACGGCACCCATCCACCAGGGGCACGTTCCCAAAGCTCAGCAGCCCTACCATCAAGATCAACCGGCTGGATTCTGCCTTCACTCGCGTGCCAAAGCCAGAAAAACATCCCTCTCATACGAGGAGTCACGGCAATAGTTGCCCCTTCGTGAAGAGCAATCGCAATATCATAATCGCCATCAGTAGAAAGAACACCAGCAAAAACCGTCGTATGATCCACAACAACAGAAGTCACAGCTTGAAAAAGACCTCCTGGTTTATCAACCAATGGCTTGCTGCTCGATTTGATCATAATCGTCAAATTTGCATTTGCTGGGTCCACGCCTGCTTTGATGGTGTTTCTTATCGTGGCTTCTGCTATCTTTCCGTTTAACGCCGTAGCACGACGCATATTGTGATTCAACTTTGCGGCAAAAACACGAGGTGTAATTGCGTACTCCCACTTCTTCCATCCCTTGTCCATTTTGAAAGAAGTGGCCATTACACGCCTTTCGTTTGACGAGATGGTTGCCTATCGGAGAAATAAGCTTTGACCAATGTAGGCCCACCTTGATCGGAATAGTGTCCCTCTGGACGCAATCCGGTGACGTAAACATCAACATCAATGTTCCCCAACTTCAGAAATCTATCTTCACGTTTAATCGTTATTCCAGCGGCATTCAAATCAACGTACCTGAACAAAACATATCCGTCGCTGTCCTCTTCCACGCCCTGACGCCTTGAATTATACTTCTGATCCATCCCCCACTTCACTTGCCCGTAAACTGTTACGGTTGAACCTCGCACACACTGCTGGACAGGTTCGCGCATATCATCATCATAGATGGTCTCGGATTCATCCGTCTGGCTAATTTGAACCGGAACAGGGTGCAATAAATTTGGTATTGCCATCAGCTATGACTCGGGTGTGCAGGTGTCGCGATACCAAGAGGTGCGCGATACATCCTGAGTATGTCGATGATTTCAGGGTCTTGGGTCACCCCAGAAAAACCTACTGCACGACGTTCCTTCACTTTGAAAGTGTCTGTGTACTTTAGTTTGTGCCCATCTGTCCACTCTTCCGTCAGCAAACCAGCAAGCAATGGAGGCGGAGCCAACTTTGGAGCTATCGTTGGGGCTGTATAAATAGGTCTTGTCAACTTCTCGATTACAAGTTTGAGCAAGGCGCGTTTTATTGGCTTCGGTGTGAGGCCATCTTCTTCCACAAAGCCAAAAGTGCCTTTGACTTCTTGGTTTTGTCTGCCTTTTCTGAATCTTAGGTCGCCCCAAACCAAAGGAGCTGTGTATATATCTTGATATTCTTGATAATTCCTCAACTTTATTCGAGGATTTCTTCGGTCATCCGGATAACTCCTGGCGTTGTACACACGATAATAGTCCGTGTCCAAGGCAACAGGGCCATTATTCAGTTTGATGTATTCGATTTCAATGATCGGAACGCCAAGGTGTAAGGTGTCTGAATCCGTTCCATCGAAGTTGATAATGAGAACACGAGGATTGAACCATTGTCGACAAATTCGTTCAAGCATGGCTTGCCATAATTCAATGGAAGCAAGAACCTTGTCATCCGAATAATCCGCTTCCAAAAGGCCTGCATCTCTGATATCTTGAACCGTGACATAGGCGTCTGATGTTCCACCCACAGATGAATTCAGGACCTCGAAATCTTCAAACCCTGCTTGGAATGGGCTTGAAGACGTTGCTTTCCAACGCCATTCAACTCGATGAGTGCCTACAACTGCCGTAACCAGAGGCGTCCACCCCGTGCCGGCTGTGTTATCATAGGCATAATACGAACCAGTGGAAAAGTGGCCAGGCCCTGTAGTGACGTTTTCATAGTCTCCAGGCGTAACTGGAAATATTTGAGTTCCAGGAAGTCCACTAGAGATATCAAAGATACGATATTGAACCTGATAGGCGTCTGTAAGCACTCCACCAATCGAAATGAACCAATTGATCAGGTCAATTCTGTTCTCTTGTTCACGTGCGATGGCAGGCATCGTTCCTCCTAAAGGGCACCCTTCCAGAAGCTTTTTTCTGTCTCTTTCCAGGTTGAAACTTCGTTGCCGAAAGTTTTCTCTGAAGATTTTGAGATTGGGACCTTTTTGGGTTCAAACCGGGTGACGCTTATCACCTCTGTCGCTTCGCCCATTTCAAAAGTTCCATCATCTTTTCGCTTGTAAGGCACAGCGTAATAGCTATTTATTTTGTCCGATTGTGCGTTGTCGTCGTATCTGTAGACGTTGAAGACAGCGGCATCGGAGAAAGCTTCCACCATATATACGGCAACTTTGTTGCCGAGATTCAACTTTTTCATGAGGTGTTGCCGGCCTGCGTTGGAAACTTTTGAAATGTAATCACGCAAAGATTCGCCTTTCATCAGCGAAACATTTGCCTTATGAACCACAACTTCGTGCGTAACTGTTTTCTCTTCTGGCTGCATCTTCAAGACTCCTACGGCAAACTGCCATACGGGTGAAACGGAGAACCAACAAAAGTTAGGATTTGGTCGCCGATACGGAACCAACGGCCGTCATCCACGTCACCTGGTACTATACCGCCAATGCTTGCTCCCACATCGAATCTGTACAAAGCATTCTCATCTTCAACAAGACGTATTTGTCTGTCTTTTCTATCTGCTTGTAGTATTGCCGTCAATTCTGATAAATCTTGAACTCCATCGGCATACTCGTCAGACGGAGAAACGCCAGAGCCAGCGTTTATCTGGTATATTGCCAAAAGCACGTCACCCGTTCTGGGAGCACGCACCGTTGTGATTTCATTCGTGTCTGTTTCTGTGAATCCGTGTCTCGTGTCTGAAGCCTGATAGATGTTTCCGTTCCAAATCAAACGAACAGAGCCTGGAACGAAAACCTCTGGCGTCGTGTAAACGGTGTTGCCACCATTCACATTTCCGCTCAAAGGCTCAACTTTCGTTACAACCGACATCATACCACTCTAAAGCACTTGGATAAGCTTTGAATCAATCAAAGATGTTGGACTTCAAGGCCAATCTCTAAATCCATAATAACTTTTCATCTTTCTCACCTTTTCTGTCTAAAAGACAAGCATTGCCTGCGTTACACAGGGCACAGGCTCCCAAGGCCCATCAATATAATCATCTGGCCTATTCAACCTCAACGTCAAGGATTGCTTGCTATGGCCTGTTGTTCTTGTTCCGGCAATAAGTATTTCTAATTGATCGAAATGCGAACCAAGCGACCAAGAAGGATTTGTTATAGTGGCCAACTTCAACCCAGAACCAGTGAATGAAGCTTCAGCTTGTTGGATTGCCTGCAAACAAGTTCCGTGTTCTTTACTTGTTCTTCCAAAGTGTCCGGGTGAAGATCCAAAATTCTTCAAGCCATAGGCCAAATCAGTAGTTGCAGATGACACATCAATCTGACATCTATAGACACCATTATTTGGCCAGTGAGCGACCCAAGGGGCACCTGGTTTGGCGCAAAAAATAAACAATGTTTCATCGCCAGTTATATCAGAAGCAACGGTTGTATCTTCTGTGCCAAATCCCTTCAATATACTATGAACCTTTTGCGCTGTGTGCGCGTAATAAAAAGATGTGCCTGTTCTCATAATAAATGTTTGAGTGCCTTTTGGTTCTACCTTTCTACCCAATGAAGATTGATCTAAAACCAATCCGTTTTTGTCCAGTTCTTCAACCGAAAGGTGCTCGCCCCATTCTCGCCAACTTCTTTTAGACCTTTTTTTGTCTAAATCATCAAATTGTTTATCAGACAACCAAATGCCATTTTTACAACAATATCTATTTAAATATAAGTCTTCCCAAGGCTTGAAACAACATAAAGAATCTTTTTTGTGGTAGGAGAATGCAGAGAAATTATCGGCATAAATTTCTGTAATCTTGTAACTATTTATTGCGCCTCCATATTCTGGGCGAGGATCAGGCCCCAAAGGCACATACTTTACAACACGAGCCCATCTTGTTCCTGGAGGCCAATCTTTAGAATCACAACAACCAACAACTTCTAATGCGCCATTGCTAAGATTCTTTACGCCATAAACATCATAGCCTTGCCATATATCGCCTTGAACGCAAATCGCATTTATAAACAAACAACCAAGGCCAGTCCAATCTTTGGAATCAACAACATTCCAATCTAAAAAATCACTTGAAGCTACTTGATAGTGTATCTTCATGTTACTTAAAGTTGTGCATAATCGAACACATCCAATCTATGTTCGATCCAATGTTGTCGAAAAGGCCTACAGCAAACAACAAATCTTCTGCGTTTGCCGATATGGTTATGGCTCCTAATTGTCCGCTAGCCCAATCAATTGCTCCATCCCCGTATGCAGCCCAATTGACAACGTGTCCACCAGATGCGTCTTGAACCAATAACAGAACCAATGGAATTGTGTAACGTGCTGTTCCTATTCCTGTTGTGCTTCGTAGCGTTATTGTGCAATCAGCTGTCAATTTTACCTTCTGATAATTGCCATTGTCTGTGTCAATTGTAATCGCAGAACCAGAGTCACCGTTATCGTAGAAATCGGAATGAATTGATGACCCTGTAATGGTCATCCTTCCAAATAATGTTTGATCCATTTCTTCTCCTAATAGTTTATCAACGTTGCAACGCCATAAGCTGTATTGTTCAAGTAATAAATGGCAATCAACCAACGCAATCTTCTTGTCCCATCATGGCATTGATTCGGAACTATGTTGTTCATCCATTTTATTGGAGTTGATTTGTACATTGTCCAAATTATAGAATTTGGCCCAGAACTTCCTGAAAGGCCACTAATATACACAATCGTCGCTCCACACCCTAAACCTTGAGAGGCTTCTAATTCATAGCCTGGTTCTCTAACATCAATTGTCATATTTTGGTTCAATTCTTGAGTAAATAAATTATAATTACCGAAAAAAACTCTATATGGTGAAGTAGAATCATTGAAAACACCAGGATGCGCCTTGCCTTTTAGCGCACAAGGATTTGAAACAATATGCCCATTGTATTGGATGCCCATCAACTTTCTCCGTGTTTGACGCAAGTCCAATCAACAATAAACGTAACGCCAGAAGGGATGTTATCGTGCAAGTATATATCAAATCCGCTTATTGCTTTATTTCTCCAAAAAACCATAGGAACAGCAATCGCACTTGAAGCACTAAGTGATATTGAATAATTTGAATCTGAAAAAGAAGAAGAAAAAGCTATAGAAGCACGATTTGATGTTCCAAAAGCAACCTGTGTAATAGAACCAGACTTTGTCGCTAGCCCCCCTCCGCCTCCACCTGGAAGGTTCCCAACCTGAATACGTTTCTTGTTATTTGAATCCGCGCTGTCTTCTATCATAATAATATCAGCGCTAATTGGAGAGACCTTTTCGCTTATTGCGCTTATTTCTCCAGGGACATTGCCGTGAATGGCGCTAGTATCTGTGTGGTCTAAGTCTGTAATGTCTGCTTCAGTGTGCGTATGAACCGTTGCGGCAGCGCCTGCTTGCGCCGCTGTAACAGAGTGAGGGTTGGATGTGGCCGATATGTGATTGTCTATTTGACTATGCGAATTGGTGCCAATGTCGCCTATATTCGCATGGCTAATTTCTTCTTCTACAACGTCAACGTCAACCTCATCGTTTCCAACGTCATCTACAACTGTAACTTTGGAAGAGCCAGAATTTAGTTTCTTGAAACGGAGATCAACACCAATTTTTTCTTTGTATATGCCTACTCCAGACACGCCTATGTTTGACGCTGTATTGGTTTCTCCTATGCCGCTTAGAGATTTGACAGCGCCTTCTTCATAGAATTCAAATCCAGCACCAGAACGATACGAAAACATTCCATTTTCGGTTGGGCTTTCAGTGCCTGGAATGAGTTGGATTTCTTCCTCTTCTCGACAGCCTGGAAATCTGTCAGGAGTCTTTCCCATCTGCTTTCTTTTCTTTTTTGGCTTTTACATTTCCAGTTTTCTTCGGTTTTTTCTTCGGAACTTTCTTCTTTCCCTTGGGTGCTTCAATCTTTTCTTCTCGCTCATCTTCTTCATCTTCTTTGGCAACACGTTCATCTTTTTCGTATTTCAGCGCCATAGCTTCAAACTTTTTGGAAATAGCGTTTGCGGCTTCAACATAGCCAACTGCTTTATTCTGCATGGCAACTAAGTCATGATCGTTCTGTTTCCCTATTTCTCTGATAATCGCTGCAATCTTTATCGTTTGATCGTTCCTGATCCTTGCTTCTTCAGGCGTCATTCTTTCCGCTTGAACTTCATTGTTCACGCCTGCGCACACATCGATGACTCTTTGGGCAACAACATTGCAGGCGTGAACAACGCCACGTTTCTCTGGAAGAGCAGTTGTAAGTTCCACGGCCATTTGCTCGAGTGATGAAATAGAAAGCTGGACGCCTGACAGTTTTGCGAGTGAAGTGGGATCACTTATCTCGTATTCTCGTTTTTCGCTGTCTTTCTGCACTGCTCTGCTCCTTGCGCTTGCGCCTCCATAATAAGGCCAATCACGCCGTTGAACACCTTAGAACACCAATTATGCCTTCAGCGTAATGGTGATGATGACGTCACCAGTCTTTATGCCTTTGACCAAATCAACTTTCAAGTCGCCGTTTGCTGCGGTATCGCCGACATAGGCATCATTTTGAGTTGTAACGTTTCCGCCAACGAGCAATCGACCATTCAAGAATACAAAAGCATTTACGCCTGCTGGCGTATTCATGTCGATGCTGTACTGTGTAAGGTCAACTGTCGCTGCCGGAATGTTGGCGTCACGAGCATAGTTTGCACCAGCTGTGAAAACCTTGAGCCCAAGGTCTGCGCCGCCCACGGTCATCGCGTATGCGATTGCAGCCGAAACAGAGGCGTGCGGACCTCCTGTCAGAGTGCTAATAGCTCCTGCAGTTGCATCATCCAGAGGAAGCGCAGAAGTTTCCCGGACAGTGATGAACCGAACGTCTGCGGAAGCTTGCAGCGTATTGTTTCCACCCGTGGCCCGCGTTTCGATAGAGGCAGAATCAATCACGCCGTTGGCCGTTTTCCCAACGTTGATCGACTGAGAGCCAGAATCAATGGTGACGCCGTTTGCAAAATCAGAATCAGCCGCGTTGACATCGAACAAATCCACGCTTCCATCAAGTTGGACAATGTCATTGCCGCCGTCATTCCTCGTGACGGTGAGCATTGCTGCCCCGCCAGCCTTTCGCACGACAAAACTTACAGTGTCAGAAAGTCTGAAGTCGATGTCAGAGCCATCAGCAGCGATAAAGTTTCCGCCATCATAGGCCGAATCAAGGCTGACCGATACACCTTGCTGCGGGTCTGCTTGGCTGATTCCGCCTCTGAACTCATCTTCAGCGGTGGAATCAATGTCGTTTCTATTGGAATATGCGTAAATGATGATTTCGCCGTCCATGTCTCCAGCCGGGACAAGTTCCAAATCATCATACGTTGCATTTGGACGAACAAAGCTAATTTGCCCTTGGTCGTTGCCAGAAGTTGCAAAAGCGTTTCCGTCAGTTGCTGCGCTTCCAACTTGCAGAAGGCCCCAAACACGCCGACCACTCGAAAGAATAGGGTCACCGGTGCTCCCATCAAAGATGGCAACGAGATTTTTGGGGTTCAAAGTATTTGCGCCTGCAATCTCATCAAGCCCTGCTGTGCCAACAGCGCCTGCGAGTTGAGCGCTCACAGCGCCTTTCGTCGTCACGTTGATTGCAATCGCCTTGTCAGGCGGCTCACCAGCGCCGTCAAGAAGAATGTATTGCGCACTTGCTGGGACAGCGGTGAGGTCTGTGGTATTCAGCCGCCATCGAAGTGTGAGCTTTTCATCCAATGGAGTCTTGGAAGCAAGCTGTTTCAACGACGCAACGCGAGAAAACACAGTCGCAATATCGTCGTGCCAGTTTCCTGAATCATTGCCATGGATGATACGCTTTATCTGCGAAAGATAACCTTCCTGAAAGTCTGCCATATCCACCGCGGTGGCCTCCAGGGTCGCCAGCGTCGCAGCGGACAAGGTGTCATCAAAAGTGTCCGGCTTGTACAAGGAATCAATCCTTTGTAGTGAAAGACCCATTTGGATCACCTCCTGCTAATGGTTTCATCCACTATTTGGATTATATCGTCGTTTCCCTGTTTTCAACAAGGTGACACGAACACTAGGTTGGCCGGCATGAACCATCATCGTTGCGCGTAGGTTTCCAACGAAACATGTAACCTTTTCGCCACCTCTGATTTTGGAACCAATTTCTGGACTTATGAGTTCAACTTCATAAAAGACTGAATCGAAACCATCTGGTCTCGATAAAGAATATTGGACACCCGTCTTTGTGTTGCTATTAGAAGGAACGTTTTGGCCACAAGCTTGACAAACTAATTTTCCTGGCTTTTTGCAATTTGAGCAACGTATTCTCCCATGGCAATCTTGAACTACAGAAACACCCGTGACTTCTTCTTGAAAATTAGAGCTTTTCAAGAGCGAAAGCCAATGTTTGGCTTGCTCTTCATCCGATAAATCGACTCTGTGGGTTTTCCCATCTGAGGTGTGTATCTTGAGCATCCATGTTCCTCCGTTGGTCGTTGCCAAGCAAGGAACCAATTGTGCACTGAATTACTTTTTATCTTTCTTCTTAGGCAATTCAGGCTTTGGTTTCGGTTCTGCCTTTTTCACTTTCGGCTCAGCAACAAGGCCTTTGACAACTTGGATTCTTCTAGCCAAATCCTTGTGATGCTTCCGGATGTGCTTCAATTCACCTTCTGTGACTTCAAAGCTTCCAGGCCTTACGTATAATGCGCCTGGTTTGCACCGTGCGCAACCCTCTGGGAAATCTTCAACTTGTTGCGGCTCCGTGCCTGCCGGAACCACAACAACGAATCGTTTTTCTACTGTCATGGTTTAGCTCCTCAAAACAGGCGCATTCCGTTTGAAGAGCTTAGTGGTGTGCGCGCCTCAAACGGGTTGCCTCTGCCTTATTCCTCTTCGCTTGCTTCCAGACGTTCAATCTGAGCCTTTAGTATGGCCGCAACCATCACCTTTTTAGACATCCTGTCTGGATCAAGGTCAAGCTCAAATTCATCGGCAGCTAGTGCTTGAAGGTCAGCCTTTTTTGTCGCTTCCAAATCGGTCTTTGTATAGGACACAACTGTCAGATCATTGTCGTCGCATTCTTCTTCAACAACTTCAACTTCTTTTGACGGCGCAGGAGGTTTCAGTTCTGCCTTGGCCTTTGGGGGCTTCCCTTCCAATACTGTTACTGCAAAGACTCCTTGCGACTGAAAATATGCAATTTCAGAAGCACTCGTGGTGTAAAAAGGTCTGCCCTTTACACACGGTCTGCGAGCAGTATGCGTAAGACAACCTGTCAATTCAATTCTTGCTCTCATGATGCCACCTTTGAGACCTTCCAAACAATGGCTAATTTTTCAAACTTCTGTGGTTCCCCACGCAAGTTTACACGCCTGTACCGATATTCCTGACCTTGACGATTGCGGAAAGTTCCTCAAAGTTGACCGAGCATTTCGCTGTAATGGCATACTGGTCCACTCCCTTGAAAATGTCCCTGTCTTTCTCGATACGGATATCACGACCAATACCAACAATGAAGTTGTTCTGGTGCGTAAGGATGAGCTGCGGGCTGGAGCTATAAGTGATTTTGACGGTGTCGCCATCGCCGATACTCCCACCAGCATCACGCGCTACAGTTCCGGCTGCGGCATCAAGATTGTAATCAGTGCCATCGACATAAGCATCAGTTGCTTCGTCTTCAAGGTCACTCGGAGTGACGACAACATTTGCAACGTTGCTATTAAGCAGCGATACAGCTGTCGTGCCGTTGAGAACTTTGTGCTCAACAACCGGCGGGAGGAAGTCCCAAAGTGGAACCTCGACACAAGGGATGCCGAAAGGCCCATGGTTCGCGCCACCAGCAGCTTCATCGCCAAGAGCAGTGGAACGGGTGGACAGCTTTTCGAGGTAAAGCTGCCAGAGGTCAGGAGACATGAACCAGCGGAGTTGCCTCTTGTTCCTTCTGAACTTTGTCGGCATTGCCCGAATAGCCTTGCCGAAAACGCCCAGGCCTATGTTCTGGCCTTCAGCATCAACAACGTTTGCGCCGTTGGCGATTTCTTGCCAACCATTGTGAAGTGCGAGGTAATTGTCTTTGACATATTTCGTCGTGCTTCCAGAGCCGAGATAATCACTTTCGATGATGGCGTGACCAAGGGTGTTGCCGACAACGTACATTTCCTCCATATCGTTTGCCATCTGAGTAGCAAACATCTGAATGACGTGGTCTTCAACGTTATCGCCTTCAATATTGATTTCTCTAAAGATGTCAGAAATCTCGAAAGGAACCATGATCTCTTTGGGAGTCAAAGTGACTTTTGAAGTGCTGACTCCACGACGAACACCAGGGTCACGTGCTTCTGCTTTCGGCATCGCTGCGCGTGCGCCGATACCAATCTTGTCGATGTCGAGGTTTTCATTTCTGAAACGAACGACACGAGCGTTGTTCTTCAAAACAGTTTCATCGACAACATAATCAATGAAACGGTCTGATTGCGCATCATTGAGCTTTCCTTGAGAAACCAAGGCATCTGCTGTGATCACGCCTTTATTAGTGTTGATCATTGCTTCGTTAGAAACGCTTCCCATCTTCTTTGATCCTTTCTTCCGGTTGACCGTTTCTTTACTTGGGTTTGCCGGCCATCCGGCTTAAAGGACACCTGTCCAAAAACCCTTTTTTGTTTCCGAAGTTTCGCTTATTTCATTTTCCAAAGCAGTCGCTGGATTTCTTGCCTTTTCGATTGCCTCCACCCTTTCAGAAAGCTGAGACTGTCCTTCGACAGACTTTGTAACAGCTTCTGTGAGTCGTTCAACAGACTTCGTGAGCTGTTGAACAGCAGAGGCGTTTCCGTGCATCCCAACGCCTGGAACGGAAGTTTTTGGAGAGCCACCTTGCGGGACTTCCATCACGCCGGAAAGCAACTTTTGGAGCTGCTCTGAAATGGATTTGAGTTGCGCAATCCTTCCAGGCGTAAAAGTTTTTGCTTTGTTGATTGCTTGTTCCAAAAGTTCCAAAGACTTGATAGCTTCAGCGTCGTGATCCTTATCACTTTTTTCTGTTTCGACTTTGCTTTCTTCTTCTGTATTCTTAGTCGTTTCTTTCTCCGTTTTGGCTGCTTCGTCAAACTCGCTCATCGCTTTTTCAAACGCTTCGCCTTTGACTCCTGCGGCCTTCAGTTGCTTCTCGTACAGAGCACGAAGAGTTGCCGGTGTTGCCGCCTTGGTTTTGGCCTTGGTGGTTTCTTCGTTTGAAACTTTCTTTTCATCGCTCTTGGCAGTTTCTTGCGTCTCATCTTTGGCTGACGAATAAGCATTCACGCCAACAGCCTTTGCAATGTTTTCCACCATCGCCGCAACGTTTTCCAATGCCTTATTGACGGCGGCATCCTCATTGGACGCAGGTGCGTCCACGGATACTATCTCGGCACCTGTTTCGTTTTTTTCAGCGGTGACCGTAACGTCCTGGTCCATGTCCTCCATTTGATCCTCCTCAATACGTTTCGTGACCAAAAACTCAACCTCAATTGCTGGCTTATCAACAACAGAGATTTCGTTCACGCTAAGGTCAAGGAAACGCTGTTTTGCTTCATAAGACAAGTTTCTACTCCTTTGGCCTTACACTATTTTGCTTGCAGGAAGCTTTTTGACTTTCGCTTTTCCGCCAATAGAAAAGCCAGTCAATTTTCCATCTTTGACTTGATTCCAAACTTTTTTGCTGAGTACGTGAACAACGATGACCCAAGAGTCTGCTTTCACTTGTTTCTGGCCGATAACCAAATCAACCGGAGCAATGTATGATTCGTACAACTCAAATTGCGGCTTGAAATCTTTATGCATCAAACCCAATTTGGTTACCTGGTTGTATCCTCTTAAATAATCGTGCGCAGCATTTTTGATAACTTCTTTGCTGATAATGTCGCCTTGGGCGTCCACTACTTCTGGCTGAAGAACCACACCGGTGATGGTCTGCTCTTCATCGTTGACCTTTTGAATAGGAACAAACAAGCGTTTTGAGACTTCTAACTCTGCCTCTTCAAGTTTGCCCTTTTCTTCGGTCAGTTCCTTCACGCCAGAACCACTAATTGCTGCCGGTTGAAGTTTTCCGCTTCCTTCAAGTGCTTCAGAAGTCACCTTTTGGACCGGTCTTGCTTTTAGCTTTTCAGCAGAAGTCACTGCTCTACGTGGTTTGCGTTTTGTCATGTTCCCTATTTGCTCAGCGAAATACGCAAGCAAGTCAAGTTTATCGTCCTATGGATGAGAGTCAAAACCTTTTCAACGCTATGTAACAGGAGCCAAATCATCAAATGAAGCGACAGCGGGATCAATATCAACTGTACACCGACATCGGAAATGAAAAGGAGGCAAAGCTATGCCGGCTGCAGAAAGATTTCTCGAATCAACTGCTCCGGCACGGCCTGTCATTCTACCACCTGTCGGAGAAATCCTGCGCAATTGCGTATGATTCAACCACGGGTGAATCCTCTTGATGTCCTCCGGAGAATCGGCCGCAAGCTCCGCTTCCATCTGCGCATACCCTTGTTTCACTTCAAAGGTCTTTTGGTCCATGTGACTACAGACCTTACAAGTGCGAGAATCTTGCGGGTTGTTGATCGTGTATCGAGTTATGCCAACATCGCCAAATGATCGCATTTGGCCGAACACTCTTGCGACTGTCATAGTGTTCGCGGTCAAGCCTTCAAAGTACTGCAAAGAACTTCCGTGGAATCCTCCTGGTGTAATCACGGTTCCTAGTGCCTCTCGCACACGCTCAGCCATAAGAATTGCCGCTGTGCGCCTAGCTGTGCCTGTCTCTGCTAGAACTTCACTCGTTGTGGAAGAAATGGTGTCTGCTAGGCCTCTGTCATAGTGTTCGCCTATCCAAAATGTATTATTCTTTTTCAACATGTCAATTGCTGCTTCATCGGCCAAATCGAAACTTGGAGCCACGCTCGCAACAGCCTTTTTGATTTTTTCTTCCATTTCTGTAAAATTAGGCGTATTGTATGCCAAAGAACCTTTTACTTTTTTCTTCGCCTTTTTCAAGCCAACTATTCTGGCAAGTTTGTAGACTTCTTCCGTGTCCTTGTTGTATCTTCCCAAGATATCGTCAGACCATTTTGACATGATCTTACGGATAGCAGCGCTTATTACTTTGGCAGTTTTGCCTTCTCCGGCAAGGTTTCGAGCACGCACAGAAGCCTGCACACGCCTGCTTTCCCAGATTTTATCAATGAATTCTCGCAAACGCTGCTCCCTTTTCGCCATCATTGTGAGCTCTGAAATGTTTAGAGCTTTAGCGATAAGTTCATCAGCAGCAACAACTCTATCGTACTTCGCCGCAATATCACATGATTCACACATCAATCAACCTTTTGATTTTGACGTGGAAGTGGCCTTTCTGTGCTTTCCACTTTATCCCAATCCTCTTCAATAGCCTTTCTGATTTCCATAATATGGTCAAGGACAGGGTCGCCAGTAGGCATATCCGGCAATGATTCTCCTTGAAAGGCTTTCAAGGTTTTTAACGCTGTAACTTGTTGGCCTGGTTCGCTCGCCTCTGCCTTATTTTTCACCGCTTCTGCCATAGTCAGGCTAAAAGGAACGTTCACAGGAAAATCTGCAGGGAAGTCATCGGCGATATCTTGACTCAAAATATCAGCGAGAACGATGCGTGCTATTGCTGGAGTCATGCCACCCGTCTTTTCAGCGCCAGCGAGAATCTTGACCAATTGCTCGTTATCTGTCGTATTAGGGCTGTTACTCTTGAATTTATGGTATTTGACCCCCATGACCGGATAAATCACCCGGTTCATCAAATTATCGAATTCATCGCGTTCTGGAGCAAACACTTGTTCGTCGGCAAGTCTTCTACTTGATTCAGCAGTGGCCCTCGTATAATCATCAGACCGTCCAACAAGAATAGGAGGCAAACGAAAAGCACGCCTGATCTTGTCTTGGTTATTCTTTGAATAGTTTTGAAATAAGGCGTCATCATGTTGGTCTTTTGTAAGAGGTGTGACTTCCAACTTTATCTGCCCGGCATCCTCTCCATCTTCAGCAGACGTTTCACCCTCGATGATCAGAAACTTGCTGTAGTTGTCAGAACCTTGAATATTCGATTCAACGAATGACTCAATCCTCTGTATCGTTCCATCTGTAAGTTGGCCATTTGAACAGAGCACGACCATTGAAGGGATGTTATTGTTCCGAAATGTGACGTAATTGATCTCTTCTGATGCTCTATCCCCAAAGATGGATAGTAGGTTGCCAATGAATCTCGGCAATCCATAAGGTGTTCTCGCACTATAGAGCTTGAGGTGAACCACTTCGTTTGCTCTGTTTTTCAGAGGCGTTTTATTATCAAATTCTCCGGTCTGGTTATTCAACACCCTGGGGTCGCCAAATTCCTTGAACCAACGCTTTTTATTCCCAAGCATCGTCAAGTTCCTTCGGTGGATGACCGTGCTTTGAACAAATTTTCTGAACCTTTTTAGTTCGCCAACTTCCTTTATTTCAACGCTTCCATCGACTTGAAGTTCAAGAATTGGACGCTTCCACTCGACAAGTTCATCATCTTGCCGGCTCAACCGCATCTGATACGAAGGAATGTGCTTGAAAGCTTGGATGTTCCCGTTTGCCCCTCTGATGACTTCAAAGTAGGCATTACCGGTTGTCTCTTCATCTTTCCTTAGCCTTTTTCTGAATTCAACAAAAGACTCTTCAGTAGCATATTCAAAAAAGTTGACAAGGTATGTTCTTTCTTTCAGAACTTCTTGCCTTATAGTTTCTGGCGCTACTTTCTCTTCAGCGCCTTTCGGAGCCTCCAACCTCACGCGTGAACGCTGACGGTGGCCAAATCCTTCGATATTTATCTGCATCGCCTCAATACACTGCCCAAGTTCAGAAGAGTGCTCCGGAAGCATGGCCAAAGTCAACATATCAAAAGGCGGCTCAATGATCTTCCCTTCTGCGGCAAGCGTTCTAAATGGATCCTCAGGCAAGGTCTGCGTTCCGGATGGAGCTTGGCCGTCATCCACCCTTTTTACAATGCCAACAACCCGTGCTCTGATTCCGCCTAACGCTTGTTGATTCACAGATGAGCTTGTTGCCGTTGACTGCGATGCCCGTTTTGATATGCTGATGACTTCGTTGGATGCCATGGTAACCTCAAATAATTCCAGGTTCATGTCGCCTTTTTTTACGACGCTTCCTCAGTCTACTTGACCTTACAGCAAGGTCCAAAGCGTCAAAGAGGTCTTTGTATTTGTGATTAGGGAAAAGAACAAGGTTTTCTATCAGAAGGTGTTGGTTGTCTTTGAAGAATATTCTCCTATCTTCAAATATAGGAGAAAGCTTCCACGCTCTTGTGATTTTGTCTTTGTCGGTATTTATCCCTTTTAGCCTAAGGTCTTTGCCATCAATTCCATGTTTTTCAACGGTGACTTCATCGCGCAAATTATGATATTGTGCTTTTTGATAAGCATTGATTTCAATTCCTGCCCGCACAGGCCGCCACTTCTTATAATATTCTATTATCTTGTTAGTTTGTTGGCCAAATCTCAATCTTCCTTCGTAATAATCAAGAACGTAATATTTTATGTCAATGTCTGTTCCAATAACAACAATTGCAAATTTATCGTTCTTGTCCGCTTCCGAAATGGCCAAATCAACGCCCATGAAAATGCGCAACTTTGCCGGCAACTTATCAACAGGAATAATTTGGCAATCGTCATACTGAAAGATTTCACCTTTCATTGCCTCTGTATCACATTGATACTGAGAATTGAAAATGATAATTCCAGACTTTTTGCGTTTATTAGAAAACCATTCTGGAGGGAACTTTTCCGGCCAAGGTGATTGATTGTGTTCATTCAAAGCCGGGATGGTCTGCGTGTGCTCAGATAATTCATTAGCTTCCAGGTGCCCGTACAAATCGTCATAATGATAGCGTGTTCCTAGCCTATGGTGTTCGCCTCTGTGCGGAATTTCTGCATCAGGCGGCTCAAGTGTAGGATCAAGTGTCTTGTAATACCAAACCTTTACTTTCTCTCTTTGTGTTTTGGTACGAGAATTATCCTCATCAACGAGATCATCGCTAAGGATGATATCATAATGTTTCCCAACGACCATACCCTCAACGCCAATACACGTAATTGATGCCTCTTTCGCAACCAATGTCCGGGGCAGAACCTCGATTTCACGAGAATCCCATTTTGACACTTTCCTTGAATCGTAATAAGCGCCAAAAACTTCTATTAATCTATTATTTTCTTCAAAGTGTACTTTGATTTCTTTCAAGAACGCTTCTGCATGCGTTGAAGTCTTTGAAGCTATAAGTATGCGCAAGTTTGGGTTTTTCAAAAGGTAGTGAATCGCTTTCGCAATCGTGCAAACTGTAGATTTTCCAGCTCCACGGAACACCAATTGCATGCTTTCGTTGTGAAAAAACTGCCACCTCAACATGGCAAGGTGGAAAGGCTTGATCTCAAGACCCAAAAGTGCTTGAGCTAGTATATCCACTCTATTGTTTTCTATGATTTGACGACGCAGCCATTCATTCCCCATGGAAACATAATGGTCATAAAGGCTGACCAATTCGCTGCGTTCCGCCTTTTCGATAGCTTTTGGGCCGATCAACTTGACGGATAATGCTGTCATGTTTGTACTATTCTACAAGTCGTGGTCCATCTCAAACCCGCTGACGTAAACATCGACACCGCCTGTAAGCGTTCCGGTCACGAAAACGAACATGATTCGTCCGTTGCATTCAACCGAAAACTCATACGACACGCCCGCACCAACGCCTGCTCTGGTCAGAGCTGTGTGTGAACGAATAAATTTGCCCGCCTTTTCGGACCAAAACAAGATTTCGAC